>OBEQ010083244.1_pt1 | contig 10007 bp, 10 predicted proteins | sample 1670901 | NCBI WGS metagenome assembly OBEQ01 (sample SAMEA104232315, study PRJEB22302) | groundwater metagenome | biome: forest; feature: aquifer; material: groundwater | place: USA | collected 2011-08-07 | depth 5.4 m | reverse complement strand
AATCAGCCACTTCGCGCTTGCGTTATTTTCAGTCGTGGGATTCTTACTGGTCCTGATGACCTGGTACGGCGTAAATTTTGTCCTAGGCCGCGGCCTCCACAGCTACGGCGCCGGCACCGGCGGGATGAACTGGGTGATCTATTATCTGATCTTCGAAGCGCTCTTCCTTAGTTTTATCCTAATCAGGAAGAAATTTACAATACTAATGTAGTCTGTGTGCTTAAACTGTTCAATTCAAAAAAAATCCTTACTTCCAAAATATTTTTTATAAATATAAAAACTTAAAAACATTAGGGGTATAAAAATAATCATAACCGAGCCCTTTTGAATTATTTCTTCAAAGGATCGTTCGGGAGGACCAAATAACCATTGACCTCTTTGTCGACCAAAAAACATAATTGCATGCGTCAATACAGCTGGACGTTTGATTATTATAAGCTCATCTAATAACACGCCTGAAAGTACAGACAATCCACCACTCAAAACGAGCATAATAACCAGCATCAAATCTGCAAAGCGGCGTTTGTTTTTAAAATATTTCATTTCGAGAACCTATTTCCGATCTGCATGCTTGAGAATTACTTCTATAATCGAGCCAAATGCGGGCTTAGTTTGGAGTGTTCTTGGGTCAAGAAATCAAGCAGGGCTTTTTTGGATTTAAACGGGGATAAAAGAAGTGCCCAGTCCTTTAGTCGTTGGGCAAAAAAATCGCTGATAAACCACTTCTCTTTAGAGCTAGTATGCGTCGCGAGCTTTGGGTATTGGTGACTAAAGTTGGTGATGATATACCCGACCACCTCTAATTTCTGCGGGTCAAAGCAGATCTCCTCTTCCCTACTCCACGGAAGGTTGAGCGTGTTGCGTTTGCCAAGGAGAACGTACATCACATCTCTCTTTTTATCGTAATTGACCCTAAGTTTCTCATTTTTCATAATTTTAACCTTTTGGTAAGAAAGGCACAGGGTGTGCTGTCAGTACACGAGCCACTTTGCCCTTCACGATCTCTTCCGTCGGAACTTTCAAGACTTCCTGTCCCAATGGATCTCTGTCTTTCCAATGCTTAAAGTATACCCTATTCTTTACGTTATTAACCAGTTTCTCATGAACTTTATCCGGGTACGCAATGGTGCTTTTAACATCACTCAGACGATGAGACATTTGTTTCATATGCCGCTTCAGAATATGCCCATACCAACAATCCTTTTCAAGGGACACGCTTATCCCACTAGGATCGTTTATAGTAAAAAGTAATTTGTTCGAAAGAGGCGTCGGCAAATTTTTCATTTGAAGAACGTTCAATCAGTAAAAGTATATTTCAAGACTTCACGGTCGAGCGCCTCAAAATCATGCGTTACACTTCTTATCTCCGAGGCCATTTCTATACATCCTTCTTTCAATAATTCCTGAAGATTCTTTTTCTTGCGGGATTGTTTATTCAATTTTTTTAGAAAAACCTGATATTTTTTGAATGATTTCAAGAAGAGTCACGTCGGGCGTTGAGGCGCCGGAGGTGATACCAATGTTCTTCATTCCCGCCTTAAGCCAACCCTCCGTGCTTTTAATTTGTCCGTTCCGAGGATCGCGGGAGCGAATTTCTTTGGCGGAGAGAATGTCGTCGGCGCTTTCGATGTGGTAATACGGGAGTTTTCCGTCTGCTATTTCTGCTAGATGAGTGGTGTTGGAGCTGTTGTAGCCACCGACGATGAGGACGAGCTCCAGGTTTTTCTTTAAAAGGCCTCGCATCGCGTCCTGGCGGTCTTGGGTTGCGCCGCAGATCGTGTCGAAGCTTCGGAAGCGCTCGGCGGTAGCCTCTTCACCGAAACGTTCGGTGAAGGCTCGCCTCAGTTTATTTTGGATCTCGAGCGACTCGCCTTTGAGCATGGTGGTCTGGTTGGCCATACCCATTTTACAGATCTGGGTATCGAACGTGAATCCGTCTGGGGCGGCGGCGGGATACTTCTTCAAAAAATCTTCTTCTTTTATTTTTCCGAGGATCACGCCGACGAGTTCATCAGCTTCTTTCATATTTTCGATGGCGATGTAGGCGCCGCCTTCTTTCACGGCCTGGGATACCGTCGCGCGAGTCTCTTCGTGGTTACGTTTGCCATGCATGATCGTGATATAGCCTTTTTTGGCGTAACCTTCGACTCGCTTCCAGACGCTCGTGATGGCACCACAGGTGGAGTCGACGATCATGACACCTTTTTCCTTGAGGCGCTCGATGTCCCTGAAATCGGTGCCAAACGCCGAGACGACCACGATGTCACCCTCTTTAAGCTCCTCGCAGATGAGAAGATGCCGCGGGTCGCGCTTCAGGTACTGGACGCCCTTTTCTTTCAGTTTGCCGTTGATATAGGGGTTGTGGATCAGCTGGTCCGTCAGAAAGATCCGGCGGTTTGAAAAACGCGCGCACGTCTCGAAAACCATGTCGATCGCTTTGTCCACACCGTAACAAAAGCCAAAATGCTCGGGAAAATGGAAGGTGAGCCCTCCAAGCTCCCACACCCCGCCCGTTTCGCGCAAGCGTGAAATATCGCCCGCCTCGTAGTTTTCGTGATGGTGCTTAAAACCTTCGCCAAACTCGCTTAATTTCTTGATCAATGAATTCATAGTTTTGTCTATTTTAACAAGCCTACGGAGCGAACACAACATTTCATCGAAAAAGCGTTTTGTGCTATACTTTTTGCACTTATGCCCCAAAAGCCCATAGACGAAATCCTCAAAGAAACTAAGATACACCAGATCCTCCGTCCCAAGCTCGTGATGGCGCTTCCGTCCCTCAGGCTTCAGGACGCGCTCGACCTCATGCACGCAGAAAAAGCCGGTTATGTCGTGATCGCGGACTCCCATTCGAAGGTCGTCGGGATGTTCACGGAGCGCGAGGTGCTCATGAATGTCCTCCAAAAAGGGGTTTCCTTGAGCGAACCGGTCGAAAAATACATGCGAAAAGACGTGCACACCTTGTCGAAGACCGATAGCGTACAGGCCGCGATCGACGCGATGGACGCGTTCGGGATCCGTCACATCCCGCTCGTGGACGAATTTGGACAGGTGTGCGGGATCCTCTCGATCCGGACGATCGTCAACTTTTTAGCCGAACTTTTTCCAACGGAAGTTTTCAATCTTCCACCGCGGGCAAATCAAATTCACGAAACCGTCGAAGGCGGTTGAACATGACGGTCACTCCTAAAGAAAAAGAACTCGATTCAGTTACGATCCGTTTTGCCGGAGATTCCGGCGACGGCATGCAGCTGACCGGCGACCAGTTCACCGATACTTCGGCCATCATGGGCAATGACATCGCCACGCTGCCGGACTTTCCGGCTGAGATCCGTGCGCCGCAGGGGACTTTGCCCGGAGTCTCGAGTTTCCAGATCCAGTTCAGCAAGAACGAGATCTTTACCGCCGGAGACGAGCCGGACGTCCTCGTCGTCATGAACCCAGCGGCGCTCAAAGTGAATCTCCGTGACCTCCTGCCGGGCGGCCTTCTCGTCGTGAGCTCCGATTCATTCAATGAAGAGAACCTGAAAAAAGCGGGGTGGAAATCCAATCCCCTGCTTGACGATTCTCTGAAGGATTACTCGCTCCTCAAGGTTCCCTTTTCGTCTCTGACGAAGAATGCCCTTGCCCAGACGAAGTTGAAACCCACCGAGATCGATCGCTGCAAGAATTTTTTTGCGCTCGGACTCATGTTCTGGATCTACGGGCGCTCCATGGACCATACGATCAAATGGGTCGAGGAAAAATTCGCCAAGCGTCCTGACCTCGCCGAGGCCAATATCCTCGCGCTCAAAGCCGGTTATAACTACGGCGACATCACCGAAACCATCCCCTCAAAATACATCATCAAAAAAGCGGACATCCGTCCCGGCTCTTACCGGAAGATCACCGGCAACGAAGCCACGGCCCTCGGCATCGTCGCCGCGTCGGAGCTTACAGGCAAGCAGATCCTCTACGGAAGCTACCCCATCACGCCCGCGAGCAACATCCTTCACGAACTTTCAAAGCTGAAGAACTTTAACATCCGGACCTTTCAGGCGGAAGATGAGATCGCCGCCTGCGGCGCGGCCCTCGGCGCCTCTTTCGGCGGCCAGATCGGTTTCACGGCCACGAGCGGCCCGGGCGTTTGCTTGAAATCGGAGATGATCAATCTCGCGGTGATGACCGAATTGCCGCTGGTCATCCTCGACATACAGCGCGGCGGGCCTTCGACGGGACTCCCGACCAAAACGGAACAATCCGATCTTTTGCAGGCGATGTACGGCCGCAACGGCGATTCTCCCGTGGCCATCGTGGCGGCGTCCACCCCATCCAACTGCTTTGATTTCATCATCGAAGCGACGCGCATCGCGGTGACGTACATGACTCCGGTGTTCTTTCTCTCCGATGGTTACATCGCAAACGGCGCCGAGCCTTGGAAACTTCCCGAGATCGACAAACTTAAGAAAATAGAGATCAAACACCCGGGAGCCAACGCCGCGGGTCCTAAGTTGGCTCCCTTCCTGCCCTTCGTCAGAGATGAAAAAACTCTAGCACGCCCTTGGGCCGTGCCCGGCACTCCGGGTCTTGAACACCGCATCGGAGGCATCGAGAAAGCCGACAAAAGCGGCAACGTCAGCTACGATCCTGACAACCACCACCGAATGACGGAGCTCCGGCGCGACAAGATCCGCCGTATCGCCGATACCATTCCGCCCGCGGAAATTTTTGGGGAGAAAAAAGGCAAAGTCCTTGTTCTCGGCTGGGGCGGCACTTACGGCACCATCCACGCGGCGGCGCTGGAGCTCATCGAAGCAGGCAAAAAAGTTTCCGCCTGCCACTTGAATTACATCAACCCTTTTCCCAAGAACCTGGGCGAGATCCTGAAGAATTTTGAGACCGTCCTCATCCCCGAGCTCAACATGGGCAATCTCCTCTTTCTGATCCGCGCCGAGTTTGTTGGTATCCGCACCATAGGCTACAATAGAGTCACCGGACAGCCTTTCAAAGTCCGTGAGCTCAAAGAAAGGATCGAAGCCCTTTTATGACGACGACCACCATTCCCGCCGTCCCGGCGAGCGGCAACCCTTTTCACTACTCCAAAGAAGACTTCGTCTCGGGCCAGGACGTCCGCTGGTGCCCCGGCTGCGGAGACTATTCGATCCTATCGGTGATGCAAAAAACGTTGGCCGACACCACGGCCACCGCCCGCGAGAATCATGTCTTTGTTTCCGGGATCGGTTGTTCAAGCCGCTTTCCCTATTACATGAACACTTATGGATTTCATACCATCCACGGTCGGGCGCCCGCGATCGCTTCGGGTCTTAAATGCGCGCGGCCGGACCTGACCGTGTGGGTCGTCACCGGCGACGGAGACGGTCTAAGCATCGGCGGCAACCATCTCATTCACTGCCTCAGGCGCAACATGGATCTGAACATCCTGCTTGTGAATAACCGCATCTACGGCCTCACCAAAGGCCAATATTCCCCTACTTCCGAAAAAGGAAAAGTGACAAAATCTTCTCCGATGGGTTCGATCGATTATCCGATCAACCCGCTTTGCATCGCCATCGCGGCAGAAGCGACGTTCATCGCCCGCACGGTGGACACGGATCCCCGTCACATGGGACAGATCCTGGCCAAGGCGCACAAGCACAAAGGCGTTTCTTTCGTTGAGATCTATCAAAACTGTATCATTTTCAACAAAGACGCGTTTGGGGAAGTCGTTGGTCGTGAAAATCGTGAGGATCGCGCGCTCTACCTCGAGCATGGCAAACCTCTGATCTTTGGGAAGAACAAAGACAAGGCCATCGCGCTTGATGGGTTCAAAACGAAGATCGTTGATATTTCAGGCGGGATCGAAGGCAAGAACATCCTGGTTCACAATGAAAACGACCCTTCGCCGAACTATGCGTATCTTCTTTCTCAGATGGATTACCCGGAAATGCCGGTGCCGTTCGGGATCTTCCGCAGTATCGAAAAACCAACTTACGACGAAATGCTCACTGAGCAGTCCAAAATATCCGTGGAAAAAAAAGGAAAAGGTGACTTGAGAAAAATTCTCTACACCGAAGACGTCTGGACCGTCGGACCGAAGGGAGCTTAAAATGGCCTCCGTTAAATGTCCCTACTGCAGCTTCGAGAACATCGCCGGAAGCGACCTCTGCGGACGCTGCAGACAACCTTTCACACAGAAGGACATTCCCCAGCCGACCAAGGATAAATTTCAAAAAAAGCTCATGACCGAGCGAGTGATCGATTTTATTTCCAAAGTACCCCCGATCATCGTCAGTCCCGAAACATCCGTCTGGGAAGTGATCGAAAAAATGCACGCGCTTCCGACCAAGGGCTGTGTGCTGGTCTGTGACAAAGATAAAAAACTCGTAGGCATCGCGAGCATCCGCGACCTTCTGCTCAAAGTCGCGGGCACCGTCAAGGACCTGTCCGCGCTCCCGGTCAAAAACATCATGACCGCGAACCCTGAGTCTCTCGACAAAGACGCGCCCCTTTCTTACGCGCTGCATAAGATGTCCATCGGGAAATTCCGCCATGTGCCGGTTCTCGATAAAGGCAAACCCATCGGCGTCGTATCGACGCGGGACCTCATCGATTATCTAAGCTCCAAAAAATAAATGAAAAGTTTCGCTGATCCTAAAAGCGCTTTCCCGGCTTCCAAAAAAATTTATGTAAGCGGCATACTTCATCCGTCTGTTCGCGTTCCCATGCGCGAGGTCTCCGTCTCCGACAACCCGCCCCTCACCGTGTACGACACGAGCGGCCCCTACACCGACCCTGAGGCGGCGATCGACGTTCGAAAGGGCCTGACCCGCTTACGCGCGGACTGGCTTCGCCGTCGCGGGGATGTCGACGAAAAAAAAGGCATTTTCAAGGCCAAACCCGGCAAGAACGTCTCTCAGATGCACTACGCCAAGCGCGGCGTCATCACCGAGGAGATGGAGTTCATTGCGATCCGCGAGAATCTGAAGCGTCATCAAAAGGACGCCTGGGCCGTTCGGGACCAGCACCGAGGCGAAAGCTTTGGAGCTTCGATCCCTGAAGAGATCACTCCCGAATTTGTGCGTCAGGAAGTCGCCCGCGGACGAGCGATCATCCCGGCCAACATCAACCATACCGAAGTCGAGCCCATGATCATCGGGCGAAATTTTCTCGTCAAGATCAATGCCAATATTGGCAACAGCGCCGTCGCCTCCTCCGTCGAGGAAGAGGTCGAGAAGATGCGCTGGGCCACTCACTGGGGTGCAGACACTGTGATGGACCTCTCCACCGGTAAGAATATCCACGAGACGCGTGAGTGGATCATCCGAAATTCCCCCGTCCCTATCGGCACCGTGCCCATTTACCAGGCGCTTGAGAAAGTTGGCGGAAAAGCTGAGGAGCTGACCTGGGAACTTTACCGGGACACACTCATTGAGCAGGCTGAACAAGGCGTCAGCTATTTCACGATCCACGCAGGCGTCCTCCTGCGCTACGTGCCGCTCACGGCCAAGCGTCTTACCGGCATCGTCTCGCGCGGCGGGTCTATCCACGCCAAATGGTGTCTCGCGCATCATAAAGAAAATTTTACGTACGAACATTTCGAGGAGATCTGCGAGATCATGAAGGCCTACGACGTTTCGTTTTCACTCGGCGACGGCTTAAGACCCGGCTCTATCGCGGATGCCAATGACGCGGCGCAATTTTCGGAACTGGCGACGCTTGGCGAGCTGACCCAAAAAGCCTGGAAGCACGACGTACAGGTGATGATCGAAGGTCCGGGCCACGTGCCCATGCACCTTGTGAAAGAAAATATGGACAGACAGCTTGAAGCCTGCGGTGAAGCGCCTTTTTACACGCTCGGTCCCCTGACGACGGACATCGCGCCGGGATATGACCACATCACGTCAGGGATCGGCGCGGCCATGATCGGCTGGTTCGGTTGCGCCATGCTCTGTTACGTGACTCCCAAGGAACATTTGGGACTTCCCGATAAAGACGACGTAAAAACCGGTGTCATCACCTACAAGATCGCCGCCCACGCGGCCGACCTCGCCAAAGGCCACCCGGGCGCCCAAGCGCGAGACAACGCGCTTTCAAAAGCACGTTTCGAGTTCCGCTGGGTTGACCAATTCAATCTTTCGCTAGATCCCACCACCGCACGCTCGTTCCACGACGAGACGCTTCCCCAGGATTCCGCCAAAGTCGCGCACTTCTGCTCCATGTGCGGTCCTCAGTTCTGCAGCATGAAAGTCACCCAGGACGTCCGCGAGTACGCCGCCAAGCTTAAGCTCTCCGAAGAAAAAGCGGTCGAAGCGGGCCTCAAAGAAAAATCCGAAGAATTTAAATCGAAGGGTTCTGAGATCTACCAGAAGGTTTAACCATAGTGAAACCCGAAAGAAATTTCAAGTTCATCCTTTCCCGTTAACGCCAATATCTCCTTAGGCAGGGGCCCAAAATTCCGGGCGCGCTCGATCGCTTCCACACAAAAAGTTGCGAAGATCGGCGTGCCTTTGGATTCCACGACTTTGGCTGACCGGACCTGGCCTTTCGCATTCAAAGTAAACCGGATCACCGCGTCCGCGCCTCTAAAATCCCTCGGAAATTTGAAAGCCACGTAAGGAAACCAGTTGGCCCAGATCTTTTCTTTCAGGTTTTTCATGTAAATTCCCATCCCGGAACCCGTAGCCTCAAAAGACGTGACACCGTAGAGTTTAGCACCTCTAGATTTGAGCCTTGAAACCTCTTGGGTGAGTATCTTGCCCTGCCCCGGAAGCACGGGCACTGCTTTTGAAGAGGCCGCGCTCTCTTTGGGTGTAGACTGGGGTTCTTTTGGCGTCGGTTTAGCGAGGGTGGTCCTCGCGGGGGATTTTTTTGGAGAAACACTTTCTTTTTTGGGTGACGACTTTTGGTCTTCGCTTGGCAGTCCGGAAGGAGTTCCCTGAGTGGGCCGCTGGGCCAATTGCTCGGACAGGCCGGCACTTCGCGTTTGGGGTGAGCGGTCTTTTTTGATTCCTTGAGAAGTATCTTGAGCGAGAGTGTCGCGTTCGGCGATCTTGCGGGTTTTTTGTGGCTTTTCGGCTGGAGAAACCGGCGGCGCTTCCACAAACTCGAACTGCACGATCTCCTTTCGGCTTGTGTCTTTGAATTTCAAAAACTGCTGAGCGCTGTTCTTGGACACCGCATGGTCTACCGAAAAAAATACGGCGCCGTTGATGAGGATCGACGCAGTGAGCGAAGTGAGACCCGTCAGGTAAGCTCTGGAAGGATCAGTCATGGTAGCGGCGGTGTTTTATTAGGCCGCGGCTCTTTGTCCCTTTCGGGAATAAGTACGGTAACATCGCCCAAGACCTGTGATTGACAACCGAGACGGTGAGGAGCTTTGAGATCGAAAGCATCGAGCACCTGGGCCTCCGCGGTTTCTACTCCTGAAAGATGTTTGGCGCCCTCAAGCACTACGATCCGGCAGGTACTGCAAGAAGCGTTGCCTCCACAAGTGTGATAGATCGGGATCTTGGATCTCAGGGCCGCATCCAATACCGAGATCCCTCGCTCGACGTCGACCGTCACATCCTTGTCTTTGGTCTTAAAGGTGATTCGCGGCATTACTTCGCAGCCAGATGCTCCAGCACTTCTTGGGTATGACCTTCGGGTTTCACTTTTTCGTAGATCTTTTCGATGCGGCTGTCCTTGCCGATGATAAAAGTGGTGCGCGCGACTCCCATGTACTTTTTACCGTACATGCTCTTTTCAACCCACACGCCGTAAGCCTGACAGATCTTCTTCTCCTCGTCCGCCAGCAGAATAAAAGGAAGCTTGAACTTATCAATGAACTTATTGTGGGACGCAACACTGTCAGGACTCACGCCCAGGACAATTGCGTCTTGTTTTTGAATCTTCTTGATCCCGTCACGAAACCCACAGGCTTCGACCGTACAACCCGGCGTGTCGTCTTTAGGGTAGAAATAAAGAATGATCTGTTTACCTTTCAGATCCTTGAGAGAAATCTGCTTTCCATCGGACGAAGCGGCCTT
>OBEQ010009198.1_pt1 | contig 10007 bp, 10 predicted proteins | sample 1670901 | NCBI WGS metagenome assembly OBEQ01 (sample SAMEA104232315, study PRJEB22302) | groundwater metagenome | biome: forest; feature: aquifer; material: groundwater | place: USA | collected 2011-08-07 | depth 5.4 m | reverse complement strand
GGAGAAGTCACATTGGAAGAGCACGATTTAAGCGCCTGGGGAGGCGTGGTCGTTCAAGCGGAAGATGGAACCACGCTCTATACAGAGCGGCTTGTTTTTTGAACCAAGATTCAAAAAATTACCACCGAATCCCCCATTAAGATTATAAAACGAGACTCTATCTTAATTGGGGAAGGGTTAGAAGCAACTCCAGATTTATCTACCGTAAAAATCTTAAGACATCAGGCCTCCATTTATCCTAAAAGCGTGACACAAACTGAAAAAGAGTTAAACAAATAAAAGCGATGCGGCTAAAAAATATTTTTTTTCTTCTTACTTATTTCTTATTTCTGGTTCAATTTCTAAATGCCGCGGAGGAAACTTCTCGGGGTCCCTTAAAGATTTCGGCCGATGAAACAATTTCCAGAGATAAGGGGAAATGGATTGAAGCCAAAGGAAATGTTTGGATTTTCTATACATTAGAATCAGAGGATGTATTAGAATCTTACTCTAATTTTGCCCGCTTTGATGATTCCAATAAAAGCGGAGAGCTCCTAGGTTCCCCAAAAGCGATCTGGAAACGAAAGGATCCCAATCAACCTTCTATTACGCTTACGGCAGAAAGAATTCTTTTAGAAATTGAAAAGGAACGCTTGATCGCTTATGGGAATGTTTTTGTTTATCAAGCGGGATCCACACTAAGCGCTGAAGAAGTCAATTTCTCTAACCCAGAAAAAAAACTCTTCGCCACGGGATCCAGACCCGAATTTAATGTGATTGCCCCGGAACATAAAACTAAAATTAGCGCCGAACAAATTACCGCGTGGACCGATAAAAAAACGATCTATTTTAATGGGAAAGTCCATGGGATCATTAATCTGTCCAGTAACCCCCAATGATTCTTCGAGCTGAAAATTTAAAGAAAAACTATGGATCGCGAACCGTTGTAGACGGTATTTCTTTATCCGTGAATGCCGGAGAAATTGTAGGACTTTTAGGACCCAATGGAGCGGGAAAAACTAGCACTTTTTATCTCGTGGTTGGAATGATTGAATCCGACGGTGGAAAAGTTGAGTTGGGAGGCACAGACATTTCTAAAATCCCCATGTACCAAAGAGCTAAGAAAGGCATTGGATATCTCCCTCAAGAGCCCTCCATCTTTAGAAGATTAACGGTGGAAGACAACCTGCGGATTATTTTAGAATTGCTCCCTCTGTCCCCTGCAGAAAGAAAAGAAAAAGAAGAAAAACTTTTAGAACAGTTAGGCTTAACAGATAGAAAAGGCCAAATCGCGGGAACCCTTTCCGGGGGAGAAAAAAGAAGATTAGAGATTGCCCGCGCTTTAATCTGCGAACCAAAATTTATTCTATTGGATGAACCCTTTGTAGGAATAGACCCCATTACCGTGAATGACCTGCAAAATATATTAAATCAATTAAAATCCCAAGGACTTGGAATACTGATTACAGACCACAATGTGCGAGACACATTAAAGATCATTGACCGCGCCTACATTATTTACCAAGGAAAAGTTCTCTTAGAAGGAAATGGGCAAGCCCTGCTAGAAAGCCCCGAAGCCCGCCGCGTTTACTTAGGCGAGCAATTCCAAATCTAATTTCCGTCGGATTGACAGGGTTTTTTACAAGAGTTAAAATAGGATTATAAGATGCAATTGAATATACGCGCTAAACATTTAAAATTAACCCCAGCGATCAGTGACTATGTCCACAAAAAGGTGGAAAAGGCACAGAAGTATTCGGATTCTATTATATGGGCGCAAGCGGTACTGAGTGTAGAAAAACACCGACAAATCGCGGAAATTATTGTCCACACCCCCGGCAACACATTTCGAACCTTAGGAGAATCTACCGATCTCTATGCCGCCATCGATAACGCCGTACATAAACTAGATCTGCATTTATCTCGCGTTAATGATAAACAAAAAAACCATAGAAAAGAAAATATTTTAAAAAATGCTTCTCCACAAGAAGTTGCTGAAATTCTAACAATGAAAAAGAATCATTCCGTTCAAAATGAAAAGGAATCTATTAGAAAAATTTCGGAGTTTACAACCGTCGCTTTAAAATCTTTATCTTTAAGCCAAGCCATGGAAGAATGTGATCATCAAGGACTTCCTGTTTTACCCTTTATAGACGAAAAAACTAATTCAATTCATATCCTTTATAAAAAAGGTAAGTCAGGTTATCATCTTATTCAAACAGAGGAAAGTTGAGGACCCTTTTATGACAAGTAAAGAATCGACCATTAGTATTTTAGATTATCTTCCCGCCTCCTGTATTAATATTGACTTAAAAAGTCAGACAAAAAAAGAAGTTTTAAAAGAATTAGTCACACTTCTATCGTCAAATCAAAAAATGAAAAATCCGGAAAAAGTGCTAAAAACCCTCCAAGATAGAGAAGAATTGGGCTCCACAGGAATTGGACAGGGAGTCGCCATCCCTCACGGTAAAAGTGATGATTGTGCGGAAATACAGATGGCCGTGGGTCTTTCAAAAAAAGGGATCGAATTTAACGCTTTAGACGGAGAACCGGTCCATCTCTTTTTTCTTTTAATCGCTCCGCAGAATTCAACAGGAACCCATTTAAAAATTTTAGCTAAAATTTCCCGTTTGCTAAAAGATAAATTTTTTAGACAAGCTTTAAAAGAATCAAAAAGTCCGGAGGAAGTTCTTAAACAGATCCAAGACGAAAACGAGTATTAAGCCCGGGTGAGGACAAAATTTTATGTCTTTGACTGTTGAGGAATTTTTTAAAGAAAAAGCCCAAAGTTTAAACCTGGAAATCCTAGCAGGCTCCACCGGTTTACAAAGAGAAATCACAGTTGTAGATTTAAATCGCCCTGGGCTAGCCTTGGGTGGCTTCCTAGAAAACTTCCGCTGGGAAAGAATACAAGTCATTGGCAGAGGTGAGCACGCCTATATTAACCAAGTTGCCTTAAAACAACCACAAGCCCTCAAGGATTTCTTAAAGTACAAGATGCCTTGCATTATTCTAACCTACCATATGACTCCTCGGCCTGAATTGTTAGAATTGTCCGATCAATTTCAACTTCCCCTATTTGTCACTTCATTAGAAACAGCCAACCTCATCGCGGAACTAACGAACTATTTAGAAGAAAAACTTTCACCCACGATTACAATCCATGGAGTCTTAGTGGAAGTTTATGGATTGGGAGTTCTTATTTCAGGGAATTCCGGGATTGGAAAATCGGAGTGCGCTTTAGAGCTGATTAAAAGAGGGCACATGTTAGTTTCAGACGATGTCGTCCGAGTCCAACACAGAACCGGCGCCATTTTAATAGGAAAACCTGCCAACGAGGTCCTTAAGCATCACATGGAAGTTAGAGGTCTTGGAATTATTGATGTGAAACAACTGTTTGGGGTGAGTGCCATTTTAGATTTCAGCCGCATTGAACTCGCAATCCATTTGGAAATGTGGGATGAGACTAAAGAGTACGATCGTGTTGGGTTAGAAGAACATTCTTTGGAAGTTTTAGGGGTACGAATTCCACGAATTACGATGCCAGTCCGTCCCGGAAGGAACTTAGCTGTTTTAATTGAGGTAGCCGCCCTTTATCAACGACTAAAAGCAAGAGGAATCAATAGCGCCCAAGAAATGGAAAAGAATTTGCTGAATGCCATTAAAGGCTCCCCTGTTCGAGCGCTCCCCAAATCTCCCACCCAGCGTCCCCCTTTAGAGGAACCCAAGCGCGCTCCTTATCGTCGGCGATAAGAATTACCAGATTTTTAAATGAAAGTAAAATCTAAAAATAAATTCTTATGTGTTTTAGTTACGGGTATTTCCGGAGCGGGAAAAAGCCAAGCCATAAAATGTTTAGAAGATTTTGGCTATTATTGCGTGGATAACTTGCCCGCGCCACTCATTCCTAATTTTGCCGATCTTATCTTAAGGTCGGGACATTCTATGCAAAAAGTCGCCCTAGGGATTGATGTTAGAGAAGGGAAATTCTTTAAAGATCTCTCCTGTGGTCTAGAGGAACTAAAGTTGAGAGGCATTAATACTTGGACTCTATTTTTAGACGCGAATAATAGTTCTCTCTTAAAAAGATTTTCGGAAACTCGACGGCGTCACCCCATGGGGAAAGGAATTCAAGAAGGAATTTTAGAAGAAAGAACTAGATTGCAAGAAATACGCGAAAAATCCGATAAGATTATAGACACTTCTAATCTTACTTTATCTGAATTAAAAGAGATGGTCGCATCCTCTCTTCCTACCACCCTACAAAAAACTTTACATATTTCCATCTATTCTTTTGGATATAAACACGGCATCCCAACGGATGCCGACATGGTCTGGGATGTTCGTTTTTTACCCAACCCATTTTATGTTTCAACTTTGCGCCATAAAACAGGTTTAGCCAAAACAGTTCGAAACTATGTTCTTAAAAATAGGGAATGCCAGAGTTTTTTAAAAAAATTTAATTCTGTTTTAGTTTATTGTTTGCCTCGATTTATTAAAGAAGGGAAATCCCATACCACCTTGGCCATTGGCTGTACTGGAGGAAGACATCGTTCTGTTGCTATCGCGGAGGTATGCGCGAATTTTTTAAGAAAAAAAGGTTATCCCGTTGCTATTCATCATCGAGATTTAGATCATACTCAAATACAATGATTGGAATTATTGTTGTTACTCATTTAGATACCGCCACCCCCTTTATTCAAGAAGCAGAACGCATGTTAGGGAACCAAAAGTGTGTCATGGGTTTAAATTTACACGAGAATGAATCTTTAGAAAGCCTTTGCCAACATCTTTCAGAATCCATAGAAAACTGTTTTAAAGAGCATGAAGGAGAGGGGGAAGGTGTTTTAATATTAACAGATCTCTTTGGAAGCAGCCCCACCAATGCCTGCCTAAAAACGCTTTATTCTTCACAGCGACCCATTGAGATTCTTACGGGAGTCAATTTGCCTATGGTCATTTCTTCTTTGTCCTATCGCTCTCGGCTTCCTTTAAAGGAATTGGCTGAAAAAGTTTTATCGGATGGACAAAAAGGAATTAAGCACGCGGTTGTCCATGTCTAAGATTACATTTGTATTTGGCAACCACAATCACCAGCCGATTGGAAATTTTGAGAGTGTTTTTGAAGAAGCCTACCAAAAATCTTACCGACCCTTCTTAGAAGTGCTTTTCGAGCACCCTTCCATTCACTGGAATCTTCATTGCACGGGAATTCTTTGGGAGTGGATGGAAAATAATCACCCGGAATATTTAGATAAAGTTTCTAAAATGGTTCAGCGCAAACAGCTGGAGCTCCTGTCTGGGGGATTTTATGAACCTATTTTACCCATTATTTCTGACCGAGATAAGGTGGGCCAAATTCAAAAATTAAATCTCTATCTAAAAGACCGATTTTCCATAACCCCTAAAGGAATGTGGTGCGCGGAAAGAGTGTGGGAACCTCATTTGCCCAAAGCCATTCATGAAGCTCAAATAGAATATACCGTCTTGGATGATAACCACTTTAAGCTTAGCGGGTTAAAAGAAGAGATGCTTCGCGGTTATTATAAAGTTGAAGAACAAAACCGATCCGTGGACATATTCCCTATTTCAAAAGATTTACGATATGCCATACCTTTTAAAGAACCAGAAGAAGTATTGGAAATTTTTAAAAATGGAGCCCAGCAGAATTCACTCCCCAACCCCTGCCTTACTTTAATGGACGATGGGGAAAAGTTTGGGCTCTGGCCAGACACTTATAAAAGCGTTTATAAAGAAAAATGGTTGGAAAAATTTATTGTTCTCTTAGAAAATAATTCTGACTGGATTTCCACCAAAACTTTTAGTGAAGTTCGGGCGGAAACTTGTTCTCTGGGAAAAACTTATATTCCCTGCGCTTCTTACTCTGAAATGATGGAATGGTCCAACGGTTTTTGGAGAAACTTCTTGGCAAAATATCCGGAATCAAATTGGATGCATAAAAAAATGTTGCGTTTAAGTGAGAAGATTCAAAATATAAAAGACAGGACAAAAAAATCTTCCTTTAAACATTTAAGTGGAAAAATTGAAGCAGCCCAAAATTTTGTATGGGCAGGTCAATGTAACTGCGCTTATTGGCATGGAATATTTGGCGGGCTTTATCTTCCCGTGCTTAGAGGGGCCATTTACCAAAATCTAATTCGCGCGGATTCTCTTATTTACGAAATAACCCAAGAGCTAGATGGGGAATCGAATACTCTATTGACTGAAAGAATGGACTTAGATGGTGACGGCAAAGAAGAATTACTCTTGGAAACAGCTCAGCAAAATCTTTATTTTGCTTTAGAAGCGGGGGGTACGCTGGTAGAGTGGGATTTTAAACCCCAGGCTCTTCATATTTCAAACCTCATGAACAGGCGCGTGGAAAGTTATCATGAAAAACTAAAAACGACAGTAAAAGAAAAAACTGACTCGGAAGAAAGTGCCCACTCCATTCACAATTTAACCAAATCTAAAGAGGAAGGTTTAGAAAATAAAATTTATTACGATTGGTACAAAAGAGCTAATTTAGTTGATCACTTTCTGCATCCCAATACAGATCTAAATTCCTTTCAAAAATGTAACTATGGAGAACAGGGAAACTTTGTGGGGACTCCCTATGAGTGTAAGTTAAACCGCAATGGTGTCCAACTCTCCAGGAATGGAATGGTTTGGATAGAAGACAAAAAAAAAGATGTCTTAGTCTCTAAAGAGATTGAAATTTTAAAAGGGTTTAAAAAGAGTAATCATCTAAAAGTAAATTATTCTATTTCTAGCTCCACCCAACAAACGATTCAACCACTTTGGTTCGCGCCAGAATTTTGTTTCTCATTTTCCGTATTTGACCCAAAAATGGATCGCTCCCAAAAAGGGGTTCGCGCTTGGGAAAGAGTAGATCCTTATTTGGGCTGGAAAATGACCCTTAACTTTTCTTCACCTACAGATCTTTGGATTTTCCCATTGGAAACAGTCACGAATTCTGAAGGAGGGTTTGAAAAAACTTTTCAAGGACTCATCTTACTTCCTAACTGGAAATTCTCTCTCGAAAGCGGAAAATCGTTCGACCGTGAACTAGACTTCCTGGTAGAAAAGATATGATAGAATGTGATTTAACCATAGAAAATCAGCTGGGTTTACACGCGCGCCCAGCCGCCCTTTTTGTTCAAACAACCAATCGCTTTAAATCTAAAATTCAAGTGATTAAAGATGATTATACCGTAGATGGGAAATCGATCATGGGGTTACTTACATTAGCCGCGGCACAGGGGACTATACTTAAAGTGATTGTAGATGGCGATGATGAATCTCATATGGTAGACAGCTTAAGAAAACTGTTTTCATCCAAATTTGGAGAAACTTAATGGGTCAAGAATCTGAATCTAAATTTTTTCATGGAGTCGCGGCCTCTCCTGGGATAGGGGTGGGGAAAGTATTTCTTTTAGAAAAAGAAGAGCTAGTCATTGTCAAAAAAACCCTTCGGAAAGAAATGCTAATAAAGGAAGTGGCGCGTTTTAGAAAAGCTTTGGCTGCCACAAGACGCGAACTCCAGCAAGACAAATTAGAAATGCTTAAAGTTCTGGGAAAAACCCATGCCCGATTGGCGGATGCTTACTTACTTATTTTAGAAGATCCCATTCTTTCCAAAGATATTGAAAAACAAATTTCAAAAGAGCGGGTGAATGCCGAATATTTGATTCAAATGGCTATGGAAAAGCTGGTCCGGACTTTCGACAATTTAACCGACGATTATTTTCGTGAACGAATAAATGATATCTCGGAAGTCTCGCAGAAAATTCTACGGAATCTCTTAGGAAAACAAAAAACCGAGCGAGAAGAAATGACCGAAGACTCCATTGTGGTCGCGCACAACCTTCTCCCTTCCGACACGATCAACTTAAAAACAAACATGGTCAAGGGTTTTGCCATCGATGTGGGTGGAAAAACCAGCCACACCGCGCTCTTGGCCCAAAGCTTAGAAATTCCTGCCGTGGTCGGACTTAAAGAAATTACAGCCCATGTTAAAACTGGAGATTTTTTAATTATAGATGGAAACCAGGGAACTGTCATTTTGGACCCAGCTCCGGAAGCGCTTAAAAATTATAGAAGAGAAAAAGAGATCCAAATTAGAGAAACCCAGGAGCTCATTAAGTTAAGAGATCTGCCGGCTCAAACATTAGATGGAAAAAGAATTGAACTTTCCGCCAATATTGAAACGGCAGACGATGTGAAAAATGTGCTTTACTACGGCGCCGAAGGTATTGGCCTTTTTCGTACGGAATATCTTTTTATGAATCGGGACCATCTTCCTTCCGAAGACGAACAAACAGAACATTACTCCAGAGTGACAAAAAAAATGATGCCCTATACGACTCTATTTAGAACTTTAGATATTGGCGGGGACAAACTGAAACCTTTTATAGAAAGTTACGCGGAAGAAAGTAATCCATTCCTAGGATTGCGCGCTTTAAGATTTTGTTTAAAATATCCGGACATTTTTAGAACACAGCTACGGGCACTCTTAAGGGCATCGGCGGAAGGAAATGTGCGCATTATGTTTCCCATGGTCTCTGGCGTTCAAGAATTTCTGCAAGGGCGTGAAATTTTAGAAAGTGTAAAAAATGAATTGATTAGAGAGCGGATTCCCATATCTCCCAAAGTGGAAATAGGAGCCATGATTGAAGTTCCTTCCGCTGCCGTTACCGCCGACCTCATAGCTAAAGAAGCGGACTTTCTTTCCATTGGAACCAATGATCTTATTCAATACACTCTGGCTGTAGATAGAATTAACGAAAATGTTGCTTTCATGTATGACCCCTTACATTTATCTATTTTGCGCCTAATTAAAATGGTCGCGGAGGCGGCCCATTCCCACGGAAAGTGGGTCGGGATGTGCGGAGAAATGGCTTCGGATAGCCACTTTACGCAACTACTTCTGGGATTAGATTTAGATGAACTTTCTGTTGTCCCTGCCTTTATTCCAAAACTAAAACAAATTATTCGATCTACGACGATCCCAGAATCCAGAAGAATTGCCGAAGAAATCCTCTCTTTAAAAGACTCTAGCAAGGCTTTGGAACGCTTGAAAGCAACTTAATCCATCCCCCATTGACACCCACGAACCCACTCTCTAAAATAAGAAATTTTTCCATTATCGCCCATATCGACCATGGAAAATCGACCCTGGCCGATCGTCTCTTAGAAAAAACCGGAACGATCGCGCACAGACATATGCAAGCTCAAGTGCTAGACCGTATGGATTTAGAACGAGAGCGGGGCATTACCATTAAAGCTAAAGCGGTTCGAATGATGTACGAAAGCGCCGGAGAAAAATATATTTTAAACTTAATCGATACCCCTGGCCATGTAGATTTTTCTTATGAAGTCAGTCGCGCGCTCGCCGCCTGTGAAGGGGCGCTTCTAGTTGTAGATGCCTCCCAAGGAGTGGAAGCCCAAACTTTAGCCAATACCCATTTAGCCAAAGAAGCAGGTCTCACTCTGATTCCTGTGATCAATAAGATTGATCTAACCCAAGCGGATATCCCTGCCAGCACCAAACAAATCCAAGAAATATTAGGGATAGACGCCAACCCTCTTCTAGTGAGCGCCAAAGGAGGATTAGGAATTGATTCTTTATTGGAAGCGATCGTCGCTGGAATTCCACCTCCTCAAGGGGATTCGCAAGCTTCTTTAAGCGCCTTGGTATTCGATTCTCTTTTCGATCCCTATAAGGGGGTCATTATATTTGTGCGAGTTTTTTCTGGGGATATCCGCCCAAAAAAGAGTTTGGTTTTTCTTTCCAATGGAGTGAAACTGATGCCAGAAGAAGTCGGGTACCTAACTCCTAACCTTTTCAAAAGCGCCTCCATTCAAAATGGAGAAGTTGGTTATGTTGTCACGGGGTTAAAAGATATTCACCAGATCCAAATTGGCGACACATTGACGGAAGAATTGAAACCGACCCCGAAACCCCTGACCGGTTATAGACCAACTAAACCGTTTGTATTCGCGGGATTCTATCCTCCCAATCCATC
>OBEQ012150751.1_pt1 | contig 10009 bp, 7 predicted proteins | sample 1670901 | NCBI WGS metagenome assembly OBEQ01 (sample SAMEA104232315, study PRJEB22302) | groundwater metagenome | biome: forest; feature: aquifer; material: groundwater | place: USA | collected 2011-08-07 | depth 5.4 m | reverse complement strand
TGTTTAAATACTTGGCTTGCTGTTCCACCAATATGGAAGGTACGCATCGTCAATTGCGTTCCCGGCTCGCCAATGGATTGAGCTGCCATGATTCCTACTGCAGTTCCCAATTCAACAGGACGACTCGTTGCGAGGTCTTGTCCATAACAGGTAGCGCAAACTCCACGTTTAGTTTCGCAAGTAAGGACCGATCGAATTTTAAGTCGTTCTACGCCTAACTTCTCGAGACCATCGGCTATATTCTCAGTAATCAATTCTCCAGCTCGAACGGTTTTCTTTTTACTTACAGGGTCAACAACATCGTCACAGGACACCCGGCCTACAATTCTTTCTTGGAGGCGTACAATTTCATCATCGCCTTCATAAATTGCGGAAACCCAAATCCCATTTGCAGTGCCGCAATCCAATTCTGTGATGATAACATCGTGTGATACATCACATAATTTTCGAGTAAGATAGCCTGAGTCAGCCGTTTTGAGTGCTGTATCTGCAAGTCCTTTACGAGCACCATGCGTAGAAATAAAGTATTCGAGCACACTTAACCCTTCACGAAAATTCGAGAGGATGGGACGCTCGATAATTTCACCAGATGGTTTGGCCATTAAACCACGGATCCCAGCAAGCTGTCGTACTTGTTGCCGATTACCACGCGCACCTGAGTCGACCATCAAATAGAGGGGATTGAACTCCGCTTTCCCATGATTGTGCTGCAGAGTGCGGAACATGACATGTTGAATACTATCAGTTGCATGTGTCCAGGCATCAACAATTTTATTGTAACGTTCTCCATGGGTAATCACTCCGTTACGATATTGTTTTTCGACCTCTGCAATTCCTTTGTGTGCTTCGTGGATCTCCGCTCCTTTCTCTTGCGGAATAATCATGTCATCAATGCCGATCGAGATACCAGCGCGAGTTGCCTCGGCAAAGCCAAGTTCTTTAAGGCGATCTAAGACTTCAACCGTACGCTCTTGCCCTACGACTTGATAGCAACGCCAAATTAAGTCGCCAAGTTGCTTTTTGTTTACAGGATTATTGTAAAAACCTATTTCAGTGGGCCAAATGCTGTTAAACACTACTCGCCCAACTGTGGTTATAATAGTGCGTGCTTCTTTGTTTCCATAAATGGTATCGTGTCCACAATCTGGATTTCGTAAGACAATTCGTTCGTGGGTTTTTACAGCATTTTGGTCGCGTACATAGAAAACTTCATCGATGTCAGTGAAGAGTTTGGAATGTGGACCTTTCTTCTTTGGATCGTCGTTAACAATACTGAGATGGTCGCGTGGATGTTGGGTAAGATAGTAGCAGCCGAGGGTAATATCTTGAGATGGTGTAGTGATGGGTTTACCGCTTGAAGGGGCAAAAATATTGTTTGTTGCCAACATAAAAAGACGAGCTTCCAATTGTGCCTCTGTTGAGAGAGGTACGTGCACCGCCATTTGATCGCCATCGAAGTCCGCATTATACGCAGTACAGACAAGTGGATGAATCCTAATGGCTTCTCCTTCGATCAACACAGGTTCAAATGCTTGAATTGAGAGACGATGTAATGTGGGGGCGCGATTTAGTAATACAGGATGCCCACGCGTTACTTCTTCGAGAATATCCCATACTTCTGTTGCTTGGCGCTCGATCATTTTCTTAGCACTTCGAATGGTATGGACCAGCCCTAGTTCTTTGAGCCGTCGGATAATGAATGGTTCAAAGAGTACTAACACCATCTTCTTGGGTAAACCGCACTGATGAAGTTTAAGTTCAGGCCCAATGACAATGACAGAACGTCCCGAATAATCGACACGTTTGCCCAGCAAATTTTGACGGAAACGGCCACCCTTGCCTTTGAGCATATCAGAAAGAGATTTCAGTGGACGGTTTCCTGCGCCCGTCACTGGGCGGCCATGCCGTCCGTTGTCAAAGAGTGCATCCACAGCTTCTTGGAGCATGCGTTTTTCATTACGAATAATAACTTCAGGAGTTTTGAGACTCAGCAAGCTCTTTAACCGATTGTTACGATTAATCACACGGCGGTACAAATCATTCAGATCGGAAGTAGCGAAACGCCCGCCTTCCAAAGGCACAAGAGGCCGCAAGTCGGGTGGGATTACGGGAATAACCCCTAAGATCATCCATTCAGGGCGTGTGCCTGAGCCGACGAAACCTTGGATCAATTTGGCCCGCATGGCTAATTTCTTATGGATTTGTTTGCTCTTGGTTATTGTAGAAGCTTTTTCAATTGCTTTGAGTTGCTCCTGAAGATCGATCTGAACAAGTAATTGCTGAATTGCTTCAGCACCAATACCGGCTTTAAAGTCATCTCCGTACCGTTCGCGAGCTTCCCGATATTCGATCTCGTTAAGGAGTTGTTTATAGGTTAAAGGTGTCTTATTTGGCTCGATAACAATGTGGTCCTCGTAATAAATCACTCGCTCTAATTGGCGCCCGGTCATATCCAGTACAAGAGCGATCCGGCTTGGCATACACTTGAAAAACCAAATATGAGAGACGGGCACAGCAAGCTCGATGTGTCCCATGCGTTCACGACGTACACGAGAAAGAGTTACTTCCACTCCACAGCGATCACATATCACACCTTTATGTTTGATACGCTTATACTTGCCACAGTTGCATTCCCAATCGCGAATGGGCCCAAAAATGCGTTCGCAAAATAAACCGCCTTTTTCTGGTTTAAAGGTACGATAATTGATGGTTTCTGGGTTTTTGATTTCACCACGGCTCCAGGAACGAATAACTTCGGGCGAAGCAACTCGAATGCTGATATATTTAGAAACGCGTGATTGGTCGAATCCCAGGACTTGGCTTATGTCTTGAGAAAGAACAAAAGAATTCTTGGTAGGATTATTCATCAGAAGTTGCTCCGTTTTGGTGGACGCGGATATCAAGTCCGAGACATTGCATTTCTTTCATTAAAACATTAAATGATTCAGGAACTCCGGCTTGAAGAGAATTGTCGCCTTTAACAATCGATTCGTAAGTACGTGTTCTACCAGCAACATCATCGCTCTTAACGGTAAGCAGTTCTTGAAGTGCATTTGCGCAACCATACGCTTCCATGGCCCAGACTTCCATTTCGCCAAATCGTTGTCCGCCATATTGAGCCTTACCACCAAGAGGTTGCTGAGTAACAAGAGAGTAAGGGCCGACAGCACGAGCATGGATCTTGTCTGCAACAAGGTGTCCAAGTTTCATCATGTAGATGTATCCAACGACAATCTCTTGGTCAAAGCGATCCCCACTACGTCCATCATGGAGAGGAACTTTTCCATGTTCGGGTAGGTTTGCTTGTTTTAAAAACTTACGAATCTGACCCTCTTTGATACCATCGAAAACAGGAGTTGCTACAGTAAAGCCTAACACTTTTGCAGCCCAACCAAGATGAGTTTCAAGCACCTGTCCCACGTTCATGCGAGAAGGAACACCAAGTGGGTTAAGGACAATTTCAACAGGAGTTCCGTCTTCCAAAAACGGCATGTCTTCCTCGGGAACAATTTTTGCAATTACACCTTTATTTCCGTGACGTCCAGCCATTTTATCTCCGACACTAAGTTTACGTTTACTCGCAATATAAACCTTGACCTGTTTAATAATCCCTGGATCTACTTCATCACCACTTTCCAGGCGATCGATATTCTGCTGATGCTCCATTTCGAGATCCATAAATTTTTTCTCAAAGGTGTTGATGATCTCGTGAATCTTAATACGAATGGGACTCGGATCGATTTCAATATGATCATAGACCGCTGCAAGTTTTCGGAGCAGGGTCTTTGTGATTTTACGATTAGCAGGAATAATAATTTCACCAGTTTCAGCATTTACGACATCCAGTGGAATTTTTTCTCCGAGGAGAATATTGCTTAATGCTTCGGTGAGTTCCTCACGCAATTCGCTAGTCTTTTTTACATATTCGTCTCTCAGTGCTTTCAATTGACGGCGACTTTCTGTAGGAGTGAGTTTAGAATGATTGACTTCCTTGTGTCCTGATACTTTAATATCCATCACAATACCATAGGTTCCACTAGGGACAGTTAATGATGTGTCTTTCACATCAGCTGCCTTTTCACCAAAAATAGCTCGTAGGAGACGTTCTTCAGGTGCAAGTTCTGTTTCGCTCTTTGGGGTAATTTTCCCAACCAAGATATCTCCTGGTTTAACTTCTGCACCGATACGTACAACGCCATCAGATCCAAGATTTCTCAGCGCTTCTTCACCAACATTTGGAATGTCGCGGGTGATTTCCTCAGGACCAAGCTTGGTATCACGAGCACCGATTTCAAACTCATCAATGTGAATACTCGTATAGACATCCTCTTTGACGAGTTTTTCATTAATGAGAATTGCATCCTCAAAGTTATAACCGTTCCATGGCATAAACGCGACAAGTACATTGCGACCTAAGGCTAGCTCACCTCCTGCGGTACAAGGACCATCAGCAAGGACCTGGCCTCTTTTTACAGTTTCGCCTTTTTTTACAATAGGACGCTGATCAATACAGGTCCCCGCATTGGAACGCATAAATTTACGTAATTCGTAAACATAAATGCCCTCTTCAGGAACGGATTTAAGTTTCTTCTTAAAATCGGGGAGTTTACCATCTTTAGTCACTACGATCTGGTGTGCAGTTACAGAAGCTACTCGACCACTTGCTTCCGAAAGAACGAGAATTTTTGAATCACGCGCTACACGAGCTTCAAGGCCAGTTCCTATCACAGGCGCTTCTGGCTGAAGGAGAGGCACTCCTTGGCGTTGCATATTCGATCCCATCAGGGCGCGATTTGCATCGTCGTGCTCAAGAAATGGAATCAACCCTGCAGCTACAGACACAAGTTGTTTGGGCGATACATCCATATAATTTACCTTGGAAGGCTCTACTTCAAGAAAGTCTCCCTTATACCGCACACTCACCTTAGGACCGACAAGACGTGAATGAGGATCCAAAGATGCATTTGCCTGTGCAACAACGTATTTTTCCTCTTGGTCGGCAGTAAGATATTCAACCTTATCCAAAACGCGGCCATTTTCCACCTTACGATAGGGTGTTTCAATGAAACCAAACTCGTTGATACGTGCAAAGGTACTCAACGAAGAAATAAGACCGATATTCGGTCCTTCAGGAGTCTCGATAGGACAAATACGGCCGTAATGGCTAGGATGAACATCGCGTACTTCAAAGCCGGCGCGATCACGGCTTAATCCGCCTGGCCCCAAAGCGCTAAGACGACGTTTATGGGTTAATTCGGAGAGTGGATTGGTCTGGTCCATGAACTGCGAAAGTTGGCTCCTTCCAAAAAAGTCACGCACAATTGCGGATAATGCTTTAGGGTTTACCAATTTTTGGGGGGTCATCGATTCAATGTTCGTATCAAAAAGAGTCATGCGTTCCTTGACCAAACGCTCCGTTCGATCCAATCCAACACGACATTGATTCGCCAACAGTTCGCCCACAGTACGGACGCGTCGACTTCCGAGGTGATCGATATCGTCTACGGAACCTTCGCCTTTACGTAGAGCAAGAAGATATTTAATTGCAGCAGTAAGGTCATCGTTGGTAGTCACGCGGAGACTTGTATCGTCTGTTCCATGATTTGCTTTGCGGTCAGGAAAAAGTTTTTGATTAATCTTGTAACGTCCCACACGGCCTAGGTCGTAACGCTTGGGATCAAAAAATGTTCGCTTGATAAGGGCACGAGCGTTGGTAACTGTGGGAGGATCGCCTGGCCGGAGACGACGGTAGATATCCTTCAATGCTTCTTCTTCATTGTGAGCAGGATCTTTCTTCAGAGATTTGATGATCACTCCATCATCCAGCGAAGTATCGACAACCTTAACCTTTTCGATCTTAAGGTCGAGCAACTGACGAATAATCAACTTCGAAAGAGGTTCGAATGCTCGCGCAACCATTAAATTTTTTTCTGTATCTAAGATATCTTCGGTCAAAACCTTATTTGCGAAAGATTCTTCATCCATCTCTTTACGCAATTTGATTTCGCTAATCGTGTAGAATAATTTAATGATATCGATGTTTTTTTCGTAACCAATAGTTCGCAAAAAGGTCGTGACAAGGAACTTCCGCCGCCGCCGCCGCCGATCTAGATAAATGTAGAGTAAATCGTTGGTATCAAATTGGACTTCAAGCCACGAGCCTCGATCGGGAATGATTCGAAAGGAATAGAGTGATTTTCCATTCGGATGGATGGTCTCTTCAAAACAAATCCCTGGGGAACGATGTAACTGGCTAACAATAACGCGCTCGGCACCATTGATCACAAAAGTCCCTTGTGGAGTCATGAGCGGGATTTCTCCCATATACACTTTCTCATCCTTAGAATGTTTGTGACCATCATGTTCTTCCATGAGGCGGAAGGTTACATGCAGCGGCGCCGCATAGGTGATTCCTTCGCGGATACATTCTAACCATGTTTGCTTGGTCTCGCTAATTTCATAACGCACGAAGCTAAGGACCGTTTTGCTATCATAACTTTCGATAGGGAAAACCTCACTAAAAACAGCCTGTAATCCGACATTACGTCGCTTTTCGAGGGATACATCCGATTGCAGAAAATCTGTGTAAGATTGATTCTGCATTTCAATAAGATTTGGTGGCTCAATGACCTCTATCACTTTCCCAAAATAAGTGCGTTCCATGAATGGCTCCATTTAATTTACTGCGGCAAGGGTTTAGAATTGATTTTTTGTTTGTATAAAACTCTGCCCATTTCTCAGCGGAGGAATCTAGGATCTCTTCCCAGGTGTTTTTCGGAAAACGATTCTAAATCCGTAGAAAAATTCCGGTATTTACTTGATCTCGGCTTTCGCACCAGCGGCTTCGAGTTTCTTCTTAATTTCTTCAGCTTCTTCTTTTGTAACACCTTCTTTCACGGTCTTTGGAGCTCCTTCCACTAAATCTTTAGCTTCTTTCAGGCCCAAGGTTGTTACACTGCGAACTTCCTTAATTACAGCAATTTTATTAGCCCCAGCTTCTTTAAGGATCACATCAAAAGCAGTCTTTGCTTCCGCAGCAGGAGCAACGGCAGAGGCCGCGCCACTTGTTGTAGTAACCGCGACTGGGGCAGCAGCGCTAACTCCCCAGGTTTGCTCAAGTTCTTTAACAAGATTCGCGATCTGAAGGACTGTGAGTGAGCTCAATTGTTCGATTAATGTTTTATTGTCGGCCATATGTTTTTCCTTGGTTTTGTCGGATCTTGCGGCCGCGAGATCATTTCACCTCAAAAGCCATTGAGGACGACGATAAACCGGCTGGTTGTTTTTGTTATTTAGGTGTTTATCATTTCTGATGGAACATTTTCAAAATTTTAAATTTGAGATTTTGATTAGAAGTTTCGCTAAAAAGTTTTTCAAACAGGTTTTTCTAATTTTGCTTTTAACACTCTTACAAATTGGGAAGCAGGAGTGTTGAATAATCGGACCAATGTCGCCGAGGATGTAGAAAGTAATCCCAATAATTGCGCCCTTAATATATCCAGAGAGGGAAGTTCCGCAATGGTTTCCAAATCGCTTACGCTCAAAACTACACGGTCTAGAATGCCGGCCTTGATTTTTGGTTTCTGAAATTCCTTTTTAAAACTTTTTAAAACTGCAGCTACAGTAGATACATCTTTATCACCGTAAACTACGGCAGTCGGTCCTTGCAAAGCTCCATTCATTTCGGGCAAGTTCAGGTCCTTTAACGCCCGGCGTAGGAAGCTGTTTTTTACAACCATGGCGCGCGCATTTGCTTTGGATAGCCGCTCCCGCAAATCGGAGAACGCTTGGACTGATAAACCAGTGAAGTCTGTCAAAATGACATAAGGGACTCCTTCAAGGCGACTCTTAATTTCATTTGCAATGGATATTTTTTCAGTACGCATAAAAAGTCATGGAAATAAATTTTCTATTCATGCTGTGAAAAACTCATGAGTGTCGATCTTCACCCCTAGGCTCATGGTGGTTGAAAGAGTGCAGTTTGTTAGATAAATGCCCTTGGCAGTTGCGGGGCGCGCCTTGATTATTGCCTCGATCACGGCATGAACATTTTCAAAAATTTGGTTTGCGGCAAATGATATTTTGGCGACAGCAATGTGTACATTGGCATTTTTATCCATTTTAAATTCAACACGACCTGCTTTGAATTCTTGAACGGCCTTTGCTAGATCTTCCGAAATAGTACCGGTTTTGGGATTGGGCATCAGTCCCTTAGGTCCAAGTTCTTTTCCAAGCTTGCGGACTTCCTGCATGGTGTCCGGGGTAGCAAGGGCAATATCAAATTCAAACCATCCTCCCTTAATTTTCGCAATAAGATCTTTGTACCCAACGTAATCAGCTCCAGCGGTTTTGGCTGCTGCACCTTGTGTCCCTTCTGCAAAGGCGAGAATACGCACTTTTTTACCTGTTCCATGAGGTAAAGGCACTGTCCCTCGCACCATCTGATCCGATTGTTTGGGATCCACACCCAATTTGATCGCAACGTCCACTGATTCATCAAACTTGGCATGAGGAAATTTCTTTAAAATCTCCACAGCCTCTGTCAGTGGATAGCGTTTTTTCGAATCAACCAATTTTAAGGCTTCTTTTACTCGTTTACTGGGCATATAAAATTACCGTCAAAAATTGAGGAAAATAGAAAAATAGAACCAGATCCGCATGATTTACTGGACTACTTCAATACCCATCGACCGCGCTGTGCCAACAATGGTTCGGTAGGCGGCTTCTGGGCTTTTGCAATTCATATCCTTTGTTTTTTTGGCCACGATTTCCATAATTTGTTTACGTGTCACCTTACCCACTTTGTTTCGATTAGGTTGGCTACTAGCTGTAGCAATGTTTGCAGCTTTCTTGAGCAATACTGCGGCCGGAGGCGATTTTGTAACGAAGGTAAATGTTTTGTCCTTATAGACTGTGATCACAACCGGCAAGATTTCACCTGCTTGTTTTTGAGTCACAGCGTTAAATTCCTTGCAAAAGGCCATAATATTAACGCCTCGCTGGCCCAAAGCTGGGCCGACAGGGGGAGCTGGGTTAGCTTGTCCTGCTGGAATTTGTAGCCGAATGATTCCTGTTACTTCTTTTGCCATAGATGAAAGAGCTAGGCTTTTTCTACCTGCCAAAATTCTAGTTCCACAGGGGTGAAGCGTCCGAAAATCGACACAGAAACTTTTAACTTACCTTTTTCTTGTTCGACTTCTTCTACGACACCCGTCATTCCTTTAAAGGGACCGTCATTTACGTTGAGTGTTTCGCCCCGTTCAAAGTTCACCTTGGGCATCACTTTGTCTTCACGATCTTGAATTTGTGCGAGGATATTCTCAACTTCTTCTTTGCGCAAAGGGATGGGTCGATCTCCACCTACGAATTTTAAAATGCCAGGTGTTTCACGAATAAAATACCAAGAGCGGTCGATGAGTTGATTTTTGTCATCGATCAAGTCCATATTGACAAGAATGTAACCGGGATAAAATTTACGTGTTGTGGTAGCGCGCTTGCCACGTTTAACTTCCTCAACTCGTTCGGTTGGGATGAGAACCTGGTGGATGAGGTCTGCAACCTCTTCACGCACTTTACGTTTCTCAATGCTTTCAAGCGCTTTTTGCTCTTGTCCAGGTAAGCAGTGGAGAACGTACCATTGCGATGTTGTTGTTGTGGATTCCATGATTTTAATGAGATCTTAGTGAGAAATGATCAGGCTAAGAATCCAGCCAATCGCAAAGTCTGAGGTAAAAATAAATATACCGAGGATGGCCATGGTAACCACCACCACCACCGTTGATTCTTTTAATTCTGCAGATGAAGGGCGTGTGCATTTTTGGATTTCTTCCAAAACCTCTTGGAAAAATTTCTTAATTTTATGAATCCAGTTTCTCATGGAATCCATGTTCAATTAGCCATGTCCCAAATCTTATGATTTAATCCAACACGAAGTGGCACGGCAGGAGGGACTCGAACCCCCAACCGACGGTTTTGGAGACCGCTACTCTACCAATTGAGCTACTGCCGT
>OBEQ012680206.1_pt1 | contig 10010 bp, 6 predicted proteins | sample 1670901 | NCBI WGS metagenome assembly OBEQ01 (sample SAMEA104232315, study PRJEB22302) | groundwater metagenome | biome: forest; feature: aquifer; material: groundwater | place: USA | collected 2011-08-07 | depth 5.4 m | reverse complement strand
GTCAATATCCGATCAAGGGGCACGCTCGCGACTGTTTTGTCATACATAGGTGCAAAGGTAACAACACCAGAGAAAGAAAAATATGCTCCCAATTCTGCATACCTCGCTGCAATTTCAGGCGAACCAGTAAAAAAGTGCAAAATAGGGACAAGGTTTGGATATTCTTTTTGCGTGTCCGCTATAAGCGCGATCGCATCCTCGTGCGCATCAGTGTTTTGCTCACTGTCTTTACCAGATGCGCGGCAATGAATCATCGCCGGCTTCCCTATTTCTCCTGCAAGTTTCAGCTGCTGCAAAAAAATATCTTTCTGTCGCAGCTTTTCAGTTTCTGCATTTTCACCAATACGCGAGTAATCGAGTCCACATTCCCCTACTGCAACAACCACCTTACTTGCCGCCATATGCCGATATATCGGTATATCTATGGTCTCGTCGTGCGTATCTGATGGATGCAGGCCCACCGTTGCATACAAGCCGTGTTTTTCTGCAAACGCAACAGCCTCTTTTGAAGTTGTTGCATCAGTGCCCACAACAACGGTCGATACCCCCGCTTCTTTCATGCGCGACAACACTTCATCGCAATCTTCCGTGTACTGCGGAAAATGGATGTGACTATGCGCGTCGAAATATTTAATCGACATGCTTATTCTTTTCTAGGAAAAAGATTCTCTGGCTTTTTATTTTCTTTCACCGCAGCCTTAATAACCACGCTCGTCTTCGGCATAAGCGGGTTCAACATACGACCAATAGTGTAAAGATCACGCGCAAGTTCTGCGATTACTTTCTTCGCCGCTTCGGGATCAGTCTTTATGAGTGTAAATGGTTTTTCTTCAGTAATCCGTCCATCTATTTTTGCAATCCATTGCCAGACGATGTCTGCCGCTTCGTTAAATTTATATGCTCCCATGGCTAGCTTGAAATCTTTTGGAATGGTATTTGGCTCAATCTCAACTGCGGCTTCAAGATGGTCTTCTGCCATTTTCATAACACGCGACACCACATTGCCAAGGCCGTTTGCCAAGTTGCCGTTATACGCATCTTTAACACGTTCAAGCGTTACATCGCTATCTTCAAATGGATTCACGTGGCGCAGCAAGAAATAACGCAGTGCGTCCGTACCATACTCTTCTACAAGCGAAACTGGATCAATAACGTTGCCAAGCGACTTGCTCATCTTCTGCCCGCCCGAAGTGATAAAGCCATGCATTAGTATTTGACGCGACGTTGGTAACCCTGCAGACATAAGCATCGCCTGCCACATTGCGGACTGCTGGCGCAAGTTGTCCTTCCCTGCTATTTGAAGTGCGTTAGGAGCGTCAGCTGTACCCCAAAAATCTTCAAACTGCTGCGTATTTTCTGGCCAACTTAAGGTAGAGAAGTAGTTAATCAGCGCATCAAACCAGACATACATGACTTGGGTTTCATCACCTGGAACCGGAATACCCCACGGCATTTTTGATTTGAGGCGTGAAATACTGAAGTCTTCAAGGCCACGAGATACGAATGCTTGTATTTCACCTAGGCGCGATGAAGGTACAACGAAATCCGGCCTATCTCTATACAACTGCAAGAGTTTCTCCCCATAGTTCGAAAACTTAAAGAAATAATTCTCTTCATCTATAAGCTCGATCTCGAGGCTCGGGTGCAGGGGACACTTCCCGTTCTCAAGCTCGGAATCTGTTTTTTCTAACTCACAACCAACGCAGTACTTAACTGAATATACTTTTTTATAAATATCTCCCGCCGCCTCACAGCGCTTCCAAAACTCCTGTGCGGCAGATTTGTGATGCGGGTCAGTGGTGCGAATGAAGTGAATATCCTCCGTAAGATCAAGTAAGTTTTTCAACTCCTTAAACTTCTCTGCATACTCGTCCACGTACTCCTGCGGCTCTTTTCCTGCTTCAAGCGCTTTGCGATAGATTTTGAGTCCGTGTTCGTCCGTGCCCGTATTGAAAAAAACCTCATCACCTAGGAGTTTGCGAAAGCGCACATACGAGTCCGCCTCGACAATCTCAAGCGCAAAGCCTATATGCGGGTCTGCATTAACGTACGGAAGCGTCGTGGTGAGGTAGACCTTATTCATAGTTTAAAAACTACGCTTCTGAACGCAGACGTGCAAGCTCGCGATCTTTGGTCTTTTGAATATCGGAAACAAACTCCTGTATTGCTGCCGCAATAGGCACCGATAGCAAAATACCTAAGAAGCCGGCTAGTTTTGCGCCAACGAGAAGTGCGAGAATAACTAAAAGCGGCGGTACACCCACAACCTTTTTAACCACGAGTGGATAAATAAGATGCGCCTCAAACTGCTGCACCACCACATAGAGTCCTATAACAAACAACGCTCCGGTAACACCACCATCTGAAAATGCGAGCGCAACTGCGGGCAATGCTGCCAAGAATTGGCCGAACACAGGTATAAGTTCAAAGAGTCCTGCTAACACCGCAAGCAAGAGCGCGTGCGGAATACTCAAGATAGTGAGTCCCAAGTAAATCAAAATACCAACAATGAGACCGAGTAGAAGTTGCCCTTGCATCCACTTGCCTATTTTGTCTTGCGAGCGCTTCCAGAGCGAGAGTACATATTTCTCATGCCTCACCGGCGTTACGACTCGCAAAAAGTCATCTATGCCTGTTTCTTGCACAGCAAAATAGATCGAGAATACGATAATAAGAACAAAACTCACGATACCACCGAAGAAAGAACTTAAGGTTCAAAATACACCGCCAGTGAATGTCGAGAACGTGGTGCGTATCTGCTCGGCAAACTGAAAGGGCGACAATTTTACTACCGCATCCCCTGGGAAAAGGCTTGCAGTGATACCTTGGTTTACGTTTATAGATTCAAGGGTTGCTGGCAGGTTAGAAAGAAAGTTTGCCGCATCTTCAAGTATAGGCGGTAAGAATATAAACGTGATCAGCAAAACCCCGAGTACAACTACGCCGTACAGCAGAAGCACCGAAAGAACGCGGTTGAGCCCATGCCGCATAAAAAAGAGAACACCTGGCTCGATAGAAGACGCAAGTACTACTGCGGTGAGCACAATAAGCACCAAATCTCGCAAGAAGAACAGCAGGCCGATAAGCAGCACAAAGAGAATCACGTTGATGATAGACCCCGGCGCGATATTTATCGTAATATTCTTCATTTTTAGAGCCTTGCTGAAACCGCGAACTGCTGTATTGCAGCCTCCGGTCCTCGCTTAAAATAGGTCGCACTATTCCTCGTTTCTTCCATTACATGGACGGTACACCTTTTGGATCTCGCATCGCTAACGCTCACTGCGACATCAAAAGGTCTTGCGCTGCTCCTCTTGGTCGCAGCTCACCTCGGCTACGACTTGCATTTCATCGATTTCAGCAAGGCTCTCATCTATCATACTAGATCGCAAGCTTTTCTTTAAGAAAACCCGAAATCTCACCTATTTTCATACGAGTCTGCTCCCCCGTATCTCGGTCACGCACGGTAACGGTGTCTTTCAACTCTTCCCCTTTTTCGCCTAGAGTTTCGAAGTCGATAGTTATGCAAAATGGCGTTCCTATCTCGTCTTGCCTGCGGTACCGCTTGCCGATATTGCCATTGTCATCAAAAACAATCCAAGGATGCACTTCCTTCTGCAACAACTCTCTTACTTCTTTTGCTTTCGCAACAAGTTCAGGTTTGTTCTTAAGGAGGGGTGCTACCATCGCCTTAATTGGCGCTACACTAGGAGACAAAGAAAGGTATATTCGCTTTTCTTTACCCATCTCGTCCTCTTTATATGAACTTGCCAACACTGCAAGCACGGTGCGGTCAAGACCAAGTGACGGCTCTATAACATGCGGAACTAAACGCGTTTCGGTCTCTTCATCCAAATACGAAAGATCTACCCCCGATGCTTTAGAATGCGCCGTTAGATCAAAATCAGTCCTATAGGCGAGTCCCCACAACTCCTTGCGGCCAAATGGATAATCAAATTCGAAATCTATAGTGCGCTTTGAATAGTGAGCCCGGTCGCCGTCTCCTACTTCAAGTTCGTGCACCAAAGTAGCAGAAATGCCGACTTTCTGCGCGAACGTATGCATTGTGAGGCGCCATTCTTCAAACGCACTTTCCCACTCAGATGGACGCACGAAATATTCAACTTCCATCTGCTCAAGCTCTCGAAGTCTGAAAGTGAAGTCTCGAGGCGCAATCTCATTGCGAAAAGCTTTGCCAATTTGTCCTAACCCGAATGGCAATCTTGGATGGAACGAGTCGATAACATTCTTGAAGTTCACGAACATGCCACCGGCAGTCTCTGGACGCAAATAGACAATTGACGATTCATCTTCAGCAGCACCTGCATGCGTTTTGAACATCATGTTGAACTGGCGGGGCTCACTCCACATTCCCTTTGCGCCACATTCACAAACAGCGTCGTCGGCAATCTCACGAAAGTTTCCAACCGCACCACCTCCCTTGTTCTTTGCGTAATCTAGGACAAGGTGATCCTCTCTAACGCGGCGTTTACATTTTTTGCACTCAACGAGTGGGTCCGAGAATCCAGCAACATGACCAGAAGCCTCCCAAGCCTTCGGGTTCATAAGTATAGCCGCATCCATCGGATAGACATTTTTCCGGTCTATAAAAAGATCGCGCCAGATATTTTTGATATTCTCTTTAAGTAAAACTCCTAAAGGTCCGTAATCCCACGTGCCAGCAAGGCCGCCATAAATCTCGGAGCCTTGAAATATAAATCCTCGCCGCTTGCACAGCGAGATGATGTCGTTCATGAGTGTCTCTTTTTGTTCCATACTATTTCACTACTTGTTCCATACCCGCTTCAAAACCTGCTTCGCCAAAAATGTCTGTCGACGGGGCATCCGCACTTGCCGACGCTTTTGCACCAGTGAACCTATCGTCACCCGAAAGGCTGACAGCGCCCGTGAGACTCGGTCTATTGCCCACCTGGCTTAAACTTGGCGTAAGCGACACCTTAAACGACACACTCTGTGCCGCAGAAGAATATCCTGCCCCTGCCTTGAGGTCCCCGACATTCCAGGTCACTACCCGACTTCGTTCATCATACACAATCGAAGCTGTGCTCGGGGTAGGCGACCCTAAATACCGCACATACGAAGGCAGGGTCGTTGTTACCTTGGTGCCCGAGATAGTATTTGATGGATTACGTGCTGAAAGTGAAATGGTATAGGTCGTCTCCTGGTCCACCGAAGGGGGCATCGGCCCGCTATTTTGAATAAGCCCAGAGAAATGCTGTGTAGCTGCTGACACAGACACCGCAGAGCCAACTTTTACTGTGCGGGTAAATCCAGACGTTATTTCTTCTGGTAGATTTCCGATTGATGGGCGTTTTGCTTTGACTGAAACCGAAACGCCAATCTGCGGATTCACCCCAGCAGACGATTTTGGCGTAAAGGAAAATTCAACGACACCGGTTGCGCCAGGTGCGACCGATGCAAAGCTCCCATCCTCGTCGCGACTCCACAGTATTGTCGAGTCAAGTGAACGATAAAACCCGCGCGATGCAGTAACCGATGCGCGATCAAGCGAGGAACCGGTAAGCGAGGCTTCAATCACCAAATCTTGTATCGCAACATCGAGGTTATTCGTCCAGGTAATGCGCCCTTCGACGGTCGAGCCGGCAGAGACGACAACTACTTTTCCTTGGTCGCCATTAAGCGCCATGTCTGCACCTATGAATGGACGCTTGATCGTGAGTGCGTGTGGCACGATCAAATACGGGACGACGATATGTACATCTGTTTTGTCACTCAACGAACCTACCAAAAATCTAAAGACCCGCTCTTCGTTGTCCTGCCCGCCGAGCACGCCAGTTATTTTTACTATTTTTTCTTGACCGGGCTCAAGGTCACCGAGCTGCCAGAGTGTGTCGCCTTGCGCTGCTTCAGGCGAACTATTGGTAACAGAAAAACCAAACGGGTATTGCCCTTCAAGCGAAACATTTTTAATGGTTGTCTGCGAGTTCGAGCGAACCGACACTTCAAACGTTACTGGCTGCCCAGACACAACCTCATCAGGTGCTTTGACCACCACCGCAACAGGCGAAGAACCGATAATTAGATTCGTCTCTGCTTCTTTCACAAATACGGCGTTAGATCCTTCGACATGATACTCAAGAGTTGCTCTAATCGTGCCAGAACTTCCTTCGCTGCCAAAAAGGACCGCGCGTACTGTTTGTTTAAAGCTAGCGCCCGGGGCAATAGTGCCGAGCGAAATGCGCTCGGAAGGCAATGCTAATTTTTGATCTGTCGCACTACGTGTGCCTTCTGGATATTCAATCAAAAGATCTACCAAGGTAAGCGCGGCCGCATTCTTGTTTTCTACCGTTATTTGAAAACTGCTTTCCTTCCCCCCATCGACCATTGATGGTCCTAAGACAGTAAGATTGATGTTCGCAGAAGAAACGGTATTGCCGCCATATATGAATGTGTATGCTGCAACTCCTACACAGACAAAGAAAAAAAGAAGCGCTCCAAAGAAAAACATGGTCAAAGAAACACTGGAGCGCGCTTTAGGGTATGGCATAGGTATATCTTGATAGGAGGCGGTGGGATCCTCTGTCCACGACACCCCCGGCTCGAATGGTTCTCTACTTAAGCCTTGGCGCGGGTGTATCTCGTCACCCGCAGATCGCGAGTAGAGTTTGTCCTGCATACGCGAAAGAGCATCTTTGCCTTCTTCCATAGATAAAGGCAATTATACCAGTATCAGCATATAAACCCCATATAAAGATAACTTATAGGCCCGTGGAAGAGAGCACCTGATTAATAGTGCGAATCGCGTGCGGCTTTGTCTGTTCAAGTTCAGACAACAATTTCTCTGAAAGAGACCCTTCGGCAAAACGAGCGAGTAATGGATCTTCGGGCAAATAGCCAAGCTCACGAAGTATACGCAATACGAGCGCGCACTCTGCATGTGGTATCTGAATTTCAGACGAGGCGCGCATGTACCTAAAGCCATCTACAATGGCTGCAAAAAGAGCGGGGTGTCCTTCCTCTCCGGGGAGAAGACGTACAAGGAGGCGAGTTATATTGCCAACGGCACCTCGTGCTGCGTGAAGATGAAGTGGTAGTAGGTGCTCGTGGGCTTGCGCACCAACAAGACGCGCACCATAGCGGCCAGACACGAAAGAAAAAACACCAAAGGTCATCGGTTCAAGTGCAGCGCGCAACTTTCCTTCACTGCCGCGCGCACCCTGCGCGCGCACCCGCACCAATCCAAATTCAGGAGTCAACATAAGCGCAGAGAGGCTCTTTTCGCCAACCGCTCCTTTTTTAAGGACCACTCGCTCGCCGGTGTAGATACGATGAGCCATAAATAATCAGGGTACAGCCACTAGTGACTAGGGTTTAGGGAAATTACGACGGGGAATGGGAGGTCTTTGTGGGGGACATCCATGTCAGTCGAGTCTGTTAGAGAAAGTCCACCCAAACCTGCTTCTTGCATAAGAACTTTGCGATTGCGCTCGATAAATGCTTTGCCTTCTGTAGTCGTTGCGATCTGAATATTCGGTCGGTCAGCAACAGACAAACCACTTTCTTTGCGGAACTCTTGCATAGAGCGCAGCAAGTCGCGGTACATCCCTTCTTCTTTGAGCTCGGGGGTGAGCTTGGTATCAAGCTCGATCCCCTCTCCTTTCTCTTTTGCAATCACCTCTTTGACATTAACCTCGTCCTCAATAAGTTTTTTGTACTCATCCCCGCCGTGCAACATACCGCCGCGTATTGTGACTTTTGCTAGTGGTTGGCGAACTTTAATACCCGCTGCCGATCGCAACTCCAAGGCTTTCGAGACAATTTCGCGCACGGAACCCATCTTGTCTATCACGTCCATATCTTTCACTCCTACAGAAGGCCATGTACACAAATGAACGCTTATCGGGTCATTTTCTTCTTTCACCTTTAGGTACAAATAGTCCGCATAGAACGGCATGATAGGCGCCATTAGTTTTGAGAACTCTCGTAGTACGAAACGAAGTGTCGCACGTGCAGCAGATGAGTCTTGTGAAGAGTTCTGCTTGAAACGATCTCTGGAGCGGCGCAAGTACCAGACAGATAGGTCTTCAATAAAAAGCGCGAGAGGGCGCGATGCTAGATCAAGCTCATATGTTTCCATTCCTTCTGTTATTTCTGCAGCAGTCTCTTGCAGGCGCGATATAATCCAGCGATCAAGTACATTTTTGCTGCCAACGCTAGGGGCGACATTTGTATCATACAGCGAAAGAAAGCTGCGCACGTTATCAAGGCGCATCACTAACTTCTTCATCACCTCATCGACGCCACGATCAGCAAAGTTAAAGTCCTCACCGCGAACGACTGGCGATGAGAGTAAGTAGTACCGCAACGCATCGCTACCGTATTTGTCCACAATAACTAATGGGTCTGTATAATTCTTTAGCTTCTTCGCCATCTTTCTGCCGTCTTGCGCCAAAATAAGTCCGGTTGTGACGACCGCTTTGTATGGTGAGCGCCCGAACAAACCGACACCTAGCACAATCATCGAGTAGAACCAACCGCGAGTCTGATCTATTGCTTCAGCGATAAAATCTGCCGGGTAGCCTATGGGCGAAAGCCCCAGCATTCGCTTTGGGTTAAAGGTGTCTTTCTCAAATGGATAGTGGTTGCTCGCGTACGGCATAGAACCCGATTCAAACCAGCAATCAAAAACGTCCGGCACGCGCCGCCACTCCCCCTCCAAAGGACTCCCCCACACCACTTCGTCGATGTACGGCCGATGTAAATCAACATCAAAATCAGCATTGTGCGGGTAGGGCACAAACGGCACTTCACTCCACTGTGCTTCCTTTGGATACCCCACAAGCCTTCGTTCATCATCGGCAATTTTAGGCAACGTTTTCAGTCTGCGAAGATCTTCCACAGTCATACGCTTGCCGATATGAGAGAGCTGCCACGCTGGGTCTCCGTGGGTTACTATCAAAACCACTTTTCCTGTATAGCGACGCTCAATCTCAAAGATAAAATCCCCAAGACGTCTGCGGACAGAGAGCAGTGATTCACTCCCTCCAGGTGTGGCTAAAATTCGGTCACTTCCCGCTTCAAATGAACCAAACCATTCACTTCGTGGGCGATTATTGAACTCTCCAAATCCACGCTCAACGAGTCGCTCGTCAGTCATGACTGCCGAATCCGGAATGCCTAACCTCTTGGCTACAATCTGTGCTGTTTGTTGTGTGCGCGCAAGCGGTGAGCAAACTATCAAGTCAATCTTCTTTGGCGCTAACTCTTCTGCTGACCTCTCTACCTGCTCTTTACCAGCATCAGTCAGGTTATTTTCAATGCTGTTATCACAATTGATTATTGACTCTACATTGCTGCGTGCCTGTCCGTGGCGCATAACAAAATAGGTATTGCCCGAGCGTTTTGTGTGTGAGAGTAACTCATCGATAGAGCCGAGGGTTTGCAGTGCGCCAGACTTGCTGTTGCGCCAGACCGGAATAGGCGCCCCCCAATAGCGCGCACGCGATATTGCCCAGTCAGGCGCGCCCTCAATCAAGTTCTTGAAACGACCCGTACCCACATGTCCGGGCACCCACTGCACTTTCGCATTTTCTTTCAGAAGTTTCGATTTAAGTGCTGACACTTTTACGAACCACGAAGAAGACGCGTAGTTAAGAAGTGGCGTGTCGCAACGCCAACAGTGCGGATAACTGTGCACAATGGTGTTCTTTGCAAAAATCCGACCACGAGCTTCGAGTGCCTGAATTATTTTCTTGTCGGTGTCTTGGTGGTGGCCTTTTGGTTTTGCAGGCTCGCCCGCAAAATCAACAACATCTGCGGTCATGCGACCGTCAGTGTTCACATGGTGGATAAGCGGTATCCCCTCTTTATCTGCAAGCTGCTTATCTTCTTCACCAAACGCAGGAGCGAGGTGCACTGCGCCTGTACCATCTTCCATCGACACGTAGGGTGCGTGATAAATACGCCACGCTTTATTCTTTCCTTTGACATCTTTTTTGGTGAAGTAATCAAACGGCGGTGTGTAGCGC
>OBEQ011932835.1_pt1 | contig 10012 bp, 8 predicted proteins | sample 1670901 | NCBI WGS metagenome assembly OBEQ01 (sample SAMEA104232315, study PRJEB22302) | groundwater metagenome | biome: forest; feature: aquifer; material: groundwater | place: USA | collected 2011-08-07 | depth 5.4 m | reverse complement strand
CGCACTCGGTGGTCAGGTGACGATGGTTGGTGTGGTCGGGGAAGACCGCTGGGGGAGTGTGCTGCTGGCGGAGTTGGCTTCGCGCGAGGTGGAGACGAGTGGCGTCTTCAAGGTGGCGCGTCCGACGACGGTGAAGACGCGCGTCATTGCGCATCATCAGCAAGTGGTTCGCGTGGATCGCGAGCAGCGCGAGCCGCTTCCCGCATCAATGGTGGAACGGCTGACGCGAGTGGTAACGGAGCAAATGCATCACGTCGATGCGCTCATCATCGAAGACTACGGCAAAGGCGTCATCACGCGCCAACTTCTTGAGACGGTCATCCCCGTAGCGCGCAAGCGCAAGAAGATCATCACCGTCGATCCCAAACAAGAGCACTTCGATCTCTACCGCCGCGTGACGGCCCTGACGCCGAACCGCGCCGAAGCCGGTGAGGCAGTCGGTCGCGAGCTGGAAAGCAATACCGATGTGCAGCGCGCTGGCGAAGAGATTCTCAAACGGCTAGAGTGCGATGGGCTGCTCGTAACACTCGGTGAAGATGGGATGTGTGTGTTTGAACGTAGCGGACGCAAGACGCTCATTCCCACCGTGGCGCAAGAAGTGTTCGATGTGGCCGGGGCAGGGGATACGGTGATCGCGACCTTTACGCTCGCCCTCGCAAGTGGGGCGACAATGGAACAGGCTGCGCGGTTGGCGAACTACGCGGCCGGTCTTGTCGTTGGAAAGCTCGGGGTGGCGGTGGCGACGCCGGAAGAGTTGCGCGATCGATTACATGCTCCTCCGAGGCTAGGGATGCGACGGTCACCTCGCAAGCCACTGAGTGCTCGACGGTGAGTCATGGGCGCGCTTGTCGTGATTCCTGCCCGCTATGGGTCTGTACGGTTTCCTGGGAAACCGTTAGCAATGCTCAGTGGCAAACCGATGATCCAGCATGTGTATGAAGGCGCAGCGTGTGCGAGCGGCATCGATGAGGTGGTGGTGGCAACGGATGATGAGCGAATTCGTCAAGCGGTTGAGCGGTTTGGCGGGCATGCCGAGATGACGAGCGCGATCGCGCGCAGCGGTACGGATCGTGTGGCCGAAGTCGCTCGCACACGAAACGCTGAGGTGGTCATCAACGTGCAAGGCGATGAGCCGCTCGTGCGAGGAGAGATGATTGCGCAGCTCGCGCAATTTCTCTTGCGACATCAAGCCGTGCCCATGGCTTCGCTGATGACGCCCTTCAAAGCCGGTGAAGATGTCAACAATCCGAATGTGGTCAAAGTCGTTGTCGATCGCGATAAGTTTGCGCTCTATTTCTCTCGTTCACCCATCCCGCATATCAGAGGAGTGCAAGCGAGCGGCTCACCGCCACGCGTTATGAAACATCTTGGTCTCTACGGCTACCAACGCCACTTCCTGCTCCAGTTTCCAAGTCTTGAGCTGACGCCACTGGAACAGCTCGAGCAGCTCGAGCAGCTCCGCGCCCTCGAACACGGCTATCGCATCAAGCTCTTGGAAACGGTTCACGATTCGATTGGCGTGGATACACCTGAAGACCTGAAGCGCGTCGAACACCTTTTAATGAGTGTGCGACAAGTAACAAGCGACAAGTAACATGACCAGTCGATTAAAACTGATAATCGCATTCGAGGAATTCATGACGTGTCACCTGTTGCCTGTCGCTTGTCACTGAGATGGCCAAGTATATCTTTGTCACTGGTGGTGTCGTTTCGAGCTTGGGCAAGGGGATTGCCTCGGCGTCCATCGGTCTGTTGCTGAAATCTCGAGGGTTAAAAGTCACACTCCAGAAACTCGATCCCTACATCAACGTCGATCCAGGCACGATGAGTCCCTATCAGCATGGGGAAGTGTATGTGACGGAAGATGGCGCAGAGACCGACTTGGATCTCGGCCACTACGAGCGGTTCACGGGCCAGACGATGACGAAGGACAACAACGTCACCGCAGGCCGCATCTACTACTCGGTTATTACCAAGGAGCGCAAAGGCGCGTATCTCGGCGGCACCGTCCAGGTTGTGCCACACATTACGGATGAGATTAAGCAGGCGATTCGCAGGGTCGCGACGAAGGACGTGGACGTGGTCATCGTCGAAGTGGGCGGCACCGTTGGAGATATCGAAGGCTTGCCATTTCTTGAAGCGATCCGCCAGCTTCGAAACGAAGCGGGACGCGATGAGGTCATTAATATCCACCTCACGCTCGTTCCGTACATCCGCGCCGCCGATGAGTTGAAAACCAAGCCGACGCAACATTCCGTCGGCAAACTCCGAGAAATCGGGTTGCAGGCGGACATCCTTCTGTGCCGGACCGAGAAGCCGTTTTCCGACGGGGTCCGCAATAAGATCGCGCAGTTTTGTAATGTCGCCCCCGAAGCCGTGATTCAAGCCCTGGACGTCAAAGATGTCTATGAGGTGCCACTGCTCTTTACCCAGCAGCATTTAGATGACACCATCCTCCGACTGCTGAAGCTGTCGCGGCCACAGCAAGACCTCAAGGAGTGGCGCGCGCAGGTCGTGGAGCGCGCGCTCCATCCAAAGCGACAGGTCCGAATTGCCGTCGTGGGGAAATACATCCAGCTGCAAGATGCCTACAAGTCGATCTATGAAGCGCTTCGTCATGGCGGGTTGGCACACGATGCGGCCGTGGAAGTGAAGCGCGTCGACTCGGAGCAGATTGAGAAGGAAGGCGCGGGTTCCGTGCTACGCGATGTCCAAGGGTTATTGATTCCGGGAGGATTTGGTCATCGAGGGATCGAGGGCAAGCTGGCGGCCATTCGTTATGCGAGAGAAACCGGCATGCCATTTCTCGGGATCTGCTTGGGGATGCAATGCGCGGTGATTGAGTTTGCCCGCAACGTCTGCCACTTGAAGGGCGCGAACTCGACGGAGTTTGATCCGAAGAGCGTGCATCCGGTCATCAGTTTGCTCGAAGAGCAGCAAGGCGTGACGGCGATGGGCGGAACGATGCGGCTTGGCTCGTCGCGCTGCCGTCTCGGCAAAGGCACGAAAGCCTTCGGCGCGTATGGCCAAGCCGACATTCATGAACGCCACCGACATCGCTATGAGGTGAACAACGCCTATCGAACACAATTGACGAACGCCGGATTGATCGTCTCAGGGACGTATGAGCCCGGCGATCTTGTCGAGATCATCGAGTTGAAGGATCATCCTTGGTTTGTGGCAGGACAATTTCACCCCGAATTCAAGTCCCGGCCGCTTGAGCCGCACCCGCTCTTTCGTGAGTTTGTCGCGGCGAGCTTGAAGTTAGCTGGAGGCAAGAGTCAGGGATCGCGTCTGGCCGCTTCAACGAAACGATTACGAGGAAAGCTGAGCAGCCGCAACGCATGACGACACCCCGCCGTGCTCCTCAGACCTCGACGGTGAACGTTGGCTCATTCACGATCGGGCGTGGACAACCGCTCGTGTTGATTGCAGGGCCGGATGTCATCGAAAGCGAAGCCCACCTGCTGTCTCATGCCGAGCGGATGGCGAAGATCTGCAAGCGCGCCGGCGTGTCCTACGTCGTCAAATCGAGCTACGATAAAGCCAATCGGACGTCAGGAACATCCTTCCGCGGGCCGGGGCCCAAGGCGGGATTAAAAATCCTCGCCAAAGTGAAGCAAGCACTCGGGCTTCCTGTGTTGAGCGATGTGCATTGCCGGGAAGAGGTGGCGCCGGCGGCTGAGGTGCTCGATATCTTGCAGGTGCCTGCGTTTCTCTGCCGCCAAACCGATTTTGTGATGGCGGTCGCGCGTGCCGGGAAGCCGATGAATATCAAGAAGGGGCAGTTTCTTGCGCCGTGGGACATGCGTCATGTGATTGAAAAGGCTCATGCCGCCGGGAATCGCAACGTGCTCGTGACCGAACGCGGGGCAAGCTTTGGCTACAATAATCTCGTCTCAGATATGCGCAGCCTGCAAGTGCTGGCCGGATTCGGATGCCCGGTGATCTATGATGGGACACACTCCGTTCAGTTGCCGGGTGGACTCGGCCATGCCTCTGGCGGACAGCGCGAGTTTGTGCCGACGCTGGTGCGTGCCGCGGTCGCGACAGGGTTCTGCGATGGGATTTTTCTTGAGGTGCACGAAGACCCGGAGCAGGCCCCAGTTGATGGACCCAACATGCTGCGATTAGCCGATCTTCCCAAGCTTTTGGATCAAGTGCAGTCCATTCGCGCGGCGATTAAACGCATAACTTAACGCATCATGACAAAGACAATTAAGCGTGCTAAAGAGGTATTGCGTATTGAGGCGGAAGCGATTCGCGTCGTGATCCAACTCTAATGATTAAGAAGAAAACCGCGAACAGGAAGAAGAACTCCCACTCCGCACGCGCCAAGCCGAAGTATCGGTTCGCTGTTCAGGACAGTCATTCCATTGCAGGAGAAGGGGATCGCGCGCAATCTCTAGAGAAGCGCAGACCACCGACAGTTGCATCGAATCGACGATACGGCCTATTGACAGTCCAGCAAGCGAGGGAAGTGGCCACTCAATGGCTTGCTAACGTCGGTTTTCAAGAGCTCGTGACGTTCGGTCTTCCAGAAATCGACGATCGCTACCATGTTTGGCGGGTGCCATTAGTGAAGCTATTATCGAAAGAAAGAGTTGGAGAAGTTGTCATAGATGCGCGTACGTCTATTATTCGCGCTGACCAGACCACCTCGAAAGAGGTTCTACAAGGACGCCTTCTTGGCGTGTCTCATAAAGAGTTGAACGGAGGGGACGCCCCAAGAACGATCATATCTGCTATCAGGAATGCCGTCATTCAAGGTGATTGTGAGACAGCATTGCAGGATCTTCCGGCGGACTCGGTCGGACTTATTTTCACGTCGCCGCCCTATTACAACGCCAGGCCAGAGTACGAGGATTACCTCTCCTATGAAGATTATCTCCTGAAGATGCGGAAGGTAATCCATCAGAGTCACAGAGTTTTGGTGGAAGGAAGATTTTTTGTGCTGAACGTATCACCGGTACTCATCCGCCGAAATTCCAGAAATGAATCATCACGAAGACTTGCTGTGCCATTTGACTTTCACAATCTTTTTATGCAGGAGGGATTTGATTTCATTGACGATATTATTTGGCAAAAACCCTCAGGTGCTGGTTGGGCGACAGGACGCGGACGTCGCTTCGCAGCTGACAGAACTCCTCTGCAGTACAAGCCAGTCCCCGTGACGGAATACGTTCTAGTTTACCGGAAGCATACTGACAAACTGATTGACTGGAATATTAGGAGCCACCCAGACCAGGGGGCTGTTCATCGTTCAAAAATTCGCGACGATTATGAGAGAACGAACGTCTGGAAGATTAGCCCGGCCCATTCAAAAATTCACCCTGCCGTCTTTCCACTAGAGCTCGCAGAAAGAGTCATTTCCTACTACTCATTTGAGGGTGATGCCGTGCTTGATCCATTCGCGGGGGTCGGCACGACAGGGCGGGCCGCGATTTGTCTACGCCGTCGCTTCGTTTTGATTGAGAACAAGGCGACGTACGTCAATCATATTCGACATCATATTGTTGAGTGGATGGGTTCATCTGCGAAGGAAGTCCTCTGGGTGCACTGTGAAGAGCCAGACTCTAGCGAACTGGTGCTGTTTTAACTTCTGATGAGTCAACATACAGTGTATCGATCAACGATAGGCAAGCACGTACCAGATGCCGTCACGGAGTTGATTGGGAGCAAGGGAGTTGATGTTCTTCGTCGCATTGGCATCACGGAAGTTAAGAAAGTTGTCGGCGATGTTCTCTGTGGCATCAATGTTCGGAATTCAACCGAACTACTAACTCGTCGTCGGATTGCCATGTTGAACGCGGCAACTTTGATCCTTTTTCTTCGTGGTGCGGCTACGTCAAGACGGTTTTTGGCCGCACTCCCGGATGTTGCGGTCAAGGGTTTGAAGGGGAAGGTTTCAAAGCAAGAGCGTTGGCTGTTGCAGTGGATCTTGGGACTTACCACAAAGGGCGTTCAGAACATTTTGCGGGATAGTACGAGTGCGCTTGACCAGTATAAGGCTGGGTTTGTTAAGACGCACAGAGAGATTGTTGCACAGTGTGTCAGAGAATTTGGCCCAATCGCTGGAGTTATTCAGTCTCGTGACGGTAAGAGAGTTCCTGTGTCATGGGAGTTTATGCTGGGGTTGTTCTGTACGATCGGAAGTCAGACTCTCGCGATACGCGGTTCCGAAAAATCAACATACGGAAAGTTGTTTGAAAGGCTTGTTCTTGGTTCTGTCTTGGAAGTCCTTGGTTTTAAGCACACGAAGGAACCACCGACCGTTACGGAGAATGTCTTTTGGTTAAGCAGTAGGCTTGAAACTCGTGAGAGCGATGGTACCGCGCTATGTGGACCTGGTCAGGCTGTTCGATTTGACATCGGCTTCATTGGGCGGGGCAATCCAGAGATATCCAAAGACAAGGTGTCTCGTTTTGAACGGCAGATTGAAGTTGGCAGTAAAAAATACTTTTGCGCCACCTTCGTTATTGTGGATAGCATCGGACAGCGAAGCAGGATTGTCGAGCAGGCTAAGGCCATCAATGGCACCATTATCCAGATGAGTATGAGTTATTGGCCAAGACTACTGGCGAAGGCATTGGAAGAGAAGGTCGGTTTCCGTTCAAGATTGTCGAAAGTTCCAGACTCGCAAATTGAATCATTACTAAGACGTGAGGCGGGTAGGGTCAATATTGAGAGATTTATCGAGGTATCCGCTAGTTCAACGTCCGAGGATGATAACTTCTCTGAAGATGAGTAAGTCCAAGAGGATCCAGGGTGCCAGCCGCGCCAAAGAAGTCCTTCGCATTGAAGCCGACGCGATTCGTCGGCTCATCCCTCGGATCGGCCGCGCGTTTGAGCAGGCGGTGGCGCTGCTGGTGAAGTGTCAGGGACGCGTCGTCGTCACAGGGATGGGCAAGGCGGGGATTATCGGCCAAAAACTCTCCGCGACGCTTTCCTCGACGGGCACACCGAGCCACTGGGTGCATTCCGCCGAGGCGATCCACGGCGACTTGGGACGCGTGACGAAAGACGATGTCCTCATCGCGCTCTCGAATAGTGGCGAGACCGAAGAGCTCACCCGATTGCTTCCGGTCATCAAACGCATCGGCTCGCAGCTGATCGCGCTCACCGGACATCCGCGCTCAACGCTGGCGAAGCATAGCGACGTCGTGCTCGATGTTAGCGTCACACGAGAAGCCTGCTCACTCAATCTGGCACCCACCTCTTCCACAACGGCGATGCTCGCGATGAGCGATGCGCTGGCGGTGGTTGTCGCAGAGCGCAAAGGGTTTCAGGAGTGCGATTTCGCCCTCCTCCATCCCGGCGGACAGTTGGGACGACGGCTCTTGCTGCGCGTGCGCGATCTCATGCGGACGCGACAGGCCAATCCCATTGTGCGCGAGACCGCTCGAGTCAAAGATGTCCTCTTGGCCATCACGAAGGCGCGCGCCGGATGTGCGAGTGTCGTCAATCAGCGCGGCCAGCTGGTCGGCATTTTCACCGACGGCGATCTGCGGCGTCATCTGGATGCCACGCGTAACCTGACCGAGCAGCGGGTGCGCGATGTCATGACACGCCGTCCCAAGACCATTGAGGCGGATCGATTGGCGGCCGAAGCGCTGCGCATCTTGCGAGAGTATCGGATCGATGAACTGGTTGTCGTCGATGGCAAGAATCGTCCAGTGGGTCTCTTGGATGTGCAGGATTTACTGAAGGCAGGATTTTAAAGAGCGATGCCGACGTCACTACGCGATCTCTATGATGAACTGCGGACCACCCAGGGGACGGGGGAACGCGGTCGGGCTGCGACCACCTCAGAAGATCCATTTGTGCTTAAGCTCGCCCAGGTGGTGTTGGCCTATGCCGTTGAAATCAACGCGAGTGATATCCATATTGAGCCGACGGCGGTGGGGGCGCGCGTGCGCTATCGCATCGATGGCCTTCTCCATGAGATGCTGCAGGTGCCGCAGGAGATTCGCGATCCGCTCATTCGCTCCATCAAGATCAAGGCGAACATGGCGACCGATGTTGTGGGTCGCAGCCGGCCGCAAGATGGTCGGCTTGATTTGGAGGCTGAGGGAAAAAAGCTCGACCTGCGCCTCTCCTCTTTTCCCACGCTTTTTGGCGACGTCATCGCCATCCGCATCCTGGACCGTTCAGCGCCACTCTTGAAGCTAGAGCAGGTCGGATTTCCACCCTTTGTGCAGCAGGAATTTAGTCGCTTGCTCCATCGGCCGAACGGACTCGTCTTGGTGACCGGTCCCACAGGGAGCGGTAAAACCACGACGCTGTACGCGGCCCTCAACACCCTCCGCTCCCCGTACATTAAGATCATTACGCTCGAGGATCCCATCGAGTATCAAGTGGAGGGCATTAATCAAGGGCAAGTCCACACGCAGATTGGGTTGACGTTTGCTTCAGGGTTGCGCGCGATCCTGCGTCAAGATGCCAACATCATCCTTGTCGGGGAGATTCGTGATAAAGAGACTGCGGAAATCTCCATTCGGGCAGCCCTGACGGGCCATCTTGTCTTATCGACGATGCATACCCGACATTCCGTCGGCGCAACGACCCGACTCATGGATATGGGGATCGAACCGCACCTGATTTTAGCCTCGGTGACCGGCGTGATTGCCCAGCGCTTGGTGCGGGTGCTGTGCCCGCAGTGCAAGGTGCTAGACCCACTCGCCGCCAAAGCCTTCACCAAACTCTGGACGCAAGAAACGGGTTCTCCTCCAACCGAGACGATGGTCGCACAGTTGCGAAAGGGATCCGGATGCACGTCATGCAATGCGACGGGTTACCACGGTCGCATCGGCCTGTTCGAGATTCTGGTTCTCAATGATGACTTAAAGGAGCTAATTCTCAAGCAAGCCGCGGCGCAACTCTATCGAGAGGCGGTGGCCTCTGGCAAGTTGCGCACGCTGATGCGGGATGGATTGGACAAAGTCGCTCAGGGCGTGACGACCGTCGATGAGATCCTCCGTGTCACCGGTGAAACGGAGGCACGCGAGTGACGACGCTGACCGGGCTCTCACCGGAGCTGCTGCAACGCGCGGCTCGGGTGCAAGTGCTCCTGCTGGATGTGGACGGGGTCCTCACGGATGGTCGCATCGTGTATGCTGACTACGGCGATGAATTGAAATTCTTTGATGTGCAAGATGGCGCGGGCCTTGTGTTTTGGAATCGCGCGGGCCTCAAATCGGCGATCATTACCTCGCGCCAGTCGCGGTTGATCAAGCGGCGCGCCAAAGAGCTACACATCGATTTCCTGGCACAGAAACGCCTCCTCAAACTGCCCGCCTATGACGAAATGCTCAAGCGCTTTCGCGTCATCGATGAACAGGTGTGCGCAATCGGCGATGATCTGATGGAGCTCCCGATTCTTCGTCGGGTCGGTTTCTCGGTCGCCGTCTCCAATGCGGTCGAAGAGGTGAAACACAGTAGCCACTACGTGACGCATCGCGCCGGCGGGAAAGGTGCTGTCCGTGAAGTGGTAGACCTGATCCTCAAAGCCAAAGGGTTGTGGGACCAACTCCTCCAGCGCTACCAGTAACACCCGTTCAGCTTCCTCTTCAAGAACACTCGTCAGAACTTCTTCTTGCTGCAAATTCTTCCTGTGTTACTCCAAGTTCCTATAGCGCTTGTAAAAATTTCGTAAAAGTCTTGAAGGGTTTCGCAGGGATATGGCATACTTCGATCATGATGGATGCGTGATGCATCCATCGTTGAGTGTTGACGATGCCAAGCGCCAGGGTGCTAGACGAAGGGTAGGTGAGCCGAATGAAGAAAAACGGAATCAGGAACGCTGAGCAGATTATGACGCTGCGTGAGGTGGCACAATACCTCGGCCTCCATGTCATGACGGTGTACAAGCTGACCCGCGAAGGCCGGGTGCCCGCAGCGAAAATTGGCGGCCAATGGCGTTTCAAGCGCGATGTGTTGGACCAGTGGCTTGAAACCCAAATGCACCGGCACTCCGCGTAGGCCCAAGCTCTCCTTGAGGCCACGAGCATTT
>OBEQ011342699.1_pt1 | contig 10012 bp, 7 predicted proteins | sample 1670901 | NCBI WGS metagenome assembly OBEQ01 (sample SAMEA104232315, study PRJEB22302) | groundwater metagenome | biome: forest; feature: aquifer; material: groundwater | place: USA | collected 2011-08-07 | depth 5.4 m | reverse complement strand
TCACGCGGATAGGCATGACCTGCCAAATGCTTTTTTACAAAAAGTGATAATTCTTCTTTTAGTTTTTCCGCTTCTTCTTTATTCTTAATTCTTAATTCATAATTCTTTTTAAGTACAACGAATGCCTTTATGATCTCACCTCGTAATTGATCTGGCTTACCAATCACGCCTGCCTCTACCACACTAGGATGCTCAACGAGGGCTGATTCGACCTCAAATGGCCCTACCGCTCCCCGGAGGTTTTTATCACATCATCAGCCCTGCCTACAAACCAGAAATAGCCGTCTTTATCTTTCCAAGCACGATCGCCTGATAAGTACCAATCCTTTATAAAATACGACTCGTATTTTACATGCCTGTGCCAGATGGTTTTCATCATCGACGGCCAACCTTTTTTCAGTGCTAAATTTCCTTCTTTACCTGCCGGCAACTCATTACCCCTGTCATCAATAATCCCGGCCTCAACCCCAGGGGTCGGCTTTCCCATAGACCCTATTTTTATATCCATACAAGGATAATTGGCGATAGAAATAGCCCCAGTCTCCGTCTGCCACCAAGTGTCATGGAAGGGGAGACCAAATGCTTTGATTCCCCATCTAATTGCCTCTGGATTTAGCGGTTCACCAACTGATAAAAGATGTCGCAGTGATGATAACTTATGTTTCTTTACCAGTTCTTCACCTTGAGCCATGAGCATTCTGACTGCAGTTGGAGCTGTATACCAGACAGTTACTTTGTATTTTTCCAATATTTTATACCAGCGGTCTGCATCAAATCTTCCGGCAAACACAATAGATGTTACTCCATTACTCCAGGAACCCAATATTTCATAAGCAATTCCAGTCACCCATCCCGGATCTGCGGTACACCAATAAGTATCTTCATCATGAAGATCAAGGACATATTTTGCAGTCATATGCTCGGATAAAATTGCCAGGTGCCTGTGGACAACCCCTTTGGGCTTACCTGTAGTTCCGGAGGTATAAAGCATGAAAGCATAGTCATCCGGATCCATGCGGGCGATATGAAGATCCATACTTTGTTTCGTTATATTTTGCGAAAATGCCGGGTCATCGACAATTATAATTTTCTGCAAATGAGGAAGTTTATGCTTTATTTTTTCTAAACGTTGTGACAGTTCCAAATTTGTGACCAATACTTTGGCGCTGCTATTTTCCAAACGGTCAAAAAGAGCCTGTTCCTGGAACGCAGAAAAAAGAGTCCCGGCAATTGCGCCAATCTTTAAAATACCCGAAAAAGAAAAATACAGTTGGGGAATACGGGGAAGAAAAATAAATACTCGATCGCCACGATCTACTCCCAACGATTTGAAATAATTTCCGTATTGATTGGAAATATGGGCTACTTCTTCAAAAGTATATTTCTCTGTTTCTCCAGTTTCTCCCTCCCAATATAATGCAATTTTATTTTTGCGAAAAGTGGCTAAATGGCGATCAATGGCATTATACGCGGCGTTTATTTTACCATCTGGAAACCAAGCAAGTTCACCTTTTGCTTTATCCCATGAGAAGTTTTTGTAAGTAGATGCGTAGTCGGAGAGATGGGGAGAGAGCTTAAAGTAATCCTTAGATTTATGATAAAAGTCTGAATTCATTCGTCAGATTATTCTAAAACATCTGCCAACAAATTTCTACTTCCCATTTCTTTAGGTTTTTTTATGTGTAAAATATCAAGAATTGTTGGCGCTATATCAGCTAAAACTCCGGTAGGCAAATTAACCGATTTTCCTTCTAATTTGCGGCTGACAGCGATGAAAGGTACCGGAAACGTTGAATGTTCTGTATCTATACCAGCTGTTTGCGGATTTATAAGTTCTTCGGCATTCCCATGATCGGCTGTGATAAAAACAACTCCATTTAATTTTAACACTTCCGGAACTATACGAGACAGAGATAAATCAATTGTTTCACAGGCTTTTATAGTTGCCGCCAGATTTCCGGTGTGAGCTACCATATCAGGACAGGCAAAATTCACCAGGATGAAGTTATACTTTTTACTTTTAATATTATTTATAAGTTGGGATGTTAATTCTAGAGAGGACATTTGTGGCTTCAGATCATATGTGGATACTTTAGGGGAAGGAATTATCAAGCGATCTTCACCCTCAAACGGTGCTTCCCGCAATCCGTTGAAATAATAAGTCACAAAACGCTCTTTTTCGCTTTCAGACATGCGAAGTTGAGTAAGTCCGGAGTTTGAAATTTCCTCTCCCATAGGATGGGGAATGATATTTGGAGGATATGCAACTGAGGATACTTTTACGGATTGGCTGTATTCGGTCATGGTCACAAAATAAAGATGAGGAAGTTTAGATCCTCTTGTGAAAGGGTTTTGCACATTGCTCAATTCCACCACGTGTTTTTTATGATATTTTACTGAATACGGATCAAAATCGACAATATTTGCCTCAGAATCAAAATTCTCCATCACAAACGCCTTGGTAAGCTGTCTGGGTCTGTCTATACGAAAATTATAAAAAATTACGCTGTCGTTGGCTTCAATCAAAGCGACTGGTTTGTCATTTGCAGTAATAATTGTAGGTTCAATAAATTCATCGGTGATTTTCTTTTTATAGTTTGAATCGATAACTTTTAGAGGATCAGTTGCTTTTTCTCCTATTCCTTTTGTCAACGCATTGTAAGCTTTTTCAGTTCTATCCCAGCGAAGATCTCGATCCATCGCGTAGTAGCGGCCCGTAATAGATGCAATTTTTCCAAACTCTAGACTTTTCAGATACGATTGGATTTGGTTGACATAAATTGCAGCTGATTTTGGAGGCGAATCACGGCCATCGGTAAATAAGTGAAGAAATACTCTGGTAAATCCTTGTTCTTTCATAAGCTGTAAAAGTGCCAGAAGATGCTCGATATTAGAATGCACACCACCAGAACCGATAAGTCCCAAAAGATGGATCTTACTTTCATATTTTCTGGCATGATTTATGACAGAGAGAAAAGCTGTATTTTTGAAAAATGAGCCGTCAGCTATAGAAAGATTGATACGGGGTAAATCCTGATAGACAATATATCCGGCGCCTAGATTAATATGACCAGTCTCAGTATTGCCGTCTTCTCCCCGAGGGAGTCCTACCGATTCACCAGAGGCCTCCAGTAAACCGTGGGGATATGTTGCCAGTAATTGATTGTAAAAGGGAAGTTTAGCTTGGGAAATGGCATTTCCAGCTCCAACTGGAGCTACCCCCCAACCATCAAGAACTATGAGTAATAGAGGTTTGATCATATTGAGAAATTTCTAGTAATCTATTGTATTTGGCTATTCTTTCTCCTCTATTTATGCCACCAAATTTTACGTAGTCTGCTTTAATATTTATGGCGAAATCTACAATCCAGGTATCGTTAGTTTCTTCACCTCTGTGTGAAACAACAATTTTTAATCCTGAATCTTGAGCTTCTTTTGCTGCTACTTCAGCCTGTGTCATCGTTCCTATTTGGTTTGGTTTGAGAACAACAGCGTTCATAGCGGAAAGTTTAACAGCTTTTTTGATTCTTTCAGGATTAGTAGTTGTCAAATCATCACCTATTACCAAGATATTTCGTCCATATTTCTTAGTAAAACTTATCCATTTATCCCAATCTTCATCTGTATAAGGATCCTCTATAGAAAGGATATTAAAATGAGTAATAATTTCTGCGAAACTAATTTGTTCTCCATCTTTAAAACTATCTGCTACATCAAGAGCTATTTTTTTGTTGGGTAAAACTGTTTTAATGACCTCCAGTGCTTTGAGATTATTAAAGCTTAATGGCGAGAAGCCTCCCTCCGCACCCACAGTGGTTTCAATACCATTTTCTTCTAAATATTTTTTTATCTTCTTATAACTGCCGACTGCATCAGCAACTGAATCCTCTACTACCATAAATTCTTGCATTGTTAAATTTGGACTCCCATGCTTACCACCTTCAAAAAGAAGAAGCATTAATTTGGGAAAGTAATTTGGTTTTGCAGTAACTCGATTGGATAATTTCCAAAAAGCAGCGGAGACGGCTAAAGTGGCATTGCCTCCGTAACCATGCTTCTTAATCTCCCCATCAAGAGTGTCCTGTGTCCAATTTTTTCCTTTACATATTAAGGCTATTTTCCCAATCTCTACTAAAGCATTTTCCGCTGATACTTTAGCAATCTCGTATTTACCAGCAGAAATTCCCGCGGGAACAGATGCCGAGGTCTTAAGTCCGCTTTCAAACTCTATTGTTGCTTCTATTGTTTCACTACCTAGCGAAGAGAGGATTTTTTGGGCAAAAATATTTTTAATTTTCATTTCTTAGGGCTCGTTCGGAAAAAACATGATACTTTTATTTACGATTACGGCCCTATGTGCCGCATCTTATTAACGGATGCGGCCTTCCCTTGTTTTTGCTCTACATTATATATATTCTCCCGAACACTATCGACTACATCTGGGTTCACCGAGATACTGGTAATTCCCCAAGATACTAATTTCTCCACTATTTCCGGAAAATCTGACGGCGCCTGACCGCAGATGGATGAAGTGACACCGTATTTATTACACGTTTTTATCACCCGTTCTATCGCCCAAAGGACAGCCGGGTTACGTTCATCAAATACTTGCGCTACCTCATCGTTATCCCGATCTGCACCTAAAATCAACATGGTTAAATCATTTGAACCTATGGAAACTCCATCTATACCTAATTCACAAAATTTATCTATTAATATAGCATTTGAAGGGATTTCTACCATCAGCCAGAGCTTAAACGAGGCTGATCTGGAAAGGCCTGAAGCTGCTATAAGCTTTTTCACGTCTTCCATTTCTTTTACTGTATGCACAAAGGGTATCATCAGCCACAGATTTTTGTAACCGTATTTGTTGCGCACCATTTTTATAGCTTCAAGTTCAAGCTCAAATACTGAGGGGTCAGATATATAACGGTAAGCACCCCTAAAGCCAAGCATTGGATTTGATTCTTCCGGCTCAAATTCTTTTCCACCTATAAGATTTCGATATTCGTTGGTTTTAAAGTCCGTTGCCCGATAGACGATTGGACGGGGATTGAAAGCCTGACAAAATTTAGCCAGATCCGCAGCCAGTTTGGTGATAAATACTTTCTCCTTGTGTTCTTTTATAAGCTTTCTGGGATGAGTGCCTATATCTGCAATCATAAATTCGGCACGAAGCAATCCAATTCCATTCACATTCATTTTGGAAACCTCTACTACTCTATCAGATTGGGCCATGTTTACATAGACTTTGGTTGCAGTTTTTAGATGAATAGTTGTTTTAGTTGCTGTTTGTGCTTTAAGAATACTTATTTGTGATTGACTTAAACCACCCTTGTAAACTTCACCTTTGGCGCCGTTTACGGTAATCACATTTCCGCTTTTGATAAGTTTTGTTGCATTTGGAGCTCCAACTACAGCTGGAAGTCCCAGTTCACGACTTACAATTGCCGCATGAGAGGTACGTCCACCACGCTCTGTGACTATAGCCACCGCACGTTTCATCGCTGGAACATAATCGGGATTGGTTTGTGAAGTAACTAATATATCTCCCGGTTTTACTTGATCTATTTCTTTTGCAGAATAAATTACTTTTGCCGGCCCCCAAGCTATTCCCGGCGATGCAGGATCACCCCGGACGATAACTTCTTGAGTTGAGAAATCAACTTTTTCTTCACTTTGAGCTTTGAACTTTGAGCTTTGAGTACTAATCGTTGTTACCGGTCTTGTTTGCACAATATATATTTTGTCATTCTCTATAGCCCATTCCACGTCCTGCGGATAATAATAGTGTTTTTCCAGCTTTATACCCAGTTTTGCAATCTCTATAATTTCTTTATCTTTTATCTTTTGTTTATCAGATAATTTCTTATCGACGGCATATTCTTTGGTAATTCCGTTTCTGCCAACTAGCATTTTTGTCTGTGGAACTACTTTTTTGGATAATAACTTCAATGTTTTTTTATCTACTTCAAAATGATCAGGAGTGACGGCCCCTTGCACAATCAACTCTCCTAAACCATAAATTGCCTCAACTACTACTTTATTTTTTTCATTCGTGACCGGATCCAGAGTAAACATGACTCCACTACTTTCAGATCTCACCATCAGCTGAACCGGTACCGCAATTCCGACTTTGAAATGGTCAAATTTCTGTTCTTCGCGGTAAAAAATGGCGCGGGCTGTAAATAGGGAGGCCCAAGCTTCCCTTACCTTTTTCAAAACATTTGCCTCTCCTGTTATGTTCAGATAAGTATCCTGCTGTCCGGCAAAGGATGCAGTGGGTAAATCTTCAGCTGTAGCAGATGATCGGATGGCTACCAGTGGAAGTTTTAACATAGAGGAAAGTTTGGTTTTGATTTTTTCAGCCCGAGGCTGATCCGCCTTGGGCGGAGACTTTTGGGAAGATTTAGCAGCTAAATTGGCATAGGCCAACATTATTTCACGCGCCAGGTCATGGGGTATAGTAGCCGTTAAAATCACTTTTTTTATATTTTCAGAAGTTTGTTGTAAATTTTTTGGATTTTTATGATCTAAAAGCGATATATAATCAGCAATTTTTTTCTTGATACCTGTTTCTTTCAAAAAATCAAAATAGGCATAGGAAGTCACAACAAATCCGTAAGGAACAGGAATACCGCTGTTAAACATTTCACCTAAATTTGCTCCTTTGCCACCCACCAAGGCTATATCTTCTTTACCAATATCCTCAAACCAGGCGATATGATTTTTCATAATAAAATCTCCTTTCAGCCTTTGGCTGATAAATTTTTTTTAAAATAATCTACCCAAGGTATTTCAGATGGGTCGATACCATGGAGCATAGCTAGATAAAATGTAACCCATGATCCCCATTGGGTAAATTCAAAAACTTGAGTCAATGCAGAATAACCTGAAAGAGTAATAGTTTCAGAAGGAATATTATTGTTCTTGATTATTTCTTGTGTTAATGTCATCCTCTTTATATTTCGTTTATCATACATTGTTGACCGAATAAAAATAAATTGCAATAGGCTTTTTAACTCATTTGGAAATGTCAATCCCTCCATCAGATGATGATTAAGTTCAGGAATAGCAAAATACAAGGCAAACTGTTTTGCCGTTTCATGAAAAGGATTACGTATGGCATACGCAGCGCCTTCCAAAAAATCAGCAACAATTATTACCGGAATTTTATTTTCAAGATTAACTGCCATCTGTTTTGCGGTATTATTATTTAAAGTTACATTCTCATTAAATAAAGAATTTTGATTTTGAAGAAACTCAATTATTTTTTCTACTTCATCACTACCCACAGGTATTATTCCGAGTTTTGCCAACATTCCTATAAGTCCCATTACCATATATCCTGCTCCTATTCTGGGTTGGGCACTAGGGTTATGAATCGGGTTGAAAATGTAAGAAGTGTAATTATTTGAATTCAAAAAAGTAGCAAGTTCGCCTCCGGAAGTTAGACCAATAATTTTTGCTCCTTTTTCTTTCGCCTCTTTTGCCGTAGATAGAGTTTCTTGGGTATCACCAGAATAACTGGATAGAATAACAAGCGAATTTTCACCTACGTATCCGGGTAGCCAATAATTATTGGCCAGTTCAATCGGAATTTTGGTCATTGCTGCACTATCGTAAAGGCTTTTAATTATTCTGGTTCCATACGTAGATCCACCCATTCCGCAAATAACAATGTTTTTGGTCTCTTTATAAGTTTGAGGGAATTCTAAGGAATTGCTTTCCTGCCATGCCTGCTGTATTTGGAGCGGCAACTGATTAATCGAGTCAAGAGCGTTCTTTTTATCCAGTATCTTTATTTTACTAAGATCGTCAAGATTATTCATTGATAGTTGCACCCAGTTGATTTAATTCATTTTCAACCAAAGATAATTTCTCGCCAAGAATTTCTTTCGTATCGGCTTCCATATTTAATCGTACCATAGGTTCTGTATTTGAAGCCCGTAAATTAAACCACCAATCAGGATACCAGATCGATAAACCGTCTAAATAATCAATCGACGTGGCATCTTTAAATTTATTCTCTATTTCTTTTAAAACCTTGGGTGAATCGTCTACTTTAAAATTTAATTCCCCACTAGAGAAATATTTATTATAATCTGAAACAATTTGAGATAAAGGTTTATTTTCCTTTGATAAAAATTCCAAGAAAATGAGTCCGGCAATTGTAGAACTATCGGCAAAGAAATTATCCCTAAAATAAAAATGTCCCGAATGCTCTCCGGCAAAAAGGGCATTTTCTTTTTTCATCTGTTCTTTGATAAAGGAGTGACCCACTCGGGTACGAATTGGTTTTCCACCATTTGCCACAATTGTATCCGGCACAATTTTTCCGCAAACTGCATTATATAAAATTGGCGAAGGTCCAAATTTTTGTAAAAGGAACTTTGCTAAAATGGCAGTTGTGATAGTGCCCGAAAGTTCTCTGCCTGCTTCATCCAGTATAAATATTCGGTCTGCATCTCCGTCTATAGCAAAACCCAAGTCTGCTTTTTGTTTTAAAATTTCACTCTTTAAACCAACTACGTTTTCAGGTTTTAAAGGATCCGGCAGATGATGCGGAAAATGACCGTCAGGATCAAAATACATTGGAATTATCTCGATAGGCAATTTCTCAATAAGTCTTTCCCAGGATATGCCACCCATTCCATTACCCGCATCTATCACTACTTTCAGAGGTTTTAGCTTTTTCAAATCAATAAATGTTAGCGTGTGGTTAATCCAGTCTTCTAAAACATTTACTACTTCAATCTTTCCTTTTTTGCTTGGCGCGGAAAAGTTATTTTCCTGCGCTAATTGTTTTATATCAGGAAGCCCAAAATTGCCGTGCAAAGGCACTACTCCCCGAGTAACAATTTTCAGTCCGTTATACTGCGGGGGATTATGAGAAGCGGTGACTATCACATTTGCAGCAAAACCGTATTTTCCCGAGGCAAAATAATTTATTTCTGTCGAAATAAGACCTAAGTGAATCACATCAACGCCCTGATCTAAAATGCCTGTTATCAATGAAGTGAAAAGACTGGGAGAAGAAAGTCTGGTATCGTGACCGACGGCTATTTTATCTGCTGAAAGATATGTTGCCAGTGCACGACCTAAGATGTAATAAGTTTCTTCATTAAGCTCTGTCGGATATATCCCGCGAATATCGTATTGATGAAAAATAGAATCCAATAACATAAGAAATTATTTATGGACGTTCTCATAGTATAGGGATACCAAAAAAATATCAAGTAGCTGATTGAGGTTATAACAGCTCAGACCTGTTTTAACTTTTAGATCGAGAGAAAGCAGTTGTCTGTAAGAGGAAACTAATTGGCTCAAACTGAAAAAAGATGACTGCCGGATAAATTTGCTCGCTTGCCAGGACGGCAAATTTGAAAATCCTGCAGGACCAAGATCTTTGGCAACTATGAGATTTCTCCATTGCCTGATAAGCATGGATAATACAAATTCACCTTGTCTGTCTTTTATGATTTTATGGAATGTTGCCAAAATATCCGGTGTTGGGCTACTTTTGATAGAGTCAAGAAATTTAAAAAGATGTTGGGGAAGTTTACACAGAATAATTTTGGCTTTGGAAAAATATTTATTCAGAGTTGTTTTTTCTAATTCCTTTTCTTCGTATAATATTACCGGTATGGTTGAATTTTTATTTAAGTAGTCTAAAATTTCTTCTTTAACCGTAGGTTTTGACTGACTAAGCAGGTTTTCCAAAATTATTGCCTTTTCCTGACTAAAAAGAGATAGTGAATCTGAACAGGAAATGATATCAGTAAGTCCTACTACATTTCCTAAAAAAGATACTATTTCCGAGTCACTGTACTTATCTTTTAGTTCCATTAGAACTTTTCGGGCGGCAACTGTATCATCCCCGTGAATAAGAGTAAGCATATTATTTATTTTTTAATTGTCTAAATAACTGCTCCACATTTCTACTATCAATTCTTCTGCCACGACCCCGATGCGCCAGTAAACTGCCGGAGAAATTTTTGGGGATATGCAT
>OBEQ010308659.1_pt1 | contig 10012 bp, 7 predicted proteins | sample 1670901 | NCBI WGS metagenome assembly OBEQ01 (sample SAMEA104232315, study PRJEB22302) | groundwater metagenome | biome: forest; feature: aquifer; material: groundwater | place: USA | collected 2011-08-07 | depth 5.4 m | reverse complement strand
TGATGCTTCCGGGATTGCCAGACTTGCGATGCGATTTGACTCTGGCATTGCGAGGGGTGGACTTTTCGCGGCGGCTATGGAGGACGGGTCCTCCGTCGGAGCGAAGCGACGCAGCGTGAGGGCTTTCAATTCCACCAACACGGCGCCTTCGGCGTCGAGCAGCCAGGCGTCGTATTCGTCACTGTCGGGGTTGGCCAATTTTTCGTAGCCAAAACAGAGCGGCGGCAGCGGTCGCCACGCCTTGGCCGACCCGATGGAGAACGGCACGGCGTAACCGCGCTCTTCCCCCGTTTCAGCGCCGAGCACCGCCAGGCTTTGCAACAAACCATCCATCAACGACGGATGTAATTGATAGCCCTCCGGCGCGCCCGAGTTTAATTGAATCCGCGCCCAGACTTCACCGGGCCCGACCGCGACTTCGCGCAGCACCCGAAACGTATCGCCATAGCCCAGACCGCGTTGTTCGAATCCTTGGTAGAGCGCCGCCGCGTCGATATCGCGGGCACATCGAGCGCGAATCGCCTCAAGCTCGAACGCGGGGCGCGGTTCGGCGATCCACGGAGTTCCCTTTCCTTGAGCGTGAATGGTTCGTTCGCCGCCATGGCAACTGGCGACCTCGAAAGTCACCGAATTTTTCGCGCCGTTCGCTTGCGCCAGGGAAATCTCGACTTCGATGGGCCCCGTCAAAATCAGAGGCCGCAGCCAGACCCATTGCTCGACGCGCCACGAATTCTCTCCGCTCGCCAAACGAAGCGCGCCCAGGGCCATCTCGATGATGCTGTGCCGCTGTATCGACGCGCCTTGGCGATTCGCCTGCGTCGCTTACCCCCCAATGATCCTAATCTGTTGTTCTCGCTCAACAGTCTCGCCGACGTCTATAAGTATAAGGCGCAAGGGCGCCGCGCCGAGGCGGCCGCACTCTATCGCCGCGCCGTCGAAGTGGCCGCGCAACTCGCCGAGGGCCGTGATGTGGCGCTTGGGGGAGCGTTAAGTAATTTCGCGGCGATCTATGTCGCGCAGGGAGAGGATTGGCGCGTGCTGCCCTGGTACGAGAAGGCGCTACAGCTCTACGAGTCATCGCTTAGTCCAGAGCATCCGGAGGTGGCCACACTCCTCAGTAATATGGCGCTGCTCTGGGTAGCGAAGGGGCAATATGCGAAGGCGGAAGCGCTCCAGCAGCGCGCGCTCGCGGTGTATGAGAAAGCGCTTGGTCCGCAACATCCTCATGTGGCGACCGTGTTGAACAATCTTGGTGAGCTCTACCGCACGCAAGGCCAGTATGCGAAAGCCAACCCTTTGTACCAGCGCGCCCTCGGGATCTACGAGGCGGTCTATGGTCAGGAGCATCCTGAAGTGGCGACCACGCTCAACAATCTGGGTGAGATGGCCCGCGCGCAGGGTCAGTACGATGAGGCGGTCAGCCTGCATCAGCGAGCACTCGCCATGCGTCGAAAATTCTTAGGGTCGGATCATCCTGCGGTGGCGCAATCGTTGTATAACCTGGCCGATTTGGCACGCCTCCGCGGCCACTATGCCGATGCCGAAGCGATGAATCAGCAAGCCCTGACGATCTATCGAGCGGTGTTAGGCCCCTCCCATCCCTTAGTAGCGACGTCGCTGAACTCATTTGGACTGTTATACGAAGCCGAGGGGCAGTATCCCAAGGCCGAACAGTGCTATCAGCAAGCGCTCGCGATTCGTGAACAAGCCCTTGGGTCTGCGCATCCTGACGTCGCTGCGGTGCTCAACAATTTAGCGTCTCTCTATGAGACACAAGGGCGCTACGAAGACGCCGAACCGCTCTATCAGCGAGCGGTGGCGATTTGGGGCCAAGCGTACGTTCGTGATGATCAACTGCTTGGTAAAGGGTTAGTGAGCCTGGGCCAACTGTATCGGATGCAAGGCCGCTACACTGAGGCGCAGCAGGTGTTCAAGCGTGCTCGCGAACAGCTGGAGCGTACCGCGACCCCGCAGCCCGCCGCCTTAGTGACCGCGCTGGTTGAGCTTGGCCGTTTGGCCCGATGGCGCGGCGATCTCAAGAACGCTTCAGGGCAACTCGAACAAGCACTGTCTCTTGTGTCCAAGCATGCCGGTCCAGAGTCCGAGCAGTTTATCCCGATCTTTATGGAGCTGGCCAATGTGTATGAGGGACAAGGGCGTTATACAGAAGCAGAGTCAGCGGTGCGGTATCTCCAAGGGATGGCGGAAAAGCGCGTAGGCCATCAGCATCCGGATGTTGCGCAGCTGGTGGAGCGGCTCGCCGTCCTCGCGGCCGATCAAGGACAGATGACGCTAGCACTCCAACGTGAGGAACAGGCATGCACCATGGACGCTGCAGCATGGGGTGCTGCGCATCTGCAAGTCCTGGCGTGTTGGATGCGGTTGGCAGCGTTGCAGGAAGGGCAAGCCCACTATCCCGAAGCCCAACAGCTCTATGTTCAGGTGCTGGCGGGTGCTGAGCCACAATTCGGTCCGGTGCATTCGGAATTGGTGCCAGTTTTGGAGCGGCTCAGTCGCGTGTTGGCGGCGCAAGGCGCATGGGCGGCAGCGGAGCAAGCCGCGAGGCGATCATTGGCGATCCGAGAGCAAACCGGTGAGGTGGAGGATGCGGGAGCCGCGGCACTCTTCACGCAGCTCGGCCAGTGCGCCCATCGGCAAGGACGTGAGGAAGAAGCACTCAGCTTCTTCCAACGTGCGCTGCCGTTGCGAGAGCGGGTCATGGCGCAGCTGCTGCTGGAGTTAGCGAATGTCGCGGCAGCACAAGAGCACTATCCCCAAGGGATGCAATGGGCAGGGGAAGCCCAAGCCATCCTCGAACATCTGCCTGGTCCTGAAGATCCGCTCCTTGCGACAGCACTAATCACGCTGGCACAGCTCTACGATGGCCAGCGGCAGTTTGCGAAGGCAGAGCCGCTCTATCAGCGGGCATTGTTTCTTCAGCGTCGTCCCTTAAGTGTTGTACCAGGGATGTCGCCATCTGAGGCGATCGGCGCCCGTCACGACCTGGCCGCGACCTACCAACAGGCCTCGATGCTTCGAGAACGCGCTCTCGGGCCGCGCGATCTTCGTGTGGCAGCGTCGCTTGCCAATCTCGCACTCCTGTATGAGGTACAGGGGCAGGCTGAGCAAGCGATCACCACCTATCGGCGTGTGCTCGCGGTCGTGGAATACCATGTGGGGTCTGAGGATGTTGCGCTCGTTCCAGCGCTGATGGCGCTCATGCGGTTAAGTGAAACCCAGGGCAACGTAGCGGATGCTGAGATGCTCGCGGCTCGCACGCTGAGCATTCTCCAACACGCGCCGGGGATCGATCAAGCGCGCGTCATTGATCCACTGATAACGCTCGCACAATCGGCGCAGAGCCGCAAGGCCGTGAATGAAGCGGAGCGGATCTTGCGGCACGCGGTGGCCCTCCACGTCACGGCACTTTCCGCGCTGTTGATGGATTCGGCAGGAGCTGCAGCTACTCAAGGCAAGTTCTCGGAAGCCGCAGCGCTCTATCAGCAAGTGTGTGGGTTGGAAGAAGCGTGGAGCAGCGACCCGCAACAACATCAATGGATCCAGGCGTTGGACGGACTCGCTGCGGCGCATCACAGCCAAGGGCACGATGCTGATGCTGAGACAGCGTTACTTCGTCTTCAGCAACTCCTTGGAGGACACGCGGATCACCCGCAGGCAGAGATGGCAAAACTACTCGAACGTCTTGCTGAAGTGGCGATGGCCCAGCAACATTCCAGCGTTGCTATGCAGCGCTACGAGCAAGCCATCACCATCTATGAGCACCTGCCAGACGCTCCTTCACAAGACGTTGCGCATGCGTTGAACGGCTACGCTACTTGCCTCAAGAACGCTGGGAAGCTCAAGGAGGCTGAGGCGGTCTTATTACGTATGCGTCGATTTCAACCTCCCCAGTGATTACAATCTTTCGTTAGACCGCTCATTTACCCCTGTATAGCCCTTCCATCCCGCAGAACATCCCTCCCCAGCGCATTTTTTCAGCATTTTTGTATGGGCATCTTCTAGGCATGTGGTATACGTTCCGGTCTTGTAACAACACCTCTTGTCTTTATAATTCAACACGCATGAGCCAGGAGCCTACTTTCTAAAAAACAGCTAAGATCTCACATTCAAATTATTTAGTATATGTAACTACATTATTATCAATGAGTTATATGTGATTTATACGTGAGTACTTCACTAAGTGGCATAGCAACTGCTTCTATGACTGTCCTAGACAGTCCTAATATATACAGGCTCAATGAGGAGGCTTAGATAGCATGTTAGATGGTCGGATCAGTATCACAGAGGTGGCAAAGCACCTCGGGGTCACCACCAAAACCATTACCCGGTGGGAAAAGGCCGGAAAGGTCAAAAAGGCCAAGCGGGATTGGCGAGGATGGCGTGTCTACTCCTCAGAAGAGCTTGAGCAGATGAAGAGTTTTGTTGAGACGGTCTATTAATGAGCAAACGACAGAAGGGGGTTGCACGCATGGATCAGTCCATCGGAAAACGTGGGAATAGGATGGCGGTGACCGTCCTGTGTGTCAGTCTGGTGTTAGGGCAGGTGGTAGCCAATGCCGCTGAGCGCGACAATGCAGGTACCTACGAGCCAGTCCATACCGACAGCGTGATTGGCTATCGGCCGATCTCCAATGATGCGCTAGGAGCGGTGACCCCCTCTCAGCCATCGATCCAGTCCGGAATCACGGCTGCCCCAGGGACAGCGCGGCACGGTGGATCCACACCCAATCAGTCAGAGGACGCGACCGGACCGAAGGCCTCCAAACTCCCTCCATCCTATCAGACCGGGATCTTGGGGGATGGGCCCTATACGCTTGGCCGAGACGATGTCATCCATGTGGAAGTGCGCAATCAGCCGGAGTTTTCCGGAGATTTTCCCGTCGGATTCGATGGGCGGATTCAATACAACTACTTGGGAGATATTGCAATTGCTGGCATGACGAAGTATGAAGTACAACAGGTGCTGGAACAGTTGCTCCAGCGGTACATCCGAGTCCCGACCGTGAGCGTCACGATTGTCGCGTACAACTCAAAGGTGGTGTATATCATCGGCGAGGTGAACCGGCCCGGGAAGTTCATTATGCGGGGCGATGCGATCAAGCTCCGGGAAGCGATTCTGGCCGCAGGCCTTCCCACGAACGACGCCGCGTTAGGGCGCGTACATGTCATTAAGCCGGATCTGAACCATCCACTGGTGCGCGTCATCAACATGAAGACCATTTTGCTGAAGGGTCAGCTTAAGGATGACGTCGATCTGTTTCCTGGAGAGATTGTGGTGGTGCCATCGACTGTCCTCAGTAAGGTGAATCGATTTCTTGGCTCATTGCTGAGCCCGATCACGCACGTCGCCTCAGTGGCCGCGTTGGCCTCGCTCTAAGCGATGGATGCGATGATTCGCCGATCCGTTGTGTTGATGAGGAGGGAGTAATGTTACAAACCGACACGCAAGTGAGTTGGCAAGATTATCTCGCGATTGTCGTGCGCCGGCGCTGGTTCTTCACGATTCCCTGTGTGGCAATCATCGCGATTTCCATGCTCGTCGCGCTGTTCTTACCGAAGATCTACCGGGCCGAGACGATCATGCTGGTCCAAGATCAAAACGTGGTGAATCCGCTCATCCAAGGACTGGCGGTGTCCACCCCGGTGACCGAACGGCTGCGCATTCTCCGCGAGGAGCTGTTGGGCTGGACCAGTCTCAGTCGGCTGGTGACTCAGCTGACACTGGATCGACAGACCAAAAACCCTGTGGTTTTTGAGAAACTGATCAAGCGGTTGCAGCGGGATATCAACGTCAGAATGCACGGTCAGGATCTCATCGTCATTTCCTATGAGGATCGCGATCCGAAACTGTCCCAGACGCTCGTCAACACGATTACCAATATCTACATGGAGCGCAATACCGAATCACAGAAAGCCGAATCGACGACCGCAATCAGTTTCATTGAGAAGGAAATGACGGTCTATAAGGAGAAGTTGGAAGACTCGGAGCGCGCCCTGCGGGAGTTTAAAGAGCTCTACGTGATGCAAATGCCGGTGGCGACCCAACTGAACAAGGAGATTATCGACCTGGAGGTCAGCCTGGCCCAGCTCTTGGTGGAGAACACCGAAGCGCATCCGACGGTGATCCACATTCGACGGCGCATCGAGGATCTCACGCGCAAGCGCAACGAGGATATCAAGCAGGTGATCGCGGCCGCCATGGCTAAGGGACACGACCCTGTGTTCTACCAAGATCTCGCCAAAGCGCTCGATGAGCCCGCGCAAGTCCCCGTGAAGGATCCAACGATACGGGCGGCTCGGGAGGCGTACCAGGCATGGGTGAACCGGCTCGACAGCCCGATGAATCCGGCCGGCACGGCAGGAGGATCCACGACGACCGTGCAGGTCAAGAATCAGGACGGGCAATCGCGCGGCGCGCTGGAAATCGTCGGAGCCTCCGGGACCGCTGCGGCGCTCTCGCTTGGGCCGAGAGAAGATCAGGAGCTTTCCCGCCTGAATCGTGACTACGGCGTGCAGAGCGAAACGTACCGACAGATGCAGCAGCGGCTCGAACGCGCCAAGATCACACAGCGGCTCGGCGAGTCGGATGAGGGCACCAAGTTCAAGATTCTTGAGCCAGCACGATTGCCGCTGCGCCCGGTGTGGCCCAACATGTGGAAAGTGTTCTTCTTCTCGCTTCTTCTCGGGATCTTTGTTGGCGCTGGGGCGGCGTTTGTCGCCGAATATCTTGACCAGTCGTTCCAGTCGGCTGAAGAGATGGAAACCGCCCTCGGCCTGCCGGTCATTGGCTCCATCTCCACCATTGTGACGGAGCTGGATATCGCCGCGAAGCGCCAACGCCGCAAGCATTGGGTGTCGCTGGAGAAGAACGTTAATCGCCTCAAAACCTACGTCGTCCAACCGGTGTGGAACCGTGTGGATCGGCTACTGGTCCGTTGGGGACTCTAAGCAGGAGCGCTATCCACTCATGTATGAGTCCTACTTTGGCTTGAGAGAAAAACCATTCCGGATGACGCCGGATAGCCGGTACTTCTATCCGTCAGCAAAACATGTCGATGCCCTGAACCATATGGTGTACGCGATCGAAGATCGTCGCGGATTTGTGGTCATTACAGGCGAGATCGGCTCGGGTAAGACAACCCTCTCGCGGGTCCTCTTCCAGAAACTCGACCCATGCACCAAAACCGCGGTCATTCGCAACACCCATCTGACCGCCAAGGATCTGGTGAGCCAGACGCTTGATGAACTTGAGATCCCCTATCGGCCGGGAAGCACCAAGACGCACCTCATCGGGCTGCTGAATGAGTTCCTTATCGACCAGCTGCGCGAGAATAACAATGTCGTGCTGCTCATCGATGAGGCGCAAAACCTGAAGCCCACGGTGTTGGAGGAGGTCCGGATGCTCTCTAACTTGGAAACCGAAACAGAAAAACTGATCCAGATTATCCTGATGGGACAGCCGGAATTGAAGTCGAAACTGTGGCTGAGGGAGCTCACTCAGCTGCGCCAGCGCGTCACGCTGCATTACCACCTAACTCCTTTAGATGAGCATGAGATGGCTGGCTATATCACGCACCGGCTCCATGTAGCTGGAGCGAACGGGACGCCGATTTTCGGAACGAATGCGCTCGCGGCGATCTTCCGCTACACGCACGGCGTGCCGCGGTTGATTAACGGGCTGTGCGACCGCGCACTCCTGACAGGGTATGTCAGTGAAGTGAAGACGATTAGTGCTGAGACGATTGATGAGGTCGCCAATGAACTGCCGGCGTTGACCAAAGAACCCGTGACGGTGGGAGTCGATCTATGAGTTCCCAGAGCCTGCAGGGTCTACGACCTATGGCAAGTCAATTAGAGGAGTGTGACACGCATGAGTAAAATCACGCAAGCGCTTGAGAAGGCCGCCCGCGAACGCTTACAGCGCCAGCAGCAGGCGACCGTCTCCTCGAAGCCGCTCTCGGTGCCGATTGCGCCGGTGGCAGGTCTTGGCACGGTCGCCTCGGCGGGGCGCATCCAGATCGATCCGCACATCATCGCGGCGGCGGACTCCAAATCGCCGATTGCTGAGCAGTACCGCATTCTTCGGACCAACCTCCAGTCGCTGCGTATGCGGCCTGGGACCAAGACGATCGTGGTGACCAGCGCGGTGCACGACGAAGGAAAATCCGTGACCGCCGTCAACCTCGCGCTGACACTGGCCCGGCAAGAGAACCTTCGCGTGGTGCTCGTGGATGCCGATCTGCGCAAAGGCTCTATCCGGAAGTGGCTGGGGCTTTCGCAGGACACGGAGGGGCTCTCCACCGCCTTACAACATGGTGGGGAATTGAACGGGTTGCTGTTTCGGCTGGTGGAGCCGCCGCTCACCGTGCTGCCGGCCGGCCCGCACCCCGAGCATCCAGCAGAACTGTTGGAGTCCTCCAACATGAGACGGCTTCTCGCGACGCTGAAGACGCAGTTCGACATGATCATCATCGATGCGCCTCCCGTGCTGCCGGTGGCCGATCCTGGCATTCTCGCCGCGCAGGCCGACGGGGTCCTGCTCGTTGTAAAAGCCGGAGGTACGCAGCGACGAATTGTCTTGCAGGCCCAAGCGCTCCTGAAGCAAATGAAAGCGAATGTGCTCGGGTGCGTGTTGACGCATATGGAATACTATCTGCCCGGCTACTATCGCTACTACCAGCAATATCGCTACGGGCACGAGAACCACAAGAATGGTGCTTCAGGCACTGACGCTTCACGTGCGGGAGCGCAGGTCGCATCACCTCCAGAAACGAATGTGCACGGTGACGGAGCCCCAGCGGCTACCGCCTAACGTCCTGACGTCACATCTTGTGGATGATCAGATCGTCACGCGGAGACTTTCATCATGATGCAGAATCGTTTAACTACCATTTCGCGGCAAGCGCTTCCTGGAACCGGCATCTTTGTGACCAGCCGTCCGCATGCTGCTCGTACACGCTGGCAGTCGCTGCGCTGCGCCCTGCAAGGCCTGCTCGATGCGTGGTGCACCCAGCCGAATCTCCGCATGCATCTCTGGGTCGCGATTGGAGTGATTGGGGCGGGTCTATGGTGTCGTCTGGGATGGACTGAGTGGCTCTGGGTCAGCTTTGCGATTGGGCTCGTGATCTTCGCTGAGCTGATGAACACCGCCATTGAGCAGACGGTCAATCTCGTCGTCGGCCGGCGTCCTGACCCGCTCGCCCGCCACGTCAAGGATGTCGCCGCCGGTTGTGTGTTGGTCGCGGCGTGCCTCTCGGTCGTGATCGGGGCCCTTACCTTCCTGCCGCATCTCCTTGTGAGTCTCCAGCACATCTCTGGCGTGTAGCAGGGCGTGCCCCATGTTCGCGCACCTGAAGGAACTCTACTGGTATCGCGACCTCTTGATCAGCCTGGCCTTGCGAGATATCAAGGTCCGCTACCGCCAAACACTGCTCGGTGTTGCGTGGGCGGTGCTCCAGCCGCTCGCGTTCATGCTGATCTTTACGCTCGTCTTCGCGAAGTTCGGTCAGGTCCGCTCCGACGGCACCCCCTATCCGCTGTTCTCCTACACCGGCCTTGTGCCCTGGACGCTCTTCTCCACCGGGCTCACGCTGGCCGTCAACTCCGTGGCGGCGAATATGAACCTCGTGAAAAAGATCTACTTTCCGCGCGAAGTCTTCCCCATCGGGGTGATCATCGGCTGCCTCACTGATTTCTTGATTGCCTCAACACTCATAGCGGGTCTTATGTTGTGGTACAAGGTGCCGGCGAGCCTCCAACTCCTGTGGTTGCCCTGGCTGCTCGCCATTGAGGTCCTTTTCGTCATCGCCATCAGCCTCATGGTTTCGGCGATGAATGTCTTCTACCGCGACGTGAAGTATATCGTGCCGCTTGTGGTCCAGCTAGGCATGTTCGCCACCCCGGTCATCTACCCGATCTCGGCGGTGCCTGCGCATCTGCGCTCTTGGTACCTGCTGAACCCCATGGCGGTAGTGATCGATGGGATGGGTTC
>OBEQ010019380.1_pt1 | contig 10012 bp, 11 predicted proteins | sample 1670901 | NCBI WGS metagenome assembly OBEQ01 (sample SAMEA104232315, study PRJEB22302) | groundwater metagenome | biome: forest; feature: aquifer; material: groundwater | place: USA | collected 2011-08-07 | depth 5.4 m | reverse complement strand
GTTATTGAGCGATTTGCTCCAACGCGGTGATTTTTTTCCTGCACCTCTTGCCGTGTTTTTTTTCGCGGCCTCTAACAAATAATTTTCATTGCGGTGAGTTAAGGGGGTTGAAGTATGGGTAAACAGCCCGCCAACCCATCCCACACCCCTTAAAGATAGCTAAAAATTGAATACCGGATTTATTTTGAAAAAGTTAATCCGGGTTCTCACTATAATTCTAGTGAGAAACGACCTGAATTATCACTTAGTGAGAAACGACCTGGGTTCTCACTATAATTATAGTGAGAACCCGTTGAATTCGGTGAAGGCAAAATAAGTCGGCTTTATTTTTTGGTGGAGAAAAATAATCGTTTCTCACTATAATTATAGTGAGAAACTCTAAAAAAGCGTGCGTAGTGAGAAACCATGTGATTTCTCACTAGATAGTTAATGTGGAAAATGGGCTGTTTCTCCACGAGACAATTTTTTAGTGGGGTGTCCCTGGGATGACGCGAAAGGTCTTTTTCTTATCGAAACGCTGTACGGCTTTTGCCAAGTCTTCATCACTGCCAAACAGGGCTGTTTTTAATAATTGATACTGATCGGTGTTGGGCCACTCGCGGGTTTGATCCGCCAGCCAATCGATAAAATACGGCGCGGCATGGAGTCTAGCCTGATGATAGGCGTCCACCGATTTGATGGTGTGGATATTGATTCCGGCCAGCGCGAAGTAAGACGTTAGCTCAGCCAAGCCTTCGGGCGTGAAACGCAAATTGCCCGCCTCATCCACTAAGTAATAAGACGAATCCATTGTGAGCGTCCTCCTTCAGAGCAGAATTAGGTTGCACGCCCTTTGTCATCCCTGGCTTTTTAGGCGAGGGTTTTCTCCAGGGCGTCAATTATATTGAGCTGATGGAATTTTACAAAAGCAAAATTTAGGCGTTTATTCAAGTTAAACATTTGTGCACAAATGTTTAACTTTTGTTTTAAGATGTTATATTAATCATTCATCATCTTTCGTTTTTTTCTTCCTATTTTGCCGCTTGTTGCTTGATTTTCTGCACGGCTGCGACATCTGCTGCTATTGATTTAGTCAGTTACTTTTTCAGGTTCGCCGCGTTGGTTTCAAGCTGGCCGCGCAACTCCGCCAAATGATTTTCAAACAAATGTGTTAAACGGGTTATCTCGACCTGGTGCCGCTGCTCGGTAGCATCTATCGCCTTGGCGTGGTCGGAGCGCTGCTCAGTGAGTTGCTGTTCGACCTTGGTGAGATGCCGTTGTTCGGCAGCCAATGTCGCTTTGGCCGCCGTGACCTCTTCACTCAAGGATTGTTGTACGCTGATAAACGTATCGATCTCAACTTTCAGTCCTTTAATCAGCATCTGTGCATCGAGCAGTGCGCTATCCCGCGCGGTGAGCTGCGTCGTTAACTCAGTGATCTTGGCTTCACGTTCACTCAGGGTTGATCGTGTAGCCGTGAGAAGCTCTTCAGCCTCCTCCTGTTTGGCGCTGGCTTTGTCCGCCAAGGTAATGGCCTGCTCGATCTCCGCTTGATACTTGGCTTTCACCTCCTCCAGTGCTTTGCGCTCGATGTCTAGCTGTTCGTCTGCCATCGCTTTCGCGGCGGTCCAGGATTTTTTTGCCAGCGCTTGCGCGTCGTTGAGAAGCATCTCCGGCACATCGGCCTTGGCGGGCAAGGCGTCGATACGTGCGGCGGCGGCCTCTCCGCTCTCTTCCCACTGCTTTAAATACTTGGTGATCGTGCCGTAAGAACCACGACCCAAGATTTCGTATATTTTTAAAGTGCTGGGTTGCTCCCCGCGAGCAACCAGATCACGAGCGGCATGGGTGATATCGTCCAGGTTGATAAGTTTACGGGCCATCGGCATTCCTTAAGAAGTTTATCCAGTGAATGACAGCATTGTATTACAGTTCTATTATCGTGTAAATCATAATTATGATAATTACCGTATTATCGTAATTACTGTAAAAACATGAAAACCAATTACCCGCCCCTGCACTTGTCCACAGAAACACGGGAAAACCCATTGAACAAGCTGAGGACACTCGTCCGGTGGAGCTACCGCCCACTGGCACCGCTCGATTCCCACCGTGGACGAATTCCGCTGAACGCGGAAACAGCTTCGGGCGATGGATAACAAAAAGACGTTATCCACACCCTCGCTTTTCGCCCACTAGCTCATAACAAGGCGCTACGCTTTTGCTGACAAGCTGGAAAAAAAATAAGGGATTTTTTAAAACTTTGAAGGGATACAAGACCTGTACTGGCATGAATAATGAGATTTTACGCAAGGAACCTGCCTTTGGCTGGTGCAGTTTTTCCCCTACCTCACCCAAAACACGATTCACTGTGTTTACGGTTCAGTATTCGAAAAACTGCGATCATCAAACGGCATCACAGCCAGCCAGTACTTCTACCCAAACTCGATATGGCTCTCAGTCCAGTCAGCAACAATCCCAGTGAAACCTGGGCGCCCTGCTCTCTCTCGATGTTTATCAGGCAGCTCCGTGTTCTAGCTATACGACGGGCCTTACTTCGTCGCACATAATCCCACACGGCCCCCTAGAGTCCTCTGTCTAGCGCTGGCCGCAGTTCTCCACCGCAACCAGCAACCATTCGGCTGTTACGCCGAAGGGGGCTATACAACACTAGGCCCAGCGAGGCTCGATTCTGTTGAGGGCGCGACCCCCCCAGCAGAATCAATGGACGTGCAAACCTAGTGCGGTGGCCCGCACTGACATTCCTGAAAGTGGTTTTTTCGGGCCGAACACGCCCGCAGAGGTTGAAGAGTTGGGAAAGGACGGCTAACATAAGCCTTAATAAACTAGGCGCATGAGGATATCCCCCCGAATCTTCTTCGTCTGGGCGTGTAGCCCCTCTAATCAGTGCATCCGACCAAGATACTTACTGACGAGGGGTTTTGTTTTTTAGGGTTCAGCTAATTAAACGCTAAACACCTCCTAACTTAAAATCTTCTTCTGTAACAATAATTTCCTTAAACCCAAGTTTAAAAGCGTCATTTATCGCTGTTTCGCGCAGTTTGTAAATCTTCTCTGTTGTAGTACGCGCTAGAGTCATGACCTCCATTGCACCTGATTTGCGCTCAATAACAATCCCCCAACTTTTAGGTTCCTGCTTTGACGGCACAACTCTGGCTGAAACCAAATCTCCAGCTTCGTACAATAAAGAAAATGTTTTGATATCCATTAGAAACTCAAAAAAATAAAGTTTGAGGTAGTGTAAGCACAAAAGCATAAAATAGCAAAATCATGAACATAAAAAATATAAATCATGTAATACAAAAGAAAAACATTTGTGCACAAATGTTTAACATAGAAAGAGTGGGATACAGGGAAGGTTCTGGGGGAATTACAAAAAGAATTAGAGTATTATAAATGTAAAACATATGTGCACAAATGTTTTACATTTGGTTCAGCTAGAGGTTTTCTTTTATTATGTTCAATACTTTCGCCTCACTATCAGGACCGTCTAATAAATAAGTCAAAGCCCGCACAATAGTCGACAATTTTATCTGCTTGTTAGATTGCTTGCTTAGCGTCTCAACCAAATCCTCAAGCCTCTTCTTTTCAAGCGGGCTAAATCGAACTCCTGTAGGTTTAGCCCCTGTTGTTGAGGTATCTTCTTTTGCTGTTGATGGAGCATCACTATTCAAACGAACTTTGCGAATTCCAGGTTTTTTTAATCCTGACATAATTTATCCAACCCAAGCTCGTTAAAAAACATTTCAAATTCTTCCTTTGCCTTATGGTTATCCCATTCAGTTATCCCGTAACCCATTGATGCTGCATCAGCATATGCTTCACGAAAATGAAGTTTTGAGTCCAAAAGTGAAATATGTTTAAAGTCTTTAAAAACCTCTGCCGCAAGATCTGCTTTTTTAACTTTAACATTTGTTGAACATTTGTTTAACACAGCACCTACCAGTAATTTTTCATTGTGCATTGATGCATACTCAACTCTTCGATCTACTAGAGCAAGCGTGTCAAGATCAAACATTGAAGGCGCGAAAGGTGTAATAAAAATGTCAGCAATAAATAATGCGGATTCCATTTCGCGGCTGTCGCGGCCTGGAACATCAACCACAACGTAATCGTACTTACCATTAAAACCCTCAAGAACCGTCTTCAGATTGCCTTTTCTGACAACACAATCGAGATGTACAAGATTAACGCCATTTTGTATCGCGTTTTCTCTCTCTTCAGCCCATTTTGATGTCGATTGCTGATCATTATCGGCATCCATTAAGAGTACTTCTTTCGTCCGTTTTTTCAATTCAGCGGCGATATTGATTGCGACAGTCGATTTTCCGACACCGCCTTTTTGCCCTCCCACAACGATGATCATTTTTTCTCTCCTTGTTTGATTACATTTGTTAAACATTTGTTTTACAGATGTGCACATGCTAAATTATGGAATGTTAGTTGTAAAGCCAGATAAATAAAAAAGAAAGGACGGTCAGTATGTCTTCAGTAGCTATTCTTCCAACGCCGCTCAATCAGTTCGGTTCGATGGCAGAAACTCATATGGAGCGCTTTCGCCCGAAGGAGACAGCGGAACTCAAGAAAAACCATCAATGGATGCCGACCTTGCTTCAGTATCAAAGACGAATGGAAGCGTTGATGGAGGCAATGACGACGGCTCATCTGGACCCGACCGAGGTTCCAGAGCAAGACAGTTTCCAATTTCTCCTAGCCAGGCATCAGATGAACCGGCTACAAGCAGAGGAGCAATTCTTCACACAGATACTACCTCCGCCAGAATTTTAAACCTCGCTGTGAGGAATAGGGTAGAGAGTGTACCCATTATCCCATCGTCGGTCCTTTTGGTTTGGGTTCATGTGGGGTTGGTGTATCTTCTGTTGTTTCCCGCCTTGGCTTCGTCCAACTTGCCCGTATTTTCTGAACATAATCTTTCACATCAGTATTGGAAATATTAAAGCCATGTTGCGCGGCCAATTCAGCGCAAAGTACCCTAAATTCCCCATCACCAGTAATCTCAAATTCACCGTATTTTTGTGCCGCCAATTGCAACGCAGCCAGTACGCTATCACGACTTTTTGAATCAAAAACGTCGATCCTCTGACCACGATCTACGAACGACACGTCCTGCCCAGCGAGGCTGTAGAAGACAAAGCCGTTATACGCTTCGGGCCTAAAGGCGCGGATGTCTTTTGGTGGAGCAGGGGGCACGTTCAGACTGCCCTGAATATTGGGGATATCAACTTCATCTTGCCACCAAATTCCTCCAGTCTGGCGGCGTTGGACCCGCAACCACTCCTCAAAAGTGGCAAATGCCCGAAACCTCGCTCGCAACATCGCCAGTTCTTGCAACCGGCTCTCTCTAAATGCCGCTTTTTCTGCCGCTTGATCGGCCGCTATAGCGCTTTTTAGGGCTTTATAGTCGTAGCCTCGCCCATGCCAATCCTGGTTTAATAAAAGCTCGCGTCGAGCATTTTGCTCAGCGTAGAGCCGTCCTTTTTCCACCTGCTGCCGTTCCTCTAGCTGCCATTCCTCTTTTTCCCGTTTTTCGTAGTGTGCGTTACGCTTGGCTAGGTAATCGTACCAACTAAAAAATACACTAGGGGAGGGCGCTGAACTCGATTGCTTCTCAAGCTCAGACCGCGCCTTGCGCTTCAGCACAACCGATTCCGCTCGCTGCACCATTTCCTCACCACGTTTCGCCTGTTGACCGCTAAACTCCCGACACAAAATAAAGGGTTGCTGGCCTTCATCGGTTGTGTAGTTGGGGTTTTGGTTAGTCATGCCCGCAAGCCCCCCGAAGGCGCTGCTGGAGTAGGTTGTATTGAAGTGACGTGCGAGTGTCTTGCCTACCAAAATTGACACTTCGGGCGAGAGTGGGCGAGCGGTGAGCCGTACCCACACTTGATACTTTCCAGGGTTGGCTTCCACCACCACAGCAGGCGTTACGCCCTGTTTTTTCATGTGCGCCAACTGGGTAGCGTTAAGACTCTCCAGCAGAACTAATCCGCGATTCTGATCGCCTACAGGACGGATAAAAATATCCGCACCTTTGGCGTTTTGTCGTTTGAGCCAGGCGATCGACTGTAGAATGTTTTCGCTCGACCAGGTGCGCATTAAAATCTGACCCTCACGGTCTTGGATATGCAGCTCGTAAGCAGAGCACCCCATACCTTTTAATTGCCGCTCGATGCCCTGCACCGTGCGATCCACAGCCGCGCCACCGCCCGCCAGCATGAGCCGGAGATTCGCAGCTGGCGCGTCTTGCCCGCGATCACCAGAATCCACGGCTCGCGCTGCTTGACGCTTCGTGGCAGCTAGCGCCTCTCGTTCGCGTTCTTGATGGATTTCCTTATCAACGGACTCACGGTATTTCACCAGATCGATGATCTGGGCATTGGTTTTTTCAATCGCCCGCGCCTGGTCGCCGCGATCTGTCTGAATGCCATGTTTCTCCATCTGGACGACGTTCGGGCCAAGGTGAATTTGGGGGATTCGTTCGATACCCTGGGCCTCCAGCGAGCGGTGGTCAACACGAACATCGATGTCGTACATACTGAGATAATAATTAACATCGTTCGCCCATTCGCGCCGCCATATTTCGAGTAATTTTTTATCATTCCATTCGCGATTTTTTAGGCCAAATCCATCCTGGGTAATATCTCGCATCGTCAGCAGAATGTGTGCGTGCGGGTTGTCGCCGTGGACGTTATGAAACGCAATGTCGGCGATCATGCCTTTGGCCACAAATTGGATTTCGGCGAAGCTGATAACCAATTGCTGCATTTGCGAAAAGGACAATTCGCGGGGTAGGGAAACTTCAACTTCGCGAGCCAGCTGCGAGTCTTTGCGTTTTTCACCTTTCTCAACGGTGTTCCACAGCGTCGAACGGTCATAGACCCAGTGGGGCGCATTTGTGGGGGCGAGGATTGTAGTGGCATCGACGCCTGTTTTGCGGGTGTAGTCGTGGGTGAGGCCGGTGCGTTCATCGTGAATCACAATCGCAGCGCGGTAAGCTGCCGCGCCGGTGGCAGAGCGGCCGGATACGCTGCGGCTAATCTGTTTTGCGTGAAAATGATAGATCGCCATGCTGTCCTACCTTTCCCATTTCCATTTGATTGGCCAAGTCTCATCAAGGCGCGGAGGCGTTAGCCGGAGTTAGGCCCCCGCCAGGAGCACACGTTGGTACAACGTAGAAGTGCGCTCTTCACTTGGCAGAGGGCCTAGATCTGCTCGATATTAAAACATAGTAGCAGAATTTGAGCAATAGGCTATACTGTGATCATATGTGGATAGGAGGAGCGGGTATGGCACAGTCGAAAATAGAGACATTGACTGAAAAAAGAAACCAGATTGACGCGCAGATTCAAGCACTCAAGGCACAGGAGGTGGCTCAGAAACGCAAGGACGATACGCGGAAGAAAATTCTCATCGGCGGTGTTGTCCTGAAAATGCTGAAAGCCAAAGATCTAAAACAAGAGTGGCTTGATGGCGTACTCAACAAACATTTGGACTCGGAGCGTGACAGGGCGTTGTTTGGCCTCGCGCCGCAAAAGGAGGGTGCGAGCCGCCCTAAGCCTGCTGCATCGAGTACCCCTTCTCAAGAGCACTAAATCGACGTTGTGTCGGACGGTATGGGCAGTGAATATTATTGCCTTGGGGCTTTACCGAGACGCCGAAATTTATCGCTGGTGAGTGCTCGTGGTAATGGTATGGGCAACGGAATTGCCGTCGCATGTTTTGCTCATCACCTTAATCAGTCTCAACAATTCTTTGTCACCTTTCGATTGCTCGTCGTTCACACCCAAAAACGGATCGACCGGAATGTGACACACCAACGGTTCAACATACGGCAAATCGTCAAAAATGAAGATACGATCTAGCGGGTAGCCAAATTCCGTTGACACGTTGTTGATTAATTTCCAGGTCGCCAACCGATAATAATAGCAGTGCTCAGCACTCCAAACGAAAAGTGCGTTAGCCAAAAACCAGGGCGCGACTTTATGCAAAACAGTGTCGAGGTAATCTCTCGAAGCAGCCGAATAAATCCCCACGTCAAACCTCTCTTGGTTCTCGGCAAGAAAATTCATCAGGGTTTCCAGATGCGGTCGCGGCGCGATGAGGATATCACGGCCATGTCCGTAATCGACGGCGTTGAAGTTATCCTTCAAACCGGCCCTTAAGCTGGGAATATAGGCGCGATGATCTGCTTTAGAGAACTCTACGGCATCTAGCAGAGTTTGATCCACATCGAACACAAAAAGCGGTTTTTCACGCACCGTGTTTACGCTGTCTGCATTGGATTTTGTCATCTCGCTATTTTACGCTTTTTTGCTGGCGTTTGTTTTTTTATCGAATGTTTTTTTTGCCTTTTATTGTTTATGGTTCCGATAACAAATACTCGGCGAGCACAACCCGCCCTTGTTCGCGATTGTCATCAATGGACATTAAATCCAGGGCCAGCTCAACGAGAGCGAAGGCCGCCAGTCTTTTGTTGTAGTGATTGCCAAATTGTTGGGGCAGCATGGTTGCCACAGCATCCCGTATCTGACCTTTTTCTTGCATCATGTCGTCTATTGATTTCATTCACTCCGCCTGTGTTTGATTTTGCCATCTCCTTATTTTACTCTTTTGTTATTGTTTTTGATTTAAGTCTGAATATTTTTTGAGGTTTCCTATGCCAAGGACAAAAAGTCACTCAATAAGTGAACCGGCAGAGTTTGCACGGGTTGGGTTAGTCGCTTTCTTTCGCATAGCCGAAGCTTGGAGCTTAGATACAGAGCAGCAAATGGTATTGCTGGGTAAGCCCAGGCGGACAACCTTTATTAAATGGAAGAAAAATGAAGCGAAAAAGCTACCAGCCGATACGATTGAGCGCATTTCATATTTGCTGGGAATTTATAAAGCATTGCACGTTTTGTTCGCCAACGAAGCGCAAGCGGATAGCTGGGTAAATCGTGATAATACCGCACCCATCTTTGCTGGCAAAAATGCAATAGAATATATGCTTCACGGAAAAATGATTAACCTATTTGAGGTTCGCCGCTACCTGGATACTCAAAACTACAATTAGGGTGCGCTCGGTTTGATTTCATCAATAGTAGGGTAGGCATCAATCACAGGCAAATCGTCTGAAGACAGCCTTTTGATAGAGTCATTCAATCGAGTCTGGCCATTGGCAATATTTTCATACCGGCTTTGGCTAGCTTTACGATTGTCGCGTGAGTCGTGGAGTATTTTCGGGTGGATAAATACCATCAGATTTTTCTTCACTGTTGCCGTGCTGTTACTTCTAAACAGTGCGCCAATAAAGGGGATATTGCCCAAGAGGGGGATTCTTTTTTCTGTGTCAGTAACCTCATCGCGAATGAGGCCACCCAACACCAACACTTCGTCATCGTCGATTAACACTTTTGTATTGATGTTACGTTTTTTGGTGATGATATCCGCTGTCTCCACCGCAGCGGTGCCAATGCTTTCGACCGACTGTTGAATTTCAAGGGTAATAGAATTGTCGTTATTCACTCGCGGTTTAATCTTCAATGTCACCCCGATATCCTGTCGCTGTATTGTCGTAAAGGGATTTTCATTGTTGCTGCCTGCCGCAGAGCCGGTAATAAAGGGCACGTTCTCACCCACTAAAATCTCTGCCTCTTCATTGTCTAACGCCACAATCGTCGGTTTGGATAAAATATTAGCCGCTGAATTCACTTCCAGGGCGCGCAAAAAAGATCGTAAAGAATCCTTGCGGTAGAACCCGAGATTAAGCCCGGTGCCCAATACGAGCTTGTTGTCCTCTTTTCCGCTGGTAGTTGTTGTGGCGTTGCGATTACGCGGAAATGATCCTTCCGCCACATTGCCAGGAATCGAGCTGAAACCGCTAACAACGTCGGAATTCTCCGACGATTGCCATTCAATCCCCAAATCCTCCGCCAGATCACTGCTAACTTCCACAATTACCGCCTCCACAAGTACTTGCGTGCGGCGAATATCCAATTTTTGAATGACGCCT
>OBEQ012188690.1_pt1 | contig 10013 bp, 7 predicted proteins | sample 1670901 | NCBI WGS metagenome assembly OBEQ01 (sample SAMEA104232315, study PRJEB22302) | groundwater metagenome | biome: forest; feature: aquifer; material: groundwater | place: USA | collected 2011-08-07 | depth 5.4 m | reverse complement strand
GGACTCAGAATGACGAAAAATATTCTTCTCAATGTGCGCAAGGGCCGGCGAAGCAGTTCTCTGGTTGGGAAGATCCGCCAGATCTACGGTTTGAAAACCGATTTCTTCGAGCGCTTCGAGGGTCTGGAGAGGAATCTCAAAGAGTCTCTTCCGCTCCGGTGACCGGTCCAGCGTCATCGCCAAAGTGATTCGTTCCGAGCGCTCGGCGAGCCAACAAAGAAATTCCAATTGCGATTTCGAGAAATCAAAAAAACCGTCGACAAAAAGATGCTTGAATTGGGGCGCGGAAAAATTCTTTTTCGCACCGGCCTCTTTTAAAAGGAAAAGCCCGTCCCGGTGGTCCCGGAGCCCTCGTTCCTCCATCCGGTTTTCATAGCCTTCGTAAATTTTAAGAAGCGCCTCGTATTTCTCAGCCCACTCCGGACGGGCCTTTTTAAGCCGGGCGACCGAGCGGCGGAATTGCTCCAGGCTCACCAAGGATTCCTTGAGTTCTCCTAAGAAATCACCCACCGTTTCCAGAAAACCGGGGAAATCCCGGACCCGGGCGAAATAGTCTCCGGCGTGATGAGTGACGAGGTCGCTTAAAAGGAACCGGCTCTGGGCATCGGTCACTAGCGCAAAATCCCCCGCCTTTAAAAGTTGCTGCATGAGCCGGTTGAAGGTCAGGACCCGCTCGCCAAAAAAACCGGCGCCTTCTTTTCTTAACATGAGGTCGAGAATCCGTTCCCGGTGTTCGGCGCTCGGTAAGAGATAAAGCGCGTCTTTGTGGAGCTTAAAAAAATGTTCTAAACAGAGCTGGGTTTTTCCGATTCCGGCCGGGCCGGCGAGGACGGTCAAGCGAGGTAACGCCGAAAAATTAAGCAATGAGATTTCCTCCGTCCACCGGAATCACGGCCCCGGTGACGAAGTCAGTGGCTTTCACGAGAAACCGGACCGCCTCGGCGATGTCTTGCGGATCACCGAAACGCTTTAAGGGAGTCCGCGCAATAATTTTTTGATTTTCTTTGGCGCTGGAGCCACGCGCAGGAAGGATGGGACCGGGTGCCACGGCATTCACTTGCACGTGAGGCGCAAGGGCCCGGGCCAATCCTTGAGTCACAGTCACGAGACCCGCCTTCGAAGCAGCGTAAGGAAGGAAATCCGGATGCGGATGAAAAGCGGTCCAATCGATGAGGTTCACGATTTTACCCCCACCCTGACGGACCATCCGCCGGCCGATGGCCTCGGCCAGGAAAAAAGGCGCCTTCAAATTCACGTTAAAAAAATCATTCCAATCCTTTTCCCGGACTCGCCCGAGCGGGGTGCGGAAAAAAACAGAAGCGTTATTGATGAGGACGTGGATCTGGGGACTTTTTTGGAAGGCTTTTCGAATGAGGTTTTGAACTTCGGAAAAACGGGCGAGGTCGGCCTTCAGCAGGTCCACCCGGACTCCGTACTGTTCTGCCTCTTTTTGAGTCTCGCGAACTTCCCGCTCGGACTGACGGTAATGCAGCAGAAGATTCATGCCCTCCTCGGCTAAGAGGAGCGCAATTTGGCGGCCGATTCGTTTCGCGCCGCCCGTCACCAGAGCGGTCTTTCCTTGGATTTCCATGGTTCCAAGGCATCATATCATTGTGGAACTAATTTTCAACTGAGCGGGTTTTCTAGTCGCCGGCAGGAAACGGATGGGAAGGAGCCGCTTCGGAGTTGGAGGCTTCTTCAAAGCTTAAATCTTTAGGGGGAGGCGGTTCGGTGCGGTTCGCCAGATAAGCCGTATTCTGAGCCAGTGAAGGCAGTTCGATCTTTTGAATCTCTTGAGGAATCTCAACGGGAGGAGCCGGCTCTTTTTTCTTCGAACACGCCGGCAAAAGAAGAACCAGGATTAAAAAAAGAATCCCGGGATTAAAAATCCGTCGTCTCATTTAAGTCGCTTCCCGGACAAGCCGGAGATCCGGAACCACCGGAATTCCGGGCGGCCGGTAAAGTTTCAGTTGATTATCGTACGCGTAAACCCGGTCCGGATAAAGACTGAGGTTGGTGTTGCCTTTCATCACGCGGTTTCCGTAAAGGCGGAGTTTCTGCTTGGCCTGACCTTGGCTCGCATCGAAAGCAGTCCCGCCGGCGGAATTTTCCGCATAGAGAATGCCACTGACCGAGAGATTGCCGGCTTTAAAGTAAAGCTTGTCCTTCGCAAGGAAGGCCGTGGAATGATTAGGATCCGCTTTCACAGCCGCCGCGGCGTAGGTAAGATTATTCTCAAAGAAAATATCGTCTGAAGAAACCACGGACACGCGGCCTCCGATTTCTCCTTTGGCATAAATATCTCCTTTGACATAAACGATGGCATTGTTCGGCAGAGTAAACGTAGCCACTTGATTATTGTAGTTGGCATTCGTGTATTCCACGACGCGTGTCGCCGCCCCGTTGCTAATCGCCTCGAATTTCAAGAAACGGTCTTTCGTGTTACCACCGGCAAATCCCGGGATATTGTTGTGGGCGGCATAAAAATTGTGATCGATGGAGACGAGGCTTTCTGTGGGATGCGCATCCCCATCGCCGGTCGCGGTCAAATCGTGGCGGTCCGGAAAATCGTTGGCGTTAATTTGACCGTCCAGATTCCGGTCCGTGTCGTCGGCGAACCCGTCCATCACCGGCAATCCTCCTAAAACGCCGGAATTCGTCACTTGGCCGGATTGATTTTGAACAAATGTCGAGACGTAAGTGTCCCCGTGGACTTTGGAAGTCACATTGCCGTCGACCACGCCTTGGGCGTGAGAATCCCCGTACAAATGCACGTTCGCGCCGGAAATCGTCCAGTCGCCGGTGAAATACATGGCCGCCCGTTCGTCTTCGTTGGCGGGAACTTGCTCCGGATAATCCGGAAAACCGTTTCCGTCATTGTCGGTATTGTCCGGTTCGCCGTATTGAGCATTGGCACCCGATCCAAAATCCGCGGTATCCGCATAAACCAGATATTTCGAAAGGTTGGAATCTAAAAAGACGCGTCCCTCCAAGGTGCGCGTTTCATTGTTCACGGTCCCGGTCGTCTCGACAATCACCCAATCCGCTTGGTCGGGGTATTGCATTTCGACCACAAAACTTCCGACCGCTTGTCCGGTCGCGGATTGAAAGTTGGCAACGTTAATGGAACTCGTGTTGATAAAACCGGTGTAGGCATTGGCTCCGATTTGGGCCAATCCGCTTTGCAGGCCCGCTTCGGCGGCGGCGTAACTGCGCACTCGGGCGAGTTCGCGGTCCACTTGGCGGACTTCAATAAAGGACTTGGACCACGTGGCCATGGTGATGGCCGTCACTCCGATGATGACCAAATAAGTGCTGATGAGGGCAAATCCCTTTTCATTATTCGTTTTCATGTAATCGCATTCCTCAGCATCGTGTTACTGGTAAAGGTGGCCTGAAGATTCCGCGACTTCCCCATCTGTCCCACCGTGTCCGCTGCATTGGCAGTGAGTGTCATGGTGATGATATTGAGATTTTTAGTCACTTGAAAGGTCTGAACATTATTCGCGACCACTCGGCTGAGGCCGGTAATGGGCGCTTGATTCGCGTTGAGCACTTCGCGGACCAGCTGATTATTACTGACCGAATAACGCGTCCAGGCTCCCAACTGCCCGCTTTGGATTTGGCCCGCCTCATTGTAGGCGCCCCACTCCGTTTCCTTGGAGGAGTCGACATCCTGGACACAACTCGTCCCTTCATCATCGACCACATCCCCGTCGTTGTCACAGTCCACGGGAATTTGAAAGGTGACAATGCTATTATTGGAAGCGTCGGTCGCCAGGACGAGCCGGGCCGGCGGAATATCCGGGCTGGTTTGTCCGATTTCCCGGCTCAGGTACCGGAGCGTTTGCATCTGGCTTTGGCTGAGTCTGGAAAAAACACCGTTCGTGCGGGAAATGACATTGGCCGATTCCACCACCGCGAAAACCGAAAGAAAAAGAATGGGGAGGATGATGCTGACGAACAAGATTTCAATTAAAGTGAAACCGCGATTTGGCTTTTTCATATTTTCCTCAGTACCGGCTCCGCATGGTGGTCACCTGCAGTGAACGCGCCCGGTTTTTGGGACCCAGCCAATTGACGGTGATGGTGACCGTGGCCAGGGTTTGTCCACCCAAATTGGTTGGATTCGTGGTAATGCTAATCGCACCATTTTTCAAATTAGCGGGAATGAAGGACGTGGTGTTGATATTCGGAACACTGGTTAGGGCCGTGTCTTTGATGGTTTCCAAAGTCGAGCGCGCCGCATTGAGCGCCAAGAGCCGGTCCCTTGATTCCTGAGACATATTTTGCGCCACGACGAGAACGTAGAGGGCGGCTAAAAGGGTGGGCAGTAAAATCGTAAGCGCCGCCAGGACTTCCACTAACGTCATGCCTTTACGTGAGCGAAGAAGCTTCATCCTTTTCCTCCATTTAAAAAATAAACGGCCCAACGGCCCTTTACAAGAGGGGGCATAAGAAGTTTTTGAAATCCGGGGGGACTTCGTCTTGAACCTTAAAAAGTCCGGGGAATCTCCAAAAAGGCGGTTATTCCTAGTGAGTTGGGCCCTCTACGACTTCGCCAATACCGTGTTTTCGGCGATTGTCCTCACCTTTTATTTCCCGCTTTATTTGACCCACCTCACGCAAAAGAACGTCTCATTAGGCCTTGCCACCACCTCGGCCATGATTCTGGCAGGGCTAGCGGTTCCGTGGCTGGGCGCTTTAAGCGACCGGACCGGACGGACAAAGTCCTATCTGATTCTCACCACCCTTTTTTGCGTCGGCGCAACAGCGCTTCTGTCTTTCTTCAATACCCCTTTCCCTTTAATGGTCACATTTCTAGTGGCTTGCTTTTTCTTTCACGCTTCCCTCGTTTTCTACAATGCCCTTCTCCCCGTCGTGGCCGACGAAAAAACCCAAGGATTTGCCTCGGGTTTGGGAACGGGATTGGGCTATCTCGGAGTTTTATTTTCCGTTCCTCTGGCGCACAGCGTGGAACAGGTTTACGGAATCCGCTATGTTTTTCTCACCGCCGCTTTCCTTTTTTTCATCTTTTCACTCCCCCTTTTCCGCTGGGTCCCCGAAAGAAAGAGCTCAGGTGCTCCGCCGCCGCAATGCCAAAAGGTGCCAGGTCCCTTTTGTATTTACAGATGGGACCTGGCACCTTTGGCGCGGGCCGTCTGGAAAAATAAGGAGCTTCGCTTTTTCTTCTTGGGTAATTTTCTGGTGATGGAAGCAATGAATACGGTGATTTTTTGGCTGGTGATTTACATGAAAGAGGTTTTCCGGCCGAGCCCCTTTCATTTAATGGCGGTCTTCTTGGGATTGAACTTTGGAAGCTTTGTCTCGGGCCTCATCGCGGGACCGCTGACAGACCGTTGGGGGTCCCGGAAAACTTTCAACTTGGCAGTGGGGTCTTTAGCGGTGACGATTTTGATTTTATCGCTGACGAACCGATTCGAAGTTTTTCAGGCCGTGGGGATTGTCGGAGGCGGATTTGCGTTTGCCGGAATTTGGACTGCGGGCAGAAAACGGGTGGTTGAACTGGCGCCCGCGGGTGAAGTGGGAGGTTATTTCGGACTCTACAACCTCACCACTAAAATCTCGGTCTTTTGGAGCCTTCTTTTTTCCGTGCTGGCGGATAGTTTCGGATTCAGGCCCGCGCTCGCGAGCTTAGTGATTCCGAGCATTCTCGGGCTTTTTTTAATCAGCCGCCGTAATGCCAGCCCGTATCCTTCATCGTAAGTGTCTCGGCCTCGTCGCGCAGGTCCATTTCCAGGATTTCCGCAATCACCACATCGTGGTCGCCACCCGAAATAATTTGGCGGACCTTGCATTCCAGGGAGGCGGGGGTCACGTCCAAAATCGGGACTCCGTTTTTACCGACGCGAAAAGGAACGTCTCCGAATTTCCCGTCTTTATTCTCATGAGGACGGAAAAAACCCTCCACCAATTTTTTTTGGTCCTTGGCCGGAAAATTGATGCTCAGGTAAGGATTGTGCTCCATCATTTGATGCGAGTAACTGCCCTTTTTGATGCCCAGCATTAAAAGCGGCGGCTCAAAAGAGCACTGGGAAAGCCAGCTTCCTACCATGGCGTGGTATTTTTCGCCGTCGTGGACCCCGATGATATAAAGCCCGTAAGGAATCTTACGTAGGATTTTTTTTCTGATTTCTTTATCCATTTCTTATCCTTTGTCTTTGAGCGGGTTCAGGAGCTCGTCGCGCTGAAGCGGACGGCCGGTGTCGTCCCGGTTGACGTTGACCGAGACTTCCATGCGGATTTTTGTTTCCGTGGGTTGCGGTTCGATTTTCCAAAAAAGCGGCAGGTATTTTTGCCACTGCGTAAGCACTTCTTTGGCGCGCGGGCTTCCGGTGTATTCCAGGTGCTTCGTAATCATGGCCTTCACGCGCTCGATATCCTCTTTTTTCTCGAGGCGCTGGATGCCCACCAGTTGCGAATTATATCTCTTGGAAAAATCGCCTTTCTCGTCCAAGACATAACCGAAACCACCCGTCATTCCGGCCGCGGCGTTCCGTCCCACATCTCCCAGCGAAACCACGCAACCGCCGGTCATATATTCCAAGAAGTGGTCGCCGGCCCCTTCAATCACCGCGTTGGCGCCGGAATTTCTCACACAAAAACGTTCCCCGGCACGGCCCGCCGAATAAAGCGTGCCGCCGGTCGCTCCGTACATCACGGTATTTCCGATAATCACATTCTTGTCCCATTCAAACTTCGCATCCTCCGCGGGCCGAATGATGATTTCTCCGCCATGCATTCCTTTGCCTACGTAATCATTGGCCTGGCCGACCAAAATCAGCCGAAGCCCGTTGATGCACCACGCGCCGAAACTTTGTCCGGCGGTTCCTTTGAAACGCAGTTCAATGAAACCTTCCGCGAGACCGGTGTCTCCGTGGAGCTCGGCAATCCGGCCGGCTACCCGCCCGCCGACGGTTCGGTGAATATTACGGATGGCGTATTCTCCCTTAAATTTAGCTTTTCCTTCGATGGCCTTTGCCGCGTCTTCGAGAAGTTGTGGGTCGAGCGGCTCGTCCGCTTCCCAATCATTTCTTTCCTGAACATGAATCCGGGGTTTGACGGCGTGGGGGTCAGGGTCCGCCAGAATGGCGCTTAAATCCAACGTCTTCGCATTTTCACAAGTGATTTCGTGCTTTTCCTGCAGCAAACCGGTTTGGCCGATGATTTCATCGAAACGCCGGTACCCGAGACCGGCCAGAATCACGCGGACCTCACCAGCGATTCCGTTGAAGAAGTTAATAATGGATTCCGGGGTGCCCGTAAATTTCGCGCGCAACTTTTCATTCTGGGTGGCAACGCCCGTGGGGCAGGTATTCAAATGACACGCCCGAATCATCGCACAGCCCGCGGCAATGAGCGACGTCGTACCAAAACCAAATTCTTCCGCGCCTAAAATGCCGCCGATGACCACATCCCGTCCGGTCTTAAATCCGCCGTCCACCCGCAGGAGGGCCCGGCCCCGTAAATCATTTAAGACCAAAACTTGCTGGGCCTCGGAAAGCCCCAGCTCCCAGGGGATCCCCGCATTTTTAATGGAACTGAGCGGCGAGGCGCCGGTGCCTCCTTCGCAGCCTGAGATTTGAACCACATCCGCGTGGGCCTTCACGCAGCCCGCGGTCACCGTGCCGACTCCTGAGGCCGAGACCAACTTCACGCACACCTTGGCTTTCGGATTGATCATCTTCAAATCGTAGATGAGCTGGGCCAAATCTTCGATGGAATAAATATCGTGGTGCGGCGGCGGAGAAATCAGAGTGATTCCGGGAATCGAATAACGGATTCTTGCAATCTCAATGGAAACTTTGTGGCCCGGCAGTTGTCCGCCTTCGCCGGGTTTTGAGCCTTGAGCGATTTTGATTTCAAATTGTTCGGCGGACATTAAATATTCGGGGGTGACTCCGAACCGTCCGGAGGCCACTTGTTTGATTTTGCTATTGGCCGAATCTCCGTTAGGTAAACGCTTGTAACGAACCGGGTCTTCGCCGCCCTCGCCGGAATTGGAACGCCCGCCGATCCGGTTCATGGCAATGGCCAAGGCCACGTGAGTCTCACGGCTCAGAGCGCCGTGTGAAATTCCCGGCGTACAGAAACGCCGGCGAATCATTTCCATGGGTTCGACTTCATCCAATGGAACCGGTTTGCGCTTGGGTTTAAATTCCAAAAGGTCGCGCAGATGCGTGAGCGGGCGCGAATTAACAAAATCCGCGTACTCCGCATAAGCCGCCGGGTCACCGGTCTTGGCTGCTTTTTGCAAACGCTTCACGGTTTCCGGATTCAGCGCATGGTATTCGCCGTCTTGGCGGTAGCGGTAATGCCCGCCTTGCTCGGGAGCCAACCGGGGATTAGAACCAAAAGCTTTTTCATGCCACGTCAAAACGTCTTTTGCGATTTGAGGAAAATCGATTCCACCCACCCGGGACGGGGTTCCGGCGAAACAGCGCTCGACCAAGGGACGGGAAAGCCCGATGGCTTCGAAAATTTGGGCGCCGCGATAACTGGAAAGCGTGGAGATTCCCATCTTGGACATGATCTTCAAAATTCCCTGCTCCACCGCCTTGCCGTAATTTTTCAGCGCTTTTTCGCAATCCAGGCCTTTGATTTCGCCGGACTCCAGAAAGGACTCGACAATTTCAAACGCCAGCCATGGATTAATGGCATCGGCTCCGTAGCCGGCGAGAAGTGCAAAATGATGAATCTCGTTGGCCTCGCCGGTTTCCAAAATCAGGCTGGTGCGCATTCGGAGTCCCTCGCGAATGAGATGATGATGCACGGCCCCCAGTGCCAAAATCATCGGAACCGCTGCTTTTTTTGAATTGATGCCGCGGTCTGAGAGAACGAGAAGCGTCTTGCCCCGGCGAACGGCATCTTCCGCTTCTTCCGTGATCCGGTCCACGGCCGCTTCCAGTTCGTCCGGTCCTTCCGAGGCATCAAAGAGACAGGAAATTGTTTCTGATTGAAATTCGGGGTCTTCCAGGGCGCGGAGCCGTTTTAAGTCATCGTTATAAAGAAGGGGGGAATTGAGCTGAATGAGTTTCGCGTGGGCTTCGGTTTCTTCCAAGAGATTTCGCCGCCGGCCGAGAAGTGTATGTAAAGACATGACGAGTTCTTCGCGGATGGGGTCAATCGGAGGGTTCGTGACTTGAGCGAAGAGTTGTTTGAAATAACCGGAAAGCGGCCGGGGCTTTAGGGAAAGAACGGCAAGCGGAGTGTCGTCGCCCATGGATCCCACGGGGTCTTTCGCGTCCAGCACCATGGGTTTGATGACCATTGTGATTTCTTCAAACGTGTAACCGAAGCTGACTTCACGCTGCAGGAGTGTAACTCCGTCGTCGGACTTTCCGTTGCCGTGAATCATGCCGGTCGGAAGCGGATAAAAACTTCTCTTCAGCCATTTCCCGTAGGGAGAACGGCGGACGATGTCGCGTTTGGCTTCATCATTATGAATCAGCCGGCCCTTCACCAAATCCACGGCGATCAATTGCCCGGGCCCGAGCCGGCCTTTTTCCTGCACTTGGTCTTCCGGAATATCGATGACGCCCACCTCGGAACTCATCAAAATCATTCCGTCTTTGGTCACAATGTAACGCGCCGGCCGAAGACCGTTGCGGTCGAGGGCGGCTGCGATGATTTGGCCGTCCGTAAAAGCCAACGCGGCCGGCCCGTCCCAAGGCTCCAATAAACACGAATGAAATTGATAGAAGGCCTTCCATTCCGGGTCCAGGTGCGGCATGTTTTCCCAGGGTTCGGGAACGAGCATCATCATCGCGTGAAGAACGCTTCGTCCGGACATCACCAAAAGTTCCAAAAGATTATCGAGTGAAGCCGAATCGCTACCCCCCGGAACAATCACGGGTTTTAGATGGTCGACAACGCCGTCATGATTGATGTCCGCCTTTTTGCCGTCAGCTCCTCCGGTTTTGAACATCAAACCGTTGTAATCAATCACATTTCCAATCGCCACGATATCTTTTTCATCCACGATACCATCT
>OBEQ011593455.1_pt1 | contig 10015 bp, 8 predicted proteins | sample 1670901 | NCBI WGS metagenome assembly OBEQ01 (sample SAMEA104232315, study PRJEB22302) | groundwater metagenome | biome: forest; feature: aquifer; material: groundwater | place: USA | collected 2011-08-07 | depth 5.4 m | reverse complement strand
ATTTGATCACAGATTTTAATAAAAAATAGGTTTTTTATTAAAATTTATGTTTATATTAAGTAAAATTAAGAAATGTAAATAACATAAGTACTACATTTTTAAATTTTACTTGGTATAATTGGTGCATTTCCAGAATTGGTATATCCGGTAAATGTTGAAAGTGAAGGAAATATTATGTTTGTAATATCATTCTGATTCATATCAAATGCACCAAAAACTGATTTATATTGCATATTAAAATTTGCATCCGACGCAAAAAATCCAATATAAAAATAGTCTGATGTAGATTCATTCATCATTATTATTTGAATTACAGTTCCTGTTACATTAATTTCATTCAACGAAGCTGGTGTAATTATATCGTTTAATAAATAATACCATGTTGGTAACCGTGATGTTACATTTTGATTATACCCAAATTGAACATTTTGTACATAATAATTTTCTGTACCATTATATGCAATAGGACATGTAAATGTACAATTTAATATTGCACCTGATGCACCAGCTACTCTGGTGGGTGTTGCACAACCACCAGAACCACCTGCAATTATATTTACTGAATTTGCAATTGTAATGTGACTATTCTCAATTGTAAAAAAATTTAAATATGGAAATACTGTACAATAATTGATATATGTTGTTGGTGTTAATACTGCAGGATTCGGTGTTATTAACACTGAACTATCATTTGGATAAAAATAATTACTATTTGCTAATAAATTTACTGTCATTGATGTATATGAATATGTTACAGAACTTCCTGTAAATAATGAATATACACTTAAATTATCCACAATTGTTGCTATAAATTTTTTGGATTTTTTAAAATTAACAATATTTGTAATAGAACGTTTTACGGTTTTATTTTCAATGATGTTTGAATTATTTTTATATGATTCAAATAATTTAAATATTTGGTTATCAGTTATGTTTTTATAATTTGACACAAAACATTTTTGTTTTAATCCAAATATATTTGTTGTATTTTTTATCGGCATGGTTCTTGTTATTTGTTCATAATATAAATATTGACCATTATCATCACAATAAATAATATTAATCGAAAATGAATGTTTAATTTTTTTTATTATACTATGTATATATTTAATAATATTTTTACGATAATAATTAAATATTTTTTTGAAATATTTGAAATTATTATATTTTTTGAATTTTAATTTTAAATGTTTAATTTTATCATTTTTAAATATTTTTTTAAGAGGTTTTTGAATGCATTTATTCAATTGTGTTGAAAAATTAAAATTATCCATATAATCGTTGATACAAAATAAATAATTATTGATATATAATAAATAATTATTGATTTAATTTTAAAAAATGTAAAAAATGTAATTTAGGTTTAACAAATTACAAATATCCATTATAAACAATGTTTTAATTCAGAATAATATATATTAAATAATATACAATGTCGTAACAAACATATATTTTTATTCGGTATTGAACAATCAATTATTATTGATGGAATATTATCATAATTATTACATTCAATTGTACTAATATTATTTCTATTTCTATCACAATCACAATAATGAAAATCATTTACTTTTATGTATCCTTCATATTTATATGGAGCATGTTTTTTTTTATCATTCCTTAATGGTCCTGTATTATATGCATAACCTTCAAACCATAATCCTTTACCATATTGTTTATGACATTGACCACAACCACCAATATTACAATTGTTATCAATAATATTATCTAATTTTGTAATACTTAAACCTACATTGTCTTCACTAACATCATATGTGTTATTTGATGTGTTTTTTGGAAATTTATTGTATTTTATAAATTTTTTATTGTGTTTGAAATCTTCAATGTTTATTTTTGTGCCGTTATAATATTTAATTGTGTTTATGAAATCATTGGTATTATCATATTTTAAATAAAACAATAAACTGTTTTTTTTTATATGTTCAAAAATTTTGTATATGTAATTATTTATTACAATATTATAATATTTATTTTGGTTTTCTTTTTTCCAAATGAATGGTATTATATTGTTGATTGATGGATTATTAATTGATGGGTTATTGATTGATGGATTATTGATTGATGGATTATTGATTGATGGATTATTGATTGATGGGTTATTGATTGATGGGTTATTGATTGATGGGTTATTGATTGATGGGTTATTAATTGATGGATTATTGTCTGATAAATTATTAATTGTTGGATTATTGTCTGATGAATTATTATCTATCATTATAACTATGCATATTATTTAATGTTAAATTAAAAATAATTTATTGGTTTTGTTCTTACACCCGAAAACACACTATTTATTGAATTGTTATCATTATTAAAAGTATAATTAGTGAATAAAGTTGTTTGACCAACATTTCCTTTACACATGGTTGGTTTTCTTCCTTTTGCAATAATTTCTTTTTGTGTATTAACCAACATATTATTTACATCCTGTCTACTTCTTTCTTGTGTATAATTTCCTTTCATTCCTGATATATTTTTTGTATTTTCTGTCATTGATCTATTTGTTTGTTCGGCAATATTATTTTCATAATTAAATAATTGTCCTTTATTTAAAATTTGACTATTAACATTGGTTACTCCATTATTATCTTCTGTTAATTCTCGCATTGTTGTTTTGGTTTTGTCATCATAATTATATAATTGTGATTGTAGATTATTTCCTTTTGTTCCTGTTAAATGTTTTGTTGTTTCTGTCATTTCTTTAATAGTTGCATTTGGTATATTGTTTTTATAATTGAAAAATTGTGATTGTTGATTATTTCCTGTTGTATTTGCTAAATATTTAGTATTTTCGGTTGTTTCTTTAATAGTTGCATTTGGAACATTATTTTTATAATTGAAAAATTGTGATTGTTGATTGTTTCCTGTTGTGTTTGCTGAATATTTAGTATTTTCGGTTGTTTCTTTTATAGTTGCATTTGGAATATTATTTTTATAATTGAAAAATTGTGATTGTTGATTATTTCCTGTTGTGTTCGCTGAATATTTTGTATTTTCAGTTGTTTCTTTTATAGTTACATTTGGAATGTTATTGATGTAATTAAAAAGAGTTGAATTTTGTTTGTTTCCATTGATATTTTGTAATTGTTTAGTTTGTTCAATCATTTCTTTTAATGTTGTTTCAGGTTTAGCATCTTCATAATTAAATAATGCCGCTTGTTGAAAATTTCCTTGAATTAACATACCATTCCATGCCGTATTAATAAGTTCTCGCAAAGTTGTATCAGGAACATTATTCGCATAATTAAAAATATAACTTTGTTCTTTATTTGATATAGGTTTCACATATACAACATCTTCTGTTAAATTTCTCATGTTTGCATCTTGTGTTGCATTTTTAGCATTAAATAAATAGTTTTGTTCCATATTACCTTTAGCACTTTTTATAATAATTTTTTCAGATAATATTGAACGTAATGTTTCATCTGGAATTGAATTAATATAATTATAAATATAAGATTTTAAATGATTTGATGCATTTCCAACTTGATTTATATTTGTTGAATTTCTATTATTTGCATCAGGAATTATTGATGAAAAATTTACGAGTGGCATACTTTTATAATTTCCTTGAGTGTTTGCTATTAATTGGGTTTGTTCTTTATTTGGATTTGCATCAGGTATCATATTTAAATAATTTACTAATTGTTGTTCTTGTTTATTACCATTGATATTATTTAAATATTGTGTATTTGATGTTGTTGAACGATTTGTGTCTGATGCACGATATGTTCCTTGATTAATAATTTGTCCTTTTGTGTCATATGTAACATTTCTTGGTCCCGTTTCAATATTTGATTTTTTAAATGGAGCATTAAATTCACCATGTTGATATGTTTTATCAGCTGTTTGATATTTTGCACCATTCATTTGTGTTTTTTCAGATGCAATACCACGATTTGTCATTGGAATATCTATTTTACCATTTAATTTCGGTCCCGTCATTGGCGCATCTGTTTGCATCATGCTTTCAAGTGAATTTTCATAAAATCTATCTGGTTTTTGTTTGTGAAATTGACCAATTACAGCACCTTTATTTCCACGCATACCTGATTCGCTAACAGGAAGTGTATATGATGTTTGGGGGTTATCAGCAGTTCGTAATTCATCTATAGAACGGGGTAATGCTCGATAAAAATCTTGCAGACCCGTGTTACCATTTTGATTATAACCTAAATTCAACCCTGGTGTTTGCATAATCGGTTGGAAGGGACGCACACCATTTTGAGTTTGTGATGGAATAACACGTGATTGCATGTAGTCTGAAAAATTAGGCATTCCTGTCACTGATTCTACTTTTGTCGCCTCTTGTTTAAACATTGGTGTTATTTCAGTTTTATGGGCATACCCTGCCATTTGATCAGAACCCGTAAATAATTCCATTCTATCATTCCATAATCCATTTCTTTTTTTATCATCTAATGGATTAAAGCCATATGATTTTGATTTAAATGATGGAACCATATTATTATGTGTCATTTCATTTATTGCATTATATCTGCCATCATTATCTTTTGAAAAATTTGACGAATCAATTTTAGTGTTGTTTGTTATGTTGTAACTATTACTATTTTGATTTCCTTGCATTGTTGATGGAATACCTGTATAATTTAATCGTAATTGATTATATTGACCACCTGCAAAACCATCTAAACTTTTTTCACTAACATTATCATTTATCGGTGAACCATAATTAGATGCAATATCATCTATAAATTTTTCTTGTGTGTTAATAAATTTTGTGTTTATGTTTGAATCATTAATACTATAATCATCAGAAAATGTGCTATCATAATCATTATTATTATTATAGTTTTTTGAATTATTTTTTATATTGTTCATTGGTTCTATAATAGTTTTTGATAATTTTTTTTCACTAATATTTCTTATTGGAGTTACTATATTTGTATTTTGTTGCATGGCTTGATTATATAAATTTAATGTTCTATCATTTGTTGTTTGGTTATTATCAAATATAATATTACTTGTATATTGATTTGTGTCTCGTGGATATTGTTGAAGTATATTCATACTTATAAAATTATTGGATAATATATTTTTGTATATTTTCATATAATAAAAAATAATATAAAAAAATAAAAATAATATAAAACAATAATACATAAATAAACATATGTGTATAATAAGTAATGAAATAAAATTTGTTAAAAATACTAAAATTTTATGTGCATTGTCAGATGATAGAAAAAAACAATTAATTGTTTATGGAAATGAAATTGATAATGTTACAAATAATAATGCAATGATATTACCAGTTCCAAATCCTCAAACAATAAAATTTCATGATTTATCAAATTATACAGAAATATTTTATGATTGTTCAAAATGTTTTTATAGAAATACATTTGGCATAAAATCGATTAGTAAATCGGCATCTTTAATAATATATGACGTTGGTTCATATCAAGTATCAATTGCAATGGATTTAAATGAATTACAAATGGTTGATAATACAATATTTACTATGTCACCAAAATTAAATGATTTTTTAACTAAAAATTATAATGATATGAATTTTGGATTTATAATTTGTAAATTAAAAAAAAATAATAATAAATATCATCCATTTTGTTATTCTCACAATTTATTAAATAATAAAATTTTTATACCAACTAAACATTATCACGTGCATAATGTTATGCAATTATTATATTTATTTTTACCATTTAATAATAATATGTCAGATGATTGGTCACATGAAATTTATTTATATAATGTTAAACCAAATGAACAAATTTTAAATATGAATTCATCAACAGAAATATGGTGTAATAAATCATATTTAAAAAATAATAAATTTGATTTCTTATTTGGCAATTGTATAAAATTCACAAAAATATGTATTATTGGAAAACATGAAAATATTGATTTTGAAATAAATAATTGTGAAATGTGAAATGTTAAATGAAGACATATATAGCTGATGGAAAGATTTTATTGAAAATAAAGATTATCGTTAATATTTTAATAATTATATAACATAAATAAATAAAAATAATATAATTTATGTCAATGAATCATATTTTTGTACATTTTAACAATTTAAATCAATCAACCATAAATTATGGTTTTATATACATCGGTTTTGTATTATTGTATAATTGTTATGAAATATATAACAATTCAGTATTATATTTAAATAAATATAGAAATAAAGAATTAACGTCACATGAAAAAACAGAAATTCATGATGATTGGACTGCTGTAAAATATGGTTCGCAACAAAATTTATTTCAAAATTTATGGAATTCAATCATATTTCCAATAACAATTGCATCAAACATTATTCCTTATATTGTTTTATTGTTGAACAAACAAATCAAACCAACACAATCAAATATTAAATATAATTGCAATTAAAAATATTTTTTAAACATAATTTTTTATATGAACAAATATAAAATATTATTGTAACCTAAAAAAAATATATATATACATTTCAAACTGTTTAAAGTTGGTACATAATAATTTTATTTACATTTTATACATTAAAAAGTGAATATAGCGTTGCTAAACATTTTAAATTAAAGTTTTAATAATAAAATTTGATAAAGTAATAGGTATTACTCGTTCCATTTGATGAGGTGCATTCATATAAAATTTTGTAATATTATTATATTGGTTTAATTTTTTATTCATTTTATTAATAATGTCTGTTTTTTCTTTTGATATAGTTAGAGAATCGAAATAAGGAGACCATAAAATTACAATTGGAATATTTTTTGGAAAATCATTTATTGTAAACTTGTTAATAAAATTACATGTTTTTATTTCAAAATTATAAGTATCTATTTTTTGTAATATATTTTTATTTAATAAATCTATTTTATTATTTGGTTTCCAACTAAATTTTTTTTCTTCTAAATCTTTATACCATTTAAGATTACCTCTAATTTTTTCATACATTAACCAATATTTACCTAAAAGAGGTGTGTCAATAAAATAAATTTTTTTTATTAAGTTTGAATAATATTTTGAAAAACTTAACACATCCCATCCTCCTTCACTACCCGCTATGAATATATATGGTGGTTTTAAATTATAATAATTAAATAAATTATATAAAAATTGTGAATATTTTTTAATTGTTAAATCGGTTAGTGATGCTATATAAATATTCTTATTTTTTGAATTTCTATATAAATTATGATTTAATAAATCTGTTGGTCTATCAAATGAAAAAGTAGATGATATTTTTGATAATCTTGTTTGAAAATTAATATTTGGATATTCAACTTCATAATTAAATTTTCTATAAAATTTATCGTTTTTATCAACTTGAAATTTATCAAAATCAGTGCTTTTGTAACTACTTCCACCAATCAAAATAAAAGTGCCAATATTTTTATTATATTTGCCTTTTTTTATATGTGGTAAAAAAGATATTATTTCTTGTAAATTATTTATTATATTCATTTATATATAATTAATTTTTATAACAATTTCAATAAATAAAATAAGGAACGTTTATCACATTAAAATGTAATAGACGTTCCATAATATTTTATCCTATTATATAAAATATTATATAAAATATTATTGTAACCTAAAAAAAATATATACATTTCAAACTTAATAAAAATATGATTTATATTTTATTTGAATGTGTCAAATTTCCAATAAAATCTTACTGAATATTCTGATATACATTCATATCTTAGAATAAAAATATCAGACATCAGAAAATAACAATTTTTTTTTCTATATTATATCAATATATTATATGGTAAAATCTGACATAATAAGCAAAATTTTTAATAATGAAACATTCAATAATTCTATACAAATATTGGACCATAAAGATCCAACAAACAATATAAATAACAATAATGAACAATTTAACTATGTCACACCAATAATACAAACAACTTTTAAAATTAATTGTATTCCACCAAATGGAATTTTAATAAATTATCCTGGAAATTATGTATTTTCACAAAATATAATTTGGAAACCAATAAATGATTCGATTGCAATAACTATAAATTGTAATTCAATTGTTTTAGATTTATGTAATTATAATTTAATTTGTAATAAAAATAATGGTATGAATAATCTCAATTTAATTGGTATATCTGTTTTAGGAGTTAAAGATATACCTCTTTCAAATATTTCAATAATGAATGGTAAAATAATAAATACGAGTTATTATGGTATGAAAATTTATTATTGTGATGGATTAAATTTAAATAATATAATAATATGTAATTTAAAATATTGTAATTTACAATTAAGAAATTTAACACCAACAGGAATATTTATTCAATTGTCAAATAATTTAATTGTTTCAAATTGTAAAATTAAAAATATAGATGTTAAAACAGATTCATCAGCTGGAATTCAATTGATTGAATGTACCAATGGAATTATTAAAAATTGTAATGTAAAAAATTTAAAAAATAGAGATGGTGCGGTGCAAGGTTATTCATATATTGGATGTGAAAATATTACAACATTAAATTGTGCATCATGCAATTTTCGTTCATATTTTATAGATAATATTTTAACAACAGGACATACAGTGTTAGGATTCTGTCCAATTTTATGTTCAAATTTATTGTATGAAAAATGTAAAGCAACTAATATGACTGGTTGTTGTGATGATGTTCATGGTATTTCAGTATTTTTAAATATTTATGTTCAATTGATAAACTTTACAGTGAATCATGTTATTGGTGGAAAAACTAAATCAAAAAGTTGTGCAAAATCAACAGGAATTGAAATATATGGATTATTTGTAAAAGTTATAAATTGTAATGTTAAAAATATTTTTGCTATTCGTCCTCAAGATAAACAATGTTCTGGATTTGCATCAGCAGGTTATGATATTCAATTTACAAATTGTTTTTCGTCAAATGTTAAAGTGTTAAATTCACATAATGACTCAAAGTGGTCAGATATAAAATATGGAATTGGTGTAGGTTATGGATGGGCACCTGATCCGAGACCAATTTTCAAAATAATATTAGCAAATAATATTACATATAAAAATTGTACATCAACTGATTGTCAAGTTGGATTTGATACATTTAATCATAATAATTCATTATGGTATAAAATAAAAATAATTAATTGTAATAAATCAATACTACATAATCCAAATGAAATTAGAATATTAAGTTGTGATGAATGTTCAGAATGTAATCCATCAATTATTACTGAATTAAAAAATATATGTTTGAATAATAAATTTAAATGTATAAAATAAATAAAATAAATAAAAAAATCTCATAAAAAAAATGCCATAAAAAAATAAATATAAATATATTAAATTATTTTTATTTTGTTTCCTAATAAAACAACGTAACTTAAAAAAACTATATACATTCCAATCTTATAGAAATATGAATTACCATCTTATTTAGATGGACCAAATGCCCATGAAAATCTTACAGCAGATTCTGATACACATTCATAACTCAGAGTAAAAGCATCTGATGTTGGAAAATAACCATTTTTTGCTGCATAAACAAGACAATCTTTTAATTCACAGTTAATAAGTGAGTCAATGAACTCATCTGGAAATATAACACATAAACTGTCATATTCATTGGAATGTTCAATGTTGGGTGATGTTGAACATCCACCATTTGCAAAGTTCAATATTTCGGTAAAAATACAGTGTGGTGAGTCAGAAATGAAAAATCTCTTAACAAATTCAGCACAAGAAATCATTTTTTCTTTTTGTTCTTCTTCTTCCTTTTGTTTTTCTTTTTCTATTTTAGCTAAATGGATGTTTACCATTTGTTCTGTAAATTTTTTAGCAGCTGGTTGTGACATAATATCAATATATTTATCCTATAAATATCAATAATTTAAATAAAATACAGTGAAAATTCAATATGTGATTTTTGTCAATTTTTTTAATTATGTCAATTTTTTTGTAATGAAGGGCAAATAAGGCGTGGTCAGGAAAACATGGTTTTCCTTACGAAAAAAACTATGTTTTTTGTTGCATTTTTTAACGTTTTTT
>OBEQ010224503.1_pt1 | contig 10015 bp, 5 predicted proteins | sample 1670901 | NCBI WGS metagenome assembly OBEQ01 (sample SAMEA104232315, study PRJEB22302) | groundwater metagenome | biome: forest; feature: aquifer; material: groundwater | place: USA | collected 2011-08-07 | depth 5.4 m | reverse complement strand
GCCCCGCACCATGATTTGGGTGGCGTAGCCAGAGCCGTGACAGGGCGGTTTGCGGCCTAATCCGTCATATAAGATTAATGTTGGAATCGGGAGCAGAAGCGGCTATTGTCCGCATAGCGATTGAGTATTGAAAGCTCTCGCGGTTATCCATTGCTGTCACGGCATCCAAACGGTTCCAGTTCGGACCGCGTCAGCAGATGGTGTTTTTAATGCCGGTTGGGAAGAAGACGAAATACTTCTGCGGGCGGCGTTTCATTCGGGGAACAAGGCTGAAGCCAAAATTTGCGTTGATAGCGTTTGAATGACCGCCGGCAGCATTTACATGGGCTGTTTGCGGCAGTGCGTAGGGACGCAATTTGGTTGGCGGAGGTTGTACTGTCAGGATCAAGGGAGAAATTATTACAAATGATGAGAGCTAAGCGAATGATGCAAGGGTCAGTTTACTCATGAGACCCGTTCAGCAGAGCAACATGAACAAACAGCGCGCACGCGGACGGGGTCGCGGAGGAAAGCCGCATAGCGGTGGCGGCGGTGGCAGCAGCAGTATGGGGGCAAACGCCGGTGGCGTTGTAAACCTAAACCGCACCCTCGACAGCAACGGTCCGGATGTCAAAATTCGCGGCACCGTCGCGCATATTCTCGAAAAATATCAGAATTTGGCGCGCGACGCCAATTCCCAGGGCGATCATGTAGGCGCCGAGAATTATCTGCAGCATGCGGAACATTATTACCGTTTGCTTGCGGCGGCAAATCAGGCGCAGGCTGCCGCGCGCGAGCGGGAGAATATCCGCCAGAGCGGTAGCCGCCGGTTAGGGCAGTCCGAAAATGGCGAGGAAACCGGCGAACAGGGGCAAGTGTCAGCCTATGGAGGCGGCCCCCACGAAAATGCCTCTGAGGCATCCGCTGAGGCGCCCTTTGAAGAAAATGTGACCAGTTCGGCCTGATACAAGGATTAGCGGATATTTTATCTTGCGCCCTGCTCTTGTGCCCGGGCCTCTGACATCCCACATGGTTTTACGCGGTATGGCGCTTCTTTGAAGGCTGTGCCGCAGTGGTGCAATGAGGCGTTGCCGGACAGCTCTAAACGGAGTGTCCATATTTGCGGCACATTCTGCCGTGGAGGGTGAACGCGCTTGGGAGGTGTCTGATGCAATTCGAAAAATATACCGAACGCTCGCGCAGTTTGATTCAAGCGGGCCAAACCCTGGCCAGCCGTAGCGGCCATGGCCAATTTACCCCCGAACATATCCTTAAGGTTCTGCTTGATGACGCAGAAGGCCTGGCGGCGAATTTAATTCGTCAGTCTGGCGGCGATCCGGCGCAGGCAAAACAGGGCGTCGAACAGGCGCTGGCGAAAATGGCGTCGGCCAGCGGGCCGGGCGCGGGCCAGTTGCATCTCAGCCAGCCACTGGTGAAACTGTTTGAACAGGCCGAAGATCTTTCCAAAAAAGCCGGTGACGCCTTTGTCACAGCAGAGCGGTTATTGCTGGCCACGGCCCTTGCCAAGGGTGGTGAGGCTGCCCGCATTCTGCAGCAGGCGGGCGTTACGCCTGAAAATCTTAACCGGGCTATCAATGAATTGCGCAAGGGCCGCACCGCAGATAATGCGACGGCGGAAGATACTTTCGAGGCGCTGAAAAAATACGCCCGCGATCTGACGCAGGCAGCCCGCGATGGCAAGGTTGATCCGGTGATCGGGCGTGACGAAGAAATCCGCCGCACTATTCAGGTGCTCTCGCGGCGCACCAAAAACAATCCTGTACTGATCGGCGAACCCGGTGTCGGCAAAACCGCCATCATCGAGGGGCTGGCGCAACGCATTATCAATGGCGATGTGCCGGAAAGCCTGAAAAACAAAAAACTGATGGCGCTGGATATGGGGGCGCTGATCGCGGGCGCCAAATATCGCGGCGAATTTGAAGAACGCCTGAAAGCGGTATTGCAGGAAGTGACGGCAGCCGCCGGTGAGGTGGTGCTGTTCATCGACGAGATGCACACCATTGTGGGTGCAGGCGCGGCGGAAGGATCGATGGATGCATCGAATCTGCTGAAGCCTGCGCTGGCGCGCGGCGAACTGCACTGCATTGGCGCCACCACATTGAACGAATATCGCAAGCATGTGGAAAAAGACGCGGCGCTGGCGCGGCGTTTTCAGCCGGTGTTTGTCAGCGAGCCGACGGTCGAAGACACGGTGTCGATCCTGCGCGGGCTGAAGGAAAAATACGAATTGCATCATGGTGTGCGCATCAGCGATGCGGCCATCGTATCGGCGGCGGCCTTATCGAACCGTTATATTTCAGACCGTTTCCTGCCCGACAAAGCCATCGATCTGGTGGACGAAGCCGCCAGCCGCCTGCGTATGGAAATCGATTCCAAGCCAGAGGAACTGGACGAACTTGACAGGCGCATTCTGCAATTGAAGATCGAACGTGAGGCCCTGCGCAAGGAAACAGATGCGGCCTCGGTGGACCGGCTGGGCAAGCTGGAAAAAGAATTGGTTGAGCTGGAACAGAATTCGGCGGACTTGACTGCGCGTTGGCAATCGGAAAAGGCGCAGCTTGCAGATGCGCAAAAGCTGAAAGAACAGCTCGACCAGGCCCGCAGTGATTTACAACAGGCGCAGCGTAGCGGCGATCTGGCGCGCGCGGGTGAAATCGCCTACGGCGTCATTCCGGGACTGGAGCAGAAATTGCGTGCCGCAGATGAAGCGGGCGAGCGCGCCAGCCTGGAAGAGGCGGTAACCGAAGAACATATTGCGGGCATTGTATCGCGCTGGACTGGTATTCCGGTGGATAAGATGCTGGCGGGCGAGCGGGATAAGCTTCTGGCCATGGAAACTAAACTTAGTGAGCGCGTGATCGGCCAGGACGATGCGTTGCGCGCGGTGGCCAATGCGGTGCGCCGTGCCCGCGCTGGTTTGCAGGATCCGCGCCGTCCGATCGGGTCGTTCCTGTTTCTGGGGCCGACCGGCGTTGGCAAAACCGAACTGACCAAGACCCTGGCGCAATTTCTGTTCGATGACGAAAACGCCATTCTGCGTCTGGATATGTCGGAATATATGGAAAAGCATTCGGTTGCGCGCATGATCGGCGCGCCGCCCGGCTATGTCGGGTATGATGAAGGTGGTGCGCTGACCGAGGCCGTCCGGCGCAGGCCCTATCAGGTGCTGCTGTTCGACGAGGTCGAAAAGGCGCATCCCGATGTGTTCAATATTCTGCTGCAGGTGCTGGATGATGGCCGTTTGACCGACGGGCAGGGCCGTACGGTGGACTTCAAGAACACGATCATCATTCTGACATCTAACATGGGGTCGGAATATCTGGCGGCGCTGAAAGATGGCGAACCGGCGGAAAGTGCGCGTGCCCAGGTGATGAATGTGGTGCGGGATAATTTCCGGCCAGAATTCCTCAACCGGCTGGATGAAATAATTCTGTTCAACCGGCTGACGCGCGCACAGATGGACGGCATCGTCACCATTCAGATCCGTAGTCTGCTGGGCCTGCTGGAAGCGCGTAAAATTACGCTGACGCTGGATGATGCGGCGCGCACCTGGCTGGCCAATGCGGGCTATGATCCAGTCTATGGGGCGCGGCCGTTGAAACGCGTCATTCAGCGCGCGCTGCAAAATCCGCTGGCCGAACAATTGCTGGCGGGGACGATCAAGGATGGCGAAACGGTGCGCGTGAGCGCGGGTGATAAAGGCCTGATCATCAATGGTCAGGAAATGCAGGCGGCGGCTTAACAGGCGGGCTGTCAATTCTGAGCGCAGCGGCTGAAGGATGACAATCGCGGGTTTTTCAGCAGGCTGTTAGATGGTTATGGCGCCTGCATCACATAGATATGATATCTGCGGCGCCTGGCACGGAGAGCGGCGAGGCGGACGGCGAAGGGAGTAGTCATAAAATCTTTCTGCTATTGATTTACATCAAACTGTCCATTGCTACTGCTCCATTATCCTGACCCGGTGGGGTGATGTTCACGGACGCGGTTTTATTGCCCCGTCCACCGTGACGATTCCTGTTTATGGGAAGGAGCTAACAGCCATGACATATGAGGCGACATTTATCAGTGACGCTAATTCAGCCTTGCCTGATGACGTCCGCAAAAATTCCGGACGGTCAGCATCTTTGGCGCAGGCGGCGGCGCAAAAACTTCTGACAAGCTTTTTTGACAGATTAGTCACCATTGGACGGCTTACCCTTGTTGATCCCTGGGGGCGCGTCTATCGCTTTGGTCCGGCGGAAACGCCATCCGTAACCATTAGAATAAGCACAGTCACCGCCCTTTATAAGATAATGTTGTGGCCGGATTTCTATGTGGGTGAAGCCTATATGGATGGCTCCCTTGCCATTGAGGATGGCGGGCTGCGTGAGCTATTATATAGCTGCACGTCGGACCAGGATGCGCTGAACAACCATCCCCTCGCATTAGCCTTTGTCAAGCTTGGAAACGCGTTGCGCAAGCTGCATCAACTCAATCCGAAAAGCCGTTCTCTCGCTAATGTCGCGCATCATTATGATTTATCGGCAACGCTTTATGATCTGTTCCTGGATGAGGATCGCCAATATTCCTGCGCTTACTTTCCTGATGGCGATGAAAGCCTGGAACAGGCGCAATACAAGAAAAAGCAGCTGATTGCATCAAAGCTCCTGCTCGAACCTGGCCACAGCGTTCTGGATATTGGGTGCGGCTGGGGCGGGCTAGCCTTACATCTCGCACGCACGGCGGGCGTAAATGTAACAGGCATTACCCTGTCGCAGGAACAGCTATGCGTCGCGCATGAACGGGCGGCCAATGCGCAATTATCCGGCCGCGCGCGTTTCCTGCTGCGCGATTACCGCGATGAAAGCGGCGCCTATGACCGGCTTGTGTCAGTTGGCATGTTCGAGCATGTCGGCGTCAATCACTATGTGCATTTCTTTGAAAAATGCCGCAGCCTTCTGAAACCGGAGGGTGTCGGGCTGTTGCATGCCATTGGACGCATGGAGCCGCCCGCCAGCACCAATCCCTGGATCCGGAAATATATTTTCCCCGGGGGCTATTGCCCAGCGCTGTCGGAAGTTCTGGGCGCCATCGAACATGCGGGGCTCTGGGTTACGGATATCGAGATATTGCGTCCGCACTATGCCGATACATTAAGCCATTGGCAGGACCGCTTTCAGACCAACCGGGACACTATCAAGGCGCTGTATGACGAGCGCTTTTGCCGGATGTGGGAATTCTATCTTGCGAGTTGTGAAATGTCCTTCCGCACCGGCCCCATGATGGTGTTCCAGATTCAGTTCTCCCGCAGCCGTGACGCCGTGCCGCGCTCGCGTAACTATCTTGACAATGCGAATGCCGTCCCCGTCACCATTTCAAAGGTTGATGCGGCTGATGTGATTCCAGCACCAGAATGACGCACCCCAGTTTTCCTGGCGGTGTTGGAACGGTTACCAGGTCGCAATATCTGATTGAAGCCGGCGGCCGGAAAATTCTGATCCGCGCCGGCGAAGCGCACATCATGGCGCAGGCTGCGGCTGATTTGCGGAGCAGGGGCTTAATTACCGGCGTCAGGCAGCAGTGCTGCGGATTTTGACCACGGCGTAGATTGCCGGGATGACCATCAAGGTCAGGATGGTCGATGACACCATGCCGCCAATCATGGGAACGGCGATACGTTGCATGATCTCGGATCCCGCGCCGGAACTCCACAGGATCGGCAAAAGCCCCGCCATAATGGCAACGACTGTCATCATTTTCGGCCGCACCCGCTCGACCGCGCCGGTCATGATTGCCGCCTGCAAATCCGCTCGTGTCATGGTCCGCCCTTTGCGTTTACATTGGTCCAGCGTTTCATTAAGCGCCTGATCCAAATATATCAGCATCACCACGCCGGTTTCAGCAGCAACACCCGCCAAAGCGATAAAGCCGACGGCGACGGCGACGCTGAGATTAAATCCCATCCACCATGTCAGCCATACTCCGCCGATAAGCGAGAACGGCACGGAGAGCATGACAATGAGGGTCTCCGTCATGCGGCCAAAATTGAGATATAACAGAACGAAGATGATGGCGGCGGTCAGCGGCACCACAAGCATCAGCCGGGCCTTGGCGCGCTCTAAATATTCGAATTGACCACTCCACACCGCGCGATATCCCGCCGGGAATTCCACTTTCTCCGCCACGGTGCGTTGCGCCCGCGCCACAAAACCTCCAATATCGCTCTCGCGGGTATCAACATAGATATAGCTGACCAGTTGGGCATTTTCCGTGCGGATAGTGGATGCGCCTTGCGCCAGACTGATCGTTGCGATTTGACCGAGCGGGATCATCGCGCCGTGTGGTGTTGCAATAAGCACCGCATGGGCAATGGCCTGCGGGTCAGCGCGCAGATCACGCGGGTAACGGACATTGACGCCAAAGCGCTCGCGCCCCTCGACGGTTGTGGGGACGGTCTCGCCGCCAAGCGCGGTGCGGATGGTGTCCTGAACATCGCCGGTCATTAGGCCATAACGCGCAAGTTGGGCGCGATCTGGTTGAATGTCGAGGTAATAACCGCCATTGATCCGTTCGGCAAAGGCGCTGGTGGTGCCGGGCACTGTTCGCAGAACGGCTTCTATTTGTTTCGCCAGAGCATCAATCTCTTTAATGCTGCCGCCAAACACTTTGACGCCAACCGGCGTACGTATACCTGTTGACAGCATGTCGATACGGGCCTTGACCGGCATCGTCCACGCATTGCTGACACCGGGAAATTGCAACGCGCGGTCCATCCCGGCGATCAGTTGATCGAGGCTGATGCCGGGCCGCCATTCCTGTTCGGGTTTCAGCGTAATCACCGTCTCGGTCATCTCGACGGGGGCTGGATCTGTGGCGGTATTGGCGCGTCCCGCCTTGCCGAAAACGGAGGCCACCTCGGGGAAGCTCTTGATGATCTTGTCCTGGGTCTGCAACAGCTCCGCCGCCTTGGTGAGCGAAAGCCCTGGCAAGGTCACCGGCATATACAGCAGTGTGCCTTCGTTGAGTGTTGGCATGAATTCGCTGCCCAGCCGCATGAGTGGCCATGCGGTAATACCAAGAGCCAATACGGCGATCGCCATGGTTGCCCAGCGCCAATGCAACACCGTCGCAATAACCGGCCGGTAAATCCAGATAAGAAACCGGTTAAGCGGATTGCTATGCTCCGGGATTATCCTGCCACGGACAAACAGCAGCATCAGCACCGGAACTAGCGTCACCGACAGCAGGGCGGCCCCCGCCATGGCGAAGGTCTTGGTGTAGGCCAGCGGTTTGAACAGCCGGCCTTCCTGGGCTTCCAGTGTAAAGATCGGCAGAAATGATACGGTAATGATCAGCAGCGAGAAAAACAGCGCGGGCCCAACCTCAATCGCGGCCTTGATCAATGTCTCGCTGCGCGGTGTGTCCGGGGATGCGCGTTCAAGGCGCTTGTGCGCGTTCTCGACCATAACAATGGCCGCATCGACCATCGCGCCGATGGCGATGGCGATGCCGCCGAGGCTCATGATGTTGGAGCTGACGCCAAAGCCGTGCATGACAAGGAACGCGATCAGTACGCCAACCGGCAGCATTAGAATAGCGACCAGTGCGCTGCGCACGTGCAGCAGAAACACAATGCAGACCAGGGCGACAATTGCGCTTTCCTCGATCAGTGTCCGCTTCAGTGTGCCGATGGCGCGGGTGATCAGTTCGGAGCGGTCATAGACCGGCAGGATGGAAACCCCAGAGGGCAGGCTTGGCGTGATCTCGGCAATTTTCTGTTTTACACTGCGAATAACATCCAGCGCATTCTGTCCCTGGCGTTGCAGGGCGATGCCGCTGACCACCTCCCCTTCGCCATTAAGCTCGGCAACGCCGCGCCGCTCGTCCGGGCCGATCTCGACCCGCGCCACGTCACGCAACAATACCGGCGTTCCGTTTTCAGATTTGAGCACAATCTGCTCAATGTCCGATGCGCCGCGCAAATAGCCATGACCACGCACCACATATTCCGTTTCGGTCATTTCCACGGTGCGGCCGCCAACATCCTGATTGCTGCTGCGGATGGCTCGCGAAACGGTTGCGAGCGCAACGCCATAGGCTTGCAGCTTTTGCGGGTCAACAATCACCTGATATTGTTTGACGAAGCCGCCAACGCTGGCGGCCTCGGCCACCCCATCGGCCGTGGCGAGCGCATAGCGGATCACCCAGTCCTGCAGGGCGCGCAGTTCGGCCAGGGTCCGCTGGCTTCCCAGTACGGCATATTGATAGACCCAGCCAACGCCGGTGGCGTCCGGCCCCAGCGTGGGCGTAAGGCCCGGCGGCAGGCGCGCAGCAGTAAAGTTCAGATATTCCAGCACGCGCGAGCGCGCCCAATAAATGTCCGTGCCTTCCTCAAAAATCACATAGACAAAAGAGACGCCAAAATTGGAAAATCCGCGAACCACGCGTGATCGAGGCACCGCCAGCAACGCCGTCGCCAGCGGATAGGTGACCTGATCCTCGATCACTTGCGGGGCTTGCCCCGGATACTCCGTGTACACAATGACCTGGGTGTCGGACAGATCAGGAATCGCATCAAGCGGCGTCTGCATGACGGCATAGATTCCCGCCGCCACAATGAAAGCCGTGGCGAACAACACCAGCAGCATGTTGCGCGCTGAAAGCGCGATGATCCGAGCGATCATTTGCTTACTCCCGCAGGCGCTGTAAATGCGCTGAGCGCCGCCTTCAGATTGCTTTCGGCGTCGATCAGAAAATTCGCGCCGGTCACCACCATCTCGCCATCTTGCAGCCCGCTGCGGATTTCATAGTAACCATCTGCTTGTGCGCCCAGCGTAACTTCGCGCGGCTCAAACCGCTCTTCGCCATGTGCGACGAGCACCGCCTGGCGGGCGCCGCTGTTCAGCACCGCGGATGCGGGGACGCTCACAACAGCGCCCGCACTGACCTGCGCCGCTAGCTCCACAGTGGCGTACATGTCGATCTTTAGCCGCCCGTCCGGATTAGGGACTTCAATGCGCACCTTGACTGTGCGTGTATTTCTGTCGGCATCAGGATAGATGAACGCAACTTTTCCTGTGAACATTTCACCCGGATACGCGGTAACGCTAATATTGGTTATCGCGCCTTCGCGGATCGCTGCAAGATCCTGTTCATAGACATTGGCGATCAGCCAGACCGTTGACAGATCGGCAATCTCGAACAGCGGGTCACCGGCCGTAAACCGCATGCCCTCGACGGCCATTTTCCGCATCACAACGCCGTTTGACGGGGCAAACAAAGTGAGCGTCCGGGCCGGGCTTGCATCCTGTTCGAGGCGCCTGATTTGATCCTGGGAAATATCCCAATTTCTTAGCCTTTGCAGCGCTGCGTTCGCCAACTGCCCGGCGGAGGCGCGAATATCGCTGCTGGCGTCTTTCATATCCCGCAAAGACCGGCGAGCGAGAAGATATTCCTGTTGGACGGCGGCAAGTTCCGGCGCGTAGAACTGCATCAGCGGTTGCCCGCTTTGCACGGATTGGCCGGTGGCGTTGACCAGCAGCTTTTCGATAAACCCATCGAATTTTGTTGTGACGATGGTCTGGCGGCGCTCATCCGGCTGCACAGTTCCCGCAGCATGAATGGTGCGGCTGAGCTGGCGCAGTTTAACCGCTTCGGTGCGCACGCCCAACCGCTGCACCTTCGCCAGGCTGACCTTGACACTGCCGCTATCGTCATGCGCCTCGCCTTCATAAACAGGGAGGTAATCCATCCCCATGGAATCCTTCTTTGGCGTGGGCGAGGTGTCCGGCAGCCCCATCGGGTTCCGGTAAAACAGAATTTTTGGTTCCTGCGGTGCAGCGGCAGATTGAAATTCCTCCAGCGGCGGCTGTGCGCGCTGGCCAAACCAGTAACCGCCGATGGCGGCGGCGCCTGCAAATAATATGGCGGGAATCATTAGACTATTCTTTGCTCTCATTTATCTGCCCCCCGTTCCGTCGTTATTGCGAGGAGCGTAGCGACGTGGCAATCCAGGAGCCACAAACTCAGGTTT
>OBEQ010007109.1_pt1 | contig 10015 bp, 11 predicted proteins | sample 1670901 | NCBI WGS metagenome assembly OBEQ01 (sample SAMEA104232315, study PRJEB22302) | groundwater metagenome | biome: forest; feature: aquifer; material: groundwater | place: USA | collected 2011-08-07 | depth 5.4 m | reverse complement strand
TGCGGTTGCCGCCTATAAGGAATATTCCGGCGATATTCATACATCGGGCGTACATCTGCTTGGCCTCATCAATGAAATCCTCGATCTGTCGCGCATCGAGGCCGGCCGCTACGAACTCAACGAGGAATCCGTTTCGCTGGTTGGCGTCGTCGAGGACTGCCACCATCTGCTCAAGCTGCGCGCCACCAGCCGCGGCATCACCTTGCACGAAGTCTACGAAAGCGACCTGCCGAGATTGTGGGCGGACGAACGCGCCTTGCGCCAGATCTGTCTCAACCTGTTGTCGAATGCCATCAAATTCACGCCACAGGGCGGCGAAATTTGGCTTAAAGTGGGCTGGACAGCCTCGGGTGGCCAATACATGAGCGTGAAAGACACCGGCGCAGGCATCCCGGAAGAAGAAATCCCGATTGTGCTCGCCTCCTTCGGCCAAGGCTCGAATTCAATCAAATCAGCCGAACAAGGAACTGGCTTGGGGCTGCCGATCGCCAAAAGCCTGGTCGATCTGCACGGCGGCACTTTCTCGCTGAAGTCCAAGCTGCGCATCGGCACCGAAGTCGTGGTCACATTCCCGCCCGAACGGGTGGTGGCGGCGATGGCGCCGATTTCCGAGCATGCCCCACCGATCACACCGCCCGGTGAGCCGATCCTGAGCGCAGAAGAGCGCCGCCGTTTAAGTCGCCGGCCACTATTCAGGGCTGGTACGTAGCCGCTTTTGGTTGCGACAATGACACGATTGCGTTCCCGGGCACGGTATCTATGTTCGCAACCAAATCGGCGCACTCTTGAGTCTGAATATGATCGATAGCCCTTGCGCAAAAATCTGCACGCTCGACGCCCGTTTAGGGCTGTGCCTCGGCTGTGGCCGCACCATCGACGAGATTGCGCGCTGGAGCGCCATGGGCGCGGCCGAGCGTACGCGCGTGATGAGCGAATTGCCTGACCGCCTCGCCTCCGACCGGACGGTCGAGTCGGCCGCAGCAACAGGATAAATCCGTGAGCCGCCGACTGACTTGGGTTTTTGTTTTCGGCGTGGCGCTGTCGCTGGCGGCGCTGATCGCTAGCAGTGACCAGGACGCCATCGCCAATCTTTTGCGTCACGATATCGGTTCGCTCGCGCTCAAAGTCACACTTGTGGTCTTTGCCGGCGGGTTGGTGCTGGTCCTGTTTCGCGAACGGCTGTCAAAAGCATTCGAAGCGATGGCATTCTGGGCGGTGGTGGGCTTGTTGCTGGTCGTCGGCTACAGCTACCGTTTCGAACTGCGCGATGTCGCCGATCGCGTGATCGCCGAATTGATGCCGGGCCACGTCGCACGCCACGGGCAGAATGCCGAAGTTGTTCGAGGGCATGGCGGCGATTTCGCATTGGCCGCCCACATTAATGGCGTAAAAATTCCAATGGTGCTCGATACCGGCGCAAGCTCGGTCGTGCTGACCCAAGAGGCCGCCAAGGCGGCGGGCCTGCCGATCGAGGTCCTTAATTATAACGTTAGCGTGGACACCGCCAACGGCCGGACCCCCGCAGCCCCCCTGCCGCTCGACCGGCGCGCCGTCGGCGGCTTGCTGGAGCGGTCCGTGCCGGCGCTGGTGGCGCAGAACGGCCAGCTCAAGAGCAACCTGCTCGGCATGAGCTTCCTCAACCGGCTGGAAAGCTGGGAGGTGCGTGGCGATAAGCTGCGCATGCGCGGCACGCCGTAGTATGGCGTTAGATCAGACTGACTAAAAACCGCAGTGCCACCAACACCAACAAAATACCGAAACTTATTTCCAGCTTGCGTCGCGGCAGCCAATGCGCCAGCCGCACGCCATAACCCGCGGTATAGCTCGACACCGGCGCCATCAACGCAAAGCCAATAAACGACACGAAACCGATCGACAACGGCGGCAACTTTGCCATATGCGGCCAGCCCGCCAGCATGTAGCCGATGGTGCCGGCAATGGTAATTGGAACGCCGACACCCGACGAGGTTGCAACCGCGCGCTGCATCGGTTGGCCGTAAAGCGTCAATACGGCATTCGACACAGCGCCGCCACTGACACCGACCAGCGATGAAAACAGCCCGGTAATGAATCCATAAAGCCTGAGCAAACCGCGGCCAGGCAATTCCCGGCCGAGGCTCAGCCGGTCGCCGACGAACAGCATGCGCGCAGCAATGAAACTGGCAAAAATTACAAATGCGAGCTTGAATACTGCCGCTGGTGCGAAGGTCGCCGTCACCGACCCGATGACCACACCGGTCACCGCCGGCAACGCCCATATCCGCACCACATTCGGGATAACTGCGCCTCTGTTCTTATGGCCGATATAAGAGCGTACCGTCGTTGGCACAATGATGGCTAGCGAGGTGCCGATGCACATCTGCATTCTGACATCTTCCGGCACGTTAAGCGCGCGAAAGACTTCGTAGAGCACCGGCACAATAATGGCGCCGCCACCGATCCCGAATAGTCCGGCGAGGATGCCGACAAGAATGCCGGCACCCGCGATCCAAAGTGCGAGCGGAATAATCTCGCCGATCGGATATCCCAGCAGCATGATGGCCTTGAAAGCGGCGGCGGGAAAACTCAGGCGGCGATGTGCGCCAAATCTGGAGTCGTGTCCAGCACTAGCTCAAGCGCATCAGCTATGACTTGCGTGCTAACGCCCGGCTTGATCGCCTCAGTCGCCAGATGCCGGCGGAACGCGCGCGCGCCTGGGACGCTTCGGAATAGGCCAAGTATATGGCGGGTGATGGAGTTCAACCGAACGCCCTTGATCAATTCGCGCTCGATATAAGGCGTCAGCGCGTGCGCCGCTTGCTTTGCAGAAGTAAACGGTGCCGGTTCGCCGAAGAGTATCGGATCGACAGCCAACAATCGCCAGGGCTCCTGATAGGCCGCGCGCCCCACCATGACGCCATCGACGGCGCTGAGATGCGCTTGCGCCTGCTCAAGATTGGCAATGCCGCCATTGAGTACGACGCAAAGATCGGGATGGGCGCGTTTAAGTCGATGCACGGTGGCGTAGTCGAGCGGCGGCACCTCGCGATTTTCACGCGGTGACAATCCCTTGAGCCAGGCTTTGCGCGCATGCACGATCAGCGCATCGGTGCCGGCGGTTTTCACTGCCCCGGCAAACGAGAACAACGCCTCGTTCGGGTCTTGCTCATCGATGCCGATGCGGCACTTTACCGTCACCGGAATTTTGACCGCGGCCTTCATAGCCGCGACGCATTCACCGACCAGCGCCGGCTCCAGCATCAAGCAAGCGCCGAAGCGGCCTTCCTGCACACGATCGGACGGACAGCCGACATTGAGATTGATTTCATCATAGCCGAATTCTTCGCCGATCCGCGCGCATTGCGCCAGTGCTCGCGGCTCACTGCCGCCAAGTTGCAGCGCGACCGGGTGTTCGAACGCATCGAAACCCAAAAGCCGTGCGCGGTCGCCGCGCAGCACCGCGCCAGTCGTCAGCATCTCGGTATAAAGCAGCGCGCGGCGCGTCAGCAGCCGGTGAAAGAACCGGCAGTGCCGGTCGGTCCACTCCATCATCGGGGCAATACTGAAGCGCCGCTGCAACACTTTTGTGGTTTTCTCATGTGACATTGACAGCTTAACTCGGTGACAAATTAACTCGGTGGCCGACCGTCTAGTTGGCAACAATTTCCGCTTATTGCCGCGCTTTATATCGTGCAATCGACGAAACTTCACAAGCAATAAACGACAGCCGGCGAGCCGATCTCGCCAATTTATTCATGGATTGCGGGCGATAAATGCCGGCCAGCGCCAATCGCCATGGAGATGTCCGAGACGCCCCCGGATGCAGCTGTTCGTCGATAGCGCTTGAATGCCAGCCAAGCGCCAAAAGCAAATATCGCGAAGAGCCATTCGGCTCACGAACACTGCGCATAAGTCAGAATACTTATCGCCGGTATAAGTTAGAATACTTAGCCGACTTTTTGATTATGCAATTGGAAGCTTTTTCAGCAGAAACTGCGGAGCTGTTAACTTGCCATGCCGACTATGCGTGAGAGATGCGCGCCGTGTTCAATTGGCACTTATCGTAAGCCTCAATGAGAGACCTCAATATTCTAGCGGAGATGAAAAATGAACAAGCTCGTATTCCCAATCGCAAAGCGATGCCGCGAGTTCGTCGTCTCGGCCGTAGCCATCAGCATTTTGATTTCGCCAGCATTGGCCGCGCGTACCGCGAGCGAAGCCAAAGCTTTCGCCGAACGCGCCGTCGCCTACATCAAACAGGTCGGAGCGGAGAAGGCGTTCCGTGACTTTAGCCGGCCCGATGGCGGCTTTGTTGACGGCGAACTCTACATGTTTTGCTACGGCCCGGATGGCGTGAACAAAGCACACGGCGGCAACCCCGCGTTCGTCGGCAAGAATCTCATAGCGGTCAAGGACCCAGACGGGGTTCTCGTCAACGCCGAGATCATCAAGACGGCCTTGGAAAAGGGTACCGGCTGGGTCAACTTTAAATGGCCAAATCCCGTTAGCAAGAAGGTAGAAATGAAATCCGCTTACGTTATCAAGGTCGATGACAATACCGTTTGCGGCTCCGGCTACTACAAGGGATGAGCCCCCAGCGCACAAATGAAGAAGAAAATGGCGGCTACGGTAGTATAGATTTTCTTCAATTCGATATCTCCAGGCGATCTGCCAAACCATCCGCCATGGCAAGGCTAACGGTCGCCCATGGGGCGATGAAGCTTTGTGAGACAGATAACGAGCAACGCAGCTGGCCGATCGACGCGCTTCATACCATTCGCCAGATTGCGGTTGACACGCGGGTGAGCCCGTCTCGACCTGCATCCAATATATGGTCCCAACAATCGGCCAAGCGCCGAACAAGGTCGCGGTTGGCACTGACGCGTGATGTAATAAAGCGTTGATCGATTGGGGTCTGAATTATGATCCGCTTCCGCAATTTGTCGATCAAGGTCAAGGCTTTCGCCGCCTCTGCCATTTTCATGGCATGCCTTGTCGGCATCGGCGCACAATCGACGGTAACGACCAGCCGGATCAAACAGGGTTTGGGTTCACTGTCGCGCCTGCTGTTGCCGCAGCAACGCGCCATGGTTGACGTCGCTGACGAAGCGATACAGATACACGTAAATATTTTTAGATACGTCGCCTGGTCGAACAGCGGTGTGAAAGCCGAAAACCTCCGAATTTTGGCCGATGAAATTGTTGCTGGCTCAAAAAAGGTTACTGCCGCACTGGAGAATTTGAGCACCCGGGACGACCTTGATGACCGTGCACATGCTGCGGTCGCCTCTGTCCAGGCTCGGTGGGCACACTATACGTCGACGCTTAACGATACCGTCGACATCACAGCTGGTAACCCCACCTCCGGCACCATGATGCTTGGCATCAACGATGAGGCATACAATACCGTTGCTGCCGACCTCCACACGATGACGATGGCAATCACCGCTCGTACCGAAGACCTTTCGAATTTGTTGACTGCGACAGCGGAAAAAGGCGAGCGCGTGCTCTACAGCGCCATCCTTGTCGTGCTATTTCTGAGCCTGGGTGTTACGTTCGCCGTCGCTCGCTCTCTTGTAATTCCAGTTCGTAAGATCGGCGAAGTTCTCTTGCAACTCGCTAACGGTAACAAATCAGGTATCGTCCCATATATCGATCGGGGTGACGAAATCGGCGATATGGCTCGGGTCGCAAACCTCTTCAAGGCCAATCTATTGCAGATGGAGCGGATCGAAGCAGAGCAAAAGAAAGCGGAAGAGCAATCAACGATGGAACGCAAAGGCGAGATGCTCAGGCTCGCCGGTACGTTCGAATTGACAATAGGTGAGATCGTTAAGACCGTCTCCTCGACCTCAGCGGAGCTTGAAACTGCCGCGACCACCTTGGCGCAAACCGCCGACGCCGCCCAGAAACTCACCGTCAGCGTCGCTTCCACTGCGGAGCAAGCCTCGGACAATGTCCAGTCTGTATTGCACGCCACCGATGAGATTTCGACAGCGACCGGTGTTATCACCCGACAAGTTAGCGAATCGAGCGACATCGCTTCCCAAGCCGTACGCCAGGTTCAGGAGACCAGTGTCCGCATGGCGAAACTTTTGGGAGCCGCAAGCCGTATTGGCAACGTGGTTGAACTGATCACCGATGTTGCTGGCCAAACCAATCTGCTTGCCTTAAATGCCACCATCGAGGCAGCGCGCGCGGGCGAGGCCGGTCGCGGCTTTGCGGTTGTGGCGTCCGAAGTGAAAGCATTGGCTCTCCGCACCGCCACGGCCACCCGAGAGATCACCAGCCAGATCTCAGACATTCAAAAAGCCACCCAGGATTCAAGTTCCGCGCTGCAGGAAATTGGCGGCACAATTGACCGTCTCGCAGCGGCCGCATCAGCCATTGCCTCTGCGGTCGACGAACAGGATGCAACAACGCGAGAAATCACTCGTAATGTGAGACAGGCGGCGCAGGGCACGTCGCTGGTCGCATCTAGTATTCTTGATGTCAACCAAGGCGCGACCAAGACCGGCTCCGCCTCGAGTGGCGTACTTTCTTCTGCTAAAATTCTGGCAGCGGAAAGCAACAAGCTCAGACTTGAAGCTGACAACTTCCTAGCCACGGTGCGGGCCTCTTAGGCGCACACCCGGCGTGATGGCGCAGTGTGATCCGACCCGAGGTCGCTTCCGCTATGCACATGAGACATATGTCCAGCTACTTCTGCCGCGGCCGGGACATTATTCTGGTGGCCAAAGGCCGATCGAAACGCGAGTTAAGTCACGAGCCATAAAGCGACGACGCTTGCCGTCGTTGCGATAGATCGGCGAAGGCCGCCACGGTTTACTACTTGTCACTGTTCGGCTTCTCGGGCTCGGCCTCGTCGGGAAATTTTGGAAGACGATGGGCGATACCCTTGTGACAATCGATACAGGTAAGTCCGCTCTTCATCGCCGCCGACATATTCGAGGCCACCGCGGCGGCGCTTTGCTTCTTCGGATCCATATGATCGACCGAATGACAATTCCGGCATTCGTGTGAATTGTTGGCCTTCATCGAGGCCCAGACGCGCTCGGCGAGCTCAAGGCGATGCACCTCAAATTTCTCAGGGGTATCGATGGTGCCAAGCGCTTTGTGAATTAGCTCATTGGAGGCCTGAATCTTGCGCCTCATCTTGTAGAACCAATCATGCGGCACATGGCAATCCGAACAAATCGCCGTGACGCCGCTGCGATTCTTAAAATGAATTGTCTGCTGAAGCTCCTGATAGACGGTGTTACGCATCTCGTGGCACGAGATGCAAAATTCCATCTTATTTGTCGATTCCATCGCCCAGTTAAAGCCGCCCCAAAAAATGATGCCGCTGACAACCCCGGCGATAAACAATGCGCCCAAAGATAAGCTGGTACTCGGACGTGACACGAAGGCGAAGCAACGCCCGATGAAATCGATTAGCGTTTTAAGAAAGGACGTGCCGTTTGAGTCGCTCATGTTACCCTCTGCGCCAAATGCGCGCGCCGATCCAAACAAGCACAGTGCATATATTAGCGTACCGATTCAAACAGATTCGTCGAATGGAAAGCAGTATTGGCAAATACCGTAGCCGTCGCGTTATTTCAAAAGTTTAATGCCGTCCGCTTTGAACTTCTCACCGAACGGTTTAAACTTACCACCGCCCGCGGGATTTGCGTGGCATTGTCCGCAAGGCTTGCCAGTTTGTACAGAAAATTCCGGCTTGGCGTTTGCCGACTAAGACATACCGATCGACGCTGCGTTCGCAATCAGTATTGCGACCGCGGCGCCACGAATGGCGATGAAGGCTTTTTTTGCGATCAGGGTCATATTGATTCCCTTGCTTGCCAAATGCCACCAGTTTGAGGGGTTCGAACGAACGACGCCGCAAACAATGCGGCCAAGTTTCAAACTAGCAATAGTTACTTCGCGTTTTTTGATCTGAATCAATGTATTGATGACTCTTTGGAACAGCTTGTTATTTGTATAATCTGAAGCGACGCGGATAAGTTCGGCGTCGGTCGGACGAGCGTAAGTAACGAGAACCAACATTAGTTTGACGGTGACGTTAAGGCCTCACAATAAAAATGACTCGGGCGCGTGATCAATACCTCGACGATGCTCATCACGCTGAAATGTTTGTACGATATATCCGGATATGGATCATGTTCAAATGAACATGGAAAATGGCAGGAGACTAACAATGAAACGGCAGCCTGTTTTGTTCGCAACCGCCGCTGCACTGGCCATCGTGGCGTTGGCGGGCGTTGAGCTCACCACGTCGTCACCGGCGTTTTGCGCGCCGCAGGCAAGTCAGCCGGAACAGCAGACCAGCCAATCGAAGATGAGCTTCAGCGAAGACGTCGCCCCTATTTTGAAAGGAAGATGTGAGAGTTGCCATCAGCCTGGCGGGCTAGGAACCCAGGCAAGCGGGCTTGACCTTACCAGCTATGCCGGCCTGATGAAGGGCACCAAGTTCGGCCCGATGGTGGTTGCGGGCGATCCGGAGAGCAGTAATCTTATGTTGCTGCTCGATTGGCGCGCCAGCAGAGAATTGCGTATGCCGCACGGTAAAAAGCAGTTGTCATCATGCGACCGAAACGCAATCCGGTCCTGGATTCGCGAGGGCGCGAATAATAACTAGCCGGCCGGAATGCCGATCGAGGTCGGGGCCGATACGCTCAAGACATGGCATTGCCAGGGATTTCCCACGCAGCCACCGACGGAAGGAGTACAGACTATGTTACGCGCAGTGCCTTGGATTGCAGCCGCCTTCGCATTATTCGGTCTGGCCTTGCTGCCGGTATCCGCCTTTATTGGCGTCAGTGCGACAAGCGACGATGTCCTAGACGGCGCTCAAAATAGCCTAATCGTGGCGGCAGTTCTATTCCTTGGTTATGTGGCCGTCGTTCTCGGAAAAGAATTCGTCCAATTTCAAAGGCCGGAAAAATAGCCAAGCCAACGGTAATGCGGCCTTGTCGCGGCCGATGACGGTTATTCGCTTGGCTTGACCAAGCTCGCAAGCCGTAGCCGTTCATTGTGACTGAGCGCGGCCGGTTCGAGACTGATTGCCTTTCGGCGACGGGCCATCACAAACAGCGCGAAGACCCCACTCAGCAACACCGCCGGTGGCAGGCCCCAAAGCAACAGCGTGTGCAGTTCCACCGGTGGCCTAAGCAATATGAATTCGCCATAGCGGGACACCAAAAAATTCAACACCTGCTGGTCGCTGTCGCCCTTGGTCAAGCGTTCGCGCACCAACAGTCGTAGATCCTGCGCCAGCGGGGCTTCGGAATCGTCAATTGATTGGTTCTGGCAAACCATGCAGCGCAATTCGCCCGACAAATGTCGGGCGCGCGCTTCGAGCGCTGGGTCCTTAAGTATTTCTCCAGGCGCCACCGCATGGGCGACGCTGGCGGCTGTCAGTGCGATAAGGAGCGCGAAGAGTGCAAGGCTACGCATGTGCCCTACTCCGCCGGCTGCAAGGCAGGCTTATTCGCCGACTTAGGTACCGACTTGGGCGCCGACTTGGGCGCTGGTTTGGGCGCGCCGATGCGGAGCCGCCGGTCGGACAGCGACAACGCGCCGCCGAACGCCATAACAAGCGCGCCGAGCCAGATCAGCATGACCATTGGCTTATAATAGAGTCTGATGGCGATCGCGCCGTCGGCCTCGGCTTCGCCCAACGAAAGATAAAGCTGACCCATACCGCGCATCATTAGCGCCGCTTCGTTGGTCGTAGTATTGCGTGCCGCAAAGCTGCGCTTCGACGGCTGCATCGAACCAATCGCGACGCCGCCACTGCGCACGGTAAACTTCGCCACCTGCTCGGCGTAATTCGGGCCGGCGCGGTTGACCATACCGTCGAAGCTTAAATCGTAGCCGGACAGCGACACCGTCTGCGCCGGTTTCAGCGCGACGATGCGTTCGGTGCCCCAAGTGCCGGCACCGATGATGCCGAGCAGAGACATCGCAATGCCGAAATGCGCCGTCGCCGTGCCCCAAGTTGAACGTGGCAGGCCGGCGGCGCGCTTCGTTACAG
>OBEQ010155571.1_pt1 | contig 10017 bp, 6 predicted proteins | sample 1670901 | NCBI WGS metagenome assembly OBEQ01 (sample SAMEA104232315, study PRJEB22302) | groundwater metagenome | biome: forest; feature: aquifer; material: groundwater | place: USA | collected 2011-08-07 | depth 5.4 m | reverse complement strand
TGAAACACTCATACGGCGTATTAACCTATCAAGATGACGTTTTGCTCACAGCTATAGCGCTTGCCGGCTATGGTTGGCTTGAAGCAGATAAATTCCGTAAGGCAATGGGCAAGAAAATCCCCGCGGAAATGAAAAAGCAAAAAAAATTATTTATAAAAGGCTGTGTCACGAATGGCTTAACCGTCAAAAAGGCTGAAGAATTTTTTGATTTGATAGCGCCTTTCGCGGGATACGGGTTCAATAAAGCCCACGCCGCTTGTTACGCGACTATTGCGTTCAGGACCGCGTATTTGAAAGCGCATTTTCCGGTAGAATTTATGACTGCTCTTCTAACCGCTGAATCCAGAGGAACAACAGGCCCGACCAAAAATGAAAAAATTGCGCTTGCTATTGCGGAATGCAAAAGATTACAAGTTACAGTACTAACTCCTGATATAAATAAATCTGAAAGCGATTTTACGATTGAGGAAAAAACAAAAATTCGCTTTGGACTTTCCGCGATAAAAAACGTCGGCTCCGCGGCAATTGACACTATTCTCAAAGCTCGAGGGGAAAGTAAATTTATAAGCCTTGCAGATTTTTGCACCAGAGTAAATTTATCAACAGTCAACAAAAAAACGATGGAGAGTTTAATTAAAGCCGGAGCAATGGATTCATTTGGAAAGCGCTCTTCCTTGCTTATTATTTTTCCTGAACTAGTAAATAAAGCTAATCAACTAAAAAAAACTGCCAGCGAAGGCCAGAAGTCTCTTTTTGATGATAGTGAAGATCCGTCAACTTTCGATTTTTCCACTGTCGATGTTGACGATTTTACGTTGGAGGAAAAGCTGGGTTTTGAAAAAGAATTTTTGGGTTTTTACCTTACCTCACACCCGCACAATGACATCCTTGGCAAGATTAAACCTTTTATCAGTCATGAGCTCGAGATTTTGCCGGAGGAGCAGCAGGGACAAAGAGTTAAGGTCGGAGGTATTATTGAATCCTCCAAACGAATCCTGACCAAAAAAACAAATAGCGAAATGGCCTTCTTGACAATAAGTAACGAAAAAGGATCACAAATAGAATGCGTTGTTTTCCCAAAAGTTTTTGAGAGATATAGAGACCTAATACTAAGCGATACTGTCATTATGATGGAAGGAAGGCTTGATAACAAAAATGATAAAGCAGTTGTTATAGTCGAGACAATAAGCTCCGCCAAGAATCTTGTTGGTTAAATTTATACTTGAGTAATATGTGCTTTTGGGCTATAATACAAATAAATGATTGCGGATATAAATTTTGTTCCGGGTGACACTATTAAAGTTCACCAAAGAATCAAAGAGGGAGACAAGACTAGGACCCAAATTTTTAAAGGTGTAGTGTTGGGGATTCGCGGAAGAGGAGAAAACAAAATGTTTACTGTTCAAAAAATAGTCGGGGACACATCTGTTGAGCGTATATGGCCTGTTAAGTCGCCGTTAATAGAGAAAGTCGAAGTTAGCGAGAAGCCGCGTAGAAAGATCCGCCGCGCGAAATTGACCTACCTCAAATTTGGCAAAAAATAAATGCTAACTAACAAACAGTTGTCCGGAATAAAAGGGGAAGACTTAGCTTGCGAATTCTTAAGAAAAAAGGGTTACAAAATTATTGAACGCAATTTTCGTGCCAGAGGCGGAGAAATAGATATCATTGCGCTTGACTGCGAAACATTAGTTTTTATCGAAGTAAAAGCCCGCTCCACATCAGAGTTTGGCTCTCCTTTAGAAGCAATAACTACATGGAAATTAAAATCAATTGTGAAGACCGCGCAGTTTTACAAACTAAAAAATCCCAAACTTCCCGAAGCCCTTCGTATAGACGCAGTAGCAATTACGCTTGACCAAGGCAATGATATAAAATCAATTGAGCTTGTAAAAAATATCAGCATATGATAACCTCATCCTAAATTATGAAAAATAAAAAAGTCAAAATAGTTGCCACACTTGGTCCTGCGTCACATTCTCCGGAAATGATCAGAAAGCTCGCTCTTACAGGAGTTGATGTGTTCCGATTAAACCTTTCCCATCAACGCAGAGATAGTATAACGCATTTGGTTAAAACAATCCGGTTGATTGAAAAAAAGCTAAAAAAACCTCTTTCTATTATGGGCGACCTTGGCGGTTTAAAAGTACGAGTAGGACAGGTAAAAGAAAATACAATACTCAAGAATGGTGATACTATCAAGATTTCAACTGCTCCTGTTATTGGCTCTAAAGAAATAATATCGATAAACCAACCGTCATTGATACGACAACTCAAGAAGGGGACGCAAATACTTGTGGATGATGGGCTTATCAAGCTTGTTGTGACTAGGGCATTGACAGGTAACACAGCCCAGGCGGAAGTAGAAGTGGGAGGAGTGTTGTTGTCCAACAAAGGATTTTACGCGTCTGATATTTCTCTTTCTTCTTTAGGCATACCCGAAAAGGATGAGTCCGATATAAAATTCATGCACAAGGTAGGCGCGGATGCTATTGCTTGCTCCTTTGTCCAATCCGATTACGACGTCATGCAGGTAAAAGAAAGATTGCCTGCTGATTCCGATATTGTCATAATCGCCAAAATTGAAACAAAGCAGGCGGTAAGTAATATCGAAAAGATTATCGATGTGTCTGATGGCATAATGATAGCCCGGGGGGATTTGGGTCTCGCAATGCCAATTGCAGAGGTTCCTATGCTTCAAAAAAAATTGATAGCTCTTTGTCTTAAAAAAGCTAAGCCGGTAATAACAGCAACGCAAATGCTTGAGTCAATGACCAAAAGTCCATTTCCGACACGCGCTGAAGTCGCGGATGTGGCCAACGCAATTCTTGACGGAACTGATGCCATAATGCTCTCGGATGAAACCGCGACCGGCAAGTATCCACTGGAAGCTGTTGAGGTCATGAGTAATGTCGTCGAAACAACCTCGCCTCATATTCAAATCCGTGAATTTGATAGAGAAACACAAGTATCAAATGTGGAAAGTTCCTCAGCCGGACTCATAGCCAATAAAGTCGGCGCCAAAGTAATTTTGGTATTCACACAAAGCGGATTTACAGCCTTGCAAATTGCCAGGCTTCGATATCCTCAAGAAGTGATCGTTGGACTAACTCCCAGTAAAAAAACCCTGCGACTTCTTAATTTTTGTTGGGGTGTATACCCTATGTATATGCATATAAGTTCAATTCCGAGTTTTGACCATGCTTTGTCAGAAGCAAGAAAATTTGTTCAAAATAATTCAATTATAAAGTTACAAAAAGGAGAGCCATACGTAGTAGTTACAGGTCTCCCTCTTAACCAATCCGGAATAACCAACCTCATCCACGTAGGTAAAGTGGAATAAATTCCTATTATTTTCCTTGAATAGTTTTTATTTGCTCCCTCAGTCTTATTGCGGTTTCGAAATCCAGTTGCTCTGCCGCTTCTTTCATATATTTTCTTATTTTCTTGACCAGATCTTCTCTCTCATCAGGCAGTAGTACATCTTTCTTGCTAAATTGGATGAGCGAATCCAGAGTCTTTGCTTCCTCCGCAGCTTCTTCAACCAATTTTGCTCTTACAGATTTCTGAATACTTTTTGGAGTGATATGATGCTTTTTATTATACGCGATTTGAATTTCGCGCCTCCTGTTTACTTCTTCAATCGCCGCTTTCATTGATTTAGTTTCAGCATCGGCATACATTATTACCTGAGAGTCTACATTTCTCGCGGCCCTTCCCATTGTTTGGATAAGCGATGTACGTGACCGCAAAAATCCTTCCTTGTCTGCGTCAAGGATTACTACCAGAGACACTTCAGGCAGATCCAGCCCTTCACGCAGGAGGTTTATACCCACAACTACATCTGTTGCTCCGAGACGCAAATTATCGAGCACATCCTGCCGCTCCAAAGTCTGAATATCCGAATGTAAATAAGTAACTTTGATCTGTCTTTCTTCAAGATAACTTGACAGTTCTTCAGCCATCCGCTTAGTTAATGTCGTTACCAGCACGCGCTGTTTCTTCTCAACTCGTTTTTTAATCTCCCTAATCAAATCCTCAATTTGTCCCGCTGACGGCCTTACTGAGACTTGCGGATCAATAAGCCCGGTCGGTCTGATTAGTTGTTCAACTACACAATCAAAATTGTCATTGCGAGCGACTGATAAGGAGCGCGGCAATCCCGTTGAGTATGGGATTGCTTCGTCATTCTTCCTCGCAATGACAGTTGTTTTTGCTAGTGAAACCTCATATTCATCCGGCGTCGCGCTAGCATAAACAATTTGATGCGTCTTCCTCATAAACTCGTCAAACCGAAGCGGTCTGTTGTCCCTGGCCGAAGGCAAACGGAACCCATAATCAATAAGCATATTTTTTCTCGACCGGTCGCCATTGTACATCCCTCGAAGCTGAGGCAAAGTTATATGCGATTCGTCAATAATAAGAAGCCAATCTTTTGCTGAGGCTTCAAAATAATCTATAAGCGTATACGCCGGTTGCCCGCTTTTGCGTCCGTCAAAATAAATGGAATAATTCTCAATCCCGTTTACATAACCGATCTCACGAATCATCTCCAGGTCAAAGTTAGTTCTTTGCGCGAGTCTTTGCGCTTCAAGTAGCTTATTTTGTGACCTTAATTCTTCAGTTCTTTTATCCAGATCCGCTCGTATTTTGACAAAGGCATCCGTGTACGTTCGTGGATCAGTCATATAATGCTTCGCCGGATATATAACAGTAGTCTCAAGAGGCTTGAAAATATTGCCGGTCAACGGATCAAGCTCATACATATTTGTAACCGTATCGCTTGCCTCAATCCGTATGCCATAGTCAACGTAAGCCGGAAAAAGATCAATGCTATTTCCGCGCACGCGAAATGTTCCCCGCCGGAAATCATAATCCGAGCGGCTATACTGAAGGTCGGTAAGACGGAGCATTATATCTTTCAGCTCTACTTTCACGCCCCTCCGGAGTTCAAGGACAAATTTACCGTATTCAACCGGCGATCCCAAGTTATAAATACAGGATACGGAAGCGACAACTATCACGTCTTTGCGGGTAAGCAAATTGGTTGTCGCCGCGAGGCGCATCTTATCAATTTCCTCATTAATTTCTGCCTCTTTCTCAATATATGTATCGGTCTGTGGAATATATGCCTCGGGTTGATAATAATCATAATAGGAAACGAAATATGAAACCGCGTTACCGGGGAAAAAATCTCGAAATTCCTGATATAGCTGGCCGGCCAAAGTCTTATTGTGCGAAATAACCAGAGTCGGTCTCTGCACATTTTTTATCACATTGGCCATGGTAAAAGTTTTTCCGCTTCCGGTCACTCCAAGTAGCACCTGATGTTTAGCGCCGACACCAAGATTATTAGTCAACTTCTCAATCGCCTGCGGCTGATCCCCGGTTGGTTTAAAATTGGATGTCAATTCAAATTCCATACAAACGTATTTTAGCATATAATACGAGTTACGAATTTATTCTTCGAGCGAGGCTGATTAAGCCGAGTCGAGAAGTTCTCGACAAGCTCGAACAATATTATTTTACGTAAGTCGTAATAACTCTTGACCGTATAAATCTAAATGCTGTATAGTTAGTAAGCTAAGTATGAAAACACTTCTCGTCTATGCCACAAATTCGGGAACAACCATTGAAGTAAGCAGTTACATCTCGACTGAATTTACCCAAAAGGGTCACCAAGTTACTGTTAAAGACGCGAGAGACGCATCTTCTGATGAATACAATAACTATAACCTGATAATATTTGGCTCATCTACCTGGGGTGAGGGGGAAGTTCATGAATCGTTTAAGAGACTTATTGAAAACTCCGAAGGCAAATCATTCACAGATAAAAAATTTGCTGTGTTTGGTTTAGGGGATAGTTCTTACCAACATTTCTGCGGTGCAGCAGATCAGCTTGAAGAGTATGTAAAGAAACTCAACGGCAAATTAATCGTCGAAACTCTTAAGATCAACAACTTCCTCTTCAACCAGCAAGAAGAACTCCCCAAAATCACAGAATGGTCTCAAAAACTCCTCTCTACAATTTCATAAAAACTATTTCTCTTGAATTAACCACACTTTTAAACTACAATTATAAGCATGTTCAAACCTATTTCTCCCAATGTTGATTTCCCGCAAATTGAAAGGGATTTATTAAAAAAATGGTACAGCGAGGGAATTGTCGATAAGTATTTACACCGTAATGACAAATCAAGCAAAAGATTTTCTTTTATTGACGGCCCCATCACTGCCAACAACCCTATGGGAGTCCACCATGCATGGGGTCGGGCATACAAAGATCTCTGGCAGCGTTTTTGGAATATGCGTGGTTACGCCCAGCGTTTTCAAAACGGTTTTGACTGCCAAGGGCTTTGGGTTGAAGTCGAAGTTGAAAAAGAGTTAGGAATCCGCAACAAAAAAGACATTGAAAATCTTGTTCCTGGAGATAAGAAAGCAAGTATAGCCAAATTCGTAGAGCTTTGCCGCGACAGGGTCATAAAGTTTAGCAAGATCCAAACAGAGCAAAGCAAGCGCCTCGGCTACTTCATGGATTGGGATAATTCCTACTACACCATGTCCGATGAAAATAACTATATGATCTGGCATTTCCTCAAGACATGCCATGAGAAAGGCTGGATTTATAAAGGAAAGGACAGTGTACCATGGTGCCCGCGCTGTGAGACTGCTATCTCTCAACACGAAATGCTAACCGAAGATTACAAAGAAATCACCCACGAGACGGTCTTTTTCAAATTGCCTATAACTACACTTCCACACGCTATTAAATTTTTCAAGCCGCCTAAAATCTCTCCTAACCCCTCTTTAATAAAGAGTGGTAATGAATCTATCACCCCATTTATTAAAGACTCTTCTTCCTCCCCCTTTATAAAAGGGGGTTGGGGGGATTTAAATTTACTCGTTTGGACGACTACTCCGTGGACAATACCTGCTAATGTGGCGGTTGGGGTTAACACAAAATTTACGTACGATGTTTGGGAGGAGTCTTCAACTGGAGGTAAATTAATTTTTATTGGAAAAAATGAAGAAGGTAAGCCCCCAACGAGAAATTTTAAAGGTAATGAATTGTCGGTCGCGGGGTATATCTTAAAGAATGTCGAGGGAGATTATAGGAAAATTGGAGAAATTTCAGGAAAGGATTTAATTGGAGTCAGATATGAAGCGCCTTTTGATAATTTACCAATCGTCCAAAAAGCTCAAAAAGAGCGTCCCAAAACTTTCCACAAGGTAGTTGACGGGTCTGATATTGTCACAGCAGGTGAGGGAACAGGTTTATTGCATGTCGCCCCGGGCGCCGGCAAAGAAGACTTTGATCTTGGGAAAAAAGAGCATCTCTCAATAATTTCCCCAATCGATGACACGGCAACTTATGTCAACGGCATGAGTGAGTTTAGCGGCAAAAACGCCAAAAAACACCCGGAGTTCATCATTGATTATTTAAAAAAACATGAAGCCGGAAAGTTTTTATTCAAAACCATGCACTACACTCACCGCTATCCGGCTTGCTGGCGCTGCAAAACAGAACTCGTCTGGAAAATTGCCAATGAATGGTACATTGCCATGGACAAACCAGAAATGGGCAAGGGTAAAACCCTTCGTATGCAAATGATTGACACCGCCAAAAAAATCGACTGGCACCCCAAATTCGGATTGGAAAGAGAATTAGATTGGCTGTCAAACATGCATGACTGGTTGATTAGCAAAAAAAACCGCTATTGGGGGCTTGCTCTTCCAATTTACGAGTGCTGCAAATGCGGACACTTCGAAGTGATCGGCTCGAAAGTTGAATTAAAAGAGTGGGCTGTTTCCGGATGGAAAGAATTCGAAGAATATTCGCCTCACAAGCCATACATCGACGAAGTAAAAATTAAATGTCCAAAATGCGCCAATGTAGTCTCTCGTATAGACGATGTCGCCAATGTCTGGCTCGACGCGGGCATTGTGCCATTCTCTACAATCATTGACCCCAAAACCAAAAACTTAAGCTACACGACTGACAAAAAATATTGGAGCAAATGGTTCCCTGCCGATTTTATAACAGAATCCTTTCCTGGCCAATTCAAAAACTGGTTCTATTCTCTTATTGTGATGTCAACTGTTTTAGAAAAAACTAATCCATTCGAAACCGTTCTCGGATTTGCCTCGGTTTTAGCTGAAGACGGTCGTCCTATGCACAAATCCTCGGGTAATGCTATAGAGTTCAACGAAGGAGCCGAGAAAATCGGGGTCGATGTAATGCGCTGGATATATGTAACAGCCGATCCTGAGCAAAATATTTTATTCGGACTTAAAAAAGCTGATGAGACACGCCGGAAATTCCATCTGATTCTCTGGAACATCTATAACTTTTTTGTAACCTATGCAAATATTGATGGATGGACACCTGACATGACCAAGTTCTCCAAGCACCTTTCACCCAATGTTCTCGATACCTGGATAGTCTCCAGACTTCATCAGACCATAAAAGCTGTAACCCAAAACCTTGAAAAGTACGCCCCTCAAATGGCTAGCCTGTCTTTAGAATCTTTCGTTGCCGATCTATCGCTTTGGTATGTTCGCCGCAGCCGTGAAAGAGTTGGCCCGTCTGCGTTTGATGAGAAAGATAAAAAAAACTTCTATGAAACAGCCTACGCGGTGCTGATCGCTCTTAGCAAGTTATTAGCGCCTTTTACACCTTTTATTGCCGAGGAAATCTTTACCAATCTCACAAACGAAACGTCGGTTCATCTCGCTAATTGGCCAAGCCCTATTGATCAGTTGATAAATCTAAAGCTTGAAACCGATATGCGCAATGGCCGTTTACTTGCTTCAGTTGTCCTTATGAAACGTAAAACTACGGCAGTAAAGGTCCGTATCCCGTTAAAAACAATTACTTTCTCAGGACCGGAAAATCTATCGGATGAAGTAAAAAAAGTCGTCAGCGAAGAAGTAAACGTACAAAATTTGATCTTCGATAAAAAAAACTCTTCCTATGAGATAACTAGCAAAGATGCGGATTTTTCAGATCCCTCCAATCAAGACATTGAGCTTGGTCTTGCCCGTGAGATTGTAAGGCAAATTCAGATTGAGCGAAAAAGGTTGGGAACAAAACTTGACGAAAGAGTTAATGTCTCTTTAAATATCTGGCCGCAGAAACATGAGGAATACATCAAACGAAACGCCCTAGTTAACTCTTTTAAAAAAGGAGAGTTTCAAGTAAAACGCTTGATTTAGTTATTCACCTTACTCAAATTAAGGACTATTCCATCATGAAAACGAACCTCAAAATCGATTTCTGGCTCCTCGCTCCTGTCTTAGTGTTGTTGTCCATAGGCCTATCCACATTGGCATCTATAAATATGGTATATTTTCGCAATCAAATATTTTCCTTGGTGGTAGCATGCATTATCTTTTTGAGTTTAATACAAATAGATTATAATATATTTAAAAGTCTTAAAATTCCGCTTTATTTCTCTTCACTAGCGCTCCTATTTGTCGTTTTTTTGATTGGAATAGAAACGAGAGGTGCTGCCCGTTGGATCGAACTTTTTGGAATTCGTATACAATTTTCGGAAATATGTAAACCATTGCTATCATTGGCCTTAGCTTCCCAAATTTCCAGTGACAAAAATCCAAAATTTAAAACATTTATCCTGACCAGCATACTGCTCGCGCCGGTTATTTTGTTTATATATCTCCAGCCGGATTTAGGAAACGCCTTAATTTTCTCCGGAGTTTTTTTTGTTGCTCTCATTATTTTAGGATTTCCAATGAAGTGGTTTTTCACCGTGTTTTTATTGCCCTTTCTGCTCATATCTCCACTGCTTTGGGGTGCCTTACATGAGTATCAACGGCAAAGAATTCTTACCTTTATACATCCGCACAAAGATCCTCTCGGAACCTCTTACAACACCATTCAAGCACTAATCGCAGTTGGCTCAGGCATGCTTTTTGGTAAGGGACTAGGGGAAAATACCCAGTCGCTACTTAAATTTCTTCCTGAAAGGCATACTGATTTTATTTTTGCGACAATCT
>OBEQ010968007.1_pt1 | contig 10019 bp, 10 predicted proteins | sample 1670901 | NCBI WGS metagenome assembly OBEQ01 (sample SAMEA104232315, study PRJEB22302) | groundwater metagenome | biome: forest; feature: aquifer; material: groundwater | place: USA | collected 2011-08-07 | depth 5.4 m | reverse complement strand
GGGTGCTCGGAGAAGTTTCTTGAGCGGTGCTTTAGCCCGCTCTAAGAATCTCTGTCGAGGCAGTATAATTCTTCACTGCCCGAACAAAAAGCCGTGGCTCATATAGCCGAGTCCCGTCGCAGGCGGGACGGAGGCGGGTCTGAAGGTGGCTGGTTCCGGAGCTGTTTGGTTAATATGCTGAAATGCTATAATGAATTTGTGAGAAAACTCGAACAATTTTTATTTTATTTTCTGTTGTTTGCCATTCCGTTTCAGACGCGGAAGATTTTGTGGTATCAGAATTGGAATTTCAATGAATGGCAGTCGGCATCTATTTATGGAACGGATATTTTGCTGTTGGCGCTATTTATTTTATGGGCTTTCAATCGTAAACATACTAAATTTAACCTGGGCAAATATGACTATTTTCTTTTCGCATTTCTGGCTCTTTCGGCGGTATCCATAAAAAATTCTTCAAGCACGCTTCTCTCGGCTTATAATTTTCTCAAAGTCATTGAGTTTTCAGTATTTTATTTTTACATCAAAAGTTACGCCGTATATCGGTTTAATTTGACTCCATCTCTAGTTGCCATTGTTGCGGGAGGAGTTTTCCAGGCTGTTATTGCAATAATCCAATCTTTAAAGCAATCCAGCTTGGGACTATCTTTTCTTGGGGAAAGTGTTATCAGTCCGAGCCTGACTGGCATTGCTTCTTTTTATAACACGGCCGGAACAAAAATAATCCGCGCTTATGGTACCACTCCTCATCCAAACATTTTGGCCACTTATTTATTCTTGGCCATGTTTGCTTTTTACTCCGCCTATTTCTATTGCCATCTTTACCAGAGCGATAAATCCTATAATCCCAAATTAAATTTATTCCTTCTGATTTCTTATCCGCTTATACTTTTAGCTTTTTTCTATAGTTTTGCTCGAGTGACATTGTTTTTGTGGTTTCTGACATTTACTGTCAGGATTCCTCTGGTCTTTTTAAAAAAAGAATTCAAAAAGGTATTCAGCGAAAAAGCAAATAAAGCCAAATTAACTAAAATACTTGTTATCGGTACGATAGTGGTGCTTGTCTTCGGTGCTTTTTACTGGAGAGACGTCATTAGTCGGTCAAAAATATCTTCCAATGATGAGGCGGTTCAGTTAAGAGTATTTTACAATAAGAAATCTATTGAGTCCGTGAACTGGTTCGGTGTCGGTAACGGCAATTTCGTTAATTGGCTGATGGTGAAAGAACCGAATCTTCCGCCCTATGTTTATCAGCCCGTTCACAATATTTATCTCCTGATATATTCCGAGAACGGCATTTTTGCTGCCGGAGCCTTTGTTGTTTTCTTGTGGCTATTGGTCAATGACTTTGTAAAAAAAACAAAGATGGTCAGATTTTATCATTACTCTTTTTTGTTTGTGGTGCTGTCATTCTTTTTTATAGGTTTATTTGACCACTTTTTGTGGACTCTCCAGCAGGGGAGGCTGATGTTCTGGCTTCTTTGTGCTGGGTTGACCCCGCCCTTGTGGGCAGGTTCTAAATAAATTAAAAATTAACATGAGATAAGTAAAGAATGAATAAGTTAGGTTAGATAATAAACTATCATATTGCCGAAAGTTGCCTGTTCCCAAGAGCGGGGTTGACATTATTTAGAGATAGTGACATAATGATTAGACAACAATCGGAACAGACCGCATAGCTGTCAAGGAGAGAGACATGGCGAAGACCAAGCGGGAAATGCGTATAGGGGTGGACATACGTGTCTGCCCTTTTTTGTTACCTACAACTTTGTTATCATTTGATTTGTTATGGATAGGACCGAATTATTAAAACAAATCAAAGACGAAATTGCTAATCTCAAAGAATCCCCGCTTTGTCAGGAAAGAATTAAAAACAAAGTTTTTCCTGTCATAGGCGAGGGGAGTCATAATGCCAAGATAATGTTTGTCGGGGAAGCTCCTGGCAGGAACGAAGCAGAAACCGGTAAACCATTTTGCGGAGCATCAGGAAAGATTCTTGATGAGTTACTTGGTTCAGCAGGCATAGACAGAAAAGATGTTTATGTAACTAATATTGTTAAAGACCGCCCTCCACTCAACAGGGACCCATTGCCTGAAGAAATTAAAGCCTACGGACCATTTCTGGACAGACAGATAGAGATAATTCAGCCGGAAGTTATTGCCACTCTTGGCCGATTCTCAATGGATTATATTATGAGAAAATTTGGACTGGAAAACCAGTTAAAATCCATAAGCCAAATGCACGGCAAAACATTTAATGCGGAAGTATCCTATGGTAAGATAAAAATTATTCCTCTATTCCATCCCGCCGTGGCGATATATAATAGAACCACAAAAGATACTTTGATTAAGGATTTCCACGTTTTGAAGAATTTTAAATAATGGAAACTTTTTTTCACTTTTTTCAATCCAGTTTTCCGACCCTGATTCATTATAAGTATTTGTTTCTTTTTTTGGGCGCTACGATTGAGGGCATGAATACGATAATTTTGGCGGGTTTTCTTGCCTCTGTAGGAAGCATAGCGCTTTTACCGATGTTTTTATTGTGCATTCTCGGGGAAACCATAAACGGTTATGTTTGGTATGCAGTCGGATATTTTGCTGGAGCCAAACCGATTGATAAATGGGGCCGTAAGGATGAAAAAAGCAGAAAAATTATTGAAAAAGTTGAAGGATATTTTAAGCGCTATAGCGGGCGGGCGATAGTTTTTACGAAGCTAACATGGTCTCTTACGATAGCCACTTTAATAATGGCCGGTTCATTCAAATATGATTTAAAAAAATTCGGCTGGTATAACTTTTTAGGTTCGGCCGGTTGGGTTGTCATTACTTTTTTTGTCGGTTACTTTTTTGGGCAAAGTTATAAATTATTTTTGACCTATCTTACGAATGTGTTTTATGTCTTGGCTTTTTTGGGCGGAGCAATAACAATAATTTACTTAATAAAAATATCTTTCCGATCGGCGTTTATTCGGTCTTTATTTTTGACGGATCGCATCAAAGAATTTAGTGATAAAATGAAAAACGGAATTGATAAGTTTTTGTCGGATAAAGAGGATTAGTCAATTCAGCTCGCACAACCTCCATGCATGACTGCGGGGTGCCCCTTTTCTAAAATCTTGCTAATTTTATAAAAGGGCACACCCTCCGCGCTCCGTCGCCAGAGCTATGGCGGCGTGCGACCGGTTACTTGGTTGGTAATTGACAATTGGCAATAGAGATTCAAACTTGCTTAAAATAATTAAAGAAAAAGGCAAAACCAGAGACAGGCTGGTCGCTTGATTTTTAAAAGCGCAGAAACTCAGCCACCTGAAGACATTTGAGACCCCGAGGGAGCCGGTTGATATAATATATGGCGGAGTCAATCAACCGGCGACCAAAGGGGCTCATATAGCCGAGGTCCGGGTAACTTACGGATGAGTTATCCGACCGGAGGCGGGTCTGAAGGTGGCTGGTTCCGAAGCAGTTTTGAAAGTAGGCCTGTGGATTGCTAATATTGACCCAATTTGGTAATATTAACATTACTATATGACTACTAAAAAGACCCCTTATATTGTCGTTATTTTGCTACTTTTGGCATTTGCCCACTTATCCTATGCCGCTTCCGACGATACTCGTTATTTCGTTAAGTCTACTTCGGGCTGGTGGAAAAAATCCTTCGGAGTAAGGCACAATTTTGATAACGGTTTTACTACTGATTTATCCGGTTCCCAACTTTGGATTGCCAAGTTTTTTGGCGTAGAGATTGAACCAGTCAAGAAGTTAAATGTTCTTCCCGATGTAGCTCAAGCACCGGTTGTTGGTGGTAAGGTTACAGCCCAGAGAGTAAAACCATCTGAACAGACCCCTTGGGGGGTAAAATCTGTTTATAACGATCCGCTACTTTCAAAACCGTCTGGCGGTTTGGGAGTTAATGTTGCCATACTGGATACCGGAATTTTAAAAACACATCCTGATCTTAAAAACAGGATTAAGACTTGTAAGGATTTTTCAGGTCCGGTGGCCATTGCTGACGGAAAATGCGATGACAAGAATGGCCACGGAACTCATGTGGCGGGGATAATTGCTGCTGATGGCGGTTCAGACGGACTTGGTATATATGGCATGGCGCCGGAAGCTAACCTTTTTGCTTATAAAGTTTGCTCTAATAACGGAACTTGTTGGGCGGATGATATCGCTGTTGCTTTAAGAACGGCTACTGACGACGGAGCTAATATAGTTAACATGAGTTTGGGTTCTGATACCCCGAGTCAGCTAATAACTGATGCTACTAATTATGCAGTTTCCAAAAATGTTTTAGTTATAGCTGCTGCCGGTAATGATGGGCCTTATGTCGGGAGTATTGATTATCCCGGAGCTGATGCAAACGTTGTTGCCGTGGGAGCTGTTGATAAAGACATACATATTCCTGATTGGAGTTCTCGGGGCAGTAATTCAACAACCAAACCTTACGTTGTTGAAGAAGGCGATATAGAATTTGCCGCTCCTGGTGTTAATATTGAATCAACCTGGAAAGACGGCGGTTATGCTATTTTATCGGGAACTTCTATGGCTACGCCTCACGTTGCTGGACTTGCCGCTAAAGAATGGCAAAAGGATGCTTTAAATCCTGCTTCAGCGACGAGAGAACTTCTTCATAAACTTACTATTGACCTGTTACCAATCGGAGACGACGATAATTCTGGATTCGGATTTTCTCATCTGTAAAACACAAAAAAAGAGAGCCCCGCATTTGCAGGGCTTTCTTTTTTTGTTTAGAATTATTAGGTCAGATAATTAATCCATTTTATCAGTTTAGCGGAGCGGATTTTAGCCAAATCCGAGACGCGAGTCCGCAGATGTAGATGATTCTACTTCAAGGACGAGTAACGAAGGATTTGGTCTAAAATCAGCCCGCCTTCAGAAGGAGCTGAAAGAATAGCCGATTCCATTGTCTCTCCTCCTCGACATAGAACAACCTATGTCTTCGTCGTCGTTTCGCGGACTCGGCTATTCTTTCAAGCTCTAAAATGATAAGATGGGTTAAATATCTGACCCCTATGAAAATAAGCCATGTAGTTCGAACTCTGGTCGTGTCCGACTTTTTTATTAACGCCGGCTTTTCTGTTTTTGCACCGGTATTCGCGATATTCGTTACCAAGCAAATTGACGGAGGAACATTAGCGGTTGTCGGTTTTGCTGCCGCTATTTTTCAGATATTCAAATCCGGACTCCAAATACCCATTGCTAAATACTTGGACAAAAATCATGGCGAATATGATGATTTTTATTCTATGATTTTGGGCACTTCTCTTATTTCATTGGTGCCGTTTCTTTACTTGTTTGCCACCAAGGCCAGCCATATTTATATGATTCAGGCTCTTTATGGCATCGGAGCATCTTTTGCCATCCCTCCCTGGTATGCGATTTTTACCAGGCACATTGATAAATTGCAGGAAAATGTGGAATGGTCGCTGGACTCAATTGCTATTGGGATTGGTGCTGCTCTAGCTGCAGCCCTGGGTGGACTTTTAGCTGAAAAATTCGGTTTCCAATTCGTGTTTCTTTTGGGAGGCATGCTTGCTATTTTTGGTGCTATTCAGCAAGTTAAAATTTTCAAAGATTTGAAAGGCAAAGTATCTCAAGGCATGGTTAGACCACTGCCCGACGGGGATAAGTAATACGAGGGGCATCTTCGCAAACAGCGAAGATGCCCCTCGTTGTTTTAATGAATAAAGAAATCTCAAAAATTTTGCATGAGATGGCTGTTTTGCTTGAAATGAAAGAAGTAGAATTTAAACCGCGCGCATATGAAAAAGCTGCGGACTCTATTGAATCATTGGCCGAGGACGTGGCGGATATTTATAAGCATGGCGGACTAAAAGCGATTGAAGACATACCTGGCGTCGGGCTGTCTATCGGCGAGAAGATTGAGGAATACATTAGTACCAAGCATGTCAAAGAATACGAAAAGCTCAAGAAATCCATTCCGGTTGACATTGAAGGCTTGGCTTCCATTGAAGGCATCGGACCGAAAACAATTTTACGTCTCTATAAAAAACTGGGCATCAAAAACCGTGAACAGCTTGAGGAAGCGGCTATTAAGCATATGCTTAATAAAAAAGGCGGATTCGGGGAAAAAACTGAAGAGAATATTCTTCGTGCAATAGGATTTCTTAAAAAAGAGCATGGCCGGTATCTTTTGGGTGAAATAATGCCGGTAGCAGAGGCAATCCTTGAAAAAATTCGCGCTTTGCCGGAAGTTCAGTCAGCAGAATTTGCCGGTTCACTGCGCCGGATGAAAGAGACTGTCGGCGATCTTGATTTTATTGCTTTCTCTGATAATCCTTCGGAAGTGATCAAGAAGTTTTTAAAATTTCCTGAAATCAAAAGCGTATATTCCAAAGGTAAATCCAGGACTCTGGTTCGTTTGAATATTGATACTGATGCCGATTTGGCAGTTATTTCTCCTAAATCAACAGGAGCCGCCCTTATTGCCTGGACAGGAAATAAACAGCACAATATTGCCCTACGGACGCTTGCCGAGAAGAAGGGCTGGATGCTAAATGATTACGGTTTGTGGCACGGCAAAACTCTCTTGGCTTCTAAAACCGAAGAAGAGGTTTATAAAAAACTTGGCATGGATTGGATCCCGCCTGAAATTCGCAATAACACCGGCGAAATTGAGGCTGCCCTTGAAGGCAAACTGCCCCATCTTGTCGGCTACAACGACATAAAGGGAGACTTGCAAGTCCAAACTGATTGGACTGACGGCAAAGATTCTATTGAAACTATGGCTAATTCTGCTAAAGAACTTGGCCATGAATATATTCTTATTACCGATCACACTAAATCGCTTGCTATGACCGGAGGAAGCGACGAGAAAAGGCTTTTAAAGCAAATGGCCGCGATTGATGAGATCAATCGCAAGTTTAAACGTTTAAAGTTTAAAGTTCTAAAAGGCGCCGAGGTGAACATAATGCCGGACGGCACTTTGGACATAGACAATGAAACGCTGGCAAAGCTGGATGTGGTGGGTGCTGCTGTTCATTCCAGATTCAATATGTCCGAAAAAGACATGACTGCGCGGATAAAACGGGCGATGGAAAATCCGAATGTAGATATAATTTTTCATCCGACGGGACGCTTAATTCAAAAACGCGAGGCCTACAAAGTGGACATGGATGAACTTCTCAAAACCGCCAAGAAAACTAAAACCGTCATGGAAATTGATGCTTTTCCTGACCGCTTAGACCTTAAAGACGAATATATCCGCAAAGCTGTTGCCTTGGGCGTGAAACTCTCCATTGATACCGATGCCCATTCCACTTCTCACTTTAAATTTCTTCGTTACGGCATTGCTCAAGCCCGTCGGGGCTGGGCAGAAAAGAAAGACATTATTAATACTCACAGCTGGCAGGAAATGTTGAAAATGTTGAAATGAAAATATTTGTAAAAGCTAAACATGATTCAAATGAAAACAAGGTTGAAAAAATAGATGACCTTAATTTTGTTGTTTTTGTTAAAGATCCGCCTGTTCAGGGTCGGGCAAACCGGGCGATAGTGAGATTGCTTTCCGAATATTTTCATACTACAAGGATTAGGATTATTTCGGGCCATATCTCAAGAAACAAGATTATTGACATTGATTAACCGTTTTTAATAACGGGTTTTTTAATATATAATTACTACGTGGTGAACTACAGAATATTACTTCTCGGAGGCGGTAGCGGAGGACACGTCTTTCCGCTTATTGCTGTGGCCAATGCTTTGAAAGAAAAATCCCAACAAGAAGGGATTCCTTTGGAGTTGATGGTTTTGGGAGAAGGTAGGTTTATGGAAAAAGCAGCGGTAGAAAATGGCATTGTTTTCAAGCCGGTAATGGCCGGCAAACTAAGAAGATATTTTAGTCTGTTGACTATTCTGGATGTTTTTAAAATACCGGCGGGATTCTTTCAGGCCTTGTGGTATGTTTTTTGGTTCATGCCGGATGTTGTTTTTGCCAAGGGCGGATATGCATCTGTGCCGGGAGCATTGGTGGCAAAGCTTTATTTTATTCCTTTGTTTGTACATGAATCGGATTCTGTTCCCGGCCTTGCCAACAGGTTTTTGGGAAAATTGGCAAAGACCGTGTTTATCTCTTTTAGTTCAAGCCAAAAATACTTCAAAACCGGCAAAACTATTTTGACCGGAAATCCTGTCCGCAAAGAGTTGATGACAGGCGATAGGGTAGTGGCATTGCAGAATTTTGGTCTGAATCCCAACAGAAAAACAGTCCTTGTGTTGGGAGGCAGTCAAGGTGCCCAGAAAATAAATCAGATCATAATAGATTCGTTGGTGATGATGGTCAAAGATTTTCAAATATTGCACCAATGCGGCGAGGGTCAATTTCAATCAGTAAAAACCGAATTGGAAAAAATAGTCAAAGAAGGTCAAGGCGAATACGCGGACGCAGTCAAAGCAAATTATAAATTTTATCCATTTTTTGATACGAACGATATGGCCTTGGCTTATGCGGCAGCTGACATTATTATTTCCAGGGCCGGAGCCAATAATCTTTCTGAGATAGCCATGCTTGGCAAGCCAGTGATATTGATACCGCTGTCTCACGGTAGTAGAGGAGAACAGTTGTCAAACGCTGAAGAACTATCAAAATTTGGCGGGGTCTATATTGAAGAACAGAATCTTACCCCGCATATCTTGATTAGCCAGATAAACTCTCTCCTTCAGCCCGATAAATATAATTTCATAAGTGAAAAATTAAAAACCTTTGCCATGCCTGATGCGGCGGATAAAATCGCCTCCGCATTATTGGTTCGGCAAAGTTAAAATATGCAATTTCAATTAATAATGGGTTTGGCCATCGCAGGTCTGGTCGCTTTGTATATTTACTTGAAAAAAACAACAAAAGGCCGTAGCGAGCCCAACTTACCTGCTGTCTCTGAAGATATTAATCTTCCAGCGGTGAGTCAAAACGAACCACCGTCTATAATAAACAATGAATTGGATAACAACGGGTCACAACAATAATAAGAAATATTTTGAGGACGTGATTAAAAAAGGCCTTTTGTCACATGCTTATCTTTTTTGCGGGCCAGATGGAATAGGCAAGAAGATGTTTGCATATGACATATTCCGTCTTTTAAATAACCGGGAGCCGGAGGGCGACCCTGACTTTAAGTTGCTTACCCCACGCTTAGAAGAAAACGAAACCAAAATATATATTGAGGATATCCGTAATCTCAAGTCGTACTTGTCTTTGAAGCCATATTTTGGGCCGTACAAATTTGTAGTTATAAATGATGCTGACCGGCTGGTTGACGAGGCCGCCAATTCTTTTTTGAAAATGCTAGAAGAACCATCGCCGTTCACTATTATTATTTTAATAAGTTCCAAGCCCAAGTTGATTCTTTCGACTGTTTTGTCAAGATGCGAGAAAGTGCAATTCTTGTCTTCAGGTGAGAAAGATATTGATAAAGAAACAATCAAAGAAATAGGCGAGTTCATGGTTGTGGCAAAACAAGGGATAACCGAGCGCATGCAATATGCCGAAAAACTGTTTGCCGGTAAAGATTACCAGAACCTTGTTGTCGGCCTGATTCACACTCTCCGGGCGAGGGAAAATCCAAATCATAAAGTTTTAAAAAAACTTCTTCGTCTTAACTCTTTACTCTCCCAGCCCCAATTCAACCACCGTCTGGCTCTGGAAAATTTTCTGATTAGTTTATAGCACCTCACAACCTCTATGCATGACTGCGGGGTGCCCCTTTTCTAAAATCTTGCTAGTTTTATAAAAGGGCACGCCCTCCGCCGGTTGATTGAAAGGTATGTGACATTTAGCAATAAGAGTTCAAATAAATAAGCGTAGGAACCCAGCCACCTGAAGACATTTGAGACCCGGCCTTTTGCAGGGTGCTCGGAGAAGTTTCTTGAGCGGTGCTTTAGCCCGCTCTAAGAATCTCTGTCGAGGCAGTATAATTCTTCACTGCCCGAACAAAAAGCCGTGGCTCATATAGCCGAGTCCCGTCGCAGGCGGGACGGAG
>OBEQ010951043.1_pt1 | contig 10019 bp, 12 predicted proteins | sample 1670901 | NCBI WGS metagenome assembly OBEQ01 (sample SAMEA104232315, study PRJEB22302) | groundwater metagenome | biome: forest; feature: aquifer; material: groundwater | place: USA | collected 2011-08-07 | depth 5.4 m | reverse complement strand
TTAAACGAAAAAGGGCTGGAAGGGGCTTAAAAAATGGACCCGATGGATTCAAAAATCAAAAATTATCTCGAAAACTCCCGCGCTTCGAAGTTCCTGTCCGACAACTTGGCCGAGGCAGAGAACGAAAACGTGCCGGGAAACCTTATCGCAAAGGCCAAAGCTCTTTTTCCGGGCGCCGGACAACTTTCTTGTCCTCACTGCGGGAAACCCATCACGCCGTTCAAAACTCCGCTCGCCGGACAAAAAATGAAAAATTCCGCATGGGCGGTCTTGGCCCTCGCGTCGTTTGCCGGTTCTTTTCTGGCACCGCGGTATTTTTTCCAATTTTTGGCGGGGTTTCTTTTTTTTGGGATCCGCTGGATCGTGGACCAACGCTCCACCAAAACCCAAATTTTTGTTTACAAAACGCTTCAGGAAGAAACGGCGCACAAGTCCGAAAGCCGCGATTTACATCACCCCTCATCTCATCTATAATAAACCCTTTCGAGACATAAAATTAATACGGGATGTAGCGCAGCTTGGCTAGCGCGCCTGGTTCGGGACCAGGAGGCCGTGGGTTCAAATCCCACCATCCCGATAATATTTTGGCTGGGGTTCTCCGCCGAATGGCGGATCCGCCTCAGGCGGAAAATCCCTGCATCCCGACCATTTTTTAAAAGGCCTTATGCCGAGATGTTAAATGCGCCAATCAGCCGCGCTTAAGTTTATAATCCTGCTTGGCATCGTGAGTCTTTTTGCCGACGTCACTTACGAGGGTGCCCGTAGCATCACGGGGCCTTACTTGGCGGTTTTGGGGGCTAGCGCTACCGTTGTGGGGCTGGTGTCCGGATTTGGCGAGCTTTTGGGGTATGGGCTTCGCCTTGCTTCGGGGTATTTGAGCGACCGGACCGGCAAATATTGGTTGATCACAATAGTGGGCTATACGATCAACCTCATTGCCGTTCCTTTTTTGGCGTTGACCGACCATTGGCCGGCCGCGGCGTGTTTGATTGTGACTGAAAGGGTAGGCAAAGCGATCCGCACCCCCGCGCGTGACGCGATGCTGGCTCATGCATCCAAGACTATGGGCCATGGCAAGGGCTTCGGCATTCACGAAGCGCTTGACCAGATCGGAGCCATGCTTGGCCCCTTGATTGTCAGCGGAGTGCTGCTCCTAAAAGGAAGCTACCGGACAGGCTTTGCGATACTTTTGCTTCCCGCGCTCCTGGCCTTGGGCGTTTTATTCACAGCCCGATTTTTTTATCCTTCTCCGAAAGACTTTGAAACAGATAAACCCCAAGAAGCGCCTTTCGGCTTCTCAAGAACTTATTGGATTTATCTCGCGGCGGTCGCGTTCATCGCGGCAGGGTATGCCGATTTTCCTCTGATTGCTTTTCATTTTGAAAAAACTCAAACCATTCCAAAGGCTTGGATTCCCGCGCTCTATTCGGTTGCCATGGCGGCGGACGCGATCGCGGCTCTTTCTTTCGGCTATTGGTTTGACCGGCGCGGAGTCTCGGTCATGTTTTTTGCGGCGTTTTTGTCGCTTTTTTTCGCGCCGCTTGTTTTTTTTGGAAATTTTTGGCTGGCATTTTTTGGCATGGTGCTTTGGGGCCTGGGCATGGGCGCGCACGAATCGGTGATGCGAGCGGCCGTGTCTTCGATGACCCCGGCGGGATACCGCGGCCGGGCCTTCGGAATTTTTAACACGGGTTATGGTTTATTTTGGTTTTTGGGAAGCGCGGTTATGGGAGTTCTTTATGATAAATCTGTAATGCTCATCGTCCTATTTTCTGTTGCGGTGCAATTTGTCTCACTGCCGCTTTTATGGGTGGTTTCAAAAAAAGGACGCTTGGCATGAAAACCCGTAGTGCCGGCGGTGTCGTGATGAACCTTGAAGGCGAAATTCTGGTCGTGAACCAAAACGGCAATTCCTGGTCTTTGCCGAAAGGCCACATCGAAGAAGGTGAAGATGAACTCACGGCCGCCAAGAGGGAAATCCGTGAGGAATCCGGGATCACTCGGCTTGAGTTGGTTAAGAAGCTACCAACTTACGAGCGTTACAAAATCGGCCGAAACGGCGGTGAAGACCCCTCGGAGCTCAAATCCATCAGCCTGTTTTTATTCCGCACCAATCAAGAGGATTTGAACCCGACCGATCCTGAGAATCCCCAGGCGGTCTGGGTCAAACCTGCCGCAGTGGCTTTGCTTTTGACCCATCCTAAGGACAAAGAATTTTTCCTGAGCGTCTTGGATCAGTTATAATGAAGCCCATGAAATGTTCCACGGCCTATTTTCAGTCTCCGCTAGGATGGATTCGGGTAGCATCAGGGTTACGAGGCATCGCGTCGCTTGGCTTTGAAAAGAGCGGCCATGGCCATACGGGAAAACTGTCCGGCTGTTCTTGGGATTTAAGGCTTTGTCTGTCCCAGCTTAAGGAATATTTTAAGGGATCGCGCAAACGTTTTTCCGTCAGGCTAAACCCGCAAGGGACGCTTTTTCAGAAAAAAGTTTGGGCCCAGATACGCCGGATCGGATATGGCCGGACGGTTTCTTATCAACAAATTGCGTCGCGGATCGGCCAAAGCAAAGCCACTCGGGCGGTGGGACAGGCCGCGGGGAGAAACCCTGTTTGTATTTTGGTCCCCTGTCATCGGGTGCTTGCTTCACGTGGCCTTGGGGGATATTCGCCCGGAACGCAGAAAAAAAAGTGGCTGTTGGGCCACGAAAGTCTTTTGAAGAGGGCGCGGGTTTGATAAAAATTTTGGTGATCGGAAAATCGGAAACGGCGACGGCTCTCTCCAAAGCTTTGTCCAAACTCTCCGCCACGATTTATTGTGAGAATAACCAGGCGCAAATAAAAAAAAAGCTCCTCAAAAATAAAATTAATATTATTTTTTTGGATGCGGATGATGTGTGGTTTGAAAACGGCCGCAAAACGCCCCTAGAAGCCCTGTTTCGAAAGTCAGGCAAACCCTTTATCGTTTTATCTTCCCAGAAAAAATCCACGCAGGTGATTGAAGCGTATCGTCGCGGCGCTTCCGATACGCTCACCAAGCCTTTGAACCAGCGCGAACTGATCATGCGGCTTAACGCGCTTCTTCTTAAAAAAACGCGCCTGACCTGCATCGGAGGCGGCACGGGGCTTTTCACGCTTCTTTTGGGCCTCAAGACTTTGCCTAATTTTTTACTGACTTCAATTGTCAGCATGAGCGACGACGGGGGTTCCTCGGGGAAACTCAGTCAAACTTTTGGGATTCTTCCTCCGGGTGATGTTCGCAGAAGCCTGGTGGCCTTGTCCAACGCGCCGGAAGTGATGAATCAAATCGTCCAACACCGCTTTGACAAAGGGGACCTTCGCGGCCACAGTTTCGGCAATATTTTTTTGACGGTGTTGGCGGAAGTCAAGGGCTCTATGGCCGAAGCCGTACGCGCTTTGAGCGATATTTTAAATATTCAAGGCATTGTTCTTCCGGCCAGCCACAGCGCGACTCAGCTGGTAGCCCGGTTTGCGGACCGGACCGTCATCAAAGGTGAGAGCCGGATTGATCTGGGTGAAGGCCGGGACCCGGATTTAAGAGTCAGGAAAATTTGGCACGAACCCGCGGCCGACTGCGCGTCCGACGCCCTGAGCTCCATTTTTAATTCCGACATCGTGACCATCGGGCCGGGAGACCTTTTCACGAGCGTCATCGCCAATTTGGCGATCAAAGATTTGGCCAAGGCGCTCGTTCAAACCCGCGCGAAAAAGATTTATATCTGCAATCTCATGACCAAACCGGGCGAGACGGCTCATTTCAATGCCGAGGATCATGTCCGTGAAATTCTTAAATATCTAGGAAAGGACTGTCTGGATGCGGTGCTTATTTCCGATACGCGGGTTTCCGAAGAGTCTCTTTTGGAATACGCCAAGAAGCACCAGAAGCCCGTGGAAATCGGCGACTTGCGGCGGCTTAAGAAAATGACCAAAGCCGAAATCATCGTCGCTGACATCGGGCACGAGACCGAACTGGTCCGGCATGACAGCCTTAAACTAAAGAATGAGATTCAGCGGCTTGTCAAACGTTGGGGAATTCACGGCGTTAAAAAGAGGGCGCGTTGAAGAACAAACTAGGGAAACCGGAAGCCCGCGCGCATGTTTTTTATTCGGGGCGCGTGCAAGGCGTGGGTTTTCGGTATACGGCCGAACGGTTGGCGATGGAACTGGTTTTGAACGGTTTTGTGAAGAATTTGCCCGATGGCCGGGTAGAACTGGTCTGTGAAGGCCCTAAAAAACAGATTGAGTCCTTGTTGGATAAAATAAAAATCAATCCCGCTTTGGGGCAGCACATCCGCAAGGCCTCGTGCGCCTGGGAAAACCCGACGGGTGAATTCAGCGACTTTCGGGTTGAGTTTGTGTCTTAAGATGAATTCCAAGCCTTCGGGGCGGAGCGCGAAAAGCCGCATTCAAGATTTAAAAAAAATACTCCGCCGCCACAACCACCTTTATTACAATCTGCACCGGACTGAAATTTCGGACGCCGAATACGACGCGCTTTTTAAAGAATTGGAAGGTTTGGAGAAAAAGTACCCTCAGTTTGCCGATCCCGACTCTCCGACCAAAACGGTGGGAGGTGGCCTTAAAGAGGAGTTTAAAACCGTATTTCATGAAACGCCCATGCTCAGCATTGACAACACGTATTCTAAGGATGAGCTTAAGGCGTTTGATGAGCGCGTGCGGAAACATTTTGAAGATCGCGCGACGGTCGAGTATGTGATGGAGCTTAAAATAGACGGCGTCTCCATGTCGCTTTTGTATGAAAACGGGTTCTTGATCCGCGCGGCGACGCGAGGCGACGGAGCCCGCGGCGATGACGTGACGGAAAACGTGAAGACCATACGGGAGATCCCGCAGGCCCTTAAAAATTCAAAGAAAATTCCTTCACATTTTGAAGTTCGTGGGGAAGTCTTTCTGACGCGAAAGAAATTTTTGGCCTTAAACAAGGAAAAAGAATCGCTCGGCGAAGAGCTTTTTGCCAATCCCAGAAACGCCGCCAGCGGTTCGCTCAAGCTTTTGGATTCCCGGATCGTCGCCAAGCGGGATTTAAGTTTTTTTGCTCACGGATCCGGGGCGATCCGGGATCATGGTTTCGAAACGCAGATGGATCTTTTGCAGTCGTTCAAGGATTGGGGTTTGCCGGTGAATTCATATTACCGCTTGTGCCGGACCCGGGAAGAGATGTTTGCCGGCTGTGAAGAGTGGGAAAAAGCCAGAGAGGCGCTTGACTTTGAAACGGACGGCCTGGTTTTTAAAGTCAATGATTTCCAGATGCAGAAAAAGCTTGGGGCCACGAACAAGAGCCCGCGATGGGTCGTGGCTTATAAATTTCCGGCCGAACAGGCCCGGACACGTTTGTCGGGCATCACGGTTCAGGTGGGCCGCACGGGGGTCCTCACACCCGTCGCGAATTTAGAACCCGTTCTTTTATCGGGCAGCACGGTCTCAAGAGCCACGCTGCACAACCAGGACGAAATCAGGCGGCTGGATCTTAAGATCGGCGATCAAGTGGTGATCGAAAAAAGCGGCGAAATCATTCCGCAAGTTGTTCGAGTGTTGAAAGACCTGCGGACCGGCAGAGAGAAACGATTTTTCATGCCGGAAAAATGTCCCGTTTGTGGCTCACCCACCGCACGCGAAGCCAAAGAGGTGGCTACCCGCTGCGTCAACGCCGCATGCCCGGCTCAGCTCAAGGCCGGACTTCTTCATTTTGCGTCACGAAAAGCCATGGACATCGAAGGATTAGGCGAAGCGCTGGCGGATCAGCTCGTGGACAAAAAAATAGTTTTAGATTTTTCGGACTTGTACCTTTTGAGACCTAAGCGCCTCGCGGCACTTGAGCGGATGGGGGAGAAATCGGCTTCAAATCTGATCCGTCAAATTCAAGAAAGCAAAATTCGCGACCTAGCGCGTCTGGTGTACGCCCTGGGCATCCGGCATGTCGGGATCAACGCGGCCCGGCTTTTGGCTCAGCATTTTGTTTCGATGGACCGTTTGTCACAAGCTCCCCCGGAAGCGATTCAGGCGATTCCGGCCCTTGGCGAAACGATTTCCGCAAGCGTTATCGCTTTCTTTGGAAATAAACAAAACCTGAAAGTACTGGAAAAATTAAAGGATTTCGGTTTAAATATGCGGACAGAAAAATCCGCAGAGAACCACCCGGGCGGGAGCCTGGAAGGCAAAACTTTCGTTTTGACCGGTACGCTGGAGGGTTTTACCAGGGGCGCGGCGGAAAAAGAAATTTTGGAACGCGGCGGACGCGTCTCATCGCAAGTCAGCCAAAAAACGCACGCGGTGATCGCCGGTTCTAAAGCGGGATCCAAGCTTCAAGAAGCGCAAAAATTGGGAGTCCAAATCTTGTCCGAAGCGGACTTTAAAAAAATTTTGAAGAAAGGATAAACCGGAAACTATGAAAAAGAAATTAGTTTTTTTTGTGTTAATTTTCGTGGCTTCAAGCCTTGCCGGATGCGAGACGGTTCAGAGAAAATTCACCCGCAAGGCCAAAGAACCTAAGCATGTAACCTCCGTTATTCCCTTAAGCGAAGGGTCGTATCAGAAAAAGTTTTCCAATGAGTTTTACTACAAGTCTCATTACACGCTTTGGAAAAGTTGGCATTCGGATCTGATTCAGTCATTAGGAGAAAACCAGAGGAAGGTCGAGCGCGCCGGCCAGGAGGCTTTGGGCCACTTGACCGAGCTGAAAGCCTATTTGGTGCCAGAAAAACAGGCTGAGCTTAATTTTCAAATCGAGGATTTGTCTAAAATTGTGGGCCGGATCAACGCCGGAAATACTTCGGCCTCGGAGATCCCGTTCATGCGGGCCTCGTTAGAAAAAATCCGCCGGATCGTAGCGTCTAACTTTTATTTCAATAAAATAAAAGACCAAATGGTTCCGGAAAGTGTGGACCTTGCCAGTTAGGAGGCCAGACAGCCCTTATGGACGCCGACATCAAGTCCTTCTTGAATTTTGTTTCCATTGAAAAAGGGCTTTCGAAAAACACCCTTCTTTCTTACGCCAGAGACTTGCGCCGGTACGCGGCGTTTTTAAAAAAAAGAAAACTGGACGAGCTTACGCGCGTGGGGCGCGAAGACATCACGGATTTCCTTCTGGAGGAAAAAGACCGCGGGCTATCGGCGCGCTCGGTCTCGCGGGCGCTTGTCGCGGTGAGGATGCTTCATCGTTTTTTGACGCAGGAAGGAAGATTGAAAGAGGATGCCGCCGAACTTTTGGAGGCGCCTAAACTCTGGAAAACTCTTCCTGAAGTTTTGAGCGTCGCGGAAGTCGAGGTTCTTCTTAAGAGCCCCAACGCCCGCAAGCCTCAAGGGTTGCGGGATCAGGCCTGTTTGGAGCTGATGTACGCGGCGGGCTTAAGGGCCAGCGAAGTGACCGGCCTGAAGTTGGGGCAATTGAATTTTGAGGAAGGCATTGTTCGCGTGACCGGCAAAGGGGAAAAAGAGCGGATGGTCCCCGTGGGCCGGCCGGCGCGCCAAAGCCTCAGGCGTTATCTTGACAGGGCGCGAAATCGTTGGGTGAAAGGGGCAGAAGAGGACGCGTTTTTTGTGACGCGTTTCGGCCGCAAAATGTCGCGTCAGGCGGTTTGGAAGATTCTTCGTAAATATGCCAAAGAAAGCCGCCTCCAAAAGAAAGTTTATCCTCATATTTTGAGGCACTCCTTCACGACGCATTTATTGGAAAACGGAGCGGACTTACGCGTGGTACAGGAACTTTTAGGGCACGCGGATATTTCGACCACTCAAATTTATACGCACATGGACAAATCACGCCTCAAGGGGATTCATAAAAAATTTCACCCGAGGCCTTAAGATAAGGACTTCATTCGATGTCACAACGATCGAGCCAAGTCGCGGAAGAATTAAGAAAAATTATCAGCATGATTCTGATTGATGATCTGTCAGACCCGCGCATGGGTTTTTTGACCCTGACCCGCATAGAACTCACCGCGGATCTGCGCTTCGCGAAGGTTTTTTATAGCGTCTTGGGGACCCAAGAACAAAAAGAATCCACCCGGGAAGCGCTCGAAGAAAACCTGACCTTCATCCGCCGGCTTGCGGTACAGCGGATCAACATGAAATACGCCATGGAAATCCGTTTTGAGGAAGACCGCTCCATTGAGAGTAGTTTTCAGATAGATTCAATTTTGAAGAAAATTAAAGATGAGAAGCAAAAGGACTAAAAAGGGGTTTACGGAATATGGACGGCATCCTTCTTTTCAACAAACCTATTCTTTGGACCAGCCATGACGCGGTGGATTTTTTTCGCCGGCGGCTGGGACAGAAAAAAGTAGGCCACGCCGGCACCCTGGATCCGATGGCCACGGGCCTTTTGGTCATGCTGTTGGGCGCGGCCACCAAAGCTTCCTCTCGTTTGAGCGGCCTGGACAAGGATTACGCGGGCACCATGACTCTGGGGATCACCACGGACACCCAGGATCTCGAAGGAAAGATCATCGCCGTGGAAGAAAATTATGACGCGATCGGTGAAAGCCGCGTGCGGGAGGTCTTCGGCCTTTTTCATGGTTTGATCCGGCAGGTCCCGCCGGCGTATTCCTCGGTCAAAAAAAACGGGAAGAAACTTTACGAATGGGCCAGAAAAGGCGTGGCCTGCGCCCCGGAAGCCCGTCAAGTCATGATCCGGCGATTTGACTTGGATGCTTACCTCCCGCCGGAAGCGCATTTTACCGTCAGTTGCTCCAAAGGAACTTATGTGCGAACACTTTGTGATGAAGCGGGGAAGCTTTTGGGTTGCGGCGCGGCATTGTCGAGCCTGGTCAGGACACGCGTTGGAAAATTTCAGCTCAAAGACGCCCTGACAGAAAACCAAGTAGAGTCTTTTTTAAATCTTGATCTCGAAAAAAGAATTGTTTCGGAATGAAAACCTATTTTTTGCCCGACGGCCAAAACGAAATCAAACCGTTGCCCCGGGCTGTCGCCATCGGAATTTTTGACGGGGTCCATCGGGGCCATCAAAAAATTCTTAAGGCGGTGGTCCAAGAGGCGCGGCGGCGAAAAATAATTCCGGCGGCGGTGACGTTTGACCCGCATCCGGCAAAAATTTTGTACCCCACGCGCGAATTTCATCCCACGATTTTAATGTCCTTGGCCCATCGCTTGAAAACTCTTGAAAGGTTCGGCATCCGGGAGACATTCGTGGTCCGTTTTAGCAAAAAATTTTCTAAAATTTCCCACAACGATTTTTTGAAAAAAATTTTACTTGAAACGCTCAAAATGCGCATGGTTTCGGTCGGCAGTGATTTTAGGTTTGGGCACCGCGGGCTCGGCGACGCGGTATTTCTTATTCAGCGGGCCGGGCAGGACGGTTTTAAAGTAAAATTTACTCGGGCTCTCCGGTTTGGCAAAGAAGCCATTTCCAGCACGCGGATCCGCCGGGTGATCGAAAAGGGAGGCCTTGCGAGCGCCGGCCGCATGCTGGGAAGGCCCGTATCCGTCATGGGGACGGTGGTGCGCGGCCGCGGACGCGGCAAAAAACTAGGCTTCCCGACGGCCAACTTAAACCCCCACCACGAAGCGCTCCCACCACCCGGAGTTTACGCCGCTCGCGGTTTTTTGGGAAAAAAGCACTTAAAAGGGGTGATCCACATAGGGGAAAGGCCTACTTTTAAAGACAGACAGAAGAGCCTGGAAGTTCATTTTTTTAATTTCCACGCGACCATTTACGGCAGGGACGTAGAGCTTATTTTCGTGGCAAAATTGAGAAACATTCGCCGTTTCGCAAACCCCGCGGAACTAACACGGGCCATCCAAAAAGACGCTCGAAAAGCGGTTGAAATTTTAAAGAACGTGGGGTCGTAGGTCAAGGCCAAAGGGAGGTATTGAATTTCCCCACTATGGTCGGCTCCTCTGCTACTGGGGGATGAGTGTCTACTAAGATCTTAGATAGACCTTTACTGCTTCGCTTCTAGCGAAGCAGTAAAGGTCGGGCAGTCCAAGGAGTCCTTCTATTTCCCGTCGCGTGACCTCCGTG
>OBEQ011333883.1_pt1 | contig 10020 bp, 6 predicted proteins | sample 1670901 | NCBI WGS metagenome assembly OBEQ01 (sample SAMEA104232315, study PRJEB22302) | groundwater metagenome | biome: forest; feature: aquifer; material: groundwater | place: USA | collected 2011-08-07 | depth 5.4 m | reverse complement strand
GGCGTCGCCAGCGACCAGTTCGCCTTCTGCGCCAGCCTGTACGAAGGTCTGTGGGGCTCAAGCCCCTTCCCGCCGCGCGCCGACGCGAGCCTGGATTCCTACATCGCCGATCGGCGCGCGCTCGAACCGCCCGCCCGGCCGCTCGTGCCGCGCCTCCTGCGCGGCATCGTGATGCGCGGCATGGCGCCCGCGCCCGACGCTCGCCATGCCTCGATGGCGGCGCTGCTCCACGAGGGCGAGCACGTCGAGGTGGCGGCGCGTCGCCAGCGTCGCCTGCGCGTGGCCGCCCTCGTGCTCGCGGCGCTCGCGCTCGCGGCCGTGGCCGGGATGAAGTGGCAGCGAGTGGCGGCGCGGCACGCCAGCCAGGCGCGCGAGGGGGCGGCGCAGCGTCGGCTGGCGGTCATGGAGCAGGGTTACGCCGAGCTGGTGGCGCACAAGCGCCACGCGGACGCCGAGCGGCAGTTCGGCGAGTTCACCCGCCTGGAGGAGAACCGCGGCACCGACGCCCTCGCGCAGGCGTGGCTGGACCATGCGGCGAGCATGCACGCGCAGGGGCAGCTCGACCGCGAGCTCGACGCCTGGACCATGGCCTTCACCCAGGCACCCGGGCAGAAGCGGCAGGTCGAGGCCCTGCTCGGCCTGTCGGCGAGCTTCGAGCGCCGCTGGGACTGGGACGGGCTCGATGCCGCGGTGCGGCTCATCGACCGCCAGCCGCCCACCGACGCGACGCAGGCCGAGCGGGTGGAGTCGCTGCGCGTGGCCGCGCTGCTGGCCAGGCGCGAGCTCGTGGGCGCCGCGACCACCCTCGCCGCCGGCGCGCGCACGCCCCGGGCACACGACCCGAGCGCCACCGCGCGCACGCTGGCCGCGCTGGCCCGGGGTACGCGCACCGACCTGGAAGCCCTCGACGTCGCGCCCGCCGACCTGCCCGGCGGCAAGGCGCTGTTCGTCCTGAGTCCCGACGGCGAGCAGGTGATCGCCGTGCGCGCCGCGCGCGGGCTCGAGCCCATGTGGAGCGCGTCCCTGACCGCTGCGCTCGGACCCGCGTCGCGCATCTGGGCGCTCTCGCCCGGGCAGGGCCGCTGGTTCCTGCTCGCGCAGCATCGTTCACCCCGGAACGGCGGAGTGGCGGCGGTCTACCAGGTGCAGGACGGGCGGCTGGTCCTCGTCTACTCCTGGCAGGAGAACTACATCGCTGGCGCCCTCAGCGCTGATCTCGCCGGCACCGGCACGGCGCAGATGTTCGTCGGCACGGGTGCGTACTCGCGACGACTGCTGCAGCTGGTGGAAGGTCCACACGGCTTCAGCGTCAGCGAGCCAGTCCAGGACATGCTCACCAGTCGTTCCGACGTCGTGGCCATGAGCAGCGTGGGTCAGAGTCTACTCCTCGGCGTCGGCCCGTGGCACGCGTACGACGTCAGGGTCGTGCAGGCGGGTGCCCAGGGCCTGCACGCAGTCGCGCGGCTGAGGTTGGGCCTGGTCACCGGGCTGGCGCCCATCGTCACCGCGGCGGGCCCACGCATCGCTGCCGCCAAGGGCGACCAGTTCCCCAGCCAGCTGGTCTTCCCCGACGGAGATCACCTGGGTCCCGCCGCAGGGATCTACTTTCTCGACTGGACCGGCAGCTCGCTCGCGGTCGCGTCCTCCCTGGTCGCGCCGCGGCCCGAGGCGGGGGCGCGCCAGCTGACGCTGGGGCCGCTCGGCGTCGCCGATCTGGATGGCGACGGTCGCAGCGATCTGTTCACCACCCTGCTCTCGCCCGGCAAGGCGCAGCACGCCTTCTTCGCCGTCCAGCAAGCGGACGGCACCTTCGCGCCGCTGCTCGTTGGTGGCATGACGGCGCTGCACGCGGCCCAGCTCGACCAGGATCCCGCCGACGAGCTGCTGGTCGAGCTCGCCGACGACAGCCACCTGTGGATCCTGGGCCTGGGCGACACTCCCCTGCCGGCGATCGAACGCGGCTCCGACGTGCGGGCGAAGCAGCGCGAACCCGCGCCCTCCGGCGCGGATGCCGTGCTGACGCGCATGTGGGAGCGCGGCAACGACCTGGCCGCCATGGGCCTGCTGGCGCGAGCTGCCGCGGTCTACGACGTCATCGCCGAGTGGGGTGGGCCGGCGGGCGAGGCCGCGCGCCAGCACGCCGGCATCCTCTGGGAGGCGCACGGAGATTTCGGGCTCGCTGCCACCCGCCTGGCCTCGGTGGCGCACGCCAGCGCCCGGCTGCATGCCGCCGAGCTGAGCGCTCGCCTGCACGACTTCGACGCCGCGTATGCCCTGGCAGCGGACGCCGCCGGCCTGGCCGACGCGAGCGCCGAGGAGCGTCGCCTGGCCTTGCAGCTGCAGGCCGAGATGGCCGCGCGCCGCGCTGCACCTGCGCTGACGCTCGATTTCCACAAGCCACTCGACGCGAGCTGGTCGATCGTCAGCCCCGAGGCGCTGCGCAGCGATCTGCGCGAGGGCGTGCTGCGCATCGATGCCTTCAACGACGGCGATCGGATCGCCGAGCTACCGGTCGAGGCCGCGGGTGACTGGCTGAGCATCTCGGTCGACCTCGACGTCCTGCACACCGACTGGGGCGCCGGCGTCGAGGTGGTCAGCCAGGACGATTCCTCGCCCACGCTCCGCCTGGGCATCGCCATCGGCGCCTACGGTGGGGGCGGGCTGCTCGAGCGTCGCGCGGGATGCATCGTGCCCGGCCGACCCGCGCCCTCGCTGACGAGCATCACGCCCATCGATTCGGCCTCGCTGGTCGAGGGACGGCGCATCACCGTGAGCTACGTGCCCAGCCTGGGGCAGGCCTGGTGCACGGTGGCGAGCCGGGACGGAACCGTCGTGCACAGCGAGCTCGTACCCGTGAAGCTGGATACCTGGTTCACGGCCAGCCGGCTGGTCATCCGTCAGGGCGGAGAGGCCGAGCTGACCGGCCAGCTGTGGGCCTCGGCCAACCTTCATGAGATCGCCACCCGCGGGCTGCGCGTGCACGCGAGCCCGGACGACCCGGTGCAGCTCGGCCACCGGCAGCTGGTCGAGGGCAATCCCGGCGCTGCACTCGCCGCCTACGACGCGACGCCGCGGCCTTCCGACGCGTCCTGGGTCATCGGGCGCGTGTCCGCCCTGCACGCCCTGGGCAGGCAGGACCAGGCCCTCGCCGCCCTGGCGGCGGCGCGGCGCTCGGGCGTGCGCGTCGACGAGGCCATGTGGCACCTGGTCAGGATGCACGACCGCGCCTTCGCGCCCCTTGTGCAGGCGCTGCTGGGCCGGTCCTACGTGCATCAGTTCCTGACGCACTGGGAGCCGGTGCTGCAGATGGAGCTCGCCGACCCGCGTGTGCAGGAGCTGATCACCGGGACGCTTTCGTCCGCTGCCGCGAGCTTTCCCGCGAGCAAGCCCGGCGAGCGGCTGGAGGCCGCCTTCTTCCTCGGTTTCCGCGGCGAGGCCTGGTGGTACCTCGGCCACGTTGGATCGGCGCGCGCCGATCTCGAACGTGCGCTCGAGCTGGGCCAGCTGCAGGATGTGGCAGCGCAGTCCGACCTCGCGGTGCTCATCTACCGCATCGAGATTGGCCGCAGCCATGTGATCCTGGCCGCCCTGCTCATCGATGCTGGCGACGAAGCGAAGGCGCTCACACACGCGCGCGCCGCGCTGGGCATTGCCGGCGACGAGGTTCGCGACTGGATGATGACCATTCCCGAGCTCGCCCGCCGGCGTGGTGCGCGCGACTGGGACGAGGTGCTCGGGCCGTGACCTAGCTAGCGGCGGGCGCGGCGGCCGCTGTTGACCACCTGCAGGCCGTGCTCGATGGTCTTGTTGGCCAGGTCGGGCGCAAAGCACAGCTGCAGGGCCACGCGCTCGATGCAGCGGCGCGAGGCCTTCGACAGCGCGGCTTCGCTGTCGATCTCGACCTTGACCACATGCGAACGCTGGTCGAGATCGAGGCGCAAGGTCAGCTTGACCACGCCGCGTGAGGTCACGCAGCGGGCGAACTCCTCGGTGCGCTGACCGAGCACCTCGCTGGGGGAATCCGACTTTCCCTGGCTCTGCGCGTCCCCGGCCGTGGCCGTGGACAGTACCAAGGCTGCCAAGAGGATGAGGTGGCGCATGTGCTGCTGTAAGGCATACCTCGGGCCAGATCGCCGATTCCAAGTCTTCCAGCCAGTTGCACGGGCACTTCGGCGCCGCTGGGGACTGCCGACCTGACCGTGTTCTGCACAATGCGGGGCCGCGCCCCCGCACAGGTGTCCCCAGCGGCGACACTCGCTAGCGCAAGGGGACCTTGCGCAGCTCCTCGGCCAGCGCGACCAGCTCGCGCTCGCGCGGATGACCGGCGCGCCAGACCAGACGGAAGGCGTCGGCGCGCGCGGACACGCGCGGCACGAGCGCCTCGAGCCGGCCTGTCTCCAGGTCCTTCTCGATGAAGTAGCGCGGCAGCACGGCGACCCGGCCGCCATCGAGGACGCGGCGGCGGATGGCGCCGATGCCACCCATGTACTCGACGCGCTCGAACGGCCAGGGTGCGCTCTCGGGCAGCGCGTCGAGGAAGTAGCGGAACAGCGGCAGGTCGCGCGTCACGTCGACGAGCACGAAGGCGGGCGCCTGGGCGGCGCCGCGCAGGCGTGCGCGCATGCCGCGCGTGCCCACGAACACGTATTCCTCGGCGTGCAGGGCCGCGTAGGCCAGGCCCGCGCCGGTCAGGCGCACGCTGGCGATCATCGCGTCGAGATCGCCGCGCTCCAGGCGCACGACCAGATCCGGGCTGTCGCCGTTGTACAGGTGCAGGGTTCGTTCGGGGCGCACGCGCGCCAGCGCGCTCAGCGCCGGGACCAGCCAGGAGATGCCCAGCTCGTAGCGCGTGCCCAGCAGCAGCTCGTAGGGCAGCGGCCGATCGGCGCCCACGGCCGCGTTGCGCAGGCGTTCGACGCCGGCGAGCGCCTCGCGTGCGAGTGGCAAGAGGCGCTTGCCTGCGTCGGTCAGGCTGACGCGGCGCGTGGTCCGGGTCATGAGCGGCACGTGCAGATCCTCCTCGAGGCGACGGATGCGCTCGGAGAACGCCGCCGGTGAGAGGAAGACGCGCGCCGCCGCGGCGCGGAAGTTGAGCGTGGTCGCGACCGCGTCGAAGCAGCGCAGCGAGTCGAGGTCCATGGGTTTCATCGTACGTCACAGCCGAACAGTCACGTTCAGATGATTCGGATTATTTGTGCAATCGCGGAGGCCTAAGATTTGCTGCGAGGAGGTGGGAAACTCATGAACAAGACTATCTCGCAGGTATCTCTCGCGCTCGGGCTCCTGGGTGGGTGCACGACGGGAGGTCCGGGCACTCCCGAGCCGACCACGAGCGCCAACGTGACCGAGAGCCGCCAGGACCTCGAACGACTGCGCGCGCTCCAGGTCTTCGACGTCGGCCAGCTGCTGCTGGCTCTGCCCGGCGAGGCGACCTCCTGCTACGGGCCCTGCCCGGGCTGGGAGGACCAGATCGCCGCCGAGGTCGCCCGCCAGCTGCCCCGCCTCGACCGGCTGACCCGGGCGGCCGAGCAGCTGCGTCCGCTCGCGGATCCCGCCGCAGCGCCCGACGCCTACGAGCTGGCCGCGGATCTGCAGAAGCTGCGCGATCTCGACATCGTGCAGGTGGGCGAGCTCCTGGTCAGCGTGCCCGCCAACGAGCCCAACTGCTACAACCTGCCCTGCCCGGGCGAGCAGGAGAAGGCCGACCTCGAGAACCGCACGCGCGCCGCGTTCGTGAAGCTGCTCGCCGACAGCACCGACAAGCTGGGCCTGTAGAGCGGCAGGGCAGCGAGAGGGAGCGCGTGGCTGGCGGGATCCGCTTTCCCGACGTGCCCGGCCGGCTCGGCCTGGGCGTGGGGCTCGACATGCCCTGGGGCGGACCGGTCGGGTTCGTTCCTGATCCGGCACGCGGCAGCGATGGGCTCGCGCCGCGCGTGCGCCGCTTTCTCGCTGATCCGGGTGCGCGCTGGTCGCACGCCTTCTTCTCCTGGCAGCCGCGCGCGCGCGCCCGCCTGCGCCTCGACGACTACGTGCCGGCGTGGGACGACCTCTTTGCCCACGTCCCCGCCGGCACGGTGCGCGCGCTGCACCACACCGCGCTCAACCTGGGCACGCTCGCGCCTTACGGCCGCGCCGCGCTGCTCGACTTCACCAACGCGCTGTGCGAGCGCTACCACCTGCGCTGGGTCAACGAGGACCTGGGCCTGTGGTCGCTCGCGGGCAAGCCCTTGCCTTATCCCTTGCCGCCCTTCCTCACCGACGAAGGCCTGGCCGCGTCAGTGCGCGCCGTCAACCAGTGCCAGCGCGGCCTGTGCGTGCCGCTGGTGGTCGAGTTCCCCGGCTTCTCGCAGGGCGTGAGCGTGGTCGTGGGCGCCTGGGACGCGTACGACTACTTCCGCGTGCTGGCCGAGCAGACCGGCGCGGCGGTCACGCTCGACGTCGGGCACCTGCTGTCGTGGCGCTGGCTGCGCGGGGCGCGCGGCGCTGCCCTCCTGGACGGTCTGGAACGGCTGCCGCTCGCGCACTGCTTCGAGATTCACCTGTCGGGCTGCGAGATCGTCGGCGATCGCTTCATCGACGCGCACCACGGCGAGCTGCTCGACGCCCAGCTCGAGCTGCTCGCGCTCCTGCTCGACGCCTGCCCGCAGCTGCGCGCGGTCACCTACGAGGACCCGCGCCTCGATGCCGAGGGTGCGCTCGTGCCTTCCAATCGCGCCAGCCTGGCGCGTCTCACCGAGGTGCTGCGCGCATGGAATCCACGCTGACGCTCTTGCTCCACCGTCGCGACGCGCGCGCCGCGCTGGCGGCGCGCGACTTCGCCGCCCTCGGCATCGCCGGCGACGCGGCGGCGCAGGCGGCCTTCGCCGCGCTCGATCTGCACGAGCTCGAGGCGTCCGCCGCGGCGGTACGCCGCGAGCTGCTGACGCGCCGCCACCGCGGCACCGGCGGCCTGCTCGACTGGTACCCGCGCACCATCGCCGCCTGGCGCGCCCGGCATCCCGACGACGCCACGCTCGACGCCCTGGCGGCGACGTTCCTCGAGTCGCCCGCGGCCCAGGCGTGGCGCGAGGGCGTGCAGGACGAGCCCGGGCAGTGCCTCGAGGAGGCATTCCATCGCTTCGCCGATGCGTGCGCGCTGGGCGACGCGGCGGCGCGCGAGGACGAGTGGTTGACCGCGCAGCTGCGTGCCCTGGCGCTGTGCCCCGAGCCGGCGTTCGTGGTCCCCGCCGAGCTGCGCCCGGCCGCGGCGGGCGGCTGGTTCGCCGTCGCCACGGCTGCGCCCGCGCCCATGCTCTACGCCGCGGTGCGTGGTCGCTTCATCCGCGGCGCCATCACGCCCGGGCTGGCGGCCGGCCTGCGCAGCGACGCCGACGCGGCCCGGCTGCCCGCCGAGATCCACGCGTCGCTGGCCGAGCTCGGCCTGCTCGCACCGCGCGCTCGGCCGCCGGACTAGACGTACGCGTGCTGCATGCGGGCATGATGACAGCACGAACGCCGCATCGGACGGCGGCATGTCGCCCAGTGTGCAGCGGCGTCCTCGCGTGTGCGGAGCTGTTCCCAGGTGCTCGGGGCGCAGGCCCTGCGGCGCAGCGCATACAGGCGAAATCACGTCGTCCGCGCCCAGGCATCGCAATTGCCTCCTCGCGCGCCGAGGTGACTTACATGAGAGCACGAACTCTTCGTCTATCCTGCCTGGCTCTGCTGCTGCCGCTCGCCGGTGCGTGCGCCGATGAACCCGCGGGAGCCGTTGCCACGTCGTCGCTCGAGCAGGCGTGCGTCACGCCCGAGCCCGAGCCGCCGCTCTACCCCGCGGGCCAGACGCTCTTCGGCAAGACTCCCGGCGAGTGGACCGCCGCCTGGTGGCAGTGGTCGCTGGCGATCCAGAAGATCGGCAACCCCATGCGTGGCGGGCCCTGCGACCAGAACCAGTCGGGCGACGTGTTCTTCCTGGCCGGCAACTTCGGCGGCGTCGAGACGCGCACGTGCGAGATCCCCAGCGGCAAGGCGCTCTACTTCCCCATCATCAACATGATCTGTCGCGCCGCGCCCGAGGCCAGCTGTGCCGCCACCGGCGACCTGGCCGAGCTCACCGCGTGCTCGCGCATGGGCGAGCACGTGCAGCTGTCGCTCACCATCGACGGCGTGGCCATCGAGGGCCTGACCGACTACCGCGCCGACTCGGACATCTTCAATGCCTCGGTGCCCGCGGAGCGCGCGCAGCATGTGATGCCGTGCATCGGCCCCATCCGCGCCAACACCTGCGGCGTGGAGGTGGGCAGCGAGCGTCCCATCATGACCGACGGCTACTGGGTCATGGTGCGGCCGCTGGCTCCCGGGCCGCACACGCTGCGCTTCGTCGGCGTCGACGGCCTGCCGCCCGACGCGTTCTCGCTCGACGTGACCTACAACATCAACGTCGCGCCGGAGCCGGAGCCGGAGCCGACGCCGGAGCCGACGCCTGCACCGGAACCCACGCCCGAGCCGGCGCCCGAGCCCGCGCCCGCGACGTAGGCTACGGGCAGGTGTAACCGACCAGCTTGCACCCGGCCTGCAGGACCTCGTCGCGTCCGGCGGCGACCCCGGCGATGGTGCGCGCCACCGGCAGCGTCGGCACGATGCCGACGCCGTGGTGGGTCGAGAAGTCGTGCTTGAGCACCAGCATGCCGGTGAAGGTGATGACCAGGCCGCCGGGCAGCTTGATGTGGTTGATGTTGCCGTTGGTGCCCGCGGTCGTGCCGCCCACGATGGCGCCCAGCTTGTAGCTCTCGACGATGCCCATGATGCTCTCCGCGTAGCTCACCGCCCGCTCGTCGGTGAGGAAGACGATCTTCCCGGCGATGCGCGGCCTGGCGGGGGGCAGGTTCCAGCGTCCGCCCGTGTCGTAGGTCCACTCCTTGCGGTCGGGGCGGGTCGCGATGGGCACGTTCCAGCGCGCCGATTCGAGCGCCGCATCGCTCAGGTGCGGCAGGATCTCGGTGGCCGCGCCGGTGGGATAGCCGCGCAGGTCGAAGACGACCGCCTTGGCCCGGGCCAGCTTGTCGACGGCGGCGGCGAAGTCGGCGCTCTCGACGCGACCGAGATCGACGTACCACAGCCCGGGCGTGAGCTCGGCAACCGTGGCCGGCCTGCGCTCGGTACGCCATTCCGTCCGATCCGCGCTACGCGTGAGCACCACGGAGCGCGTCGCGCCACCCGCCTGCACCTCGAGCGTGAGCGTCGTGCCTTGCCCGCCCGAGGCGAGCCCCTGCAGCGCCTTCCATTGCGCGTACCCCGGCGTGGCCGCCGAGACCATGGTCAGCTCGGTGGCGAGCGCCGCGAGCGCCGGTTTGCCGTCGATCGACACCACCACGTCGCCGGGTTCGAGATCGCCGGCACCTTCGCCGACGCTCAGCACGACCAGCTTGCCCTCGACGATGCCCCAGCTGATGGGCGGCAGCGCCATCGCGGAGTCGAGGCCGGAGACCGTGCCGTGACCGTCGTGCAGCTTGCTCACCATGGCGGCCACGGTGCGCTGGAACGCCGCAGCGTCGCGATCCGGGGCGGCGGCGGCGAGCGTCTCCGCCAGCACGGCGGGCCAGTCGACCTTGACCACGTCGAAATAGGGATAGAAGTGCTGCAGCACCGTCCACGCCAGGGCCACGTCGGCCAGGCGCACGGCGCGCTCGTCGGCGCTCACGGCGCCCGAGGCGGGCGCGCTCGCGGTCGTCGCGCTGACGTGCGGCAGGGTGCCGTCAGCGTCCTTGAACAGCGCCACCGGCAGCAGCGCCGAGAGCCCTCCGCCCAGGTCGACGACCATGGGCCTGCGCGGATCGGCGAAGGGTGGGGCGACCGGGCCGTCGTTCCATTCCTGGCTGATGCGCTCGCTCGAGTAGGCGGACCCGCCTGCGCGACCGCTCGTGCCCGCGCCGAACCCGTGGTGGCGCCACATCGTGACGCTCAGGCCGGTCGCGACCACGGCCGGCACGAGCTCGGCGGGCGGGGCCCGGGCAAAAGCGGGCCCCCCCCCCAAACCGCCCCCGG
>OBEQ010939743.1_pt1 | contig 10020 bp, 6 predicted proteins | sample 1670901 | NCBI WGS metagenome assembly OBEQ01 (sample SAMEA104232315, study PRJEB22302) | groundwater metagenome | biome: forest; feature: aquifer; material: groundwater | place: USA | collected 2011-08-07 | depth 5.4 m | reverse complement strand
TGGATACGACCGTCAAGATTCCGAACGCGAACAAGGCCAAGTTCCAGGAGGCGGCTGAAGGCGCGAAAGCCGGCTGCCCAATCTCACGTCTCCTGAATACGAAGATTACGCTTGACGCCAAACTTGCGTGAGGTCGCGAATCGGGATTCGGGATTCGAATCCCGAACCCCGAGTCCCGAATCCCGGTCTAGCTTTCCGGCTGAATGTGGCGCGGCCGGCTGAAACGGCCCACGACGGGCTGCGCGATATCGGCAAAATCACCGTAGTGCATCCGGATACAGTCGGTGTGTGTGCCGGCGTTGAACACCATCTCCGGGTCACCGACGAAGCATTCCTCGACGAACACGCGCTGCAGGTAGAGGCCGCCGAAGGGGGGCATCGCGCCCTCCTCGCAGTCCGGATACAGATCTGCAATCTCGCGCGTGCTCGCCAGGCGCAGCGCTGCCGCGCCGATCAGCCCGAGCAGCCTGTCGAAATCGACCGTGTAGTGCGCGGGGACCACGGCGAGCACGACCTCGCCGTCGGCAACGCAGACGACCGTCTTGGCCCACGAGCGACCCGGTACGTGAGAAACCGCGGCGGCGTGCATCGCGGTAAAGGCGGGTGCGTGCCGGAAGGTCGTGTACGGAATCCTGGCCTTGGTCAGGAACTCGTCAAGAGAGCGCGGTCTCATCAGGCCTCCGGGCCGGCGGCGAACCAAACTGCCGTGGTTAGAGTTGGAAACCCTGACGCCGAGGGCGCAGTATAGTGCATGGACACCCAAACAGGATCCTTTCATCCTGTATTCATCGATCAAGGTGTAAGTCCGAAACTCACGCAAGCACGTACGTAAGGGTAGGAGGTCTTTCCGATATGAGATCGCTCGTCATTATCAGGCGTTTGATCCTTCTAGGCGCCATCCTGGCGCTGCCGGCGATGGCGTTCGCTCAGGACGCGGTCCTGACTGGCACCATCACCGATTCCACAGGAGCAGTACTTCCTGGTGTGACCGTCGAAGCAGTCAACGAGGCTTCCGGCAACAACTACGAAGCCGTCACTGACGCGCGCGGGGTCTACCGCATCCCCATCCGCGTCGGGTTATACAAGATCACCGCTCAGCTTGCGGGGTTCGGGAACGTGACGCGCACGGGCGTCGGGCTGCTCGTCGGCCAGACCATCACGCTGAATCTTCAGATGGCGCCTTCCTCGCTCCAGGAGACCGTCACGGTCACCGGTGAAGCACCGCTCATCGAGACGCAATCATCCGAGCTTGGAGGCAACATCGATCCGCGGCAGGTGCAGGATCTGCCGACGGCCGGACGCAACTGGATGTCGCTGGCGCTGCTCGCGCCCGGCAACCGCACCAACGCGCAGGGCTCGCTCCCGGTCCAGGACCGCGGCGACGTGCGCGAGTTCCAGCTGAACGTCGACGGCCTGCAAGTGACCGCGAACCTCGGCACCGGTAATCAGGCGCGCTACAGCGAAGATGCGATCGCGGAGTTCCAGTTCATCTCGAACCGGTTCGACGCGACGCAGGGCCGCTCGTCGGGCGTCCAGGTGAACGCCGTCACCAAGTCCGGCACCAATAACCTCTCGGGCACGTTCGTCGGCAACTTCCGCAACAGCAGTTGGAATGCCGCCGATCCCGTCCTCAACCGCGTCCTGCCGTACAAGAACCAGCAGTACAGCGGCACGGTCGGTGGTCCGATCATCCTCAACAAGCTGCACTACTTCGGCAACTTCGAGTACGAGCATCAACCGCTCACCTCGATCTGGAACACAGCTTTCCCGGCGTTCAACGTGACGCTGAACGGCGTGCGCAGCGTCAAGCTGTCGGGCGTTCGTCTGGACGAAGAGCTGTCATCGAAGATGCGGGTGATGGGAAAGATCAACCACTCGCGGCTCAACGAGCCGTTCGGCAATGGAGGCAGCAATCACCCGTCCGCGACCGCGGCCAACCAGGAGCACTCGACCGACGTGGTCGGCGAGTTCACCGCGGTCCTCAGCAACCGCGCGCTGAACACCGTGCGCGTGGGATACGCGTCGTACGGCATCAACCAGTACAGCCTCACGACCTGGTCGAACCACTGGCAGAAGGCGAACGGGATCACGACCGACGGCCCGGCGATCACGTTCCGCGGCTTCTCGTTCAACCGGAACAGCAACCTGCCGCGGTATCGCAACCAGAACACCTACACGATCCACGACGACTTCACGTATTCGTACGACGTCGCGGGCCACCACGATCTCAAGGCCGGCGGCGAATACCTGCACCTGCTGGACAACACGCGGAACTGCAACCGCTGTGGTGGCGCGATTACGGCCAACGGCGGGCCGATTCCAGCGAACATTCAGGATCTCTTCCCGAATGCGTTCAATGCCGATACGTGGAAGCTCGCCGATCCCGCGATGGGCGCGGTGACGACGCGCTACACCGTCGGCGTGTCGGACTCGTCGAACTTCCTGACGCCGGTCTACATGTGGAAGTACGGCGCGTGGGCCCAGGACGACTGGAAGGTTTCGCGGCGCCTGACGCTGAACCTCGGCGCGCGCTACGACCTGATCTGGAACGCGTTCGCGCAGAACGTGACGTTCCTGCCGGTGGAGCTGCCCAACCGCCCGCAGGACGCCAACAACATTCAGCCGCGTCTCGGCTTCGCCTACACGCTCACCGATCACACGGTGCTGCGCGGAGGCGCCGGCCTGTATTACAACGACGAGCTGAACACGAACGTGCTCTGGCCGATGAGCCCGCTGACCATCGCGATCATCGCAGTGGACAACGTGCCGTCGCGCGCCGACTTCGCGGCCAATCCGTTCAACGGTCCGCTGCCGACCTATGAGCAGGCGCTGGCGCGCTTCTGCAATGCCGGCGGTGGACGGCCCGACAACCCGGCATACACCGCGTGGGCCGCGTCCGGGTTCACCGGGCCGGCGCCGTGCCTCCTGCGAGATCTTCAGGAGATGGCGCCGATCTCGGACTACTCGCACGTGACGCACAGCTGGCAGAGCTCCATCGGCGTGGCGCAGCAGTTCGGCACGACGATGGCGCTGCAGGTGGACTACGTGGAGACCAACAGCCGCAACGAGAAGTCGATCCAGGACAACGTGAACCTCACGTTCAACCCGGCGACCGGTGTTCCGTATCCGTACTCGGACGTCGCGCACCGCGCGTTCCCGCAGTTCGGCGTGATCGGGAGCATTCCGCACATCGCCCTGTCGGACTACCGTGGTCTGCAGACCGCGTTCACCAAGCGGATGTCGAATCACTGGCAGGCAAACGTCACCTATACGATGGGCCGGCTGTACGAAACGGATCCGCCGCCGCTCAGTGGCCTGCGTACCTACACCGGTGCGGTGCCAGCCGATATCGGCAACGAGCGTTCACTGACGGTGACGGATCAACGCCACCGCGCGGTGTTCAACGGGATCTACGATGTCGGTCACGGCTTCCAGGTGAGCGGGATCTACTTCTACGGCTCTGGCCAGCGTGACCAGATCGTCTGCGGATGCGACGCGCGCGGGTTGCAGATCACGAGCATCGATCGCCTGCGCAACGCCGCTGACACGCACGGGCCGGCCGGCAGCATCATCCCGCGCGCGAGCTTCATCGGGGATCCGATTCATCGCGTCGAGATGCGGCTCCTGCAGCGGATTCCGCTGCACGGGAAGGCGAACCTCGCGGGCAGCCTCGAGGTGTTCAACCTGTTCAACCGGAAGAACTACGGTTCGTACAACCTGCAGGAGACGAGCCCGACGTTCGGCGCGCCGAATTCGAGCACGAACCTGTCGTACGCGCCGAGGACGGTGCAGTTGGGATTCCGCCTGACGTTCTAGTTGGTGGTTGGTGGTCAGTGGTTGGTGGAGGCCGGGTCCTTTCGGACCCGGCTTCTCTTTGTACGCCGAAGCCGTTTGACATGCCCCAACCCGGGCCCTAAAATGCCGCCACACATACCGGCTTCCTAACGTTCGCCTCTCTTTCGCACTTTTCCCCCGCGTCTGTCTCCCTTTCGGTGTGGACGTGGTTTGTACGCCCTGTTGGAGGAGGTTCCGATGTATTCGAGCGTTGTGAAGCGGTTGATCCTTCTGTGTGCGATGCTCGCACTCCCCGCGCTGGTGTTCGCGCAGGAAGCGACTGTGACCGGCACGATCACGGATTCCACCGGCGGCGTGCTGCCGGGGGTGACCGTCGTCGCCGTCAACGACGCGTCCGGTAACCAGTTCGAGTCGGTGACCGACGGCCGCGGCATCTACCGGATTCCCGCGCGCGTCGGGACGTACCGGATCACCGCGCAGCTCGCCGGCTTCAGCACCGTGAACCGCACGGGCGTGGAGCTGCTGGTCGGCCAGACACGCTCGGTCGACCTGCGGATGCAGCCGTCGACGCTGCAGGAAACGGTGACGGTCACCGGCGAGGCGCCGCTCATCGAGACGACGACGTCGAAGCTTGGCGGCAACATCGATCCGAAGCAGGTGCAGGAGCTGCCGGTCGCCGGCCGCAACTGGATGGCGCTGGCGCTGCTCGCACCCGGCAGCCGCACCTCGTCCACCAACGCGACCGCGCCGCTGCCCGACAGAAACGGCGGCGAGACGCGCGAGTTCCAGCTCAATCTCGACGGACAGCAGATCGGGTCCGAGCTCGGCGCCGGCAACCAGCCGCGCTTCAGCCAGGACTCGATCGCCGAGTTCCAGTTCATCACCAACCAGTTCGACGCGACGCAGGGACGATCGACCGGCGTGCAGGTGAACGCGATCACGAAGTCCGGCACCAACCAGCTGAGCGGGTTGTTCCGCAGCAACTTCCAGAGCAGCCGCTTCAATGCGGAAGACCCGGTGGCCCATCGCGTCATTCCGGTCAGCATCCAGCAGTACAGCGTCGCCGCGGGCGGTCCGGTGATCAAAGACAAGCTGCACTATTTCGGCAACTTCGAGTACGAGCGGCAGCCGAGGACGAGCGTGTGGACGACGCCGTACCCCGCGTTCAACATCTCGTTGTCAGGCAAGAGCAACCGCCACCTGAGCGGCATCCGGCTCGACTACCAGTTGTCGTCCAGGGCCCGCATCATGGGGAAAGCGTCGGGCCAGCGCAGCTACGACCCATTTGGCAACGGCTCCTCGACGAGCCACCCGGCGTCGACGATCGACACGGATGAACGGAACCAGGAGTACATCGGCAGCTACACGCACGTGCTGAACAACCGAGCGGTCAACGAGATCCGCGGCGGTTACAGCCATTACGGCTTTGCCAACAAGACGCTCGTCACGTGGTCGAAACACTGGCAGGCGCCGCGCGTCACCAACGGCTATCCGCGCATCACGTTCACCGGGTTTACGATCAACGCCAACGGAAACGCGCCGCGGCATCGCGACCAGAGGGTGTCGCAGATCCGCGACGACTTCACGACCTCGTATGAGGCGCGCGGACATCACGACCTGAAGCTGGGCGGCGAATTTGTCCGGCACCTGGAGGACAGCGAGAACTGCGCGCAGTGCGGCGGCACGATCGACGCGCGCGGTGGACCGATCCCGGCCAACGTCCAGTCGCTCTTCCCCGACCCCTGGAACGCGGACACGTGGAACTTCGCGGCGCTCTCGTCGATCACGCGCAGCTATACGATTGGCATCGGGCATTTCCCGAACGTCTATCCGCAGCCGAAGTACGGCGCGTGGGCGCAGGATGACTGGCGTCTGACGACCCGACTCACGCTGAATCTCGGCGTCCGCTATGATCTGAGCATCAACGCGTGGGCGAACGACGTCGGCGTCGCGCCCTTCTACAGGGCCGGACGGCCGAACGACACGAACAACATCCAGCCGCGCCTCGGCTTCGCGTACCAACTGAACGATCACGCAGTCATTCGCGGCGGCTCCGGCATCTATTTCGCCGATGCGCTCACCGTCGATGCATTCTGGCCGTACTACAACGCGCAGATCGCCAGGATCCAGGTGAACAACGACGGCCGTCCGGATTTCACGTCGAACCCGCTGAACGGCCAGCCGCTGCCGTCCTACGAGCAGGCGCAGAACCTGTTTTGCCATTCGTCGGCGCAGGCCGCGAACTTTGCCGCGTGGCAGGCGCGGAACTTCTCCGGCACCGCGCCGTGCCTGCTGCTGGCACTGCAGGAGATGCCCGCGCCCGACCAGTACATGCAGATGGCGCGCAGCTGGAACTCGTCCATCGGCTTCCAGAGGCAGTTCGGGTCGGTGACGTCGATACAGGCGGATTACGTCTTCAGGAAGGGGACTCACGAGAAGGACACGATCGATAACATCAACCTGTCGTACGACGCCGCGACCGGCGCCAACCTGCCGTACACCAACCGCGCCACGCTGCCGTACCCGCAGTACGGTGTCATCTCGATGATTCCGCACAACACGCGGTCCAAGTACCACGGGATCCAGAGCGCCTTCAACAAGCGCATGAGCCAGCACTGGCAGGCCTCGGCGACCTATACGCTGTCGTGGTTCTGGGATGCGGACAACCAGCCATTCAGCGGGCTGAACATCGTCCCGTTCAGGGTGCAGCCGGACATGGGGAACGACTTCACGCTCGGCGCGGACGACCAGCGCCATCGCTTCGTGTTCAACGGCATCTGGCAGGTCTCGCACGGCTTGCAGCTGAGCGCGATCCACTACTTCGGCGCCGGCATCCGGAACGCAACCAATTACGGCTCCGACAACCGCAACACGGGCGCCAGCTTCAGCCAGCGGCTGCGCCCGAACGGCACGATCATCGCGCGCAACAGCTTCATGCAGCCGGCGCAGAACAAGACCGACATCCGCCTGCAGCAGCGGTTGCCGCTCCACGGCCGCTCGTCGATCGATCTGATCGCGGAAGTGTTCAACGCGTTCAACCGCAATAACTACGCGCTGGTAACGACGGAGAGCGCCGCCAACTTCGGGAAGCCGGGAAGCGGACAGTTCCGCACGGCGCAGCTCGGATTCCGCCTCATCTTCTAACGCAGCCGACTACCGTCTACTGGCTACCGTCTTCCGGCCTTGCCAGGCCGGGAGTCGGTAGTCTGGAACCGGAGCCAACAGGTTTGTGGTTCAGGGCACGCGCGGCGCATGTGTCGCCGGTCCGGCGACGTTGATCGTCACGCCGCCTGTCAACGAGAGCCGGCCGCTCGTGTCGGTCACGGGCGAGAGCGTGCGGCCGACGCTCGCAAACAACACCACGGCCGATCCCGCATTCAGATAGACGCCGCCGCTCGCATCCGTGCGGTGACGCGAAAGGCCCAGCGCGTCGCTCGCGGGATCCGACTTGACCGAATAGCTGTGCGACAGCGACGCCACCAACGTCGCGCGCGAGCCCGCGCTCCATTCCGCCGCGCCGGCGCTGAAGACCGACCCGCGCGAGACATATCCGGTCGATCCGTAGACGCGCGCCGCGCCGACATCGGACTGCACGCTGAGCGGCAGCACGACGTTCACGCGATGCGCGCCAAGGTCCGCGGCGGTCCAGCTCAGGATCTCGAGCGTGGGCGAGACGGCGGCGTGCACGCGCCCGTCCTGCGCGAGCGCGAATTTTCCGGTCAGGTACGTGGCGCCAAACCCGTGAGCCGTCAACCCGGATGGATCGGTCACGTGGTAGTACGGAACGCTGACGCTGAACTGTCCGTGCGGCGTCACGCCCACCGACGCGCCGATCGATGGCGCATCCACCTCGCGCAGAGACGACGATCGCCAGTAGGTCGTCGATACCGACATCCACGCCTCGCCGGGCGCGTTGACGTCGGCATTGTCGAGCCACGTGCCGAATGTCTGCTGGCGTCCATCGGTCGCGGCCTGAAATTCAGTGACCGGAGCAGACGGACGTGACGCGGTTGATCCTGATGGCGTCGACGATGTCGTCGACGTGCCGGTCTTCGGCCCGTGCGACGTGACGGGAGGCGGGCCATGACCGTGGCCCTGCGCGGAAACGGGCGCCGATCCCCCGAAGGATGCGGCGCCCGCGATGAAGAGAATCAGAAGAAGACGCAAATTATTCCTTCACGTCGGTATCCGCTTCCTTTTCGGCCTTGCCAGCCTCGGTCTTCGCGTTCGCCGCGGGCTTCAGATCCTGGATCGCCTTTCCCAGGCTCTCCGGGTGATCGCCGGTCATCTTCGCCTTCAACTGATCGAACGGGATATCGAGGTTGTGCGAGACGTGCGCGGCGGCGACGAATTGCCCGAGGTTCTTGAAGCCGGCGCTTGCCTTCTGGAGATCCGTACCGGCGGGGAACAGCGTCTGCAGCCGCGACGACAGGTTCGTATTGCGCGCCAGCTGATCACCGACAGCCGGGCGGCCTGTGGTACCTGTCTCGTGAGTGGCGTGCGCGTCCTTGCCGTGGTCGGCCTTCGCATGATCGGTGTCAGGCTGATGCGCCGTCCGGCCCGCGGTCGTGCCGGGTGTCGTCGGCTTGCCGTGCTGGCCCTCGTTGCCCGTCCCGGCCGGCCTGCCCTGGCCGGCAGCGGCCCCGCGCTGCGCGTGAAGGTCCACCGTGGACCCTGCGATCACGAGCGCCAGCGCACCGATCAGTCCCGTAACGTGAAGAACAAAACGAGTCATGGTCCCTTCCTTCCCTGGAGGCAGCAAAAGCTCGTGCGATCTGATCTCAAGAGGCGTGCCACGCGGATACACGCGCAGAAACGCTGTCTTTTGGGAAATTGCGGATGCGCCGTGTAATTCTGGCGCAGCCATGCGAAACAGAACCGCGTCACCGACTGTTCATCTTCAAGCGCTCTTGTACTTCGCTCTTGCGCGGCATATTGCCGGGCGATAGCATCGCGCTCAATCTCACGCCCTACTCACTGTCGGCACCAATCACGCGGGACGTCAGCGCCTATGTGACAGTCAGCAAGCAAACCTGAGGAGGTCTCTATGAGGTCGAGCACCGTGAGGCCACTACTTCTTCTCTGCGCCATCCTGTTACTACCCGCCCTACTCTTCGCGCAGGAAGCGGTTCTGACCGGCACCATCACCGACACCACGGGCGCCGTGCTGCCGGGCGTCACCGTTCAAGCCACGCATGAGAGTTCCGGGAATACATTCGAAGCCGTGACCGACGGGCGCGGCGTGTACCGCATCCCGGCGCGGATCGGAACCTACAAGATCACCGCGCAGCTGACCGGTTTCGGCACCGTCACCCGTCAGGCTGTCGAGCTGCTGGTCGGCCAGACCCTCACGTTGAATCTGCAGATGTCGCCATCGACCCTGCAGGAAACGGTGACGGTAACAGGCGAGGCGCCGCTCATCGCGACGCAGTCATCGTCGATTGGCGGAACGATTGACCCGCGGCAGATGTCCGAGCTGCCGACCGCCGGCCGCAACTGGATGTCGCTGGCGCTCCTTGCGCCGGGCAACAGGACGAACGCCGAGGGCGCGACACCCGTGCAGGACCGCGGCGACGTGCGCGAGTTCAACTTGAACGTCGACGGCATGCAGGTGAGCGCGAACATGGGCGCCGGCAACCAGCCGCGGTACAGCAACGATGCGATTGCCGAATTCCAGTTCATCTCGAATCGCTTCGATGCGACCCAGGGCCGATCGTCCGGCGTACAGGTGAATGCGATCACGAAGTCGGGCACCAACCAGTTGTCGGGATCGCTCATCGGCAACTTCCGCAACAGCAGCTGGAACGCGGCCGATCCGGTGCTGAACCGCGTGCTGCCGTACAAGAACCAGCAGATCAGCGGGACAGTGGGCGGACCGATCGTGCTCAACAAGACGCATTTCTTCGGCAACTACGAGTACGAGCATCAGCCGCTCACCTCGATCTGGAACACGCCGTATCCGGCATTCAACGTCACGTTGACCGGAACGAGGAGCGTCAAGCTTGGGGGCGTCAGAGTCGACCAGGAGCTGTCGTCGAAGATGCGGGTCATGGGGAAGGCGGGACATTCGCGTCTGATCGAACCGTTCGGCGCGGGCGCCATCACGCATCCGGCCGGGACGATGACCAACACAGAGCACAACACCGACGTGCTGGGATCGCTGACAACGGTGCTCAGCAACCGTGCCGTGAACGACGTTCGGGCCGGCTACGCCTCGTACGGCTT
>OBEQ012300591.1_pt1 | contig 10021 bp, 6 predicted proteins | sample 1670901 | NCBI WGS metagenome assembly OBEQ01 (sample SAMEA104232315, study PRJEB22302) | groundwater metagenome | biome: forest; feature: aquifer; material: groundwater | place: USA | collected 2011-08-07 | depth 5.4 m | reverse complement strand
CAGACTCACCGGTGCCAGCACGCCGTGGCGCGGCGTCAAAAGCGCGACCGCCGGCAAATAGACGAGTGCCGCCGCCACGTTGCCCCATAGCGCGGTGCCGGCAAATCCTTCCACCATACGCAAAGCGTTGGGGATGAGGCCGAGACTGTTAAGGCCATAGGCCCACGCCATCAGTGCGAAAACCAAATGATAGTCGCGCGCGACGACAGGGTTGCCGGTGAGGACCAACAGCGCCTCATAGCCAAAATAAGTGGCGCCAAGCATAAAGGCGGCGACGATGATCGCGGCGGTTTGGGTTGCGGCAAAATAGACCCGCTGGGTTTCGGCACGGTCGCCGCGCGCCACCGAAGCGGTCAGGCGCGGAAAAACTGCGGTGACATTAGGCGCCACCAGCTTGAGCACGATCAGGCAAATCTGCGTCATGAAAATATAACGGCCAACCTCCGCAAGCGGCAACGCCGCGCTGACCGCGATCTTGTCGGCGTTCATCAGGATGGCGCCAACAGCAACGGCGAGCGAACTGGTCAGCAAATAACGCCAGAGCTTACCGATCAGGCTGATGGAGAACCGTGGGCGTTTGCTGCCGTGCGCGGCGCGCCAGGCTAGAACGACGAATATCATCAATTCCACCGTGCCGACGCACAGCATAGCGGTGAGAAAGACGATTGCCGTTGGTGCGATCAGCAGCATAGCACCGAGCACAATAATGGCGCGCAGCAGTGAGGTGGCGCTCTGCGCCACATTGGTGAGCACCTGGTGCTCCAGCCCTTCGAGAAACACCTGATAGACGGTGCGCTGCCGTTGTAGCGCTATGGTCACCGCACCCAGGATCAGTGAAAATTCAACCTCTCCGGTCGGAATGGTGCGCGCCGTCAACCATGTCGACGCGATCAGCGGTGCGGTTGGGATCAACACCAGCGTTGTGAGGGCGGTGATGCCGAAATAGACGCCCTGGAAGGTGAATAGGATGGTGTTGAGTTGTTCGGAATGAACGCCAGCGCGAGCGCGCGCGACCTCGCGCACTACGCCCGGCCCGAGACCGGTATCGAGAATGGCGACGATACCGTTGAGCAGTAAATAAAAGCCGATCAAGCCGTACTGCTCGGAGCTGGCAAGCCGAAACGACAAGACTGTGAGTGCGGCGCCGGCGCCGACCAGCACCACCGTTCCGATGGAATTGGCAATAACGTTGCGAGCTACCGCCATCAGCCGATCTCGATACAGTGGTTGAGCAAGCGACGGGCGGTTGCTGCCCAGGTGAAGTTCGCGGCGCGAGCACGGCCGGCGACCGCCAAGCGGGCTCGCAGGGCGGGGTCGCTGTCGACATCCTTCATCAATTGCACCAGCCCATCGACGTCGTCCATGCCACAACGCAACGTGGCGTCGCCGCCGACTTCGACCAATGCGGCTTGATCGCTGATGATGGCCGGGCAGCCGCACATCATCGCTTCGATTGGCGGCAGGCCAAAGCCTTCGTAGCGTGACGGAAACACTAACGCGAGTGCGTGCTCGTAGAGGGCGCGCAATTCGGCGTCACCGACGTGGCCGACACTTCGTACGTTCGGCGAGTTGACGCTGCTCAATTTGCCGAACACCCAGCTTTCGCGACTACCCGTGAGCAGCAGGACTGTGTTGTCCAACTGTGCCCGGTCGAAGGCGGTGACGAGATTGGCGAGGTTTTTGTTGCTGCTACTGCTGATGCCGACGCCGACAAAGAATTTCTTACCGGTCAAGCCAAGGCGCTCGATGACGGTCTGGTCGGCCGATACTGCCAGAATGTGATCGCCGCCTTCGCTGCATACCGGCATGGCGTCGGAATTGACGCGATACAGCTTGCCAATTTCGCGGCGTGAGAATTCGCTAACGGTGACCGGGCGGGCGGCGCGGCGACACAACAGCGGAATCAGCAGGCCGTAGGCAGTGCGGAAGCGCCAAGAGAAGTTTTTCGGCAACGCTTTCACCGTCGCGTCATGTACCACCACCAATTGCCGGCGCACCGCGACCGGGCCCAGCATGCAGAGATTGAGCAAAAGCTGACCAGAAGTGTGCAGCGGAAACTCGACCTGTTCCCAGAAGTAGCCCCCCAGCATGCCGCAACGGCGCAGCGGAATATTCTTCAACGGAAAATCGGGTGCCTTTTGTGGCGCTACAATTTCAATACGTCCTTTCAACGAGCCGAATTCTTCAGTGTCGAGGAGGCGATCTATGGCCTTGATAGTTTCGGTGGCAAACCGTTGAACGCCGGAAGCGCGTTGGGTCAGGAAGCGACCGTTGATCGCGATCTTGAGCGGCTTTGTGCGTGAACTGGCGCGAGCTGGAATGGCAGCCCCCGAGGGCGAGTTAAGCGTGGTAAGTGTCATTGTGTCGCCCATGCCGGTTGCATAGACGGGGCCGCCGGTTTCGAACGTGTTTGGTTGATGGTGGCGGCAGACATCCCCCAAATCATACCGATGATAAGGAAGAAGTGCCGCCAGTGGTCACTGTCGATGACGAAGCTCTCGAAAATGATTCCGGCTAAGGCAGCGCAGGCTGCAATCATGTAGGCTTGCCAAGGTGTGCGCATAAAGGCACAACGCAATCCGACATACAACGACATCGCCAGCAGCGCGATGTAGCTAATTCCGCCAGTCCAGCCATAAACCAGGAAGGCCTGCAGATAGACGTTGTGTTGCTGCAGACCATAGAGGCGTGAAAACTCGAATGGGCCAAGCCCGAGCGGATGCTCGAACAGCGTACTGAACGCAATTTCCTGCAAGAAAAAACGTCCGCCGTCGCCGACGTCATAAGATTGAGTCAACTGCGCCCGCTCAAACAGCATGGCGCGCACCGATTCGATCGACGACAAAGCGATCAGCGCCACAACGATAGCTACTAGCGCGCCGACGCCAAGCACGATCGGGCGCAAGCGCGCGCGATGGTTCTCGCCGGTCAGCACCATCAACGTTAGCATCACGGAAGCCGACACTGCGAAGTTGATCCATGCGCCGCGTGAAAATGAAAACAGCAATCCGGTGAGAAGAATCAGCGCGGCGACAAGATTGCCGAATTTGACGCCGCGCATGACCATTGCTTCGATCAACAGCAGCGTGGGCAGGGTTAGAAATGGCCCGAAGACATTTGGATCCTTGAACGTGGACCGCACCCGTCCGGACCAAAGAAACAGGTCTTCGCCGGGCAGCAGCTGCGCATAGACCGCGAGCCCAAACAGTGTGGTAAAAATTGCTGTCAGGATGTAGGCGGAACGTAGCGTCTTCAGGCGCGTCATCGTGTTATTCGCGAACAGACAGGCAAACAGCAGCGCTGCGACCGCTAGATAGACAGACGTAATCGCAAACTGGATGGTCTGTTCCTGGTCGGCCACGTTGATGAGTGAAATCAGGCCTGCGACGTTCCACATCAGCAGCAGTACCAGCAGGGGCGTAATCGGTCGTTCGAAGCGTACACCCGCCACCAGGCAGACAACCGCCAGCACGCCCATTAATCCGTCATGAGGAGACGGCTCGATGAAGGCCAACGAACTTACCAGCACTGTCACGTACAAGACCGTCAACAGAAGACGTTCTCGGAACGGCAGCGTGATTTTGCCGATTGCTGGCATAGACGACAAAAATCGCGCCGGCCTTGGCATGGCCGGTACGGCGTCAATTGCCATATCGCGGGCGGTGATCAATAGGCGTTCTCTGTCTTGAGCAGGGCAAACGGTGTGCGCGCCAAAATGTACAGATCGAGCAGCACCGACCAGTTCTCGATGTAGTAGAGGTCGTGCTCGACTCGATTCTGGATTTTTTCGTGAGTGTCGGTTTCTCCGCGCCAGCCGTTGATTTGGGCCCAGCCGGTGATGCCCGGCTTGACGCGGTGGCGCGCGAAATAGCCGTCGACCGCCTCGTCATAGAGGCGAGCTTCGGCCTTGGCATTGACCGCATGCGGGCGCGGTCCGACCAGCGAGAGATTACCTTTAAAGACCACGTTGAAGAGTTGCGGTAACTCGTCAAGGCTAGCCTTGCGAATGACACGACCAACGCGCGTGACGCGCGGGTCATCCTTGGTCACCAGCTTGCTGGCATTGACATCGGCCTGTTCGGTGTACATCGAGCGGAACTTATAGACTTCAACCAGATCGTTGTTGAAGCCGTAACGTTTCTGCTTGAATAGTACCGGGCCGTGGCTGTCGAGTTTGATGGCAATTGCAATTAGCGCCAGTAACGGCAGCGCCAAAGCGAGCGCGATGCTGCCGATGATTTTGTCGAATAGCCATTTCATCACCACGTCCCAATCGGCGATTGGCCGGTCGAAGACGTCAATCACCGGCACTTTGCCGATATAGGAATAGGAACGCGGACGGAATTGCAGCTTGTTGGTGTGAGCAGCGAGGCGGATGTCGAGCGGCAGCACCCAGAGCTTCTTCAGCATTTGAAGGATGCGGTTTTCCGCCGAAATTGGCAGCGAGAATATTACCAGGTCGACACGTGTGCGCCGCCCGAACTCGACCAGATCGTCAACCGTGCCGAGCTTCATTTCACCAGCGCATTCGGTGCCGCTCCGCTCATCGCCGCGATCGTCGAACAAGCCGATAATCTCGATGCCGGTGTCTTTCTGCCGGCGTAGTTCATTGATGACGCGTTCGCCTGGCTCGCTACCGCCGACGATGACGGTGCGGCGCGTGAGGCGGCCCTCACGTGTCCATTTGCGTACTGCGTAGAACAGCATCTTGCGCGAGGTGATGAGCGCGGCTAGTCCGCTAACATAGAATGTGCCGAGCCACACCCGTGAAAACATCTCGCCGGCTTTGATGAAAAATGACGCGCCAATGACGATCAGAAAAACCACCGACCAGGCCGAGGCGAGCCGCATATATTGCTTCTCGTGGCCGCGGAACGCGTGCACTTGATAGATATCGGCGGTCTGAAATGCGAGTGTTGACAGGCCGGCAATAGCAACGACGGCAATGAAATATCGCCCAAACAGTTCGTCGAACGGCGTCACATAGGCGGCGAATATCGCCAGCCCGACCACGACAATCAGCACGAATTCGGCCATGCGCACAAAGCCAGCGAGCACAATTGGAGAAATCGGCGCCTGCGCCGGCTTTTCGGCGATTGCGAGCGCTTGTGGCGACAGCGAATGGCCTTTGGCAGGCGCACGGGCGCCGTCACGCCCCCGATTAAAGACCGCGGCGGTGCTTGAAGCGTTCAGGGCGGAGCGAATGTCGGAATCGATCATTGCTGAAGCCATAACTTGGCCAGCCGCGGTTAGGTGCCACGGCCGCCGGTTGCCGTTAATTCCGGTAAATTTCTATGCAAAGAGTCTCAATAAAGGCTTATCGGATCGCGCAAAAAACGCTTAACGACGGCCGCTTAAGCGCAAGTTTTCGAGTGCGGCCTGATAGGCGTCCAAGACGCCATCGACCATTGCGTCGACTGAGAAATAGGCGGCGACACGCTCCCGCAGCTTGCGGGCGAATTCGACGGTGGCCGCGCCGCCGTCAAGGGTTTGCGCGATGGCGCGGGCCAAAGCGCCGGCATCTTCAGGCGGCACCAGGGCGCCAGACTGCGGACCGTAAATTTCTGGAATTCCACCGACTCTTGTCGTGATTAAAGGTACGCCGCCCGCTGCGGCTTCCAAAACGACATAGGGCAGGGATTCCGCCCGAGACGGCACTACCATGATACGGCCAAGGGTGAGCGCTTCATAGCCCGGCATGGCTGGCTTGAATTGGATGGCGGACGAAAGGCCAAGACGTTCCACCTGCGCATGCAAAGCGTCATGGTCGGGGCCGGAGCCGACCAAGGTCGCGCTGATCTTGCGGCCGTCGCGGTGCAGCAGTGCGATCGAGTCGATCAAGACATCGATGCCTTTGACCGGCCGTAACTCACCCATGAATATCAGATCGGTGGCGTCGGGCCTTGTAACCACCGGTTCGAACTCCTTGCGCGACACGCCGTTATGAGCAACCCGGACCAGCCCGCGTGGCGTTCCGATCTTGCGGCCGAACATGGCGGCGCTGTATTCGCTCTCAAACAAAAACAGGTCGCCGCGCGACATCAGCACGCGTTCGGTCGCCAGATAGAATTTCCCGGCCCAGGTATCGTGACCGAACAACAGGCTACCGCCATGCGGTGTGTAGGCACGTATGGCGCGCCGGTTATTGAAAGATAAGCGTGCATAAGCACCACCTTTGGCGCCATGGCCGTGTATTACGTCGGCCCCGACCTGCGCGCTCCGACGCATGACATGCGCGACCGCCAAGCTGTCGTCGAGGTTGAGATGGCGGCGCATCGGAATGCGCGTGAGGCCAAGCGCAAGCGACGGCTCCAGCGCTTTAAGCGAATCGGCTGCCCGTTCGCCGCCGGTATTGCTGTCCGCTATCAGCCCGACCCGATGACCGCGCGCGGTCTGTTCGCGCGTCAGATCGATGACGTGGCGGAACAGCCCGCCGACCGGTGCCCGAAAGACATGCAGGATGTTCAATGGCGCCATCGATGATTGTTGTTTCGGCTCTTGCTGAATCGGATATTCAGAAGTGCGGTAATTAGGCGTGCGCGTGGTTAACAAAACCTTGCAACAATTGCGAAACGGACAGGGAGTTAACGTGGTGGCAACCATAATCGGGTGAGATGACAGTGGTGCCACCGAGCTGTGCGTTGGAGTAGCAATGTTTTTCCGCAAAAGGCCGAACCCCGCCGCCGCGCCCATGCAGGCGGCCGCACCTGCTCCCGTTATGTCTCCCATGGCACCAACCGGTGAGCCGGATTTGCGCGGTCTAGGCCGCACTTTGTGGCAAAAGAAGACCAAGATCATCGCGTTCACCGTGATTTCGGCTGCGGCCGCCTTCGTCGTCGTAAATTCGATCACGCCGCGTTTCCGCTCCGAATCGCGGATTTTGCTGGAGGCGCGCGAAAGCGTTTTCATGCGCGCTGAAGCCGATAAGAGCACCGGCGACCGAATCAATCTCGATCCCGAAGCGGTGACCAGTCAGACCCAGCTCGTGCTGTCGCGCGATCTGGCGCACGAAGTCATCAAAAAAGAAAGGCTCAGCGAAAAGCCGGAATTCGATCCATCGCTTGGCGGCATGACGCCGCTAAGAACGATACTCGGTCTTTTCGGTATGGCGCGCGATGTCAATGCGTTGTCGCAGGATGAGCGCACCTTGGAAGCCTATTACGATCGCATCAACGTCTACGCGATCGAAAAATCGCGAGTCATCAGCGTCAATTTCAATTCTGCTAATCCAGAGCTTGCGGCGCGGGTCGCCAATGCCATCGCCGAGACCTATCTCAGCATGCAGCAGTCGGTGAAGACCGATCAGACCCGTGCCGCCAGCACTTGGCTCGCCGGCGAGATTGAGAAAATGCGGACCAAAGTCGCGGACGCGGAAGCTAAAGTCGAGGAGTACCGCTCGCGCTCGAATCTGTTCGTCGGTTCCAACAACACGTCACTGCCCAACCAGCAACTCACCGAAATCAATTCGCAGATCTCCGCGGCGCGCGGACAAAAGGCCGACCTCGAGGCGCGGGCGCGACAATTGCGTGAACTCGTTCGCTCCGGCAAGCCAATCGATTCTTCCGATATCGCCAATTCTGAATCGATGCGCCGGCTGGCCGAACAGAGCAATGCTATGCGTTCGCAACTAGCCGAACAGTCGACTACGCTATTGGACCAGCACCCCCGTATCAAGGAACTACGCGCGCAGATTGCCGAGATCGAACGCGCCAAGCGAGTCGAAGGTGAGCGTCTAGCGCGCCAGCTCGACAACGATGCCGCGCTCGCGGGCGATCGATTGGAAACGCTGACGCGCAGCCTCGATCAGGTGAAAAAGATCGCCTCGCAGACCAACGAACAGGATGTCGAATTGCGCTCGCTTGAGCGCGATGCCAAGTCGCAGCGTGCGCTGCTTGAATCCTATCTGGTGAAATATAGCGAAGCCTCGGCGCGCGACAACGTCAACGCCGCGCCGCCAGAGGCGCGTATTATTTCGCGCGCGACTCCAGCTATTAAGCCGGCTTATCCAAAAAAGACACCGACCATATTGATCGTGGCATTTGCCGCGTTCATGTTATCGGCCGGCTTCGTCGTGACCGGCGCACTGCTCGCGCCGACGCCTACCGCGGCGATAGCTTATGATTACGGCTATTCACCGGCGCCCAATTTCGGCGTGCCGGCGTTCGGGCAACCCGCCCATGCTCCGTTGCCGCCAGCAATGCTGCCGCGGATGGCATCGCAGTCGATGATGCCGTCAATGCTTCCAGCGATGGCATTCGCCAGCGCAGGCTTGGCAGCGGCACCAATGGCCGTCAGTACCATCGAGCAAGTTGCGTACAATCTGCGGCAAGCGGGCGAGGCCGGGCGCAGGGTGATGGTGCTTGGCACCACCCGTAATGTCGGCACCACCTATGCCGCGATCACGCTCGCGCGTACGCTAGCCAGAGATGGCAATACCATCCTGGTCGACTTGGCGTTTGGCGCGCCTAATCTGTCGGTGATTTCGATGGACCCGGCAGCGCCCGGTATTGCCGAACTGGTGCGCGGTGCGGCGTCGTTCGGCGACATCATCACACGCGATCAGCATTCGCGTTTGCACCTGGTTGCGACCGGCAATGTCGGTAGCGATGGACTGGCGCTGGCCGCTTCGCCGATGTTGACGACCGTCATCGAGGCGCTGGTGCGCAGCTACGATTATGTCGTGATCGATGTCGGTTCTGCCGCCGACATCCCGATCGAGCGGTTCGCGCCATTGGCGCAGCGTGCGGTGTTGATATCCGCCGATCCGGCCAATCCGGCGACGCGGGCTGTGCGCGAGCGGCTGGCGATGGCGGGCATTGCCGATGTCACGCTGGTCGCGGGTGTCGCGCAGGCCGCCGCCGCGTAACTTGACAGGCAATCAGCGTGCGCCGGACAGCCGTGCACGCAAGCGGCGCATTGCCCGGATCAGCGACCACAAAGCCGGGTACTGCTTGATCGCGCGTTTAGCCGAGCCGGCGAGCGAAAACGCAAAGGCGACACGCCGGCCGGTCGCGCTCAATGGCCAATAACTGTCGAACAGCGGTTCGGCATCGCCGCAGAACAAGCCCTTGTAGTGCGCTTCGCCAATGCCAAGATCGAAGGTGTTGAAGCCGCGCTCGCAGCATTGCCGCACCAGACTGACGATCAATTGCTCACCCGGGCTTTCGATCGCATAGCGCCCCGGCAGAATCGAGTTGAACATCGCGCAGAACCGTCCGCTGCCGGCGATGCCGCCCATGGTGGCGACGACGATGTCGTCGACCGACAGCGAGTAAAGTTCGATCAGCGGCATGCCCTCGTTCGTCGGCAAAGTGCAGGCCGCCTCGACGAAACGCCGCACGTCAGCCGCGGCAAAGGCGTCGGCGACCCCAATCGCGCGCATCCGCGCAGCCTTTTGCTTAAAGAAGGCATCGAGCACCTGACGGATTTCGGCCGCCTCGCTGGCGCGCGCAAAGCGCACGTCGCCATAACCGGCAAGGGTGCGTCCCTTCTTGCGCATTTTCTTGCGCGCGGCCGCATTGGTGCGGGCACGAAACAACGCCTCGAAGTCGGGCACCAGCGCGCCGCTGAAGCCGAAGCTGGCCGACGGCTGCTGCGGCAGCAGCGCGAACGGATTGGTGGTGCCGGCCCAGGTCAGCGGCTGGTTCGACAACAACACGATATCGGCCTGTGCGCCAAGATGCGCGAGCACACCGCGCAGGTCATCGGCACTAATATGCGCCGCGACGTCGCGCTGCCACAGCGCCATATTGAAATTGGCGTGCTTGCCGCCGAGGAATTCGACCACCCACAAGCCGCCAAATTGACGGCGGCCGAACGGCCAGACGAACAGCGGCGTGCCCGCAGCATTAAAGCCGGCGACGATGAACGGCGTCACCCCCAAGGTCATGCCGACATGGCGGTGCCAGAGCCTAAGGAAATCGAAAGTCTGGTAGGGTGTCGACAGGTTGGTGGCGTGTTCGAGCGCGCGCCAAGGCGGTTCGGCCACGGGGAAATGGCCAAAGACCTCGACCCCCGCAAT
>OBEQ011765270.1_pt1 | contig 10023 bp, 11 predicted proteins | sample 1670901 | NCBI WGS metagenome assembly OBEQ01 (sample SAMEA104232315, study PRJEB22302) | groundwater metagenome | biome: forest; feature: aquifer; material: groundwater | place: USA | collected 2011-08-07 | depth 5.4 m | reverse complement strand
GAAGAAACTGAATAACTCCCGGAGGAAGACCCGCCTCCATAAGGAGCTTCATCACAAAGTAGCCGGAATAGACAGCAGTGGATGCCGGCTTCCAAATAGCTACATTGCCAAGCATGGCTGGGCTCGTCGGTAAATTGCCCGCGATAGCAGTGAAATTAAAGGGGGTCACTGCAAAAACAAAACCTTCTAGCGGCCGATAATCGAGTCTGTTCCACTGGCCAGGAGCTGAAAGTGGCTGCATCCCATAAAGCTGTTCAACAAAAGCAACATTAAATCTCAAGAAATCAATAAGCTCACACGCAGAATCTATTTCAGCTTGGTAGCACGTTTTGCTCTGGCCGATCATCGTCGCCGCGTTCAAAAGAAACCTATGCTTCGAAGCGAGAAGTTCAGCTGCTTTAAGAAATATTCCCGCTCGTGTTTCGAAAGAAGTATTTGCCCATTCTCTTTGGGCTTCGAGCGCACCATTTATGGCCGTCTGTATCTCATCACTACCTGCCGTGTGGTAAAAACCAATCTTGGGTCGGTGATTATGAGGAACAACACAGGCCTCAGTCTTCCCCGTACGCACTTCTTTTCCATTGATAATAAGTGGAATATCAACTTGAGAGCCCAATAGCGTCGATAACTCTGATTTCAGAAGCTTGGTTTCGCGAGAATCGGAGAGATAACTTAGGATAGGTTCATTTCGGGGTTCTGGAGCTAGCATCTAAAGACTAAAAAAAAAGGGGGATGGCCTAAAAGGATATCCCCGAAAAATTTAGCGCCTCTTGGCCTTTCGCTTACGTCCGCTGCGGGACATCTTCGCAGCCGCCAGGTCGCCAGCCTTATCAATAAAGTAGAGGAAACCGGATTTCCTTTTGACTCCGACTTTCGCCACCTGCTGAGGCTTTATCTTTGAAGCCTTCCTTCCTCGGCCCATCTTAGCGCGAGAAATATTGCCTTTCTTATCCAGATAATAAAGCCATCCTTCAACTTTCTTGATAGCTAGCTTTGCAACTTTGATTGGCATCTCTTTCCTCCCAAAAAAACAATTGCTTTAACGAGTGAGAACAATGGCACTAATCTTCCCCAATGTCACCCAAGATTCAACCAAAAAAAGAGAATCTAATCGTCGAGAATATCGACTATCTGCGACGAGAGAAAGGCTACGAGGAGCGTTTGCGTTTCTTTTTAGCGACGACGGACTTCCCTTTTGTAATGATAGGCGCTGTGAATTCTTCTCGAGCGTGAGCCAAACGCACGAAGCCTCCCTCTCGACGGGGCTGGTTGAGAGAATTCTTGATATCGGCGGCAGGATTCATAATCCTGAGGTTAGTTAAGTACTCCACCATCGGATTATCCTCTCTCAGACGCTCAAGAAAATTGGGAGACTTAGATTTCTTAAGGTGCTGAGTGGTTTTCTTTTTTGCCTTCTTCGCTTTCATTTGTTTCCTCCTCGGCCACCCAGTGGGGAAGCGCCATACGATCTGTCTTTAAATGAACCACACCCCGGCGTCCAATGACAACGGATTGTATTCCTAAATCCTGTAAATCTAGCCCTTTCTCCCCCTGTAGAACCAGGGCGGCTGAAATGACCTTGCCGGAAAGCTTCTCAATCGTTGTCTTCGCTTTTCTGAGCAGCTCTAAATCAGAATTATCTGCAAACAGCCCTACCTCAATAAAAGGAGGAAGCCGCGAAAGCGCTCCCCACGTTGTCATAAAGTTTTCAGGCTTCCACGCTGCTATCGGCGGACGAATGGCTTCTTTCCTTTTTTTTTCAAAGCGTTCGAGGTAGCCCGCTGGGCTTTCCCATGACAACTTCAGGAGCTCATCGCAAATGGTTTGTGTGAATATCGTCGGAAACTCTTGATGGTAAGCCGCCAGGTCATCTTCGGGAGGCAATCGATTTGTTCCCACACAATCAGCCAACACAAAAACGGTACAGCTTACCTTCTTCTCAATAAGTACAGGCAAGAACTCCCTCACCCATAACTTCCGGGGATGAGTGAATGCCAATGCAAAACTTCCCATTCTCCCCACCGCATCGGAAAGTGCTTGGAGGGAATAGCTCTTAGTCAATTCTTCGATAAGAGCCGAAAGCTTTTCAGATTCAAATGAACTACTGTCCAGGAGAGCAATGAGCGAGTGAGAAGGCTTGAACCCACCCATCCCTATACCGTCTGCGAATAAGTGGCATTGCCACGATCTAGATAGCCATCAAAAGTCATGGCAACATTCCTGGCAAAGAGCCGTCCCAATGAAGTGAGTCCCATTGAATCGCCGGTAATAGAAACTATGCCTTCTTGCTGAAATGTTTCAAGGCTTGGCCATTGATTCGAAAAATCTCCTCGAAAGTCTTTTCCAAAAAGAATGGAATACTGACCGAAATCAATTTTGAAGCGACACAGAATACTTTCAATGAGCCATTTCCGGCTACGATCCTCATCAGTAAGAAAACACCCTCTAAAGGTTGCTAGCCCTTCTTGCGAAACGCTCTCTTCGTACTCCTTGGGTTCTCTTTTGTTTTGGAAGTACGCTCCTTCGACCTCTCCAATGGCGGAAGCACCAAAACCAAGAAGGTTATTTCCTCTCTTCACCGTGTATCCCTGAAAATTTCTTTTTAGATAGCCGCCTTGAAGCGCCAGAGAGAGTTCGTCGGCAGGCAAAGCAAAATGATCCATTCCGATGGCAATGTATCCCGCTTTGGTCAATGCCTCATAAGCAGCTCTGTAAATGGCAAGTCTCTCTCGCGGCTCAGGCTTCGAGTATCTGTCCAAAATCGTCTGGTGTTTTCTCAGCGACGGCAGGTGCGCGTAATTGTAGAGAGCAATTCTATCGGGCCTAATGCGCACCACTTCTGAAACTGTGTTCTTAAAACTCTCAAGTGATTGAAGGGGTAACCCGTAAATGAGATCAAAGTTGACCCCCTTAAACCCAAGCCTTCTGCAATAATGAAGCATTTCTTCTGTCTGCTTAATTGATTGCACTCGATTAACGGCCTTCTGAACTTGCTCATTGAAATCTTGCACACCAAGACTCACTCGATTGAAACCCATTTCGCGCAAGAGCTCCAATTGCTCGATACTTGTGACCCTCGGATCGATTTCAATGCTTAATTCAGCGTCTCTCTCCAGAGAAAAAAGTTTGGCAGTAGCTTTATGAAGCTTTTCAATTTCTGCGAGCGACAGGAACGTAGGAGTTCCCCCACCCCAACTCACAAGATTTACCCTTTGTTCTCCCCCCAAAAGGCCGCTGACCTTGCTCATTTCTTCGATGATCTTCTCCACATAGGGGAGACTTCGTGACATTTCCGAGATGACTTGAATATTGCAACCACAGTAGTAGCAAAGCGCTTCACAAAAAGGGAGGTGGACATAAATGGCGAGCGGCTCCACTTTTTTGACGAGCCCTCCACTCAGCTGGCTCGCATAGCTTTTGACTTCAAAAGGCTCCGTCCACTGGGGAGCAGTGGGATAGGAGGTATATCTAGGTCCCGGCCCAGAATATTTTTCGATGAGCTTATCTAGATCCAAAGGCTCCTCGCTTCAGCCACAAAGGCTCTCACAGATTCTAATTGAGCTTCGGGCATGACTCCATGTCCTAAGTTTAAAATCGGCGGATGCGAAAGGCTTCTAGCGTCCTCTACGAGAAGTCGGGTTTGCAACCGTACTACTTCAGGCCGGCACTGAAGGAGCGTCGGGTCCAAATTTCCTTGGAGAGAGTAGCCTTTTCCAGTCAGCTCCTCGGCTTTCAAAAGAGGAATCTCCGACCCTACGCTGAGGACGTCCACGGGCAACCCGGTTAAATCACTTAGCCGCTCGGGGCACTTAGAAAAGTAAATTGAGGGTATCTTTTTTTTCTGCGTCTCTTGGAAAATGTCCTCAAGGAGCAGCTTATACCGTGGAAAAAATTCTCGCGGCATTTCTGAAAGCCATGTATCAAAGAGCTGAAAAATATCGGCTCCGCTTTCAATTTGAAAAGCAAGATACCTTTTTGTCATTTCTCCAAGGGCTCTCAAACTCTGAACCAATGTATCAGGATTTTCATAGGCCCACTTCTGAAGCACTTGAAACTTGTTCTTTCCAGGTCTGGCAACCAAGTAGCTGGCTACTGTCCACGGGGCACCAGCAAACCCAATAAGCGCCTTTGATTTGTCGAGTTGGGAGCGAACATTCCTCAGTGCTGCTCCCAAAAAAGCCACATGAGTCTTTGGTTCAAAAGACAAGAGGTTTTCGAAGTCGCCTTGCCCCTCGAAGGGCTTTTTGATTACAGGACCGACGCCTTCTCTCATCTCTATAGGAATACCCATTCCGAAAACAGGAGTAAGTATGTCAGAAAAAATAATGGCTGCGTCCAGTTCGAATTCCTTCAAAGGAAGAAGCGTCACCTCGGCGGCCACGTCTGGCTGAGTCACCATCTCCCAAAAGGAATGTTTACTTCGAATCGCTTGGTAGCTGGGCAGATACCTACCCGCCTGGCGCATAAACCAAACAGGAAATCTTCCTATGGACTCTCCCGATAGGTGGCGCAAAAGACTTGGCGTCACAAGATTGTCCTTAAAATCCCAAATATGGATTTCTCAGGTTTTGTTTGGCCTAACTGATTCTGGAGGGTGCACGATCCTATGCCAAACAAAGGTTTCGATCCTGTGCAGAGCAAGGGACAGAGACGTCTTGGAGCTAGAGGACGCTTCCGCCGCGAAGATGTTAGCGAAGTCATCCAACTAGGTGGCGCGTTGGAACCTGAGAAATCCGTATTTGGGATCTTAAGGACAACCTTCACGCGACTTTTCCCTCCTGAGTGAAAAGATAGCCGACTCCTCTCACCGATTGAATATATTTCGGATCGAAATATTTCCTTAGTCGCAAGACAAAATTATCTACAGTCCTGGTCGAAGGAAAAGCATTGTAGCCCCAAACTGAATCAAGAATCTCTTCACGCGTCACGACCTGCCCCTCCCTCTCAACTAAAAGCTTAAGGAGCATGCATTCCTTCTGAGAGAGAATGAATGAATGATTTCCCGATCTCGCTCTATAGCTCTCAAAATTGATCTCGTAGTTCGCCCAACTATAAGAGACCTCGCCTTGGGGAAGAGAACGGTACCATACTTTTCTTCTGAGCATCGCACGCACTCTTAGAAGAAGCTCCTCCATCTCAAAAGGTTTTCCTAGATAGTCATCAGCGCCAGCCTTAAGCCCTTCAATCCTGTCGCTTGATTCTGAGAGAGCAGAAAGGATAAGAATAGCGGCCTGAGGAAGCTCCCCCCTCAATCGCTGGCAAAGCTCGATACCAGTCATCGCTCCCTGCAACATAACATCGACCACGAAGAGATCGAATTGGCTCACCGAAACTTTAAGGACCTCTTCAGCAGAATCAAAAAGCGAGGCCTCGTAGCCCGAGCGTCGAAGTTTGTCGCCCACAAGCTCCCTAATGGTGGGGTCATCTTCTACCAGACAGACTTTTTCAATTGCCTCAGCCATAACTAGGTAACAATACCTCGAATGAGGTCCCTTTTGGAACCTCGGCGATAAACCTGATTAATCCGTGATGTGATTCCACGATTCTCTTAGCCAGATAAAGGCCTAGCCCTGTGCCCGGCACTCCCCGCATGTTAGTTCCTCGATAGAACCGCTCGAAGACTTTTTCACGATCTTTAAGTTCTATCCCCTCCCCGTTGTCGGTGATCTTTACGCAGACCTGATCACCCTGAAGGCCAACACGAATTCTCAGCATCTTCTCTTTCGACAGATTGTAGAAAATCCCATTTTCGATGAGACTCTGAAACGTGTTTTGCAATCCGTGTAGATCCCCCTGCACGATGGGTTCACCTTCCGTTTCGACTAGTAGGTCAACTTTCTTATCTTTGAGGACAGGATCCATCCGGTGGAGAATCTCTTTGAGGAGATCATTGATTGAAATGGGCTCTAGCGACACCTCATGCCGCTCCAATCGGTGAAGCCCCATGGCTTTGTCGAAAAGAGTCGTCAACCTTCTTATCTCCATCAGGGAGCGTTCCACTTGATGGTTAAGATCTTTGTCATCGGGCCTTTTTTCGGTGAGGGATTCAAGGCGAAGTTTCAGTGCGGTAAGCGGCGTTTTAGACTCATGGCTCATGATTTCAATAAAATTCTTTTGCACTACTTTGAGCTGCTCTTCTCTTCTAAGAAACCGGTAAAGGAGAAAGGTACCAGCCAGAGAAAGCACGACAAAGAAAACTGACTCAGACAAGAACATCACTCTTTGGTGAAGTGCGTGCGTCTCAACATTTTTCCTGACCTCTTCAATCTGACTGGGGAATTCAAAGCGCGCGAGCTTGAGACTAAGGTTCTGCTCATTTTGAACAGCCCTTAGAAAGACAAAGGCCCACCAGACGACTTGAACCACAATGAGAACGGAAACTACACCGTAGACCCCTAGCCACAAATTTCTGCTTACTTGCCGCATAACCTTTCTAAAACACGTTCAAGAACAGCCTCTGTATGCGCTGTAGAAAGGAAATTCACTTCATAGGGTGAAGGTGCAAAGTAGACCCCTTTGGCCAGGCACTCTTGGTAAAATTCTGGAAAACCGCTTGTGAATTTCAGCCAAAATATCGAACCAAACTGAGAGATTTTTACCGACCATTTTTTTGAAAGCCCCGCTGAGAGCCTTCTCGTGAATTCTTGAGTTCTCTTCGCTAACTCTTCGTAGGGTGGGTTCTTGTAGAGCTCTTCAAGTGTTGCGATTCCAGCCACACAAGCGAGTAGATTTCCCGATAAAGTCCCCGCTTGGTACACATTCCCTTGGGGAGCCAAATGATCCATGATAGTTCGACTCGCCGAAAGAGCAGCAAGTGGCAATCCCCCTCCGATAATTTTCCCGAGAGTCACTATATCTGGATTCAAATCAAAATGAGCTGTGGCCCCCCCCAATCCCGAACGAAAACCTGTAATCACCTCATCCGCAATAACCAATGCTCCAATGGAATGTGCAGAATCAAAAATCTCTTTCAAAATATTTCCAGGAAGAATGGTTAGTCCATCATTTGCGGGAACTAATTCTAAGATGACGCACGCAATTTCTTCCCGGTATTTCTCTAGGATCTTATGAAACGAGGAAAGATCATCGAAGCGAGCGACCAAAGTTTCGCCCGCGATTGTGGGCGGCACACCTGCGGAAGAGGCATCGGCTATATCGAGTACTCCACTTCCCGCTTTCACCAACAAGCCGTCACTATGCCCGTGATAACAGCTTTCAAACTTAACAATTTTCGATCGCTTCGTTACTCCACGAGCTAAGCGCACGGCAGTCATCACTGCCTCAGTACCACTATTCACGAGGCGGACTTTCTCAAATGCGGGATATGCCTTAAGAATGAGCTCCGCTAAATCGCCTTCAAAAGGATGACAAGCGCCGAGGCAGGTTCCTTTCTCAACTTGTTCCTTAACGGCATTCACCACGGGCGTGGGCGAATGGCCAAAAATGAGCGGCCCAAAAGAGAGGCAAAAATCGATGTATGCCTTCCCTTCAACATCGTGAAGAAAGGGCCCTATCGCCGACTTAAAAAAAACAGGTGGCCGTCCCACATGGCGAAACGCTCTTACCGGAGAGTTAACACCGGCAGGCATTAGTCTCTCAGCTCTTTCCCAAAGCTCGTTGTTTCTCAAATCAGCCACTTCTCCTCCGCAATCTTCGATGCAAAATAAGTAATAATGATCCGAGCACCTGCCCGCTTTATAGCCGTGAGATTTTCCAAAGCCATTTTCTTTTCATCAACCATGCCCGCACGCGCTAGTTGCTTCACCATTTCATATTCTCCACTAACACTATAAGCAGCTACGGGAAGGTCTGTGTGGCAGGCAAAATCCGAAATGATATCCAAATAAGCAAGGGCCGGCTTTACCATCACGATATCGGCCCCTTCAGCTTCATCCAATGTAAGTTCTCTCAGAGCTTCTGCACGATTTCGAAAATCCATCTGATAGCTTGAGCGATCGCCGCTCTGAGGAGAGGAGTGAAGGGCTTCTCTAAAAGGACCGTAATAGTTTGAGGCATATTTCGCCGTATAGGCCATGATACCGACGTCTTCGAAGCTATTGTTGTCCAACTCACTTCTTATCGCTTCCACCCTGCCATCCATCATATCGGATGGCGCAACGAAATCCGCCCCTGCTTGCGCGTGAACCACTGCCATTGCAACAAGCGGCTCCAAAGAAGCATCGTTTAAGATTTTGCCGTCTTCGACTAGCCCACAGTGGCCATGATCGGTGTAGGGGCACAAGCAGACATCGGTGTAGAAAACGGCCGATTTTCCAAAACGAGTCCTTAATTGAGTCAACGCCTCAGGAAAGAAGGCGTCTTTTTTTCTCGATTCCGATCCCGTTGCATCTTTGCTCGTCCCTTCTCCAAAAAAAAGAAAAGACGAGAGACCAAACTCCAAATCTTTTTCGATGCGACGGCTCAGGAGCTCTACCCCTAAACGACTAACTCCAGTGAAACCTGCAATCGCTTCCACAGCATCTGCCTTCGTAGCCATGAAATACGGCTGTATCAATTGATTCACCCGAAGTTCGGTTTCCGAAACACTGGACCGTATCTTGTCAGTTCTTCTCAATCTCCGAGGCCGTGCAATCACAAAACCTCCCTGATCCGGTGAATATCGCCTTCTGGTAATATTTTATGGTTAAGAAATCCCCGTTTCCCGAGGTAGCTACTGGTAAATTTCCCCAAGCTCACCACCGTCATCCCTTCGGGAATCGCTGCCACAGAAAGCACTGCCTCAACCGAGGATGGACTCGTAAAAACAATAGCCCCAAATTCGCCAAGCTTTCGACTAGAGAGGTGATTGGCTAGATCCCGTCGAGTGAGCGTGCGATACAAAACCTTTTCCTCGACGATACAACCCATTTCTCTTAACCCCTTACCGATGAGATCCCTTCCTTCTTCGGCACAAATAAGAATGATTCTTGGTTTCGTCGCATTATTCCCAACTAGCCCACCAAATTCTTCCAGGAATCCTTCAGACCCCATTTCAGTGGGATAAAAATCCACTTCAAAACCAGCTTCCGAAGCCGCTTCCATCGTCTTTTCACCGATGCATGCGATTTGTGTTTGGAAAGGCACCACTCCTCTTTCCCTCTCCATTAGCCCTGTGAAAAACCGTATCCCTCGAGGACTTGTGAAAACTATCCACCCCAAGTCTTCTGGGAGGTCTTTTGCCCATGGGGAGTCCCCAGGCACCTCTTCGAACTCAAGGACAGGAAGAGATTCACACTCAAGGCCATTCACTTCGAACTTTATATCTGCCGTCGAGGTAACGAGGACTTTCATTTTTCCTCCTTAAGAAGAGGTAAGAAGAAATGGGTCGCCTGTTTCACAAGTTCATTTCTGTCGGCGCCTTCAAGCTGAAAATGGTGAAAGGATCTCCACTGGCGTGGTGACTCAACTCCCCCTTTAAGCAGTCCCAAAAAAGCCCAAAGCTGCCAACGCCCATTTTTCCCAACACACCTTACACCGAGAGGAAGCGTGCATCCCCCCTCCAGGATTCTTAAGATCGTTCTCTCGCTTTCCGTTTCCTGCTCACTTGGCGAATCATTCAATTTATCGAAAGCAGATTTCAATGAATTCAACACTGAGCTGCGTGTTTGAACCGCGAGCGCCCCTTGGCCGGGAGCTGGAACAAAATGGTTTTCAGGAAGATCCACTTTCACCACATCCCGCAATTCAATCCCGAGCCTTTCAATCCCGGCCTGCGCCAAGACTACAGCGTCGTATTGGCCACTCTCTACAGCTTTAATCCGTGTGGGAACATTCCCACGAAGCGAACGAATCTTAAGGTCGGACCGAGTTGAAAGAAGTTCCGCCTCTCTCCTAAGGCTACTCGTTCCAACACTTGCTCCTTGGGGGAGATTGAGTGCGGCCTGGTCCTCAAACACTTGCTTATTGATAATAAGGCAGTCTCCACCCACCGCTCTCGGCGGAATGGCAGCGACAACAAGGCCACTGGTTATTTGCGTGGGGAGATCCTTGAGAGAATGCACCGCTACGTTCACCTTCTCCTCT
>OBEQ011647562.1_pt1 | contig 10023 bp, 9 predicted proteins | sample 1670901 | NCBI WGS metagenome assembly OBEQ01 (sample SAMEA104232315, study PRJEB22302) | groundwater metagenome | biome: forest; feature: aquifer; material: groundwater | place: USA | collected 2011-08-07 | depth 5.4 m | reverse complement strand
TTAACACATCGGCAGCAGACATCTGATCCTCCTCAGGAGAGAGCTAAGAAAATGAATGAAAGTAAATTTAAGTAGTAATGTTTGAGTAATTCCACGGCAGGGCCGCCCCTCACGTAACACTCAACTCACCGTGGGTTGCGGTCGCCTTCCCCGAATCTCATCCCCATTGGGTACCTTGGGCGGGTACCACGGGAAATTGAGTCCAGCTTAGTGCACGTAGTATGCCACGGCTCTTACCTATAAAAGTGTCGGAATAATAAGCCCCTCGCGGTTTAGCGGGAAGCCCCATTGCACCAATTGGGTATGCGCCGGCGTCCTGTGCACCCAATTAGTGCGATACCGAGGCGTCCGTAAACACTAGTGAAACAACACCGATACCGACCAAATTTGCGCATCGCCCTTCACGGCGATGCTGAAACGTTCGGCCAGCGCCCGCGCACTGGCATCATCGCGGGCCACGGCCAGCGGCAGAATCAATTCGACCACGATATGGCCGTCGATGTAGTGCAGGGTCGTGCGCTCGATGCGATGTGCCTGCGGGATATCGGCAAAATAGCGCCGCAGGCGCAGTAACACCTCGTCGCGCAGCGGTAGCCCTTCGCACGACGGGCCGACCACGTCTTCTTCGGTGTCGATGTGCACGGTGACATCGTTAATCGGAAACTCCGAGATAAGCCTGGACCGCACCGCTTCGCCAATCTGATGACCTTCCGACACGCTGAGCTGATCGTCGACAATGATGTGCACATCGGCCAGCGCGCGCTCAGCCACTCGGCGGGTACGTAGCAGGTGTAAGGCACGCACGCCGCTGATGGAGAGAATGGAACCGCGAATCGATTCGAGATCGTTGTGCGACAGACCGGTATCCACCAGCTCGCGCAGTGCATCCCACCCGAGGTGCACGCCGACCTTGATTACCATCAGTGCCACAATAATTGCGGCGATGGCGTCGAGATAGACAAAACCGACGAGCGCACCCCCGATGCCGATGATGACGATAAGCGAGGAGATCGCATCCGAACGATGGTGCCAGGCGTTGGCGCGCAACATATTCGAATCGAAACGCCGCGCGGTGCGCATGGTGTAGTGGTAGAGCGCTTCTTTGGCAATCAGGGTGATGAGCGCGATCCATAGCGTCATCGAAGACGGCACCACGAAGGTCTGCGTGTGCAGCATGCGAATGCCAGCATTCGCGGCGATGCCGATACCAACCGCCACCAGGATCGCGCCGAGCGCCAGCGTTACCGCGGTTTCCATGCGCGCGTGGCCGTACGGGTGTTCTTCGTCCGCGGCCTTGTGCCCGTGGCGCAGGGCGAACAGCACCATGAAATCGCTGATCAGATCGGACAGGGTGTGCAGGCCGTCGGCCACCAGCGCCTGCGACTTGCCGATGATGCCGACGACGATCTGTGCCACCGTCAGCAACACATTCGAGCCGACGCTGACGAGCGTGACGTGCACGCTGGCACGGTAACGATCCGGGCGGAACGGGTCGATCAGCAGTTCGGTGTGATGATGCTCGCCGCTCATGTCTTGCGTACACGTAACCGGATATTGATTTCATGCGCGCTGCGCGCGGTATCCAGCACTTCGTGGCCGTGGACCCGGCACCAGGCTGGAATATCGTGCAACACGCCGGGGTCGCTCGCCAGGACTTCCAGAATGTCGCCGGTGGCGAGCGTGGCGACGCGTTGTTGCGTGCGGATTACGGGCATGGGACACAGCAGACCGCGCGTATCGAGCTGGTGCTCGCTCACAATTGAAGCCCTACTTCGTGCCGCTCCGTTCGTCTCGCCATTGAAAACGTAGCCCTGAGCCGCTTTCGCTCCGCTCGTCCTGTCATTATAAATACCACTCCGCCGGGATTTCGTTCGCCGGCAGCGGTGCCACCGTCAGGTCGCGTGCCATGCCGTTCAGATCGGTTACCGACACCACTACCGACTCGGCGTCGCGGCCGTGGCCGAAGCGCGCCGTCAGGCGCGCGGCGAGCCACAGGTCTTCCGCGTTAAGCTCGCTGCTGCCCGCGCTGCTGCTGACATCGAGCAGCACGAGCGGGCCGGTGTGGCTGGTGGCGTTCAGGTGCACAAACTTTTTGCGGTACCCCTGCAGGTAATTGTTCTCGCCCTCGTCGCGCCCGACGATGAGCTTGAAGTGCGGGCGCGGGCGCAGATGGCGGCCGACTTTCAGTAGCATGATGTCGTCGATTTCATATTCCTTGGTGCCACGCGTCTTCCACATGTCGCCGAGTTTGTTCGCATACTGCTCGTTGGTGAGGAAACAGCAGCCGCCGGCGGGCTGGGCGTAGTCGTTCAGGCCGTACTTTTCGGCCATGGCCATCTGCGGTTTACGCGAACGCCCGGAGAGGTCGAGGAGCTTGTCGCGGTCGATCCAGCCTTCGCGCTCGGGCAATGTCGGTGGCAACGACTTCCCGCACAGCGGGCGCACTAACCGATCGAAGGCGCCGGACTCGCGCGCCACGATGGGCATGGTGTCCTTGCGCTGCGACATCGGGCGCTGGCCGATGACTTCGCCGGTGATGATGAAATCGAAGCCGTTTTCTTCCATCCACTGGCGCGCCTTGCCGACCATGAAGCCCTTGCAGTCGAGACACGGGTTCAGGTGCGCGCCATACCCGTGCTTGGGGTTGATGACGACCTGCTTGTACTCCTCGATGACTTCGATGATGTGCAGCTTGATGCCAAGCTGTTCGGCCACCCACAGCGCGTTGTTGCGCTTGGGCTTGTCGCGGTGTTCATTGCGGATGGCGTGGGTATGCCCCTCGACGCAAAAGCCGGTGTAGAAGTTGATGCCCTCGACGTGAATACCTTGCTCCTGCATCACCTTGGCAGCGAGCATGGAATCGAGTCCGCCCGAGATCAGCGCGACGGCTCGGCGGTTAACAGGTCGGGGAGAGAGTGTTGACGACATGGAAACGTCCAATTGGGCGGCCATGGTACCTCAATTTACCAATGCCCAGGGAGTCCGCTTGCTCGATGCTCGGCCACTGTCCGCTAATGCAGCAGTGCCCCGATCGTGCATTACTCGCCGTTGTCATAAAACTAGGCCGGTCGAAACAATGGTTTTCCGTTGAGCGACCGCACTGCCTGTGCCGTAGCGGCTTCGGCCGGGAAAAAGGTTTCCGGCGCCAGCGTGGTCATCCATAAGATACCCACCCATCTCCGCCAAAAAAAGCCGCCGTTCACCCCCGACCGTGTTCCCGAATGCCGGGCGCCGCCGAGGTAGCGGAGGAAATGCTCGACTCGCCCCGTCATGGAGGCCGCCTCGAGCAGGGGCAGGGCGCGACTACACCCGCGCTCACGGCCGGCGTGCGCCCACGCGCCGAGCAAGAGCGCGGATCACAATGTGGGACGACAGATCGATCTCGGGCGAGGGGCTTTTATATTTCCTGTATCCTCTCGAATCAAGCACTGCTCCACGTGCAGCGATCAACGCCGTCTGAATGACCGCGACGCGAACCGGTAAAATCGTTCGCTCGCACAGTTGCTTTTTTCGTTACGGAATAAACAGCGCCATTGACATCGGCTTGCTGCCGGCAGCGTCGCAGATGATTGGATTCAGCCCGCCTCCGGCAGTGATCTCAAGCGACGCAACGCGCGGACCGATGATATTGCCCGCCACCGCTCCGATCGGATCAGTGATGTATAGCGCCTTCCCTCTAGGATCGACCAGCACTTGTCCAGGCCCCACAGGCGGGAGGAGACACCATTGACTGAAGGTTGGTGTAAACGTGATCGAGCGGGCGCTGAGAGGATTAGCGGTGCCGACGGTTAAGAATCCGCCCTGGCGCGGTAGAAACAGTGTTTGCCCATTGGTCGATACTGCCATGCCAACCGTGTTGGCCGCCCCAATATCAAGGTCCGTCCCGCGGTGTGTTAACGCACCGGTTGCGGGATCCACAGTCCATGCAGAAACCCAGTTCGTCACACCGAGTGCAGGGGCGACGGTTGCATTGAAGAGTAAAAAGAGCACGCCGCCAGTGAATTGCATCTCCTGCGGTGCGCCGTTGACGGCGACACAACTCGGTGTCGCCGGGAGTGAACCGTCCGGCTGGAGTAGATGTGTACAGACCTGCGGTCCAGTCGCGCCGTTGGTACGGCTACCAGTAAAGAGAAATTTTCCAGCGCTATCGAGTTGCAGCGAGTTCACGCCGTTGGATGTGACCGTCTGCAAGCTGGCAAGATTGCCGGCGGCATCAATGGAGTACACAGAGAGGTTGTTTGAACCGCGGTTCGCGACATAGACATTCTTCGCGGTTGCCGCCATCGAATACGGAGGACTGCCCGCCGGAATTGTGCCGCGCAAAGTCAGGCCCCCGTGAAGAGGATCGATTGTGAATTGCGCGATTGAGCCGCCGCCAGCCGCCGCGTAGAGAGATTTGTCGATCACCGTCATCGCCATGACTGCGCCCGCGGCCACTGGAATTCCACTTTGACGGATCATCTGCGGCACACCACTCGGGTTGAGTGTGACATTGAAGATCTCGATGCCTGGAACGGAAGTGCCGAGGTACAACGTCGGCTGCGACAGCGAGCGTGGCTTCGGCTTACAACCCGCGAATGCAACAACGAGTCCAAGTCCGACGATAGTGACAACACTCCAGCGGTAAAAACCGAGTCGGCTCTTCGCTGAAGAAGAAGTGGAATGGCGCATGTTGTTCTCCGTCCTAGTTATGCAGCTCACACAGCAGGAAGTCCGTCAAACTGCGAGGGAGGATAGGCCTAGTCGAACAACGAGTCCAGACGGCGTGCCCGCCAATCTTCCGGATAAAGATGAATAAATGCACTGAACTGCAAGCCCTGTCGACTGAAGAATGCCGAATGTGCGGTGGATATCCGTTTGCGTGCCCACGCTGCCGCTCCTTCTGCAACAAGCAGCGTGCCGACAGCATCAGAGATTGAGAAATGAATTTGAATCGGGCGTAAGTGCTATGCACGATAGTGCTACGTTGAGACACACCACCGTGTTGGCAAAAGCGCAAACGGAAAACTTGCTGTCGGTAGACAAGGTACTGCAACGGATGTCCCGTACGGGTGCTCGCGCGCCCTTCTATCAAACGAATATAGCGAAGATCAGTTCGTCGGCTCGGTCGAAGTGTAGGACCAGTAACCGATAAACATTAGCGGCGACGCCACGGGGGTGGAGCGCCGGCTGAGTTTGCTGGCCTTGCGCAGCCAGGTGTTTAGGGGCTTCCATTTGAGCCGGCATGGTAGCCGAGCGCATCCGGTCGACCCAAAAGGGAAAATAAAAACGGGCCTCCCCCCACAAGACGTGGGGTGGGGCCCGCTATTTTTTTCTCCTCCGGGTGGTCCGGGCGGGCGCCATTCCTTCGAATGGGCCGCGGCGCTGCGGTTGTGCTGCAACGCCCGGCGCACCTTAGCGAAAAGCCAAGGGGGTGTCCAGCAGGCCCTTATTCAGGGGATTTAGAAGCCGAACCCGCAGAGGTCGATCCAGCGGCCGGATCGCCATCGGCCTGTGCCCCGGGGGGGAGGCTGGTGGTGAAGCGGTTCTCTTTCCAGTTATAAGACCGCAGATGCGCCGCTCTTCCGGCCTCGAACTCGCTGGGTTCGACGACCGTGTAGACAATGGCCTCATCGCAACTGAAGGCATAGCGACCGGCACGGAAGTTGAGATCAAGCCTCCTGATATCGCCGACCTCGCACTGGATGCCGCCGAGCTTGCGAAAGCGGTTCAAGGCCACTTCCCCCAGGCGCTTCAGGTCCTCATCGAGGTGCGCATAGGTATCCGCGGCCACCGCCTTGATCGGCGGCGGCACCGGAACAACGTCACCTGCCGGTGTGACCGGCACGACCCGGTTTACAAACTGGCTCTCAATCGGATCGACGACCCCGGCGCGCGCCAGCTGCGCCTGCGCGTGCTGAAAGGCGATCATCGTCACGGCGATCCAGGCGATGGCAAAAAGACTGCGCGCGACGGCGCCGACGCCAAAGGGGGCAACGCCCGGAATCAATGCCGCGGCGACCCAAGCCGCCGGATGGCGCCGCGCCGTCGAACCCGCGCCGGTTGCGACACCGCGCAAGTGAGCGATGCGCCGACTCAGATAAGGTGCGGGTGAGGCGAGCTCGAAGAAAGTAAAGGCCATGTCGGCACGCGCGCTTTGCTCGGCGTAGTGCGCGACACTAAAAGATTTCCAGCGCCGCGATCCGGCCGCGAGCAACGCCAGCGCCAGCGCCGCGTCCACGCGCGCGCGGCAGGCCGCGATGCCGTAGCGATCGTAGGTGTAGATCTTGGCGCGCGCGTACGCCGGCCCGAGTAACGGCATGACGCGCGCCGGCAGCAGCAGCCAGGAAAAGGGCCGGTCGGGGTCGTGCAGGCGCCCGAGCTCATAGCCGATAAAAAAATCGATCGCGCCCTGGTGTTCGGTCAGGATGCCGATGAGCTCGCCGTTGAACGCGAGATAATCCCGCCCCCAATAGCGCAGGCTGAAGGCGCGTATCCCGCGCGGGTTCTGAAACAGGTAGGCGAGCGGTGTTTCGGGAAAGCCGAGGCGTTTCACGCAGGCCCGCACGCGGGTATGCAGGTCGGGAAACTGATCGGGACCGGTTTCCACCGCATGCCCCATCAGCGCGGCCGCCCGTCCGGCCTTGCGCAACCAGGCGCCGACATACGTTACAATCGCGGCCGCGCCAGCCAGCATAAGGGTGTCGGAGAGTGACAGCGTGATGGCGTAGTGCTCCCAGAGCGTCCACAGAAACAACAGCAGCCCCGACCAGAAAAGCGCGGAAACGAGAATAACTGCCGCGCGCAGCGGTCGTTCGTGTGGATGAGGCGCGATCATATTTTCACGGTGTGTTGGTTCTCATGGTGGGCGCGCGCTGCGTCCCGGTCAAGGTTTCTTTTGCGGTGCGATCGTAATGAAGGGTGCGGCATGAGTGGGTGGGGAAAGATCATACGTAGTCATCCCGTGCGCTTTGTCCTGCGTACTGGCACGGTCCTGCGCTGGACGCTACGCGTGGCGCTGGTGGTGCTGATACTGGATCTGTTTTATCTCGCCCTCACCTGGCCTGACTGGCATCACCTGGCCCAGGGGCCGACGCCCAAGTCGGCGTTCATGCTGGAGTACGAACGCGAGCATGCTCAAAACGGCAAACCGGCCGCGCTGCGCTGGCAGCCGACGCCGCTCCTCGGTATCCCCAAACATGTGCAACGCGCGGTCATCGTAGCTGAGGATAGCCGTTTCTTCGAACACAGCGGCTTCGATCTCATCGCCTTCAAGGAGGCGATGGATTACAACCTGAACGAGGGGCGGCTCGCGATCGGGGCCAGCACGATCTCGCAGCAGACGGTCAAGAACCTGTTCCTGTCCTCGGCGCGTACGCCGTGGCGCAAGTGGCATGAGCTGATCCTGACCTGGGGCATGGAACGCAACCTCACCAAGGCGCGCATTCTCGAGCTGTACCTGAACATCGCCGAATTCGGTCCCGGCGTGTACGGCATCCAGGCCGCGGCCCAGACCTATTACGGTGTCACGGTCGCGCAGTTGAACCCGCGCCAGGCGGCAGAACTCGCCGCCACGTTGCCTAGCCCACTGCGCAATAATCCGCTTACGCGCACGGCTCAGTTCGAGAAGCGTGCAGCAAAGATCTTGCGGTTGCTGGTGCGTCATCCCGGCAACGCCGTCGAAGAGGTGGCTGGCTGGCAGCACATACTCGACCAGCCGGAAGACAATTCCGAGATCGTCGAGGCGCCAGTGGTGCAGGAATGCACCGGAGATGATTGTCCGGTGAGCACGACCGGGCCGACGCCGCTGTTGCCGTTTGCGCCGCGCATGAATAACGACGCCGTGGTAAATCCCGGTTAAGAGTGGCAGTCGAAAACGGGTGACGAATTGATGAACCAGAAACAACTCGTCGTGCTCGGCCTGGTGTTGGCGGCCATCCTGTTGCTGTCGGCGATCCATCCCTTCGATCGCGGCACGTGGTTGCTGGAAGTGGCGCCGGTGCTGATTGCCGGCCCGATCCTGGTCCTGACGTATCGCCGCTATCCGCTTACCGCATTGCTCTATGCGCTCATCTTTTTCCACGCCGTGGTGTTGATTGCCGGTGGCACCTATACCTACGCGCGCGTGCCGCTCGGTGCCTGGATGCAGGACGCCTTCGCCCTTGAGCGTAACCCGTACGACAAGATCGGTCATTTCATGCAGGGCTTCGTGCCGGTGCTGGTGGCGCGCGAGATTCTGTTGCGCGGGGCGTTTGTAAAAGGCCGCAAGATGCTCGCGTTCCTGTGCGTGTGCGTGGCGCTCGCCGTGAGCGCGTGTTACGAACTGGTCGAATGGTGGACGGCGCTCGCCTTCGGCCACGGTGCCGACGATTTCCTCGGCACGCAGGGTGATGTGTGGGACACCCAGTCGGACATGTTTTTCGCGCTGATCGGTGCCGTAACGGCCCTGACGCTGTTGTCTGGGTTGCAGGACCGCCAACTCGCGCGCTTACGTCGCACACGCTAATGGCTTGTTTTTGAGCCAATTGAGACCGCCGGCGCGGTGCGCCGACGGATTTTTTGCCCGCCGTCGCGCACCGGGTGTAGCCGCAATATAATGGCCGGCCGACAACGACACCGTTTCCCGTGAACTTTCAAGAACTCGTCTTCGCCCTCCAGGGCTATTGGGCCAAGCAGGGCTGCGCCATCCTGCAACCGTACGACATCGAAGTCGGCGCCGGCACCTTCCACACTGCCACCTTTCTGCGCGCGCTCGGACCCGAGCCGTGGAAGGCCGCGTACGTGCAACCCTCGCGGCGGCCGAAAGACGGCCGCTACGGCGAGAACCCAAATCGCCTGCAGCACTATTACCAGTTTCAGGTCGTGCTGAAGCCCTCGCCGGACAACATCCAGGAGCTCTATCTCGACTCGCTGCGTGCGATCGGCATCAACCCGCAGCAGCACGATATCCGCTTTGTCGAAGACGACTGGGAATCGCCCACGCTCGGCGCCTGGGGCCTCGGTTGGGAAGTATGGCTGAACGGCATGGAGGTCACGCAGTTCACGTACTTTCAGCAAGTCGGCGGTCTCGACTGCAAACCGGTGCTGGGCGAGATCACCTATGGTCTTGAGCGCTTGGCGATGTATCTGCAAGGCAAAGAGAACGTGTACGACCTCGAATGGACAGCCGGCGTGACCTACGGCGACGTGTATCACCAGAACGAGGTCGAGCAATCGACCTACAACTTCGAGCAGTCGAACGTCGAATGGCTGTTCAAGCAGTTCAACGACTACGAATCCGAGGCCAAGCGTTTGATGGAGGCGGGGCTGGCGCTGCCGGGCTTCGAGATGGTCATGAAGTGTTCGCACTCCTTCAACCTGCTCGATGCGCGCGGCGCGATTTCCGTCACCGAGCGCGCCGCCTACATCGGCCGCGTGCGCAATCTCGCGCGCGCCGTGGCGCAGGCGTATTACGATTCGCGCGAGAAGCTCGGGTTTCCGATGCTGAAGCCGACGCAACCGGCAAAGAAAAAGGCGCGCGGCTGATCATGGTAACGAAAACGAAAAAAGCCCCGAAGGGCGATCTGCTGCTGGTCGAATTGCTGACTGAAGAATTACCGCCGAAGTCGCTCAAGCGCCTGTCCGAGGCATTCGCCAACGGTGTCTTCGACGGCCTGAAAGAAAAACACTTCGCGAGCGAGCGCAGCAAGCTCGAGGCGTTCGCCACGCCGCGGCGCCTGGCGCTGCGCGTGAGCGGCGTGGTCGCGATGCAGGCCGATCGCGTAGTCGAACGCAAAGGGCCGTCGGTGCAGGCGGGTCTCGATGCCAGCGGCGCGCCGACGCAGGCGCTGCTCGGTTTCGCGCGCTCCAGTGGTGCCGATGTAAAGAAACTCGAACGGCGCAAGGACGATAAGGGCGAGTACTTCGTTTTCACTGCCAAGCAAAAAGGCGAGCCGCTGGCGGATCATCTGTCGGCGATCATCGAGGCGTCACTAAAGAAACTCCCGGTGGCCAAGCTGATGCGCTGGGGCGCGCGCGAGGTGCAGTTCGTGCGCCCGGTGCATG
>OBEQ010876845.1_pt1 | contig 10024 bp, 3 predicted proteins | sample 1670901 | NCBI WGS metagenome assembly OBEQ01 (sample SAMEA104232315, study PRJEB22302) | groundwater metagenome | biome: forest; feature: aquifer; material: groundwater | place: USA | collected 2011-08-07 | depth 5.4 m | reverse complement strand
TATCACGCTTGATTGTAATTGTGTCCATATTAACGCCTTTCTTCCTAATGAAGGATATGCTTTTGAAATTACTTAGCCGTTCTTCAAACGCTTCCAAGTCTAAGTTCAGCTTACTTTCAAGTTTTCCTTCATCAGCAAATTTTACTTCCAGTGCCTTATTGTGGGTATAGTAAATTCGCTGAAAACTCGGGTTTTCCGGGGCATAAAGCTGGGACCGGCTTACCGTGTTCCCTGCGTAATAATGCCTTTCTTGGCCAAACAATGAAGTTCCTTGATAATACGCTTGGCCCTCTGGTTTTTGAAGGCTTGAAATTCTTTACCTTCCCTTCCTGCCTATGGCCTTGAACCTTGCAATGGCATTTAAGATGTCCTCTGGGTTGAACTGCTTGCCGGGTGTTGCTGTTTCTTTTTCCGCTTGTTTTTCCTTCTTTAAACCGTGGAGTATTTCGATGACTTTGCTTAGTAATGGCCCGTTTTTGTTGAATAAAATATGTTCCCCCCTTCCATCCGGGAAAACCCTAACGCTTACCAACTCATCCGTATCTGCGTTATTGATTGTGTAAGTCCGTTTTTTTTGATTATTTAATTCTACGCCTATCGCGAGTTTTTTTCCGTCTACTTTTGTTTCACGCAGGAGGTTTTCCAGGTTTTTATTTTCTATTTCCAAAAAACTGCCGTACCTGCCTTCTTTATTGAAAGAGGCTTTGAAGCTGCCGTAAATATGCTCTATTGACATGCTGTGAAAAAAAGGGCTGTTCGGCCTTAGTGTAGATGTAAAAAGCCTTCCTTCATGCAGGCTGTGGCTTTCGACATTATTGCGGTTAATCCTTCCGAACGTATCAGGCGGGTTTGTCATTTCAATAAACTGGCTTTTGTCGAAAGGTTTTTTTGAATACTTCCTTCTGATATCCTCGAGCTTGTGGATGGTTGAAAAGAAATGCCTGTAAAACGGTATTATTCCCTCCATTTGCTTTCCTCACATCTTCTCAATCGCGTCAATGCCAAGCAACGTGAGGCCTTTTCCTAGTGCGTTTTTGGTTGCCTGAACTAATGCCATCCTCGTTTCCCGCCTTTCGCTTTCAAGCACTTGGCAGTTTGCGTAAAACGAGTTGAACTCGTGCGAGAGTGAAAGCAAGTAGTCGCATAGCACGTGAGGCGATAGCGACTTCGCGCTTTGCGCGATTACGTCGGGGAATTCAATTATTTTCTTCGCGAGTTTTTCCTCGTGAGCGTCAAGGCCGCTTATTTTCCCTGCTTTTAGCTTGCCTGCCTTTTCAATAATGCTTGCGCACCTGACGTGGGAATACTGTACGTATGCCCCGGTGTCGCCTTCAAACTCAACCGACTTTTTCGGGTCAAACGTAATAGTTTTCTCGGGGGAAATTCGGAGGAACGCAAATTTTACCGAGCCAATGCCGATTGCCTTTGCGGTTTTCTCAACGTTAGTGGTTCTCTCGCGTTTTTCCACTTCCTCGCGTGCAAAGCCAATTGCCTGGTTTAACACATCTTCAAGGAAGACAACCCTGCCTTCGCGAGTGGACATCCTCCCTTCCTCGAGGTTGACTAAGCCAAAGCCAACGTGCTTGAAGCCACTTGCGCTTTTTTTGCCGAGTTTTTTTAGCATGAGGTGCACTTGCGCAAAGTGCGTGTTTTGCTCTTGCGCCGTGAAAATCACGCTTTCGCCGTATTTGTATTTCTTGAGCTTGTATTCTGCCAGCGCAAGGTCGCGGGTGTTGTAAAGAGTTGTTCCGTTTGAACGCAGTATTATTGTGTTAGGCTGTTCTGGCTCAAGGCCTGCGACAATCTCCCCTGTCTTGTCCTTGAACGCGATTTTCTTTTTCAGCATCTCTTTGACAATTTTCTTGGAAGGCTCAATGAACTCGCTTTCGCCAATTACCTTATCGAATGAAATGTCGAGTATGTCCAAGTTTCTTTGGAACGCTACGTAGCTTTTCTTCCTCAAGTCAACTGCCTTTGCAACCGTCTTCTTATCGCCTGACTCGAGCTTTTCAAGGATTTTCTGCGCATCTTCCTTAAGCTTGGGGTTTTCCTCTATTGCCTTGTTTATCTTAACGTAATAGTCAAACATGACTTTCTCGTTCTCTGGCTTTGGCATGTCCCTAAACTTTTCAAACGCCAGCAACAGCTTTGCAACTTGCGATCCAGAGTCGCCTAGGTAGTTCATGGTAATTGTCTTCCAGGCGCTTTCCTTAAGCAAATTGTTAACCGCATCACCTAAAATCGTCGAACGGATGTGCCCCACGTGCATTGGCTTTCCAATGTTAGGGTCGCAATATTCGAGAACTGCAGTCTTGCCTTTTCCTTGAGTTGACTTGCTGAAATCTTTTTTTAACGCGTTTTTTAGTTCCTCAGCTAAGTATTGCTGTGAATAGAAAAAATTGGCGTAAGGCCCAACTGCCGCTACTTTAGAAAATTCCTTCGGCGGTTTTTCACCGGCTATTTTCTGCGCAAGCTCAAACGGGCTTTTCTTTAACTCCTTAGCCGCCTCAAACAACGCAACCGCAACGTCCCCGTGCTCGGGATTACGGGGCTTTTCCGCCTTAAGGCCTTTTACTCCAAGCACTTTCTGGCAGTGAGACAATGCTATTGAAGAGGATTTAGAGAATGTCATGGGTTCACTTTTTGCTTTTCAGTATTTTTCCTAAAGCTTTACTACTTTTTTTAAGTTAATTTGCTTTATCTTGTTTTTGACTTGTATTCAGTTTTTTACTCGCCTTGCTACCAACGTTTTTATTGGCTTTTTCCTTTGTTTTCTAATGCTGGATGCTTTGTTTTCTAGGTTGCTTAAGTTTTATCTGTCGCTTGAGGATGGCTATTATGAGTTCATGGACTCTCTAGAGGGTAAAAAGCTTCCGGTCTACCGTTTTTTCATAGCGCCTTTAGAGACGCATGGCCTGCCGTCGTTTCCGGTTTTTATTCTCTTCCTCTTATTGCTTTTGGGAGGCGCGTTTTCAATTTATTCCATGGCATTTCCCCAGCCTGTGGAGTTTCGTGTTGTGGTATTTGGAAATACTGGCTCTTCGTTTGTGCCTTTAAACGGCGCGACGGTTCAGCTGCTTGACAACGGTAGGGTAATTGCAACCGCTATTGCGTCTAACGGGGTGGCGATTTTTTCGGGAACGCCTGTTAAGCAGCTGGAGGTTAAGGCTTCAGCAGGCGGTTTTGGCGATACTGCCCAGCTTGTTGATGTTTCAGAGTCTTCTTCAGTTCGCCTGCAGCTGAATTGCACTAGCGGTGCTTGCGGGGAAACCGTAGCGCAGGGTGATTCTGAAACCCCCTTGATTGAGTTTCAGGCTGCAACAAACTCGTGCAACCCTTCTTCAGCAAGCGGTTCGCTGTTTGTATCTGCTTTTGCGTCAGGAAAAGCGGTTGAGGGTGTTGCAAGGGTTTACGAGAATTATTCCCACGGCTTAATTGCAACGGTTAGGCTTGTGCAGGGCCAGGGTTTTGTTTCAAGCCTGCCGGTTGGTTCGAGGGTTTTTGCCATGGTTCAGGGAAACGACGGCCTTGCGTTGGATGGCTCATCTAGCGTTGTGGAAATTAAGCCTTGTGACTCAAAGATCCTCCTGGATTTTGATTCGTCAAAGGCAATGCAGTCTGTAATTCAAGTGTCTTCGGCAGGAAAGAATTTGCAGGGCGCTAGGGTGCGGATTTTCAAGTCGGGAACGCTTTCGCCTCTTTTTTCGGGGGAGTCGGATAGTGAAGGAAAGGTAGCCGCCCGCCTTGTTTCCGGAAAATATTTTGCCGTGGCTGATAAGGAAGGTTTTTTTTGGGGTAATTCAAACTACTTTGAAGCAGGTCAGAACGAGTCGGTTTTCTTAAGCGCTTTTGACGCAGGTAAGGCAACCTTGCTTACCGCGAACGTGTTAACCCCTAGGCAGGAGGCTGTCAGTAATGCGTTAGTTTCTCTCATCGCGAAAATGGAAGGCGGTGATGATTACTTCGTTTTGTTTGACGGCTTGACGTCTTTAAATGGAATTACTTTTTCATTGAGGCGCGGAGGGCAAACCGATGCTTTTGCTTTTTTTAAGGCAATGACTGGAAAAACTCTTGGCATTGCCGCAAGCGATGCAAGCCAAAGCGTTTCAATAACCTTGGATCCGATGCGAGTGAGCGTGCATGCTTTTGCAGTTGAGCCTATTTCGGGAAATTCGGTTAGTGCGCCTCGTTTTACTTCGCAGTTTCTTGGTAGCAATTATTCCTGTGTTGGAAATGGCTGTTTGTTGACTGTGCCGCTTGACTTTGCTTTCCAGGTTTCTTCTTCGGCAAGCGGCTTTTTGCCTTTTAGTGACTCCCTTGTGCTAAGCCAGGCGGACAAAAACCTTACTGTTTACCTGGTTTCTGAAGAGCTCCTTAAGGATTCTTACGTCAAGCTGCTTAGGGTTGTTGATTCAGAAGGAAAGGAAGTGCCGCAGGCAGGCGGCTGGTTAAGTCCCGGGACAAATTATGCGGCGTTATTCCAGCTTGCAACAAAGGATGCCCTTGAGAGCGGGATTGTATTTTCAACGGGCAGCGACGAAGTGCAAATAATCGGGAATTCGCCTCAGGCGCCTGCGTCAAAACAGCTTGGCTTTGCTTTAGCGTGCGAGCCAGAGCAGGCGAATTACCAAAGCGGGACTGCTTATTCAACCGTAGATCTTTTGTATGCAGGAGCGGTTAATCAGGTAATCGCGTTCAACTTTACCGTGCCTGCTGAAATTGCGCTTGACCCTTTGACTAAGTCGAAAGTAATTAACTTCACCTACCGAAGTTACATTATTCGGGACGGGCAATACGTGCGAAACCCGTTTGACCGAGAGCTCCTTGGAAAAGCAGGCTCGCAGCTAAAGTCAGGCTGTACTTCGCCTGCTTTTGAGAAAAAGCTTGAAGTCAGGAGCCCTACAACCACCTGCACTGACTTCGCGTGTGTTTCTCTTTCTTTCAACCAAGGCGGTAACGAGGGAAGCGCTGGATTTGAGGCGCAGAGCTTGAGCAACTTGGTGGAGAACGAGTCGGAGTACACCCCCCTTTTCTTGTACTATCAGGTGGATTTGCTAAAGCCGTTTACTGGCGCGCTTTCGCTTAACTTTTCCTCTTCTCCGCTTAATTTGCTTGCCTTAACCGCTACAAACCCCGTTGGGGAATTTGGTTCTTCGTGTGATTTCGAGAATGGTTTAGAGCAGCGGGTTTTTTCCTCTTCATTTGCCCTTGACTTATCCAACCTCTCTTCCTGCACTAATTTCTTCCAGCCAAGCCCGGGAAACCCTCTGACTTTAAAGGGCGTGATTAGTGCAAAGCCGCTGTCAGGAACTAACCACACTGACCTGTCGCTAACATTACTTGGCGAAGCTGTGCCAACCGCTCACTATACCTGGATGAAAATAATTGGCAACGAAATTACTGCAAACGAGCTTGGGATTTTCGAGGCTAACCTTACACAGGACTTTAATTCGTATGTTGGCGACGAGCCCTACCCTGCCTATAACGTTGCATCCTGCAGTGAGTCTGAAATTGAGTCTGAAAAATGCGATTACGGCTTTCTCAACACGCGTTTCCTCTACACCTCGCTTAGGCCAAGGAAAGTTAACGTAAGCGTTTCTTTCGACCCAGCTGTGTTCAAGCTGGCTTATGCAAACATAAACGGTACGGTAATTCACCTTGGCGAGGAAGGCCTTTCAAAGGGTGGTTATTCCAACTCTTTTGACCTGCCTGTTGAAGGCACACTTTACGGCAACGTGAAGTTAATTCCGGTGAAAGACACTTCGCTTACCTCAATTTTTGCAAAAGCGCAGGTTATAACTCAAGAGAGTTCAATCCCGCTTGAAATACAGCGAAACGTAACCGTCTCAAAAGGCCTTGCCTACGAAAATTCCTCCCTTTTCCCAAACGGCACTGACACCTGCAACGGCGTTTTAGACCTTCGCTACAACCCTAGTCTTGTTCCCCCGCTTCAGGTTGGGAAGAAATGCGGCGACCTTTCAATGCTTGTGTCAAACCTATTGCCTGCTGATGCCGTGCCGCTGAATATTTCAATGCCTGATTACGACGGCAACATTTTCGTCCGAACGGTAGAGACTGACGGCTCTGACGCCTGTTACGAGATTTGCGAAACTGACGGCGAGGGTAATCCATTTTCATGCACTGGACTTGAGAAGGAAATGCAAAACGGCGTTTCTTACTTGCTGCGTTATTATCCTGACTCGAAAAACCTCAACTGCCCCCAGCGTTTCAAGCCCGAGGCAAATACTGTTCCCGGCTCTAAAGTTACGCTTCAGTTCGCCTATTCTCTCGACGCTTCTGCAAGGCGAAACGTCACAATTCACGTGTTTAACACAACTTCGGTTAAGGCCCTTTTTGTTTCCCCCGTGCTTACTTTCTACGAGCAAAAGGCGTTCGAGCGAGACTCAATTTACCCCCAGCTTTGGGCGGTAATTAACCAAAAGCAAATCGGGACGAGGAGAATCCTGGTTGATAAGCCCTCTTCCTTACGCCTTGATTTCAACGGCCCTGGCGTGAAATACTTTTCCTATTACCCAAATAGCGGCCATGACCCTCTCATCGTATATGACTTTGGAGTTTCTGACTCGCCAATTTACCACTCTGACAACACTACAAATGCTGTTCCAGCTCAGTCGGAATACGTTCAGGCACTCGCCTCTTTTCTTGTCCAGCCTGGTGCAGTCGCCCCGCAGTTTTTGGAAAATTCCTACGACAACTTAGTTACTCAAGCCTCGCAAAACTCTTACTTCAACCCAAATGCTTTCGAGAAAGTGGTGAGTGATGCAAAAGCCGCCTCAGCTTTGTTATACTGGCGGGATAAGTCGCTTGAAATGTACTGCCAAAATACTCCTGCTTGCGTAAGCTCTAATTACGGCCTTCAAAACTGCTGCAAGCTTTCAATTGAAGACTGGAAGAACTACTCGACAATTCAAGACTTCAAGCTCGAAAGCTGCACCTATTGCAATAATACTGCAAACCCCTCCTGTACCAATCAAACCTTCGAACACCTGCAAAACTACCTCTCCTGCTCAAACGAAGTATCCGCCTCGAACTCATATCAATGCGACCAGCGCTGTGTTGCAAAAGCCCCGCTTGTTGCGGCAAAGCCGCAACTTGCTGCAATACTTCATGAGCTTGGCGCAAACGGGGATTACGTCACCTACACTAATACTGAAAAGAACCACCTTGGAATCGACTATGGCGAAAACTTTGGGAACCAGCAGTGCGTCTTCAAATATTCCTCGCCGAACAAGTTCGTGCGCTATTCAGCTAGCCAATCAAGCCAATTCGCTTTCTACGGCCAAGACGGCTTCTTCCCTTACAACCCGCTTAGCACAGTAAAATCACTTAGCCAAACAGAATTAAGCACCTGCACAAACCAAGCCTCGTGCCCGCTGGTACTTACTGGAGACGGAAAGGCGCAATGTACTGAAGATGAAAACCAAGACGGTTACTATTCGCCAGGCGAATCCCTTGAGCAGGCAAACCCCTCGGGTGATTCATTCAATTGTCCCGTTAACAGCCAAGTGCAGGGCATTATTGCAGTAAGCGCGGAAGTGCAGAACAACGACGCAACTGCCTTGACTAAGATTGCGCCAAGGAAATACGTCACTGACTTTGAAATGCAAAACTGCAAGAAAGGACTATGCCCGCTGGCAATTGGAACCGAAGTAGGCTCAAACCATCAGCTGCCGTGGTGCTTTACCGATTCAAACGCCAACCGCTTCCTCGACCTTGACGTAGCAAGCGAAGCCTTGTCGCTTCAAAAGTCAAGTTATTTGCCTGCAACGCTTCAATTCAGGAAAAAGACAAGCGACTGGGACGTGTACTCCTGCCCCTCTGGAAAAACAATTGCGATCGTGCCTTACTGCGCCTCTTCCTGCACCAACCAATGCGCCTCGCCAAACTGCGATCCCTTATGCACTTCCCAAGGAAACAAGGCAGTGCCTAACGGCGAGCCGCAGAAAATATTCCAGAACTGGCTTAACCAAAGCGAGGTTAGCCTAAAGACGCTAAAGCCATTCAATGGAAAAGCCCTTGCGCCATTCTCCTACTTTACCGACGTAACTGCCGAAGGCGACGCTAAGTACTCCCACTCTTTTACCGTTGACACGCGCTTTACCGACAAGCCATTCAACCAGGTTAACTTAGATGACGTGCTTGGCTGCAACTCTTTTTCAGATACCAGCGAAGAGGCAGGAACGGAATTTCCAAACCAGGGACTCTATACTGTAAACACTGTTTTTGACCCGGCTGAAAACTGGACTACCAAAGCCAGCGTTGCAACCGTTGCTAAAGACGCGTACGCTTCGAAGAACAACCGCTGTAACATTGGCAAAGAAGCTAGGCTATGCAACCTGGCCTTCGGCTCTTTCTCCCAACGCTACGGGGCTTGCCTTAATTCAATTCTCCAGTATGCCGACGGAACGTTAAAAGCAGGCACGACTGAATTGCCTTTCCTAACGCCCCTTGGCTACGGAAACAAGAACGCAATTGGCTACGGCGTGACTAAAACAGGCGCTGCCTTCGCGTTAGTTGGCCACGAGGAAAAACTGAACGTGAAAGAAGGGACAAACATCTGCAACTACTACTACCAAGACTTCGACGCCTGGAAGCCAGACGGAAGCCTGTCAGGCCATAAGCAGCTTGAGTGGAAGGAATGCTCTTCAGCTGCCGGAAAGAAAAAAGGCGCCGAATCAATAATCGGACTGATACTTGGCCTTGTACTGACCTTATTAACTGGCGGAGGCGGGGCAGGCGCTTTAGGCGCACTAGGCGGCGCAGGTGGCGCGGCTGGCGCAGGGGCCCTAGCGGCAGGAGGCTTAGGGGGCGGAGGCGGTTTTGGCCAAATCTTTGGCATGCTAGGCTCGCTAATGCAAGGCTCTGGCCAGCAAAGCGACGAAAGCACTTTCCAAGACAGCCAGCCAACCCAAGGCGGCGGGTGCAAGCAATGGGACCCAGTTGCGGCAAACGCAGGCGGCGATGCATTCGTATCCGGCTGCAAGAACCTAAGCTGGCAAATTATTAAAAAATAACTGGCGTAGGTGAGACTACTGTATGTCTTTTTTTTGATGGCTTATTTAGAGGCTTCAAAATCGTTTTTAAGCCAATTGCCTTAATGCATTTGTATATGTCTTTTCGCCTTAATCACCTAGTTTTTCCTCTGGTGCTTTCCCTACTATTTTCCGTGTTTTCCTCAGCTGCCTTCACCTGCGACCAAGGCTCTACCGGCGCGGGAAACCTCTGCGTGGTAAACACAAACCGTACGCTTTCAACCAACGAGACTTTCGGCGTTTTAGTGGTAAATAATTCCGCTTATTTGCTAGTCAATGCCTATGTGATAATCAACGCAACTAACGTAACTGTGGATTCAGGCGCTGCAATTAATGCAACTGGCCAGGGCTATGCAGGCGGCGCTGCAGGTAACCCTGGAACTGCGGGAAGTGGGCCAGGCGGTGGCGGTGGCGGTACCAATGTAGGCGGGGCTGGGGGAGGCCATGGCGGGGCTGGTGGATCTGGCGGAGATAGCGGTAGCGGAGGAGGGGTGGCTGGGTCTGCAACTGATTCTATATTCAAGCCATTAGACTATGGCGGTGGCGGCGGTGGCGGCGGCCAAGGTGCTGGTGGAAGCAGCGGGGGCTTGATTTACATTAATGCAACTGACACCGTAAACATTACAGGGAGCCTGCTGGTCATGGGTTATGTCGCACCAAATGCCACTGCCTACGGGGGCTGGACAGGCGGCAGCGGCTCAGGCGGGTCGATTTACGTTTTGACTAACAGGCTTATTGGCAGCGGGAAGTTGAATGCCAGCGGCGGAAAACAATATGAAGCTGGAGGCGGAGCTGAAAATGGCGGTGGTGGAGGCGCCGCCGGAAGAATAGCCTTGAACTATTCGGTATCCACTTTTTCAGGCACTTTTTTTTTGGCAGGGGGAAACTGGACCGGGGCAGGCGGGTTTGACCATAACCCTGGGAAAGGTTCAAACGGCTCGGCTTATTTTTCTCCTAACTCTACCTTGAGT
>OBEQ010788271.1_pt1 | contig 10024 bp, 7 predicted proteins | sample 1670901 | NCBI WGS metagenome assembly OBEQ01 (sample SAMEA104232315, study PRJEB22302) | groundwater metagenome | biome: forest; feature: aquifer; material: groundwater | place: USA | collected 2011-08-07 | depth 5.4 m | reverse complement strand
GGAAATTGATTTTTTATGCCCGTTTCTTGGGTTAATATAATAGGCTTATTCAAGCTTAAACATTCTAAGGCAAAATTTGGGCTAATTTCAGATAAAGACGGTAATGCGCAAAAATAAGATTTTTGGATCCTATCAAACAAAACTTTTTCATTAAGGCTTTTATATATTTTTACTTTATTATCTAATCCCATTGCTCTAATTAAACTAATAATAATGGGTTTTTCCGGTCCATTGCCTATTAATTCTAAAACCAGGTTGTTATCATATTTTATTAATCGGTTAAATACTCTAAGCAAAAATTCAAGATTTTTTAATTTAATAAATCTTCCAGCCCATAAAATAACTTTGGAACTTTTTTGATAAGCCAGGATTTCCCCGGATTTTTTCTCAAAAACATTGCTTATTACCTCCGCCTGCGCCGGATCTAATCCGTAATTGGAAGCAAATAAATCTTTTTGAAATCCGGTAGTAAATGCAATCTTATCGGCATTTTGCAAAGTAAATCTTATAAGACGCAAAAAAAATGGGGAATTTTGCTGTAATTTTTTCTTATAAAATTCTTCCATGGTAACTTTCCCTTTTCCAGATTCAATGAATTTTTCCCATAGAAAATCTCCCCCTAAGCGGATAACTGTTTTTTTATTTAAAAACTTGCCGGTTAAAACCGCCGGCAATCCGGCGCCAAGAGAATCAAAAGCTAAAATCACATCGGATTTTCTCGCTTGCTTCAGCAATTTTAATAAATAAATCAAATGCCTTAATCCAAATGGCCAGGTTCGGGAAACGCCGGTTACCAAATACTCATCAGTCCTAGAAAAATTCTTGCCGTAAGTCATTACTCGAACCTCTAGGCCGCGGCGGGAAAATTCTTCTGCCAATTTCTGGCTGTAAAGCGCTGGTCCGCCGATATCCGGCGGAAAAATTCCAGTAGCAATTAAAATTTCTTTGGACATTATAAATTTATAAGCCGATCAAAAATATTTTTAAATAATATGGCGATAGTCTCCCAAGAATAGCTTTGGTGCGTTAAAATTTTAGCATTTCCAACAATTCTTTTTTTAAAATCTGAATTTCCTAAAAGCATAAAAATCTTTTTTGCTAAATCTTCCGGATTTTCTGGCTTAACAAAAATTCCAGTCTCCTGATCTCTCAAAAAATCAATAATTCCGCCTACCGGAGTGCCAATAACCGCCAAACCGGAAGCCATCGCTTCCAAAAAAGAACTCCCCAAACCCTCAGACCTAGAAGGCCTTACAAAGACATCGGAAATCTTTAAATACAAAGGCAAATCCCTTTGCGGAATTTGGCCTAAAAAAAGAACATTATCATTAACTTTCAACTTTTGGCTTTTTGCTTTTAACTTGCCGCTTTCCGGCCCGTCCCCGATAAGCAAACATTTAATATTAGGGCGCTTTTCTTTCAGTTTTGCTACCGCCTCTATTAATATATCCACGCCATTTTTCCAAACCAATCTGGAAGTGGTTACAATGACGTAATCATCCTTAATCCCTAAATTTTCCCTAAGTGCCTTTTTTTCCGAATCCTTATAAAAAGTATCAAAAAGTTCCAAATTAACGCCGTTCGGAATAATTTCAACAGGAGATCGCGCGCCTCTTTTAAGCATAAAGTCTTTTAAATAACTGCTGATAACTTGAATACAATCAGCTTTTTTAATAATCTGCCCGCCCCAAAATCCTATCAAGCCAAATTTTCCGAAAACCATATGCTGCTCTGAATCGCCCTCTTGGATAGTTAAAAGCATCGGAATCTTTGGATGGCTTAACTTAAAAAAAAGTGCCGCAATTCCTCCATAAGAAGCCATAACCGCCCAAATTGCGTCAAAACGCTTCTGCCGATGAAGGCGTTCCGCCTCCTGCCAGGCTTTAAAAATATAATAAATTTTTGCCGAAATACGGCCGTATTTTTTCTTTTTCCGGGTGCCGTTTCCCAACCTAATTATGCCGACATTGTCTTCAATCTCTTTAGATAGCCAACTTTGTTCAAATTTATAAGTAAAAACTGAAAAATTAAAATTTTTAAGCCTTCGCATAATTTCTCTGGCGGCAATTTCCGCGCCGCCCTCAAAAGGCGAATAAGCAAAAGAAAAAACTGCTATATTATACTTTTCCTTAGTCATAAATGTTATAAAAAGAGTATGTATTACTCATATCAATTATAACTCTAAATATGGCTAAAAAAATACTTTATATTATAACCAAATCAGACATTGGCGGAGCCCAAAAATATGTGGCTGATTTGGATAAAAATTTAAACAAAAGCAAATTTGCAACTAAAATCATTTACGGTGGCAAAGATATTAAATGGCTATCTAATAAAACCTATCCAGCGCTTCTTTTCTTCAATGATTGGCTGGCAATTTTTGAATTAATAAAAATATATAAAAAAGAACAGCCGAATATCATCCACTTAAATAGCTCTAAAGCTGGCATTCTTGGCTCAATTGCCGCAAAAATATATTCTTCTGGCTTGCAGCCCAAAATAATCTTTACTGCCCACGGCTGGGTATTCAATCCCACCAACTCAATCTCTTTACCAGTTAGGTGGTTTTATATTGCTCTCCATAAATTTGCCGCTCTATTCCAAGATAAAATAATCTGTGTCTCTGAATACGACTATAAGCTAGCCTTGCAATATAAAATCGCGCCTAAAGAAAAATTAATAACAATCCATAATGGCATAAATCCGAATATTGAATTTCTGGATAAGCAAACAGCAAAAAAAGAAATTGTCAAGAAACTTTCAACTTTCCGCTTTCAGATTTCAAATGATTATACGTGGATCGGCTCAATAGGCCGCTTAGTTAAAGAAAAAAACTACGAAACTTTGATTCAGGCAGCGGCTTTAATGCCAAATGCTTATTTTTTCATTATTGGAGAAGGACCAGAAATAAAAAACTTGCAACTTGCAAGTTGCAAGTTGCAATTAAAAAACCGTTTTTTTTTCATTGATCCGGCCGGCAATGACGCCAAATATCTTAAAGCTTTTGACATTTTTGTAATGTCCTCAATTAAAGAAGGTCTGCCCTATATTTTACTGGAAGCAATGGCGGCAGAATTGCCAATTATTGTCACAGAAGCCGGCGGCATGCCGGAAATTATAAAAAACCATGAAAATGGGATAATGGTAGCCCAAAAGAATCCAGGCCTTCTCGCAAAAGCCATCCAGGGAATACTGACAAATAAATCCGTTGCTTCTGAATTAAGCAAGGTGGCAAAAGAAACTTTAAAAGAAAAATTTAATCTTGCAAAAATGATCGAAGCAACAAGTAAAGTTTATGAAAAGCTCTAAAATCCTTGTTCGGCTTTGAATTTATCTATTTCCTCTTTTAGAGATTGATTATTATAATCCAGTTTTAACGCAGACTGGTAATAATTAAGCGCTTCTTTAAATCTTTTTTGGCCGGCATAATAACGGGCTAATAAAATATTTAATATCGGATTTGCAGAATTAGATTTTATTCCTAAAAGGAAAATTGGCTCTATTTTATTCAATTGATTAGTTGCTTCATAAATAGTAATTAGCTGCATGTAAGCGTTAATATTTTGGGGATTATTAGAAATGGATTGTAAAAAATTTTGCTCTCCTTTCTCGTAGTCTTTTAAATTAAAAGCATAAAGATCGCCGAGGTTATTATAAGAGACAAAATTTTTAGGGCGAATAAGGCTTAAAAAATTCCAGGCCTCAATCGCACCGTCATAATCGCCGATTAATTTACGATAAGCGGCCAGTTCCAGCCATTGACTATCTAAATCATAATTAGCCCTAATTGATTCGCTAGCCTGTTTTATTTTATCAATTGCCTGATTTTTAACCGAATCAGCCAATTGAACTCTCGCCAGTATCGGCCTGGAAATAATAGCTAAGGCTTTTGCTCTTAAAACTAATTTTTCTTTATCGCTACTAGATAAGCTTGGCGATGAATTAGAATTTTTTTGAACCGTTAATTTTTCTTTGGAAAATTCAACTTGGGCCGAATTCTCCTCTTTAAACTGCCGAATCTTGTTCCAACCAAATCGCAAACCTGCTCCGGTTAAAACTAAAATTATAAAAATAATTATTCCTCTTTTCATAATGATTAATTTTAATGCTAAATAGAAAACTTGTAAACTTTAAACATAGGCAAATTATCATGTCCGTAAATGACTTTTGCTGGCTCATAGCCTAAATTTTGAACTGACTTTTCAAAATTTAAACCAATAGTTTTATTCTCTTTAAATGGATTTAGAAGTGTGTTTTCCGCGCTTTGCACAAAATAAATCGTAAATCCCTTAAAATAATTTGGACCTTGCAAGCTAAGTGTTTTAGAAAAATTTTCTACAAAAAGAGCCGGGATGCCATGATAAAAGAAACGGCGATAAAATATCCATTCTAAAGTTGGCAAAGCCAAATTATCATTATAAACAATTAAATTAAAAGCTCTTTCGGAATTTTTCGGCTTTAGCCTATTAAATTCATAAATCACCTCATTAAGGTGGGAATTGTCCGATTCCGGAATAACCGCTGATTCCTTGCCTTGAAATTCCTTTTCAAAATAATGGTCCAATTTTGCTATTCCGTAATCCGGCATTTTAATCAAATTTTGATTTACTGAATAAATTAATTCATAAACTAAGAAACCGATAGCGATTATCTTTAAAATTTTGCCCAAAACAGCCGAATTCCAATTTAAAATGCGATCAAGGGCTAAAGCTGATAAAATGACAAATAACGGCCCGAGTAAAGACAAAAAGCGGTTGGCAGAACCTATTTTAACTAAAAGTAAAGTAGCAAAAATCAAATAAAGCCATAAAAAAACATTAGATTGGATAAAGTTCTTGAATTTATAAAAATCGTAAATGCTCTGTAAAAATCCCATCAAAGCAAGGGCTAAAAACGGCAAACTGTATAAATTCAAAAAATTTTTTCCAATTTCCGAAAATGGAGCTTGGGTTTTTCCAACTAGTCCGGACCATTCCGGAGTAGCTTGCTTGAATAAGTAGGCAAACTGCAGATCAAAATGCCCGACGGATTTATAAAGATAGAAGTTATAAATCAATACCGGGGAAAATAAAATTAAAGCTAAAAATAAAGCGCCGTATAATTGCCAGTCTTTAAATAATTTTCTTTTAAAAAATAAAAGATGGCTAAAATAGGCTGGCGCTAAAAAAATACCGGTATACTTAGTCAAAGCCAGCAATCCCAAACTGCCTCCAAAAAGCCACCATTGATTTTTGTCTTCTAAAAACCTTAAAAAAAAATAAATATTCAAAAGCAAAAAAAACAGCAAAGTCGGTTCTAATAAGCTGGTTCTAAATATCCAAACCATTGCGCTGTTAATGCTAAAAATTAAGGCGGAAAGCAGCGCTATTCTTTCCGAATGAAATAATTTTTTTGCGATTAAATAAATTAAAAAAATTGCCAGAGTTCCTAAAATTATTGCCGGCAAACGGGCGACTAAAATTGAATCTCCTAAAACTCTGAAAAAGCCATGCTGTATAATCATTGCCATCGGCGGAAAATCATGAAAAGAAAGATGAGTCCACCAAGGAAGAGCCTGATTTTTATACCAATCAATCGGCTGAGTCTGGAAATTAGTTCCTAAATAATCAATATAGCCCACTGCACGAAATGAATCCGCTGCCTCATCACCAAAAATATCCTGATTCCCAACATTCCAAAAACGAAGCAAAAATGCCAAAACCAAAATCCCTAAAAGCAAATATTTAGCAGATAAATACTTTTTCATCTTAATGCTAATAAATTAAAAAGTGGAAATAGTCGGTCCAACTAACGGAAAAATATTATTTTTAGTAATCGTTGCCGAACGATTAAAATCATTAAAATCAACAGCAGTTAAGTTGGAAGAAGACTCAATGTCCAGGCGTATTCTTGGTTTTTCAGCCCCTGAAGACGGCGTAAGTATAGTTGCCAAAACATAATAGGTATTTCCTGAAACCATTACATTTTTATCGGGCTTAGCAACATCCGGAGTCATTTTAAATTCAATCGCCTTATCAATTGGAGTATCAACAGTGGCAAGAACAACATTGGTAGCGGAATTCACTAATTTTAACGTCACTAAATAAGCGTCGGCCAATGGATAAGGCGCCAAATTTTTAAAACGAATTCTAGTAATTGCAATTTTTTCATTCCCATCCGCAGTCAATTTAAATTCAGTTAAAAGCTTTTCGCCGTAACTGCTAAGCGTAGAAGAAGGAAGCGTAAAAGTAAGCCGCAAAGAACTTTCCAATGGGCTAGCCGGTGTCGAAGCAGCAACAATAGGAGTAGATGTCGGAACCGGAGCGACAACAGAAACAGACGTAGTGGCTGGAGCAACTGGCATCGAAGTAGCCGCCTGCCGGCTTTGCAAAGCCTTCAAAGTTAACTGATTAACAGCCACCCGAGTCTTTGGGCCAAAATAACCGGCTGCCGGCCCAATGCCATTCTGAGCCTGGAATTTTTTTACTGCTTCCCTAGTTAGGGAGAAAAAGTTTCCAGTCGCTGGACCTGAATAAAGCCCCTGATTCGTTAAAAATTCCTGCAATCTTTTTACTTCGCCATTATTTTTTAAACCATAATAAAGATTCTGATTAAAATCCGCTGCAGCAAAAATTGTTGTACAATTTAAAGAGAAAAAAATAGAAACTAAGATTATAAGCTTTTTTATCATTTTTTAATTATAGCTTAATTCTCATTAAAGAGAAAATTTATATACAGGAAACATTAAAAGTTTATTATAACCGTAAATAATCTTCTCCGGGCTTAAGCTTAATTGCTGCCGTAAAAAAGCTTCAAATTCTTGGGCGGCTGGATTAAAATAAAGCGGGTTTAAATAGGTTTTATGGCTAGCTTTTATGAAATAAATATTATAACCGCGGAAGCGATCAGTGCTTTCTTCTTTAAGAAGATTTTTAAATTGGTTTACAGTCAAGGCAGGAATCCCATGATAATAATTTCTGCGCGTAATAAGCCATAGCCTTGGAGAAAGCCCAATATTTTCATCATAAATAATAAGGATGGATTTCCCCATTGGCGTAAATAGTAACGCATTATCTTTAATAATCTGATTAAGGTGCGGATTAGGGGAAGCTGGGATTGCCAAAGAACGCTGGTCGCCTAATTCAAAATTCAAATATTTATCCAGCTGAGCTATGCCAAAATCCGGGAAGGTAAAAAATATATTAGAAGCAAAATACGATTCATAAATTAAAAAAATAGCTATTCAAACTTTAAACATAGTTTCTTGATGGAGTTGAAGCCGCAAATAATCAAAAAGGGCGGTTATGAGCATAATTGCTGGTACCGCATATAAAGCTATAAAACGAAAAGCAGAACCTATTTTTATAAGCATTAAAGTTATAAAAATAAAATTAAGCAGCCAGAATAAAATCGTCTGGCTGCGCCGATCCCATGCTCTTGCGCGAAAATTCCTGGCACAAATAAAAATGGAATAAAATAGGCTTAAAACCGCCGCCAATAAAAACGGTATAGAATACAGCAATAAAAGATTGCTGATAATGTTAGAAAACGGATCTTGGGTCTTGCCCAAAGAAAGCTGCCATTCCGGAGTAGTTTGCTTGAATAAGTAGGCAAACTGCAGATCAAAATGCCCGACGGATTTATAAAGATAGAAGTTATAAATCAATACCGGAGAAAAAATAAGCGCTGCTAAGCCTAAGGCAAAATAGAGTTCCCGCCTTTTAAAAAAATCCCTATGTAAAATTAAAAGGTAAGCTCCATATGCAGGCAAAAGAAAAACGCTTGTGTATTTGGTTAAAAAACTAAGCCCCAAAATAATTCCGAACAGCCGCCAACGCCGGTAATCTTCAATAAATTTAAAAAATAGGAAAATATTTAAAAGGATTAAAAAAATCTGAAAGGATTCCATTAAGCTGGATCGGGATATCCAGATATGAATTTCATTAACCGAAAGCAAAAAAGCTGGGAGCAGACTTAATATTTTATTTTGAAAAATTTTTTCGGCAAGCAAATAAGCCAAATAAATGGCTGCAATGCCTGCCAGCGCCGATGGCAGGCGGGCAATAAAAAGAGAGTCGCCTAATGCTTTAAAAAAAATATTTTGGATTAAAAAAAATAAAGGCGGATGATCGTGGAAAGAAAGATGAGTCCACCACGGTAAAGCAGGCAAATCTTTAAACCACTGGATTGGCGTAGTTTGGTAGTCATTTTGGATATAGTCCAAATAGCCAATGGACCGGAAAGCGTAAAATCCCTCATCATGGAAAAATTCCGCCGAACCTAATCCCCAAAAACGCAAAATCGCGCCCAATAAAAGAATCGCTATTAAAAGCTGCTTTCCGTTAATTTTATAAGGAAAAATCGTGGGCATAAAACTATCTTAACAAAAGTAAAATTATCTTTCTACCGGGGGACTGCGTGCGACCGCACTTATGCCTTGTTCCGAATAAAATTTCCCAAAAACCAAACGCCCCTGCTAAGCAGGGGCGAATTGGCAAATCTTTAGATTATCTCAAGTAATCTAAAAACTATTTGCTTAGGGTTTCCGAATTCATGTTCGTAGATGGCAATCCAACTAAGCCATAACCATTGGTCCAATCAAGATTGTTCTGATACTGCACTCTGGATTGAGTCGTTGAAGTAGATCGAGGAGACCAGATAAAATCTTTATTTGCTCCACTATCAGTTGTGCTAGCAGTAAACATATTACCTGACTGATCACCACCACCACCACTATTGCCAAGAGCAATTGGATAAGCCGCATCGCCTTCTAACTGCACTGAAATAGATTCAGCTGTTCCAGAAGGAGCGAGAGTTCCAATCGAACCTAACAACTTGAACCAGCGGCTTTCTCCGACTGGAATCTTCATAGTAGTAGTACCCTGAGCGCAACCGGTGTTATCCGGATAGATGGTAATCTTTGCGCTACCAGCGCCAAGATTGCCTCCAGCTGTACCAAGATTACCAACGCCATTGTTACTGGTATTCGCAACAGCACCATTATAACAGCTTCCCGAATTTACAAGACCGCCAGAGTTGTTTGTTCCGCTGAAATCACCGTCTGGACTACTAAAGCCAGAATCAGTAAAGGCATAGAGAGCAAACTTTGAAGTTGTAGCGGCAGAACCCGCTGCTGTGGAAGAAGAAACGCTGAAGCTAAACTTGTACAAGCCAATATCGCCCTGATTGGCAGTTACCTTGAACTTGTAAAGCGTTGCTCCATCCTTTGACTGAAGCGCTTTTTCTGACGAACTAAGCGGAACTTGCTCAAATGAAGGATAAGCCCTCATAACCCGAACTCCGGTTACCGCAGTCGCGGCTGAAGTTGGGGAGATTGTCTGGCCGGACGATACGCCTGTTCCATAATTGGAAGTCAAGCCGCCGCCGCCATCGTAATCAACTTTAAGCAAATCGCCAGACGCGGTTAACGGACCAGAGTTAGAAATTCCAGCAATGGTTCCTTTAATAGTCATGACCTTTGCTCCATCCTTTGGCACTGTAAAGCCTGTGAGAGCGCTAGATGTAGCGTTATTGCCGCTAGCAAATACCGCTTGGCCGATTTGAGTTGCTCCATCCCACAAAGTAACGGTTTGGCCAGTAAGGTCAACCCGAGTACTGGACGCAGAGCCAGTAAGCACAAGCGAAACCTGCTTTACCATAATATCCTCGTTAGTCGCAGTGAACTTGATTCTTCCAAGTTCCGTTGTTTGGCCAGGAGACACAATAAGATATGGAGCAGTTACGTCCAAGGCAGCAGCGAGCGTACCCGCAGTAGCCGCAGTCATTAATTGACCAACGCCACCATTTTCCGTAACTGTCGCGCTCTGACCAGAAACTAATCCAGTCGGAGAAGGCTTATTCGCAGCCGCGGTTGGGAGTCCCCATTTATAAGATCCGGTAGCCGCCGCCGCCAAATTGCACTTAAGTGACAAGGTCTTGGCTGTGCCCTTGGTAAGGGTAATGCCAGTGCCGTCAAAAGTAAATGAAGTTGAAGAACCGCGAGCTGAAGGACTTACCGCATTCGTACCAGTATTAAGTACGGTTG
>OBEQ012766906.1_pt1 | contig 10025 bp, 8 predicted proteins | sample 1670901 | NCBI WGS metagenome assembly OBEQ01 (sample SAMEA104232315, study PRJEB22302) | groundwater metagenome | biome: forest; feature: aquifer; material: groundwater | place: USA | collected 2011-08-07 | depth 5.4 m | reverse complement strand
CAACAACGGTGTTTTCTTTCACGTACCGTTCCTTGAGCACCTTATCAATGATTTCCTTGCGTGTGAGCGGACCGTGCTTTTTGAGTATCTCGCGAATGACATCGCGGACGACGCCTCCTGCGTACCCCCACTCTGCGAGTGCGTAGAGTCCGCGGCCGACGAGAACGAAACGATCATCTTTGATGAGCTCATTATGGCAGGTTGCAACATGCGCTTTTTTTCCAAAAAGCTGTGTGATTGCTCGGGCAACTTCGGTAAAGTGCATCGGGGAGCCATGGCGACGGATGGAAAGATATGCAAGATCGCGCATGCCCTTAACACGAATATTTGGTGAAGTTACGATTCCCCATTCTCCAAGAGAGTTTCGCCCGATTTTTTTAGAAAGGCCAAGCCAGCGCTTCGCAATCGCTTCAGTTTTCTTGTTTTCATCAATTCCTTTGAGTTGGTTGAGAAACGAGACGATCATTTCAGACTCCTGGATAAGATCATCTTCCGAGAGGTTTTTGTAGATCTTTCGCAAAACCTGATGGATGATCTCTGCCTTCTTTTCGTCAGAATACCAGCGGTGTTTGAACTCCGCATCTTCTTTTCTTTTTGTAAATTCATCGCCGAGAACAAGAAGGAGGTAGATATGATTCTGTGTTGAAGCGTCGTCGCTTATTTCTTTCAAAAGATCGTCTTCGGTAATAATCCCGCCAAGATTCTCCATATAGTCGCGAAGCTCGCGGAAAGCACCTGTTTCCTTTGCAAAGGCATCTGATTTACGGATGGTGAGCAATGCATGGTTCTCAATCTGTCGGACGCGCTCACGCGTGATACCGTAGAGAGTACCGATCGCTTCAAGCGTCATGCGGCTGGGAGATCCGCCAAGTCCATAGCGGTTTGTTACGACATTTCGGGCACGTTCAGGTAGTACAACAAGGAGTCGTTTGGTGACCTGCTTTGGTTTTATGGAAATTGATGTAGGCATATCGCTTGTTGTTTGAACCCCCGAAACGAGAGCACAAGTACATTAACACATAATAATATTAAGTCAACAGAGTGTCAAGAGAGCGCTATAATGTAATGATTTTAATAAAATACCACATCTTGAGCCCAAAAACAAGTCATGGCGTAAGAACGAAGTTTATGAGCCTTCCCTTGACAAATATAATCTTTTGAATGCTCATTTGAGCTAGGTTTTTAGCCACAGCGGGGTCTTTTTCAGCGGCTATCTTAACCGCTTCTTCGTCAGAATCGGGCGGAAGTACAATAGTTCCTCGTACCCTACCGTTGATTTGTACTACGATTTTTACTTTTTTAGGTGCGGCTGTTTTCGCATCGTAGGCAGGCCAAGGTTGTAGGTGTATGGACTCGTCATAGCCTTGGAGTGACCAGAGCTCTTCCGTAATGTGAGGTGCAAAAGGTGCGAGTAAAAGAAGAAATTTTTCGTATGTTTCTTGTGGAACTGCAGCTATTTTTTCCAGATGGTTGAGAAGGATCATCAGGGCACTGATAGCAGTGTTGAAGTGCATGTGCAAAATATCAGTTCCTACTTTTAAAATGGTACGCTCTAAGAGTGCTGCACTGTCATCATCAAGTGATGCTGTTTTTGAAACTTTTTCTTGCAAGAGCCAGACGCGTTCGAGAAAACGCCGACTGCCAATCATGTTGTCGATGTTCCATGAGATGGCCTGATCGAACGGACCCATGAACATTTCATAGAGACGCAACGTGTCTGCGCCAAAACGCTCGACCATGTCATCAGGATTAATAACATTGCCTTTCGATTTGGACATTTTTTCTCCTCCTTCGGCAAGGATGAGACCATGCGAGGTTCTTTTTATATACGGCTCTTTTGTTGGTACATGTCCTTCATCAAAAAGAAATTTGTGCCAAAATCGTGAATAGAGGAGATGTAGCGTAGTATGTTCCATGCCGCCGTTATACCAATCGACAGGTGTCCAATACTTGAGCGCTTCTTCTCCTGCAAAGGCAATTTCATTATGAGGATCGGTGTATCGTAAGTAATACCAGCTAGATCCAGCCCAATTTGGCATGGTATCTGTCTCTCGCTTTGCCGGTCCTTTGCATGACGGACACGTCGTGTGTACCCATTCGCTTGCGGCGGCGAGAGGAGATTCGCCTGTTTCAGAAGGTTTAAAATTTTCAATCATAGGAAGTGTCACAGGAAGCTCATTTTCCGGAACGGGAACAAAGCCGCATGTGGGACATATGACGATAGGTATCGGTTCTCCCCAGTAACGTTGACGCGAAAATACCCAATCTCGAAGTTTGTAGGTAACATGTTTCTTACCATGAACAAAGTGTGTTATCTCTTCTCCAACGTCAACGCTATTTCTTCCATCCCATGCACCTGACGAAACCATGTTGCCGGTATCGGCATACGCTTCTGCTTGAGGTTCGTCATGCTCATTCTGTGAAATAACCCGGCGTACCGGGAGGTTGAATTTCTTGGCAAATTCAAAGTCACGTTGATCGTGCGCAGGAACTGCCATGATTGCGCCAGTGCCATAATTTGCGAGTACGTAGTCTGCAATCCAGACAGGAATTTTTTCGCCATTTGCCGGATTAACGGCGAATACTCCCTGAAGCTCTACTCCGGTCTTTTCCTTCCCAACAGTTGTACGCTCGATCTCTTTTTGCGTGCTTGCGTTCTTGCAGTATGACGCAACTGCATCCCAATTTGAGACGGTACTGCGGAAAGCAGAGACAAGCTGATGTTCCGGCGCAAGAACAATATATGTGACACCAAAAAGCGTATCTGGCCGCGTGGTGAATACGGTTACTTTCTCCGAAGAATCAAGGATCTCGAAAGAGATCTCTGCGCCGTAACTCCTGCCTATCCAGTTGCGTTGCTGTATTTTTATTGGTTCGGAAAAATCAACATCGTCTAAATCGTCGTAGAGTCGGTCGGCATATTTTGTAATGGCAAGCATCCACTGTTCTTTTTCCCGCTTGCCCGTAGTGGTTCCGCATCTTTCGCAGGATCCATCAATCACTTCTTCATTTGCGAGACCTGTTTTACATGAGGGGCACCAATGTACCGGCATCTGTGCCTTGTATGCAAGTTTTTTCTTGAAAAGTTGGAGGAATATCCACTGCGTCCACTTGTAGTACGTTGGGTCGGTAGTATTGATCTCTCGCGACCAGTCGAACGAGAAGCCGAGCGATTGTAATTGTCGGCGATAGGTGTCTGTATTTTTTTTCGTTGTTATTGCTGGGTGGATGTTTGTTTTTATTGCGTAATTTTCTGCAGGAAGACCGAAAGCATCCCAGCCAATGGGATACAGTACGTTATAACCTTCAGCACGATGTTTGCGCGCGATAATGTCGAGTGCTGTATAGCTGCGTACATGGCCGACATGCAAACCTTCCCCGGATGGATACGGAAATTCGATTAGGCAGTAAAATTTCTTTTTTGTGGTGTCCTCTGTAACCTCGTTCTGTTTTTGCTCCTGCCAGTGTTTCTGCCACTTTGATTCTATTGATTTGTGATCGTAACTTTTTGGATTCATGGGCGGGTGATTGGCACAGATTCATGTGTAACAGGTGTTGGTTGATACATGGGGGGTACTGATTTGTCTCCAGTTCCGATCTGATCGGGGAATATTTCGCGCTCGAAGCATGTTTTTCCGGCAGCATGTCCCCACTCATATCCTTCCGAAAACCCAGGCTTAATCGGTTTTTGTACTCGATTTCGCCCATCAATATCTATCGGTCGAGTAACTAATTCAAAATTTGCGCAGAGTTCGAATTTCATATCGGAAATTCTGCGGTATTCGTACGGCTGCATAGTTGCAGGATCCAACGGAACAACAAAACCATTTTTTGACAGATCAGCAAGTGTCTGCGGTACGTCTTTGTAATTTTGGCGGTAGTAAATAGCATTCTGCGTAATATCGTTCAAGTTTATGATGCGTTGCTCGTCCATGCGGTAACTGTGCTGTTTGAAAGGAGAACCGATGATGGAGAGACTGAATGCAAGAGTAATAAGTATAAGAACAGTTGCAGCTCCGGCAAACAGCGGCAGCATGCTCTTTTTCTCGTGCACCTTTCTTCGCAAGTCGTACATGAAGTATGCAAAGACACTTCCGGTGAGCAAGAATACAACTACCACTTTTAGTAGAAAACGGGTGGTCAGTTCACCGCCAAGAAAGCGTGAGATAAGAGCAATGAGGTCGCCGGCCATTGTAGCGCCCGCGACAAAGAGTGTCAGGTATACAAGCCACTTGCGGATCCATATTTCTCTTTTTTCCGGGTGTTTTTTCCAGCCGCGCTCGGCAACAGAGGCAAGAATAATAAAAAGCGGAAAGAGCACAAAAAGTGCCGCGATACCGCCATTTATCTGTCCCGATGAAAGAAAGTAGTAATAATCAACGATGTATTGATCTGGAAAATAAAAGTTGATGATCGCGTAGAGCAAGGTCAGGAGGCTAATCACTGTGGCATAGAGGGCGACCATCACGCCTAAATTGAGAAAGAAATCTTGCGGCGTAGCGTGTATTTTATGTTGTGTGTGTTCCATAGAAAAACATTGACTTAAGAATATGTGTGTAGTATAGCGCATCAAGAAAAATATTGCAAAGACCTCGTAAATATGTTTTAATACTTGTCAGTTTGCATGCGCATTGTCTTGCTTTTAGGAGAAAAAGAGATGCTTAATGGTCTTTTACTGACAACATTGGCGGTGATGACTGTTTTCGTTTTGGGATGGAGATGTACAGATATCATACTCCGAATACTCTACTGGCCTTTGAGTTGGTGCGTATATCATATAGAAGAACGTATTGCCCGAAACAGTGCATCTTGTATGCATTGCGGCGAGCATTATCGACAGTGGAGGGACCCTCGCGGCCAACTTTGTCCATCGTGTGGCAATAATGTCTTGGGGTATTCCCTCGGAAAAAGGCAAATTGACACTGATAGATACACATATAAAACACTGGCACAAAAACTGAATACATGCGGATGTGTTGGCAAAGAAATGAAGCCGAGTGTGCTCTATCCACGTATGCTGCTTTGTGCAGAATGCGCTCTCGATGAAGCTGGTTTCATTAAACCGCTTAATAAGACCGAATAGTTGCTACGCGCTTCATTAACACGGAGCGAACCTTGCTTATGGGAATAGTGATATCTAGAATGAATAGCAGATTGTTTGTTCACTGACGTGCATAAGAGGAGGTTTTCGTGTCTTTCATTAGCTCGTATGGACTACTTGTTTTTCTCTGTCTCATTATTTTGATATACGGTAAAAAGTACTGGAAAGTCCGGTATGGAACATGCGATGAATGCCGTCGATCTGATCCGCAGGGCCTCATCAAAGCCGCGTTATGGAATAAAAAGCATATCTGCCACGCTTGCCAAGTGGTATATAATGTCGTGATCGAAGGAAAGGAGATTCCAATATACCCTCAACGAAGCGATGCTTCTACGCAGGTGGCGACTCGTGCGAAACGAATATGGGTCAATCAGTGGATTCGCGGCACATTCTTCGGAAAAAAATAAGTGGGAATGAAATTCTGTTACAAGGACTGGCTGAAATATCGGCCAGTCCTTGCTTTTTTATATTTTAAATTCGATCGTATCACCGTCTTGTACCACATACTCTTTTCCTTCCGTACGGATCAGCCCTTTCTCGCGTGCAGCAGCAGTTGAACCCGCTGTTAGGAGCGTTTCAGCAGGAATAATTTCAGCTCGAATGAATTTTTCTTGGAAATCGGTATGAATTGCAGCGCCTGCAACTGGTGCGGTTGAATTGCGCTTGATCGTCCATGCTCGCGTTTCGTCTTCTCCAGTCGTGAAAAAAGTGATGAGATCAAGTATCTCGTACCCCTTTTTAACGAGCGCATCGATATTGTCCCCCTCTGCGCCGAGTTCTTGTTTGAACGTTGCTTTTTCATCATGAGCCATGTCTTTCAGTTCTTCTTCAACTCCTGCATCTACGAGAACCCACGGTGCTTTTTCGGTGTTAAGAAACGAGGTCAATTTTTGGAATCGTTCATCTTTTAATTCATCTAAATTTTTCCCTCCTGCCTGTTTGTTTAATACGTAGATCATCGGTTTTGCAGTCAGCAAATGCATACTTTTGAGAATAAGTTGCTCTGCTTCAGGAAGTATAATTCCGCGCACCGACTTCCCTGTGTTGAGTATTTCATGAAGTTGCCCCAGTATTTTTTTCTCTGCGACTGCATCCTTTTCTCCACGCTTCGCATCTCTTTCGATGGTTTGTAAACGCTTGGTGACTGTTTGAAGATCAGCTATGGCAAGTTCAAGATTAATTACTTCTATATCATTAAGGGGATCAGTCTTTCCATGTACATGAATGATGTTCGGATCGTCAAAAATACGCACAACATGTGCGATTGCATCCACTTCGCGTATATGCGAGAGAAATTGGTTTCCCAGTCCCTCTCCTTCTGATGCGCCCTTAACGAGTCCGGCGATATCGACAAATTCAACGACTGCGGGAATCGTTTTCTTTGATTTAGAAAATTCTGCGAGGCGAGAGAGCCGATCATCAGGCACCGGAACAATTCCGACCGACGGATCAATGGTACAAAACGGATAGTTTGCGGCCTCCACTTCGCGCTTCGTGAGCGCGTTAAAAAGCGTCGATTTCCCAACGTTTGGCAACCCGACAATTCCAATAGATAAAGACATAAGTTAGTAAGAATTGCTGTGGGGGAACTATTGCATTGCTTTTTGGATTTCGCTTTGGTGCATACGCATAACTTCCATCGAAGCCTGCATCTGGCTTTTTCCTTGTTTCATTTTAGCCTGAATCTCGGTGGCAATTTTTTGAAACAGTTCTGGATTGTTCTCCATCATCCCGATGATTTTATCTTGTTGTTCTTGAGGAACTCCTTTCATTTGCTTTTCAACAAGCTTTTTCATCACAAAATTTTTGAATATACCCATAGATCTTATATAAAAAACTGATTAATTCACTATCGTGGATTTGACGATGTTGCAGAAGCCACAGGTGGAGTTTTTGTTACACCAGCGGGGCTTGTATAAATAACTTCAAGCTTATCGCCGTCATGCATGTGATAATTTTGAAACTCTGTATTGGTAGCGTTGTTTACTTTGAATACGAGCGTTCCGCCTCCCTGCGTAGATTTATCGAGAATATTTGTTGAGCTGAATTCTTTGCCCCAAATGCGGAAAAATGTTGAAACTTTCGTATCGTCCTCATGGAGCGGTCCTCCTGTAACAGACTCCATATGGAGTTGGTCATTCTCGACATGTGTATGTATAACTTGCTGCGCGCCAGGGACATGCGTTGTGCCGCCTCCAGGAAGAAGACCGATACCCCCAGGAATTGTTATCGGCACCCCATCGATAGTAATTGCAATGGTTGAGTGTATATGGTTTTTTCCGCTTAGGGCAGGGCTCTGTGGTTTTCGCGGTAACGTGAAAAGCCAGATGGTAACGCCGATGATAACAACAAGAGGAATGCCCCAATACATTCTTTCTCGCCACTTTTTCGAACGCTCACGACCTGCCTGGCGCATAGCTTTGTCGTCCTTCTTTGAAGCATAATTATTCTTGGATTCTTCTGCGAGTTGTGCAGATTCTTGTTGAATTTGATCTTCCATAATTTCGCTATAATATCACATTTTGTAGTGCCAAAAAAGAAAATAACATATTGACAATATACATAAAATGATGCATCTTTTCCGCAGGATGGATGCTTGAAATTCCCCTACCACGGAGGATGCGATGGCAAAAGATTTAAATAAATTATTTTTCGAAAGCATACAGTATCTTATCTTCACTGCTCGCGTCCGGCTGAAGGCTTCATTTGAAAATACTGCAGTACCGGATCAGGCATTATGGTACCACTGTCTTGATCATACAGAAGGCGTAGACCGTCGTGCTGTAAAGATCATGAAGATCTGTAATCATGTTGAGCATGGCACATTTAGTGCTCGCAAAAGCGCTCTTGTGAGACTCGCAGTGTATTTCCACGATATCTATATTGCTTCGTATATTGTTGCTGATCCGAATACTCCTCATCTGCGACTTTCTCGCAAAAGATTTGTGGGCGGTAATGAACAAGTGTCGGTCGCACTGTTGCATCGATGTATGCACGAACAAAACAGTATTCATGCATGCAAAATCTTTTTGCAGAAAGATTTTGATTTTGTAGCGGCAACAATAGTGCTGACTGTGCCAATATTTGAGGGTGGTACGGTGATTCAACCTATAACAGGAGATATGCCACTTGCAATTCGGATATTGCCGCTCGCTGATCTTGGTGAATGCAGCATGGAGCCCACGCGCTTTGCTCGCAGTGATGATCTGCTCCTTTGCGAGGAACAACCGCTCATACAAGCTTCGCTAATGAGTGATGTAAGCCGCAACATTGGTGCTATCCGTGAAGACATACTGGCATGGTCAGCAAGCCAAGAGAGGTTTGTTGTAGGTCGGAGAGAACGCACGAAGCTTGATCTTGATGGAGTTGCACCGTCTATCGTCGAAGCACTCTCGAGAGAATGTTTCACGGGCTTTGATGAGTCTCTTGCACATGCAATACGTCGGTTTACGCGCAGAAAAACAATGACCTATGCCGCGATCGTGAAAGAAATGCGTGTGATATGCGGCATTCACTAAAAAACTCCCCACGTTAGGTATAGCGTGGGGAGTTCCTTTTTTTGAAAAGTATTTATCCGAAGTTAATGATGCCATTCGCGATGAAAATAAGGAGCCACCCAAGAACGACGAGCAAGAGCCCGATAGCAAGGCGCATTGCGCTCTTGTTCAAGTTTTTCCAAGATTGAATATTTTGCAGCTCTACGCCAAAGTAGACAAGGAAAAGAATAACAAGGAGCGGGGCTACAAATATTATATTGTAGAGAATAAGGAGAAGAAATGCGGTTATATTAAAGTTTTGTGAAAGAAGCGTGATAATCGCAAGGTATGGTGCACCTGTACAAGGTAACTCTACGGCTGCAACAAAAAAACCTAGAAAAGCAACGCTCGCTGTCGTTGTGGTACTCGACATCTGTTCTATCTTGTGAGAAAAAAATACGGGAATAGCTAAGGTGAAGCCTCTGCCATACCAAAAATAGTCCTTGAGTTCTAAAATTCCGGCAATAATAATGATACTTCCAACTATGACAGAAAGATATTCAACGACAAAGAGTGGAATTGTTGAAAGAAAATACAGGAGACCAAGTCCAGCCAATAAATAAGTTACGAAAACTGCAAATGTATATGTTAATCCAAGAAACAGCAGTCGTCGGGGAGATTTTCCTGAACCCAAAACTGCAGAGATCATGAGTATCAAAACACCGATCGCACATGGATTTATAGAATCAATGAGTGCGGTCGTGATAACCGTGAGAAATGTAGGAAGTGTCGCGAGTGTATCCATAATTTTATTCGGAGAGTTCTTTATTGAATTGAAATGGTACCTTTGTCCGCGTCAATTTGATAGAACGTGCAAAGATGTTCCGTGCGTTCTTTGATGGCATCATATTCCATAATAATGCAATCGCCTGGAGGGATATTTTCATGAGGAGACAGAACAAAGTCTGTATAGGACATCAATTTTTCTTGTCGAAAGACAGTGGGGTTGTTCGGGTCTTGACGGTAGACAAAAACTTGCCAAACTCCAGATGGAGTATTCCCGCATGGAACGCCGTTGCTGATTTCGCGAATTCCCGATTGTGTAGGTATAGAAAAGGATGTTTCCGTGAGATTGCCTCCGATCGTTGCAAAGAAGTTTTCCAGACTGACGTCTTTTGTATCTAATACGACTCCCTCAACATGCATTCTGTTATCATCGTGATGATGAAAAACAGGTGTGCCGACTTTATTGGAGAGACGAGCTGTCGGTCCCGCAAGTTTGATCGGTTGACCGCAGGCATAGATCTCAAAGTCCGCATGCCAATGCACAGGACCTTTGCTTTCAGAAATTGAATTCAGGTATACCGTAGATCCAACAAAGAAAACTGTCGGAAGAAGAATTGCAACGAGGAGTGCAAAAAAGAGAACTTTTTTCATTACTTCCGTCT
>OBEQ012296876.1_pt1 | contig 10026 bp, 4 predicted proteins | sample 1670901 | NCBI WGS metagenome assembly OBEQ01 (sample SAMEA104232315, study PRJEB22302) | groundwater metagenome | biome: forest; feature: aquifer; material: groundwater | place: USA | collected 2011-08-07 | depth 5.4 m | reverse complement strand
GCTCGAGCGCGGCGAGCGCCTCACCGGAGTCGCGGATTTTCGCAGCGATGGCGTCGGTCGCCACGAAGCAGACCTTGGCGCGCGAATCGGCGAGGATGTAGACCCAATCTTTGGGCTGCTGCACCTCGTACATCGGCACGAATACCGCTCCGAGGCCGAGCGCGCCGAAGGCTGCTGTTGCCCACTCGGGCCGATTGGCGGAGATGATGGCCACCACGTCGCCGCTGCCCACGCCGCGCGCCGCCAAAAACGCCCGCATCCGCGCCGCCGAGCGCCCGACGTCGGCGTACGACTGCCATGTCCACGCGCCGTCTCGCTCGGTGCCGAAGAGGTGCCGTACGGCGTGCGCGCGGGTGGCACCCGTCACCAGGGACACCAGATCTGTGTACTCTGCAGTGAATGTCATTTGTCGGCCCGGGTCAGTAGCCAGCGGGCAACACCACCGATTCGAAGGGGATCGCTGCCACGCACGTGCGTAGGATAGGATCGTCGTTGTCGTCCGTGTCGCATTCCTTGATGGGGCCGTTCAGGTAGTTGAGATAGACGTCATGGAGGCCTGCGGGCGCCGGCGACGGGAGTGGGTGGTAGCTCGTCCCCCACGAGTTCTTGATGCGGAAGAAGGTCACCTGAGCCTGGTCCGAAAGCGCTGCGGCGAGCGCGGCGGGGCGAGTCTCCACGATCCCCGCGGAGAGCGTGCCGAAGCCGGGGACGTTCTCGGCCTGATAGTCGGTGATGACGACGACGTGTCCGCCCTGTGATCCCGGCTCGGTCGGGGGTGCGAGGAATTTGCCATCGTCGGTGAGCGCGTTGAAATCGACGTACCAGTTGAGAATCACCGGTTCACCGTCGGCGAGCGCGCGCTGAACGCGCTTGAGGAAATCGCGCCGCGCCTGCCGGCCACGCTTCGGATAAGCGACGTCGTTCCACGCCAAGGGGCCATTTCGGTGCTCCGGATCGGCGGCCGAGCGATGCGTGCCGATGGCGTCAGCGAGCGTGACGGTGTCGAACCGATGCGTGCTGGGATTCTTGAGGCGCGCCGGAAGCGCGCTAGGGCGTTTGATGGGCAGGCCCGCGGCGACGCGCGCGCCGTCTTCCAGCGTCTTGGAAACGTCCGCGCCGAAGGTGCGATCGAACGCGTCCTTTACGGCGGGCGAGACGCCCCAGGCCTTGTCGAGCACTTCACGAACGAGCTTCCGGTTTCGCCGGTCTGCTCCGAATCGAAGCGCTCCGCTCTTGAGCGCCGCGTTCACTTCGTGCAGCGCCGATTCTTGACGCGCCGAGAGTTCGGTCTTCTCCTCGCCGGGGACGAAGTCCTTCTCCTCCATGACGCCGTACTTGAGGATGAGGTCGCCGGCTTCGCCCCACGATCCCCCTTCCTCGATCTCGCCGTCGGTCACTTCGCCGGCGGTGATCTGGTCGAACCAGTGCCAGTAGGTGATGTACGACTCGGACAGGTTCAGCTCGGTACCAGCGGCCCGTTTTACGAGCGATTCTGCCCACCCCATGGTCGCGTAGGTCCAGCAGTTGTCGGTCGATTGGTCTTTGACGCTCGACTGCTTAACGTCGGTAACCGGGTCCTCGTCGCCCGCCGTGTGGTTCGCGGAGGAGCAGCCGACGAAGAGGAAGGCCAGGGCGACCGAGCGGAGGCGGAGCATTGACTACGATATGACACATGTAGGTAGGCCGAGCACGTGAAAAATCCGGGGCCAGATTCGGACCCCGACCCCGAACCTCGACGCCGACCCCGATTCGGACCCCGACCCCGACCCCGACCTAGTGATAAAACCCCAACCCCCATGCCCCCCGTTTTCGAGAAAATCCCGAGCGAGATGAATTTCCCAAAGGAGGAACGCGAGATCCTCGCCCTCTGGAAGGACAAGCGCATCTTCGAAAAAACGCTCGATCGCCCCTCGCCGAGCGGAACCTTCGTCTTCTACGAAGGGCCCCCCACCGCCAACGGCCTTCCGCACAACGGGCACGTCCTCACACGCGTCATCAAGGACCTCTTCCCGCGCTACAAGACGATGCGCGGCTACAAAGTCCCTCGCAAAGCCGGATGGGACACCCACGGCCTGCCGGTCGAGGTCGAGGTCGAAAAAGAGCTCCGCATCCACGGAAAGGCGCAGATCGAGGAGTACGGGGTCGAGCCCTTCGTCAAAAAGTGCATCGAATCGGTGTTCCGATACACCGAGGAGTGGGAGCGGCTAACCGAGCGCATCGGCTTCTGGGTCGATTTGCCGAGCGCGTATGTCACCTACCACAAGAGCTACGTCGAGAGCGTTTGGTGGGCGCTCTCCAAGCTCTTCGAAAAGGGGCTGCTCTACCAGGGGCACAAGGTCGTCTGGTGGTGGGCGCAAGGTGGCACGGCGCTGAGCTCGGGTGAGGTGGGGCAGGGCTACAAGCAGGTCGACGATCCGAGCGTGTATGTGGCGTTCCCCATGGCAGGGGAGGATGCGTCGCTCCTCGTCTGGACGACCACCCCATGGACACTCCCGTCCAACATGTACGCCGCAGTGCATCCGGAATTCGACTATGTCGAGGCCGATCTCGGCGGCAAGAAGTACATCGTCGCAAAGTCTCTCGTGGAAGGGCTGGCCAAGAAGCTCAAGGCCGAGGCGTCGATTGTCCGAGAGATGAAGGGGAAGGATCTCGTCGGCAAACGGTACAAGCCGCCGTTCGATCTGTACGCAAAAGAGCGCGCCAAGTCCCAGGTGCTCTGGTCGATCGTCCCCGCCGACTTCGTCACGCTCGACACGGGCACGGGAATCGTCCACGTCGCGCCCGCGTTCGGTGAGGACGACTTTCAGGTCCACAAGAAGCTGGGGGCCGATCTCCCGCTGCTTTGTGCGGTGAAGCCGGACGGAACGTTCATCGCGGAGATGGGCAAGTATGCCGGACGATGGGTGAAGGACTCCGACAAGGAGATCGCCCAAGAGCTCAAGGAGAAGGGGCTCTTGGTGTTGGCCGAGACGTATCGGCACGACTACCCATTCTGCTGGCGCTCGGACAACGATCCGCTCATCCAGTACGCGCGGCCTGCCTGGTACATCAAGACGACGCAGGAAATCGGCCGCGCCATCGAAAACAATCAAAGCATTCACTGGCTGCCGGAACACATCAAGAGCGGCCGAATGGGGGACTTTCTCGCGAACAACGTCGACTGGGCGCTGTCGCGGGAGCGTTACTGGGGCACGCCGCTCAACATCTGGATCTGCGGCAAGAACGCCGAGCACCACGAGGCGCCGTCGAGCGTCGACGAAATCCGCGCGCGCAACGCGCAGGCGTTCAAAACGTTCGAAGACGCGAAAAAAGCGGACCCGAGCCTGAGCGAGCACCTGATCGTGCACAAGCCGTGGATCGACGGAGTGGAGTTCCCCTGCAAGCATCCGGGCTGCGGCGGAACGATGCGACGCGTTTCCGAGGTCATCGATTGCTGGTTCGACTCGGGGTGCATGCCGTTCGCCCAATGGGGCTATCCCCACCAGGGGCAAGAGGCCTTCAACCTGAGCTTTCCGGCGGATTTCATCAGCGAGGCGATCGATCAGACGCGCGGCTGGTTTTACACGCTGCTCATGATCGCCACGCTGGTATTCGACGAGAAGACGCAAAAAGAGCAGGGCATCGTGCCTTTGCGCACTTTCCCGCTCCCCTTCAAGACGTGCATCGTGCTCGGGCACGTGTCGGACAAAGAAGGGAAGAAAGAGAGCAAATCGAAAGGGAACTACACGCCGCCCGAAATCATTCTCGACCGTGTCCAGATGGACTTCGCCGTGCTCGGCGAGGCAAAAGGCCTGAAGGCGGAGGAGGGCGTCGCCTTCGTCGCGCGTGAGGACCTGGAAGGGATGGACGTTCAAGACGGGGCGAAGGTAAACGTGCGTTCGCGCTCTCTCACGATTCGTGCAGGAAAAGGGCTGCCACGGCGCGTCGTGGTGTTGCACGAAAGCGATCGCAAGAAGCTCGGCGTCATCCCCACGACGAAGTCGGACGTGAAGCCGGTAGAAGTGCCGCGCCTGCCCGCGAACGAGCGTGCCACGATCGAAGATCCGGCCGCGCCGGCCCCCGGTGCGGACGCGTTCCGCTGGTTTTTCTATGCCTCGAACCCGCCGTGGAGTGCTACGCGCCACTCGCTCTCGAACGTGCGCGCGCTGCAGAAGGAGTTTTTGATCAAGCTGCGGAACGTCTACTCATTCTTCACGATGTACGCGAACCCGGACGGCTGGGAACCGACCAAGCCGCGCGGTGATCGCAAAGGGGAGCTGGACAGATGGATCTCGAGCGAGCTCCATCTGCTCACCGAGGAAGTGACGCGCGATCTCGATGCCTACGACGTGTACGGTGCTACTGGGAGAATCACCTCCTTCGTCGACGCACTTTCGAATTGGTGGCTTCGCCGGTCCCGTGATCGCTTTTGGCGCTCGGGTTGGGACGACGAGAAGCTCTCGGCGTACAGCACGCTGTACGAAACACTGGTGACACTCTCGAAGATCGTGGCGCCCTTCGTTCCGTTCGCGGCGGAGGCCATGTACCAGAACCTCGTCGTTCGTCCGGGGGTCAACGGTGCGGCGGAGAGCGTTCATCTGAGCGACTGGCCGTCCGCAGACGCCGCGCGCATCGATCGCGCGCTCAGTACGAAAATGCGCGCCGTGCGCGAGCTGGTGAGCTTGGGATTGCAGGTACGTACGCAGGCGAAGCTCAAAGTGCGTCAGCCTCTGCGCGCGGCACACCTCATCGTGGGTGATCTGGCGCTGCGCGATCGACTGGCAGGCAGCGAGGAGATGATCAAAGAAGAGCTCAACGTGATGGATCTGCGCTTCGTCCCGGACGAGGCCGTGAGGTCGTACGTGGAGTACAACTTGAAGCCGAACTTCCGAACGCTCGGCCAGCGCGGGCTCGGAAAGCAAGCGCAGGAGCTGAAGAAAAGTTTGGCGCAGCTCCCTGCCGAAGACGCGGCGAAGCTCCACTCCAAGCTGGTGTCGACCGGAAAGGCGCAGCACGCGGGCGTGGAGCTCTTGCGCGAGGACGTAGAGGTCGCCTTTACGACCAAAGAGGGCTTTGCCGCAGCCGGCGACCGTGTGGGGGTGGTCGTTCTCGAGACGGTGCTGGACGATGAGCTGCGCGACAAGGGCTTCGCGCGCGAGCTCTTGAATCGCGTGCAGACTGCACGAAAAGAGATGGGTCTCGAGATCACGGACCGCATCCGTCTCGCTGTTCTCGGATCGAGCAGGGTAACGCGTATCGTCGAAGCCAACTCCAACGAGCTTGCCCGCGAAGTGTTGGCTCGTGCGGTTTCGACGAGCGCTCCACCGGACGGGGCCACGAGCCGCGAGGTGGAGGTGGAAGGGGAGACCGTGACCTTGGCGATCGCGCGTGCACCGTAACCGGACTATCTTGGGAGCACTTTGAGAAAGCGGCTTCCAGGCTTGATCGGCGTCGCGCTCGCGCCGCTCTTTTTGGGGTTCGATTGCGACGGGGGAGGCCTGACGATTCACGATGGGCCATTGACGGTCGTCTCGTGGACCAATGGGCGCGGCACGCTTGCGGTCGACGTGCTGGGCGATCCCTTTCGTCTCACGATCCGTGATAAGGCCGGCCGCGTCCTTCTCGAGTCGGCCGACATGTCCGAGCCCCCGGACGAAGCGGACCCCAAGCGCGCCTACGCGCCACTGGCGATGACCCACAACGAGGACGTCAGCGCGAAAGCGGTGATGTTCGGCTGGAACTACTTTCGCGGCGACGACGAACCCTGGAAGCGCGCGACGCGCGTGGCCAGTGTCGAGAACGCACCGGACAGGCTCGTCGTGCACCTCGAGACGAACGACCAGGCGCACGCGCGCGCGGTTTTGGCGGTGACGTCGCAGGGGATTGGCGTGCGGCTCGCGGTCACTCCGGAGCCGAGCGTTGCGGCGGAGAAGCCGGTGAACCGCGTTTCACTGGCCTTCAAGATGCACGACGACGACCATTTTTTTGGCTTCGGTGAGCGGTTCGTGGGCTCCGATCAGCGAGGGCGCCTTCTCTACAATTGGGTCGAGGACGGCGGCTTCGGCCAAGGGGAAGACGCACCCACGGGTGGCGCGAATCCGTTTCCGAGCGGCGAGGGCCAGACGAACGTTCCCATTCCGTGGTTCTTGTCTCCACGTGGCTTCGGGCTCCTCGTGAACACGACCTTCCGGAGCGTGCATCACCTGGGAGACGAGACTCCGCAGGCGTTTCGAGTGGAGGCCTGGACGGGCGGACTCGACGTCACGGTCTTCGCGGATCCCGATCCACTGAAGCTCATCGAAGCGCTCACGGAAGTCACCGGCCGCCCGCCGGAGATCGCCGATTGGGTTCTCGCGCCCCGCCGCCGCGCGAACATCGGCACCGATGAAATGGACAGACTGCGCAAAGCCCGTGTGCCAACGAGCGTGATCGATACGGCGCTCCACTACTTTCCAAATGGCCTTCCCACCGAGCTCCGAGCACCAGGAGCCATCAAAGCCGTCACCGACGATATCCACCGGCGCGGCTTCAAGGCGATCGCGTACTTTTGCCCGTTCGTTGCCGACTCCTTTCATCCGGCTTTCGACGAGGCACGCGACAAGAGCTATCTGGTCAAGAAGCCCGACGGTTCGGCCTATGTCGTCTTGGATCCTCCTTACGCCGCGGGAATGGTCGACTTCACCAATCCCGAAGCCGTCACCTGGTATCAGTCGCACCTCCAACGCGCCCTCGACGACGGTTGGGACGGGTGGATGTACGACTTTGCGGAGTACGTGCCGCAGGATGCGGTCCTCTTCAACGGCATGACCGGGATGGAGGCCCACAATCTCTACCCCGTGCTCTACCAGCGCGCCGCATTCGACCTTCTCGAAAGGCAGAAGAAGAAGGACTACCTCGTCTTCGTCAGGTCTGGGTACGCGGGGACGGGCGGGCTCGTGCCCATGGTGTGGGCGGGCGACCAGAACACGGATTTCGGCGCGGCGGACGGGCTACCCGCTGCACTCGTGGGCGCTCTCAATGCGGGGATGAGCGGTTTGCCGCTCTGGGGCTCTGACATTTCGGGCTACCACTTTCTCTACAACGCGCCGCCGGACAAGGAGCTGTACTTGCGATGGACCGAGCTGGGTGCGTTCTCGGCCGACATGCACGACGAGAATGAAGGGACCGGTAACGGCAAGCCGGCAGACCGCTGGCAGCTCTGGAGCGACGCCGAAACCCTGGAGGTGTACAAGAAGTACGCCTCGTACAAGACGCGCATGCTGCCGTACGTGAAGGTCGCGGTGAGGCAAGCGCGCGAGCGTGGCACGCCTGTGATGCGTCACCTTTATTTGTCCCACCCCGCCGATCCGCACGTGTACGGGATTGGCGACGAGTACATGTACGGCGATGGGCTGCTCGTGGCGCCCGTCGTTCAGCGTGGGAAGGTGTCGCGAAGCGTGTACTTGCCGGACGACGCCTATTTCGATTTTTGGACCGGCCAGCGCATCGGCGGTCATCGCGATGTGGACGTGGCGGCTCCCCTCGGCCAAATCCCCGTGCTGGCGAAAGTGGGGGCCATCGTGCCGATGCTGGCGTCGGATGTGGAGACGGTCGTGAGCGCACCGGACGGATCGGCGGTTTCGGCTGCGGATCGGAAGGATATCTACGAAGTGCATGTGTTCGCGGGCGGGGAGACGAGCGTGGTCTTGGACGATGGCACGGAGATATCCCAGGCGGCACCGGCGGAGCCGTTTTCGCCGAGCGCGCCACGGAGTACGCAAGGGGCGATCCCGGCGGCTGCAGGGGCCGAGGAGCTCATGACGTGCGATGCGTGCGCTTGGCAGGATCCGTCTTCGCACACGCAGTCGATTGCGCTGAGCACGAAAGAAGAGACGATCACGGCGAGTCCACTTCGGCTGTCGGTGAGGTCACCGTCTGGCGTCAAGCGGTTTGTGTTCGTCATCAGGCACTGACCGAGAACGGCGCCGCTCGAAAAAAAATGTGACGTGGTGCTCTCTGGAGCTTCCGTCTGCGCTCGCTCTGGTATGGTGGACCAACGCATGGGAACCGAGGCGGGGAAGGCGAGGCATGCACGGCAAGGTTTTGGCGCCGTGTCCTCGCCCGTCAAGGCGCCGATCAAGGCGAAAGTGCTCGCGCCCCGGACTCAGCCGAGCGAGATCATCGACAAGATTACGCGCAGCCGACTCGAGGCGGAGCTCGACGGCGCCCTCAAGCGACGACCCGCCAGTGAGGCGAAGCTCGCGGGGGCGCTTCGGGCAATTGCCGCGCTTAGCCCTGGTCTTCGAAATCTCCTGGTGGAAGCTGCCGAAGTGCTCGTGCGGCGTCGGTCGTACGGTCGCGAAATCTATTCCGCGTCGATTCGCGCGCTCGCGGAATCGGGCGATCGGCGCACGCCAGCACTCCTGCGCGGAGCCCTCGCGGACGACGAGGCGGGCGGAAGCGCAACGCTGAGCGCTGCGTGTTTCTGTAAAGACGGAACGCTTGCCGCGCCGCTCGCGAAGATCGCGGCGAGCCGGCAGTCGCATCTGGCCTTCGGGGCGGAGACGGCGCGCGTCGCGCGGGGCGAGTCGAACGGGGCGCATCTCGTGCAGCTTGCCCCGATGATCAAGGAGAGCCACCGCATTTCTCTGTGCGTGGAGCTCTTCGTGCCGCTCGCGCGCGGCGCTCCGATCCCGGTCCATGTGTCACCCGCGCTGGCCGTCCTGCGAGGCGCCGAGCGCCACCTGGGGCGATGGCTGGTTTTGGCCGATGTCGCCGCCAAAGCGGGCGATACCGGGCCCTTCGACGAAGCGCGCGCCAAGTCGAGCGCAGGTCCGACGAGCGCGCGGGCTGCCTGGTCGCTCGTCGCGTGGGCGCTCGGGGAAACCGCGGCGCACGCGACGGGGCGGGTTCCGCCTGCGCCTCCGGACACGCGGCCGACGGTGGAGCTCGTTGCGCGTCTTTCGGACAGGCCGAGCGCCGATCGCGACACCACCTTTCTCTTCCGAATGGCGCGCGCACGCGCGCCGATGTGCAAGCCGATGCTCGAAGCGCTCGCGAAGACCGCGCCCTTGCAGGACGAGGTTGCGATTCGCGCGGCCCTGTATCTGGCGCGTGATTTCGGGCGCGACGACATGCGTGATGCGCTGGCCGAGACGGCAACGAGCGCGAAGCGCGACGAGCTCCGTGGACTCGCTTTGGCCGCGCTGTGGGACGCAGGCATGCGCGAGCGCGCGCGCGAAATCGCCGACGATCTGGTCACCTCGCGCTGCATCGGAAACGTTGCGTGGTCCGCCCTCGTCCGCGCGTCCGCCGCCCGCGCCAAAGCAGGCAGCCTGCACGAGACCGGCCGAGGTACTCCGCAAACGATCGCCCCGGTGCTCGGTGAGACGCAGTTTCGTTGGATCCAGTGGGGCTGGCTAGAGTAGGCATCGCAGGTCTTGTTCTCGTTGCGTCGCTGCCTATGGGGGCGCGGGGCGCGCACGGAGTCGCACACGCTCTCGCGGGCCGAGGCGCCATTGCCGTCGTGGTCGATCGCGACGACGACGACGCAAACGGGCAACCTGACGCGGAGGAAGAGGTCGTCGCGCCAGCCGCGCGGGTCGATCTGGTGTCGCTGGATAGGGCGCTGGTCGGCTGGGAGCTTCACCCAATCCGCGGTGCGGACAAAGTGCGCCTCATTGCTTCGAGCGGACGCGCAGTGCCGTGGGGGCGGGCGGTGCCGCTTGGAGGAATGATTCAGGGGCTCGCGCCGGGAAGCGTTCAGATCGTCGCCTCCCGCGGGAAAGAGCAGCTTCCGCTCTCCGTCGAGGTTACGGGCATTGGGTTTCGGGACGGCGCGCGTATGTCCGTGGATCCTGCACGGGATCATGCTTCGATCGAGCGGACGCCGCCCACGCGGGTCGAAGGAACTTTCGACGCGTCCTACGACGATCCGGACGCGCTCCGCATTTGGGCCGAGGTGCCGGAGGATGCGCGCGAGGCGGGTCCGCCGCGTGCTGCGGTCGAGGCGGTCTCGGCGGGGGGGCCCCCCGGCGCCATTGTGCCCCGCGGGGCGGGCGGGGCCCG
>OBEQ011537373.1_pt1 | contig 10027 bp, 7 predicted proteins | sample 1670901 | NCBI WGS metagenome assembly OBEQ01 (sample SAMEA104232315, study PRJEB22302) | groundwater metagenome | biome: forest; feature: aquifer; material: groundwater | place: USA | collected 2011-08-07 | depth 5.4 m | reverse complement strand
TGGGGCTTTTTTCGGCGCGCGGATTCAATATTGATTCCCTGGCCGTCGGCGAAACCGAAGACCCGACGATGTCGCGCATCACGCTTGTGTCCCAAGGGGATGCCCGCACCATCGAGCAGATCAAAAAACAGCTCAATAAACTTATTGACGTCATCAAGATACAGGACCTGACCGACGAAGAATTCATTGATCGTGAGTTGATGCTGGTGAAAATGAAAAATACCCCGAAGATCCGGCAGATGCTTGAAGATTTAAAATCAAGCTATCAGCTTCGGATTGTCGAAGAAAATCAAAAGATCATCACTTTGGAATGCACGGAATCGCGTGACAATCTGAAGAAACTTCTCGAACTGCTTAAAATAAGCGGAATTTTGGAGATGGCGCAGACGGGTGCCGTGGCTCTTTCGAAGAAACCACCCAAAGAGTTTTAAACGGAGGAAATAAAGAGAATGGCGAAGATTTATTACGACAAAGACGCGGACCTTTCTTGGGTTAAAAATAAAACGGTCGGCGTGATCGGCTATGGGATCCAGGGGCGCGGCCAAGCCTTGAACTTAAGGGACAGCGGTGTCAAGGTCCTCGTGGCGCAGAGGCCCGGGGGGACCAATTACGAACAGGCCAAAAAAGACGGTTTCGAGCCCGTAGACGCCGGCACCTTGGCTCATCAGTCGGATATCATTATCATTTTGGCGCAGGACCCGCTTCAAGCGGAAATTTATCAGAATTCCGTCGCGCCGTATTTGACCAAGGGCAAAGCGCTTGCTTTTTCACACGGATTTAATATTCACTTTAAGCAAATCGTGCCTCCGAAGTTTGTGGATGTTTTTATGGTGGCGCCGAAAGGCCCCGGAAGCCTTGTCCGGAGGCTTTATGAAGAAGGCAAAGGCGTGCCTTGCCTGGTCGCGGTGTTTCAGAACGCGACGGGAAATTGCAAAAAAATTGCTTTGGCCTATGCCAAGGCGCTGGGCGGAACCCGCGCGGGGGTGATCGAGACGACCTTTAAGGAGGAGACCGAGACGGATCTTTTCGGAGAACAGACCGTGCTTTGCGGCGGAGTGAGCGCTCTCATCAAAGCCGGTTTTGAGACGCTTGTGAAAGCGGGCTATCAACCCGAGATCGCTTATTTTGAGTGCTTGCATGAACTGAAGTTGATCACCGATATGATTTACGCCACCGGGATTCAGGGGATGAGAAAGCGAGTGTCGGATACGGCTGAATACGGCGATGTCACGCGCGGCCCCCGGGTGGTGAACAAAAAAACACGCGACGAAATGAAAAAAATTTTGAAAGAAATTCAATCGGGCCGCTTTGCCAAGGAATTTCTTTCTGATTACAAGAAGGGGAAGAAGAACTTTGAGAGACTTCGCCACGCCGACGACAAACATCCGGTCGAGCAAGTCGGCGCGCGGCTTCGCGGAATGATGCATTGGCTTTAAATAATAATAAGTTAGAAGTTAGAAGCTGGAAGCTAGAGGCAAAAAATGAAAGAATTTGCTTTTGCTTCCGGCTTCCAGCTTCTAGCTTCTAACAGGTTTTTTATGAGCGATAAGAATCGTATTTACATATTCGACACCACGTTGAGAGACGGAGAGCAATCTCCGGGTGCGAGCCTTGATGAGAAAGGCAAGCTTGAGATTGCCAAACAACTGGCTGAGCTCAAAGTGGACATCATCGAGGCCGGATTTCCGGTCACGTCCATAGGGGATGCCGCCGCGGTCCACAGGATTGCCAAAGAAGTGAAAGGCCCCGTCATCTGCGGGCTGGCGCGGGCCGTCAAAAAAGATATTGATATCGCACTGGAGAGTTTGAAACCGGCGCGCCGCGGGCGGCTTCATATTTTTATCGCGACGTCGGAGATCCATCGGAAATTTAAGCTGGGCAAAGCCAAAGAAGAGATTTTGAGAATTGCCGTGGAAGCGGTGCGGTACGCCAAGGGCAAGGTCGCGGAGATTGAATTTTCCCCCGAAGACGCTTCCCGGACTGAAGCGCCTTTTTTGTACCAGGTCGTCGAGGCGGTGATTGCCGCCGGAGCCAGCGTGGTGAATATCCCGGACACGGTGGGCTACGCGACTCCTTTTGAGTTTGGCAATCTGATCAAGGGAATTTTTGAGAATGTTTCCAACATTGATCAAGCGGTCATCAGTGTTCATTGCCACAACGACTTAGGTCTCGCGGTCGCTAATTCGCTGGAGGCGGTTCGTTTCGGCGCGCGGCAGGTGGAGTGCACCGTCAACGGCATCGGCGAGCGCGCCGGCAACGCCGCGCTTGAAGAGATCGTGATGGCGCTGGATACCCGAAAAGATATTTTTAACAAACACACCGGCGTTCGGCGGGACCAGATTTGCAAATCAAGCCGCCTGGTCAGCGCGCTGACGGGCATGGTGGTGCAAGCCAATAAGGCCGTGGTCGGACGAAACGCTTTCACGCACGAGTCCGGGATTCATCAAGACGGCCTCTTAAAGCTTAAGAAAACTTATGAAATCATGCGCCCCCAAGACGTGGGTTTCGGCGAAACACGCCTGGTGCTGGGCAAACATTCCGGCCGGCACGCTCTTTTTAATCGTTTATCAAAACTGGGTTATAAGTTGAGTGTCAAAGAGTTGGAAGTCGTGTTTGAAGATTTTAAGGGGATCGCCGACAAAAAAAAAGAAGTCTTTGACGAGGATCTGGTCGCGCTCGTTGACCGGGAGCTCTCCGCAACACCCAAGATTTATGAGTTGGTTTTCTTCAGTCTTGTTACGGCGACGGGGAAAGACCCTCAAGTAACGATCAAAATTAAAGCCAAGAACAAGGTCTTGACGGGATTTGGGACCGGAACGGGCCCTGTGGATGCCGCCTACAAGACGATTGATAAAATGCTTGGCAAAAAAGCGCGGCTTTTGGATTATCAAATACGTTCCGTGACGGTTGGAAAAGACGCTCAAGGGGAAGTGACGATTAAGGTCGAGGGAAACAAAGGGGAAACCATTCTTGGGCAGGGTTTGAGCATGGATGTGATCGAGGCCAGCGTCAGGGCTTATCTGGACGCGATCAATAAGATTTCTAATCGGTCCAAGACGGCTACAAACAAAGGGCGTATGGCCTATGGCGTGTAGGTTATGACGGGAGCCGTCTCCCGTTGTATAACCTGCGCGCCTTTTTAAAGGTTATACGCTCTCGTTTTTTTAAGATCTTACCGGAAGGGTTCATAAAAAATGTTGGATCTGAAAATGCCCATTGATGGGACGACTCAAGTTTATGGAATCTTCGGATATCCGGTGAGCCACTCGTTGTCTCCTCTGATGCATAATTCACAATTTAAACGGCTCCAGATGAACGCGGTGTACCTGGCCTTTGGCGTCAAGCCGGATTTACTGGGACTCGCGTTTGAGGCGATCCGATCGCTGGGGATTCGCGGGGTAAATCTCACGATTCCCCATAAGGAAATGGCGATTGAATTTATTGATGAAATTCCGGAGGATCTTGACCGGTGCGTGGGGGCGCTCAACACCGTGGTGAATCGCGACGGCAAGCTCTACGGTTACAACACGGATGTCGCCGGATTCCTGACGGCCTTGAAAGAAGATCTTGGTTTTAACCCTGAAGGTAAAAATGCTTTGGTGTTGGGCGCCGGGGGGGCGGCTCGCGGGGCTGTCACGGCGCTTGCGCGTGCCCATGCCGATAAAATTTTTGTTCACAACCGCACCTCCGAAAGGGCCGAGGGGCTTGTCGGGTATTTAAAAAGTTTCTTTCCGGAAACTGATTTCGAGGTACTCCGCTCACCGGACGGTCTTCGCCCGGAGGAAGTGGGCCTGGTCGTCAACGCCACTTCCGCCGGGATGAAGCCCGCGGATCCCCCGCCGTTTGATTTGACGGTTTTTAAGAAAAAAATTTGCGTGGTTGACATGGTTTACTCTTCGGTCATGACGGCTTTTTTGAACGACGCGAAAAAACTCGGGCACTCGTATGCCAACGGCGCGGGGATGCTGGCGGCTCAGGGAGCTCTTTCTTTTGAGCTTTGGACCGGGCAGAGGGAAGGAGTCCGCGAAGGGATGCGGGAGGTTTTAAGACAATGTCATTTGTGATCGTTTTTCTTCTCGGGGCGATTGTGGGAAGTTTTCTGAATGTTTGTATTTTCAGGCTGCCCGAAGGGGAATCGGTCGTGTTCCCTGCGTCGCATTGCCGCTTTTGCCGAAAACCGATTTCTTGGGCCGACAATATTCCGGTCATCAGCTTTCTCCTCTTGAAGGGAAAATGCCGGCAGTGCGGACAGAAAATTTCATGGCAGTATTTTTGGGTCGAGCTTTTTACCGCGGGTTTGGCCGTACTTTTTTATTTTCATTTTGGACTCAATCCGCGCGGCGTGGTTTATTTTGTCCTGGCGCTGGCACTTTTGGTCGAGACCGTGATTGACTGGAGGCTTCAGATTATTCCGGATGCGATCACTCTGCCGGGAATTCTATTGGGGCTTTTGGCGTCGTTTTTCTTTCCGGCTTTGCACGGGCAAACCTCGGGGTTTGGAAGCCTCTTTTGGTCTTTGGCCGGAATGCTTGCCGGCGGCGGTATTTTATATTTGAGCGGGACGCTTGCGGAATGGGTCTTAAAAAAAGAGGCGATGGGCGGCGGGGACGTGAAGCTTTTGGCGATGATCGGTTCCGTCATCGGATGGCAGGGAGTTTTATGGGTGGTGTTTGTCTCGTCTTTTCTGGGGTCGGCGGTCGGATTGGCTCTGCGGTTTAGCCGAGGTGATGAGCGGATCCCTTTTGGGCCGTATCCGGCGCCCGCCGCTACCTTGTATTTATTTTTTGGAACACAAACAATCCAAGCGTATGCCCGTTTCATCGGGGGCACTTAAAAATCCGGAGGGTTATTATTCATGCTACGTTTTTTGACTAGCGGAGAGTCGCACGGGAAATGCCTTGTGGCCATCGTGGAGGGCATGGTGGCGGGTCTTCCTCTTTGCCTCGAGGACATTGACCGGGAGCTCTGCCGCCGCCAGGAAGGTTACGGCCGCGGCGGCCGCATGACGATCGAGAAAGACCGCGTCGAGATTCTTTCCGGGGTGCGCGCCGAAAAAACGCTCGGCGGGCCGATCGCGCTTTTAATCCCCAATAAAGATTTCAAAATCAACGAATTGCCCGTGGTCAAACGTCCGCGTCCCGGGCACGCGGATTTGGTGGGCGCCATGAAGTATGGCCGTTCGGATGTGCGCGATATTTTGGAACGCGCCAGCGCCAGAGAAACAGCCGCCCGGGTGGCGGTGGGCGCGGTGTGTAAAGTTTTTTTGAATGAATTCGGGGTCGAGATTTTAAGCCATGTGGTCTCCATCGGCGGGGTCACCTTTGACGCTTCGGGGTTGTCGTTTGACCAGATCAAAAAAGAATCCGCGCATTCTCCGATGCGCTGCGCCGACAAAGAAGCGACTAAAAAGATGATGGCGCGCGTGGACGAAGCCCGCCGCACGAAAGACACGATCGGCGGAATATTTGAGGTGATCGCCCGGGGAGTGCCCGTAGGCTTGGGAAGCTTCGTGCATTATGACCGGCGTTTGTCGGCCCGGCTTGCGGCCGCGCTTCTTTCCATTCAAGCGGTGAAGGGTGCCGAGATCGGCATGGGATTCGAGGCCTCGCGGCATTTGGGCAAAGACGTGCACGACGAGATTTTTTATGAAAAGAAAAAAGGGTTTTACCGCAAAACCAACCGCGCCGGCGGCCTTGAGGGCGGCGTCACCAACGGCGAAGATCTCGTGATCCGCGCGGCGACCAAGCCCTACGCCACGCTCATGAGCCCGCTCCAATCGGTTCATATTGATTCCAAACAAAAAGACACGGCGACTGTCGAACGTTCGGACGTGACGGCGGTGCCCGCCTGCGGGGTTGTGGGGGAGGCCATGGTGGCTTATGAATTGGCCAACAGTTTTCTCGAAAAATTCGGCGGAGATAGCCTCAAAGAAACCAAAAGAAATTTCGACGGCTATCTCGACCAATTGAAAGCGTTTTAATGCTTCCGGCTTCAAAGAATATCAGCCTTATCGGTTTCATGGGCACCGGAAAAAGCAGTATCGGAAAAGCGCTGGGGCGAAAAAGCGGGCGCGCGGTAGTGGATATTGATCTTTGGATCGAGGCGGCCCAAAAGCGTAAGATCCGTGAAATTTTTGAAAAAGACGGAGAAGCCCGTTTTCGTGAGCTTGAAAATCAGGCGATCGATCAGGTGGCGAAATCTCAAAAAGGCGTTGTGATCACGACGGGCGGAGGTGCTGTTTTGGACCCCGCAAATCTCAGGGCTTTAAAAGAGTCCGGATGGGTAGTCAGCTTGTCCGCTTCTCCGGAAACTATTTTTGAGCGCGTAAAGGATTCACGTCACAGGCCGCTTCTTAAAGGGGGCGATTTACGTTCGGAAATCCACAGGCTTCTTGAAATCCGCAAACCGTTTTACGCGACGGCGGACTTTGAGTTTAAAACCGACGGCTTGACTCCCGACCAGGTGGCGCAAGTTATTTTGGAAGCTCTCGAACACGAGGCCTGAAACTTCTTAACGAAAATACCAAGGAAAGCATTTGAATATTTCCGAAGATGAATTGAGACAGTCCGTGGCTTTGAGCCTGGTACCCGATTTGGGACCCAGAACTTACAAGAAACTTATCGAAGTATTCGGCTCGGCCGGGAATGTCTTAAAAAAAAGCGCCGCGGAGCTTAGAGTGGCCGGAGGGCTCTCCGAACAGTTGGTGGAAGGGCTTTGTGACCCGGTTTTGTCGGACAAGGCTTGCGATGAGATCAGCTTTGCCCGCCAAGAAAACGTCGAGATCATTCTCTGTCTTGATGAAAGATACCCGGCGGAACTCAAGGAAATTTATTCTCCCCCCATTTTAATTTATGTGAAAGGCGCTTTGCCTCAAGCTCATGCCGCAAAAATTGCGGTGGTCGGATCCAGAGACGCTTCTTTGTACGGAAGGCGGATGGCCTCCGAGATTTCAAGAGACTTGGCTCAAAACGGTGTCGGGATCGTCAGCGGCATGGCGATGGGGATTGACCGCGCCGCGCATGAGGGCGCTTTGACGGCAGAAGGGGTCACGGTGGCGGTGTTAGGTTCAGGCCTTTCGATGATTTCTCCGGGCGCGCCCCAAGAGATGGCCGAGCGGATCGTTAAAAGCGGTGGCGCTCTTATTTCAGAATATCCGATGCAAATGCATGCCACGGCACAGCATTTTCCGGTGAGAAACAGGCTCATCAGCGGTTTGTCTTACGGAGTGCTCGTGGTGGAAGCCAAATCCAAAAGCGGGGCTCTTATCACGGTTGACACTGCGCTTGAACAAGGGCGTGAAGTGTATGCCGTCCCGGGAAATGCGGATTCCATTTTGTCTCAGGGCACCCATCGGCTTTTGAAACAGGGCGCCAAACTGGTGACCTCCGCGGAAGATATTTTGCAGGATATTTCTTCTTTGTTCGTCAAAAGTCCGAGGGAAACCACGCGTAAGCCGGGCCTGCCGAACCCACTTTTAAGCGAGGATGAAAATACGGTCTTGTCTGTTTTGGAACGGGAACCTTTGCACGTGGATGAGCTCATCGCTCAGGCGAACCTTCCCGTCAAGAACGCGATCACCGCTTTATCTTTTTTGGAAATCAAGGGCTATGCCAAACAATTGCCCGGGAAAAATTATGTCTCAGTCAAATAAAGAACAAGTCACCGTCAGTTTGAACGGGCAAAAGAAGACGTTCACTCAGTCTTTGACCCTGACGGAACTTCTCCGAAGCCTTGAGCTCCCAAAAGAAAAAGTGGTCGTTGAGCTCAACATGGAAATCATTCCCAAAGAGTTGTTGGATTCCAAACGTATCCAGGACGGGGATCAGGTTGAGATCGTGAATTTTGTAGGCGGGGGATCCACGGGAAAGGCCCGTTGTCTGGTCATTGTCGAATCGCCCGCCAAATGCAAGACGATTCATAAGTACCTGGGGCCGGATTATGAAGTGGCCGCATCCATGGGCCATGTGATTGACTTGCCGCGCAGCAAAATGGGCATTGACGTTGAAAATGATTTTAAACCTCAGTACGTCGTGGTCAAAGACCGGAAAAAAACGCTTTCGGATCTTAAAAAACTAGCCAAAGATAAAAAAGAAATTTATCTGGCTTGCGATCCGGACCGTGAGGGAGAGGCGATCAGCTGGCATCTCCAAGAAGAGCTTGGCAAAGGCAAAAAAGTCGCGCGTGTCGTTTTCAACGAAATTACCAAGGAAGCCGTCTTGGAAGCGTTCAAGCATCCGACCCAGATCAATATGAACCTTGTGGGCGCTCAAACGGCGCGCCGGATCCTGGACCGGCTTGTGGGGTACAATTTAAGCCCTCTTTTATGGCAAAAGGTCGGGCGCGGCCTTTCAGCGGGCCGGGTCCAGACGGTGGCGCTCAGGCTGATTGTAGACCGTGAGCGCCAAATCCGGGCGTTTATCCCCGAAGAGTATTGGACGATTGAGGCCGACTTAAAGAAAAAAAAGGGGGATCCAAAGCCTTTCGTAGCCAAACTTGAAAAAATTGGCGACAAGAAAGCCGAGGTCAAGAACCAAAAAAAATCCGCGGAGATTGTTGAGGCTGTAAAAAAACTCCCTTTCGTGGTCCGGGAAGTACGGCGGCAGAATAAAAAAAGAAACCCTCAAAGCCCTTTTACGACGAGTAAACTTCAGCAGGCCGCCTACAACCAACTTCATTTCCCCGCGTCCAAAACGATGAAAGTCGCTCAAACCCTTTATGAGGGCGTTGACATCGGTTCGGAAGGCAGTGTCGGACTTATCACTTACATGAGAACCGATTCTGTGAGAATATCTGACTCCGCATTGAAAGAAACGCGTGACCTGATTTTGAAGGAATTTGGGAAACCCTATTTGCCGCAAAGCGCGAATGTTTACAAAGCGAAAAAACAAGCGCAAGAAGCCCACGAAGCGATTCGTCCTACCTCCGTGAGGCGCCGGCCCAAAGAACTCGAGGCCTGCCTCACGCCGGACCAAATGAAGCTTTATACTTTGATTTGGAACCAAGCCGTCGCCAGCCAGATGACGCCCGCGGTGATCTCTCAGGAAACCGCTGACATTCAAGCGGGGCTTTATACTTTTAGGGCGACCGGGAGCCGGATCGAATTTCCCGGTTTTCTGGTTCTTGAGGGAAAGTCCAAAGAAGAAGACAACCCTTTGCCGGCTTTAAGCGCCAAAGAGCCTTTGGATCTTTTGAAACTTGAGGATCATCAGCATTTTACCAAACCACCCGCGCGGTACACCGACGCCTCCCTGGTCAAAGCGCTGGAAGAAAACGGGATCGGCCGCCCCTCGACTTACGCGCCGACTATTTTTACCCTGACAGGCCGCGACTATATCCGGCGCGAGGGAGGGAGCCTTGTCCCGACGGAATTGGGTATTTTGGTCGTTGATCTTTTGATCCAATATTTTTCAAAGGTGCTTGATTTTGAATTTACGGCCAACTTGGAGGAAGAGCTGGACCGGATCGAGGAAGGCAAGACCGAATGGGTCCGCGTGATCAGGGATTTTTATGGGCTTTTCAAAGGGCAGGTGGAGTTGGCAAAATCCCAGATGCAAACCGTCAAGCGCGAGAATGAACCGACGGACGAAATTTGCGAAAAATGCGCCAAACCGATGGTTATCAAATGGGGCCGCCGGGGCCGTTTTATGAGTTGTTCGGGTTGGCCGGATTGCAGAAATGCCAAGTCCATTTCCACCGACGTGATTTGCCCGCAATGCGGCAAATGGGAAATTAGTAGTTCAAACGTTTCCTGGCTCGTAAGTGATTTGGTATTGATTGATGAGAAGAGTGTGCGAATCAAGGGTTGTGGATATTTTTTCTATGACAGCTCCAACATTGAAGCCTCACGCGTCTCCGGAAAGCGTCACGACTATTTGTTTACAACTCAATTCTCTGGTCGGACAGGTATAAACGCAGCTTCGATTTGCGGCGGGGACGATGAAACACTATGGGATCCAAGAAAGTGGCAACTGGAGATGAAGATAACTGGACATTTTCAAGAGGCCGGTTATGCAGACTTTGTACTTAC
>OBEQ011187687.1_pt1 | contig 10027 bp, 8 predicted proteins | sample 1670901 | NCBI WGS metagenome assembly OBEQ01 (sample SAMEA104232315, study PRJEB22302) | groundwater metagenome | biome: forest; feature: aquifer; material: groundwater | place: USA | collected 2011-08-07 | depth 5.4 m | reverse complement strand
TAAATTGGAGTAAAGGAAGGGAGGTCGATTATGAGTACTCCTTCAGCGGTAACTTGGGGTGGATATGAATAGCGGAGATAGGGAATGGGATTTGTTTTTAGCTCGATGGACTGATCGGTTTGAGCGAAGAGACGGCGATTGTAGGTAAAAATTTTGATATATTCAGAATCGCCTGGATAAAAAAGAAAAAGAAAGGTAAAAAAGACAAACAATAGATAAAATCGTACTTTCATGTGTGTTATCTAGTCGTTCCGGCTTGACCCGCTAAGCGGGTCTTGTCCGGAATCGTTGTTATTTTATAATTTCAGCATATAAATCATTCAAATTCGGATTCTTTTTAAAAATCATTTTTAGTTTTTCTAATCTGCTCATATTCTTAATTTGTTTCTCCCGAATTATAGCTGCCTCAATAGTATTTAAAACTTCATAGTATACAAGTTTATGAAGTTTGTATTTTGAAGTAAATCCTTCAACTAAATCGTTTTTGTGGGTATAAACTCTTGTTTTTAAATCATTTGTAACTCCGCTATATAAAGTAGGTCTCGTATTAGCCATGACATAAACATATCCGCTTTTCATAAACAACGATTCTGGACGCGTTCACTTCGTTTACTTGCCAGAATGACATATCACTTGGAGAAATCTCCAATAATAGGTTTGGTAACTTTTTCAAAGTCTTTATAATTCATCTGGATAGATCTCGTATGTTCGCCGGCGTTAAAAACTATTTCTTTGTTTTCTCCTAGTTTTGTATCTACATACAGCGGAATAGCAAATATATTGCCAAAAGGTGGAACCGCACCTACTTTGACACGTGTTACTTTTTCTACCTCATCATGAGTTGCCATCCTAAGGTCATGAATTTTATAATCTTGCTTAAATTTTTTCATATCTAACTTGAGATCGGCTGGTACAACAACCATAGCTGGTTTATCTTCTGCGTACATCACCAAAGCCTTTGCGCCCTGTTTGAGTGGAGTTTTTCTTACTCGAGCTGCGTCTTCAGAAGTTAACACAGGTTCATGTTCCATAACTGTATATTTTATTTTTGACTCATCTAACAGATTCTTAATATTTTCAAATACGCTTTTTCCCTTTTTCTTTCCTATAAGGCTTATATCAAGCTCTTTCAATTGGTCTTCTGATATTTCTGAAGGGGCATCCATCACGGAAGTTTGGCCTTGGGCATTCATAGGAAAGGCTACAACTTCGCGCAAGGCTGTTTCCCCTGTCAATACCATCATGAGTCGATCAACTCCAGGTGCCATTCCGCCATGGGGCGGTGCGCCATATGAAAATGCTTCGAACATGTGACCAAACTGTTTTTTTATATCTTCAATTTTGTATCCCATTATTTCAAATACTGACTGAAGAACCGCTGGCTCATGACTTCGAATACTGCCTCCGCCAACCTCCTCACCATTGCAGACAAGATCATATTGAGATGTGAGAATATGTCCGATATCCTTTTTTTCAAGCAACTGTTTTTTATACTGTGGTAAAGGATCTGAAAAAGGATTGTGAGTAAATGTCCAACTCCCCTCCTGAGTTTTTTCGAAGAATGGAAAATCAACTACCCACGCAAATGCTTGTATATTTTTCTTTTTTTCTTCTTCAGTTCGAAGGTCGAATTTATCTGCGCCAAATTTCTTCATTGCTTCTTGATAGGTAAAAATAGGAAAGGGTTTTTGTTTTATTTTTGCTCCAAGCATTTCAAAAATATGAGTTATCATTCCTTCTACCAATTCCATAACATCCTTGCGTTCAACAAAGCTCATTTCAAGATCAATTTGAGTGTGCTCAAATCCGCGATCCGCACGAAGATCCTCATCGCGTAAGGCTTTTGCTATCTGAAAGTATCTTTCAAATCCTGCGACCATGAGCAGTTGTTTGTATTGTTGAGGAGACTGCGGAAGTGCATAGAATTTGCCTGGTTGCAAACGTGATGGTACTAAAAAATCACGCGATCCTTCTGGAGTTGATTTGGTCAGCAGGGGTGTTTCTATTTCTATAAAATTCTCTTTATAGAGATATTCGCGTACGAGCGCGAGAAAACGTGAACGAAGCATGATATGTTGAGTCAACCTTTTTCTTCTGAGATCAAGATAGCGATATTTTAATCGCATTTCTTCTTCTATATCATACCCATCAGTATTTACGGGAATAGGGAGAGGCTTTGACTTACTAAGCAGTGTAAATTCTTTTGTTCCAACTTCAATCGCTCCTGTTTTTATTTTGGGATTAACAAGATCTTTTGGTCTTTCTCTCACAACTCCTTTAATATGCAGAACATCTTCTAAGGAAAGCGATTTAAATCTCTCATCTCCAACGACTTGAACAACTCCAGTACGATCTCGCAGATCGATAAAAACAATTTGTTTATGATCTCTTTTAGCATCGACCCACCCATACAATTCAACCTCCTGCCCAATTTTTTTTACAGTGTCTTCGATGAACAATTTTTTCATAATTCAACTTGTCATGCTGGAACGAACGAAGTGAGTGATAGCATCTTTTGTAAGATTCTATCGTCCCGCATCTTGCGTGACTCCAGAATGACATTTGGATATTGAAGCAATTATACATTTTTAATATAGCCCTTGACAAGGAGAATCTGTTTGATATATTTGATAGTTAAAGCTATGTCAAATTTATCTTATCAACCAATTTATGTTTTCCCAGTCATCGTCCTTAGGACGAAGATGTGGGGTGGTTGATAAAGAAAAGTTAAATTTAAAAAACCACCCTCCGAACGGAGGGTTTTTTAAAAGTATGAAAGATCTAGGTAGATTTTCAGGTAACGAAGTCTTAAATTTTAGTAAATCTGCGTTGAAGTGGAGTATTTTAGGATTTGGGTTATGGAAAATGAGTCAGCTTGTAACCTATCCTCAATTATTAGGAATACTTGAGCGCAAAGATCCAAGAGTCGCAAGCTCGGTAAGGGATGCAGTAAAAGGAAATCCAGTTCACTATGGAACAATTTATCAACATGCGCAAAATCTGGATGAGACTGCAGTGGTTGGAATTGCCAGTCAGGTTTCACATGCGGTCTCTCGAGGAAAAGGAAGAGCGCATAATATATTAATAGATCTTTTAGCTATGGCTGATCCTCATAACCAACATAGTTTAGATGAATAATTCTTCCTCTCAATTTTTCACTTCCACCCCATCTATCCACTTCAAGATTATAAACGACTTGGATTTTTTGACCTTTTGTTAAACCATTCATCTTTTTTGCAGAGTAAAAAGAAATCAGTTCAAAAGGAAAAGGTTGAGTAGCATCTTTGACATACATTTTGATATGATCTTTTGTTTTTCCAAAGGTGCTAACCTGCATGACTTCTACCTCACTTGAGAAACTTGGTCTCGGGTTCCCGACTCCAAAAGGTTCAAGTTTTTCGAGCTTAAGCGCTAATTGAATATTGATAAAAGATAATGGTATTTTCATATCTACCTCCATTTTTCTCTCAAGGTCTTTTTCTTTTAACAATTTGTTTGCCATCTTGATCACGGCCGTTACAAAGTTGGTATATTTATCTTTTTTCATGGTGAAACCCGCAGCTCCTGTATGACCGCCAACGTCTATAAGAAATTTTTTGTTGTCTCTTAAGAAATTGGTTATATGAAAGCCGACAATCGATCGAGCTGAACCCTTAAGAACATCATCACTCTCAGTCAGAATGATGGTAGGGCGATAAAATTCCTCGGCGATTTTTGAAGCAATTAATCCTATAATACCCTCGTGAAAATTTGCATTTTTTATGATTATGATTCTTGGGATGTGCTTAAAGTTAGATGACTGTTTTTTTAGCATTTCCTTTGCTTGTTCTAGGGCTTTTTCTACTAGACGCTGTCTTTCTCTATTTTTGTCGCCGACTTTGCTTGCCAACGTGTAGGCTTTACCGTCGTTGGTTGTACAGAGAAGACGAAGAGCATCAATAGCATGCTCAAGTCTTCCTACTGCATTTATGCGAGGCGCGATGATGAAACCAATTTCATACGGTGTAATCTTTTTTCCATCGATGTGAGATTCTTTAAGGATATGTTTTATCCCAACTCGCGTCATTTTGGGAAAACATTCAAGGCCACTATTAACGATACTTCTCGATGGACCAATTAAGGGGACGAGATCCGCAATAGTTCCTATAGAGGCGAGGCAGAGGTAATCAGAATTGAAATGAGATGTTAGACGTGAGATGTTAGACGTTAGATGTTTCGATTTAAAATGTTCGAAGATAGCTTTGGCAAAAAAATATGCTACTCCCGATCCGGATAGGAGGGGGATGTGAAATATTGCTGCGGCATCGTCGGGTATTTTTTCTGGTTTTAAATGATGATCAGTGATAATAATAGGAATTCCTAATTTTTTTGCATAGGTTACTTTTTCTCTTGCGGTGATTCCATGATCGACACTTATGATAAGTGCAGGATCATACTGCTTTTTTACATTGTCGATTCCTTTTCTTGAGAAACCATAGCCTTCCAATTTACGATGGGGGACATAAGGCATAACTTTAAATCCCAGAAGATGAAGCGTTTCCCAGAGTATAGCTCCGCCTGTGATACCATCAGCATCATAATCGGTGTACACGACGATCATTTTATTTTCTTTTTTTATTTCTCCAAGGAGCTTAAGTGTTTTTGCCAACTCTCGCTTATAACCAAAATCAGTAAGATGAATTTTTGCAGGATCTTTAGGTTTAAGAAATTCATCTATATCTTTAATTTTTCTATTTTTAAGGAGGATATCAATCAATTTTGACTCTGTTATTTTTTGACCGGATTTGATTTCATGTTTAAAAATTATACGCATTTGACAATTGTCATTCCCATGAAAATGGGAATCTATTCAATTTATAGCTGGATTCCCGCCTTCGCGGGAATGACCGATAATCTACTATTCTATCAGTTTTTCCTGTTCATCCTCCGAAGCTTTAGCGACGGAGGACTCATCTTTTGAAGATAAGAGGTGGGTTGAGTCTAACTTTTGTCCAAGAGAAAGAAAAGATTTGGAAACTTGAGACATCTGATTATAGGCATTAGTAACATGTCTATTTAAGACAGAAAAAGCTTCTTCGCTTTTTTCATAATCTTTTTTGATAGATTGTAAAATTAAAATAATTTCTTTAGCTTTTGATTGAATTCTTTGTCCCTCAAATGACATGAGGATTGCTTTCATGTAGGCATAAAAACTAAGAGGGGATACTGGTAGTACTTTTTTTCTTCCTGAATAGTCAAACAGATCAGCGTTATTGATTATTTCATAGTAAACAGATTCGGAAGGAATATACATAAGCGCATAGTCAACGGTATTTTCCGAGACGACGATGTATTTTTTAGCAATATCATCGATGTGTTTTTTTACATCTTTGAAAAATTCTTTTCGCGCTTTTTCTTTTTCCATTTTGTCGACTGACTTCGCCATTTTTCTAAAGTTATCAAAGGGAAACTTTGAATCAATTGGAATAATACCCTGTGAAGTTTTGATAATTGCATCAACTCGCTCGCCATTTTTAAATCCATACTGGAGTAGATATGTGCCTTCGGGAAAGTGCTGAGAGAGTAGTTCTTTTAAGACTTGTTCACCAATATTTCCTCGTAATTTTGGAGAACGTAAAAATTCCTGGAGTTCTTGCATCGATCTTCCAATCTCGGAGAATTCACCAATATTTTTTTGCACTTGAGCGATGACGCGAGCTGCATTGTCGAGGCGAGAATTGAATTGAACCATGTGTTCATTGAGCCGCTTGTCAACACTTGAGGTCGAAGATTTTAGCCAGTCGACTAGTTCAGTTGAGATCTTCGTTTTTTCTTCAAGTTTATTCAACCACATTCGAATCACGACTAAAATAATGATGAAGCCTATAATTATTGATAAAACAGTAAATAAAGCCATACGATAATTTTACCATTTATAAGAGTCCAGAAGAGATCAGCAATCATCGGCTTTCATCGGAAATAAGATAAATCAGACAGCTCTGAATAATTTTTGTATAAATAAATATGGGAATTTATGATGTTACAGATTTAAATGTTTATAAGAGAGCATTAAGAGCTTTAAGTTCAATTTATAAGCTTGCTCATCAATTGCCAGCAGTTCATTTTAAGCTTAAAAAGCAAATTATAAACTCTGCCGAATCAATTCCTCCACTCGTTGCAGAAGGATTTGCAAAGAAAAGTTTTATTAAAGAATTTAAAAGATTTTTGTTGATGGCAATAGGTTCCTCAGATGAAACCATTACACATGCAAGAGAAATCTACCTGCTGTCAAATATTATTAAAAGAATCGATAGAAATTTATGCATAGAAGTAGGGAAGGAATATAGAATTATTTCTAAACAACTGAACAAATTAAATACGAGTTGGATAGATTATAGAAAGAAATAATCTGATGTTAGCTGATTGAGCTGAAATATTCTGAAGGTTACATTAAGCCTCCGCCTCCGCGGAAGATTTTTGGTTTGAGCCAATCTTGAGGAGTGGGAGTTTGACCACCTTTTGGTTCTTTTTCTACATCTTGAATCGGAGTGATCATATCTGGCTCTTCATCAAAACTTCCCCCATTAAATGGAGAATTCATAGGTGGTTGATTGAATGGTCTCATTGGCCGGGGTGCAGCGTTAAGCGATGAGTTCGATTGAAACGCTCTTTGTTGCGGAGGTTTTGTGATAGTTTTTTTAATAGCACCTAGACGTAGTAAACTGGCCACTACTTCAAATGTGTCGGCATTCACTGAATAAGACGTGAAATTATTAGTAGCAGATGACACGCCAGCATATAAATTGGTTGCAATATCACGGTCAAGCTCGACTCCCGCACCCTGTAATAGTTTAAGAACCATTTCAGAGATGGAAGAGCTTGTTTTATTGACATAATTCACCGTACCATAGAAGCTGTTGGTAAGGTGTCTATCGATATTGATAATATCTTTTCCTTGGAATTGTTTTTCATTATCACTATAAATAGAGCCAAGGCTATTAAGAGTAGGTGAATCTATGACGATAATGAAGTCAAAATTGCCTCCGGTATAAGAATATTTGACCTGATTTTGAGCAAGTTTGGGAAAGCCAGGTCGAGGAGTAATAATAAGATTGAAATTTTCGCCTTGAATGTTGTAATCGACCTTGTCTATTGCTCCCTCAGAATACGGAAAAGATATGACGAGATTATCTCCGCTTGTCATGAGTTGAGGTTGAATTTTATCTACTCCTGTGAGATTGAAGCTTACTTTTGAAGCACAAGCGAGGCTAACGCTTTTACCCATTTTATTCAGTCCGAGGTAGAGGGCACAAGCTGCGGCTACAGCATCAGCGGTTGGATTTTGAGGTAAGATAATCGTTCCTGACGCACCTTTTTGAATGACGTCACTGAGCCTGGTAAGTGTGTTTTGATCGGTGTTGTTCATAATACTACAGGATACATTTTATCATATCACCTACCCGAAAGTCAAGTGAGGGACTGAGTATCATTCCTGCTTCTTGGTCCTTTTTTACCTCCTGAACAACCTTTGCGCGAACCTTGAGGGAGACGAGTTTCGTTTTTCCTATAAGATTATCTTCTCGATATACTTCTAGGCTATCACCCAGGTTGATTTTCCCTTTCGTGATCTTCACACCAAACACTTTTTCTCCCTCGATGGTAAAGTTAGCCAAAATTTTTGCGCTTCCCTTCAGACTCTTTTCTTGTTGCTTTTTTTCCTGTAAAAGATTGGTTACCTCAGTTAGTTCCTCTAAAAGATGATAGATGATGGTATAGTTTTTAATAATCACTTTTTCTTGTTTGGCTAGTTCTTGTGCTTCGTCCGATACATCAACCGCGAATCCGACAATGATTGATTTAGTACTTTTAGCCAAAAAAATATCAGATTTATGTACGTCTCCAACTCCAGCAAGTACGACTTCAATATGAGGATTAGTAGCAAGCGTTTGGTTAATAGCTTCAAGTGAGCCTTGAGAGTCGGCCTTGACTACAAGCGAAAGCTTTTGTTCCTCTTTTTTAGGATTGAGGAGAGCTTCTAAATCTACTGTTTGTGAGATAGTACTTGGTTGTGAAACAGTGGTTGCGGGATGACTTGTCTCTTTAGAGAATTCAGATTGAAGTGAAATTACAGTTCCAACTTCAGGCATCTCAGCAAAACCGAAGAGTTCAAATGGCGTTGAAGGCACCACTTGACTGAGTGACTCCCCCAGGTCATTCGCCATCGAGCGAATTTTTGTTTTTTTACCATCATTGATTATGAGATCGCCTATTTTAAGTACGCCATCTTTAATCACTGTGCTTACAACTACACCTCTTCTATTTTTTTTTGTCTCGATAATAATGGCTCTGGGAGGATTTTCTTGAGAATATTTAAGATTGAGATCCGAAGCAATAAGAAGAATAGATTCCATGAGTTCGTGTACACCTTTGCCTGTTTTAGCAGATATGGGAACCACTGGAATACCACCACCCATACCTTCTACCTGTATTTCATATTTTAAAAGATCTTTTTTTACCTTTTCAGGATTCGCTTCAGGCAGATCTACTTTGTTGAGTGCAACAATAAAGGGAATTTTAGCTGATCTAATATGTGAAATTGATTCAATAGTCTGAGGCATTACTGAATCTTTAGCATCGATAATAAGGATCGCTATATCAGCTACATTGGCTCCGCGCGCACGTAATTTAGAAAAGGCCTCATGCCCTGGGGTATCGATGAAAGTAATTTTATTGGTGTGATAATCCTTAATGTCTGTTGAGATCTCATATGCGCCAATTTTCTGCGTTATACCCCCATGTTCTTTGTCTGCAATTCGGCTTTGGCGAATGAAGTCTAAAAGAGTAGTTTTGCCATGATCAACATGACCTAAGATAGTTACAATGGGTGGACGTGCAATAGTATTTGGCATATTGTATCACTTGCGTCATTCTGGGGAGCGGAGTCAGATACCATACGGTATTTGACGGAGCGACTCCAGAATCGATTCTGGACAAGGAGAGCTGAGCTCTCAAGCCGGAATGACAAGAGAAGAAATTAATAATAGATTAATTTACTGTCTTTTTTTCTTGAGTTTTTAGCGTTTCTGTCGTTACTTCTGACTTTTTTGTCTCTTCTTTAATTTTTTGGGTTTGTTTTTGGACTTCTTCCTTCTTTTCCTCAACTTTTGCCTCTTCTTTCTTTACTTCAACTGTAGGCTTGTCTACCGACACGTTTGCAGAGGAGGGTTTTTCTTCGGTTTTCTCTTCTTTTTGGACAGTTTCAACAGTTGGTTTTTTTTCTTCCTTTTCAGTTGCTTTTACTGGATTTTGCACAATATCTATATCATAATTAGTCAATTTAGCCGCAAGATTGACATTGATACCCCGAGATCCTATCGCTAAGGGGGCTTGTTGTTCGTCGACAAATACTTTTGCTTTTTTTCCTTCTTTATCGAGTTCAACACTCGTTATTTTGGCAGGTGAAAGTGCTGAAATCAGGAATAATTTTTCATCTTTGTTCCACTGAATAATATCGATCTTTTCATGCCCGCCCAACTCATCAGTAACTGTCTGAACCCGAATACCTTTCTGTCCAACACATGCGCCAACCGGGTCAACGCCACCTTGCGTGCTCATAACAGCTATTTTAGCCCTTTCTCCCGGCTCGCGCACAACTTTTTTAATTTGCACTGTATTGTTGACAATCTCCGGGACTTCTCTTTTAAAAAGTTCTTCTATGAGCTTTGGATCGATGCGCGAGACGATAATACGTGTATTGCCAAATTTATCTTCATTTATTTCTTTAAGGAATACGATCAGGCTGTCGTTCACATCATATCTTTCATTTTTAATCTGCTCTTCTCGGGGAAGTAGCGCTTCGGTTTTTCCGATATCTAAATAGGCATTTCTACCATCGTATCTTATTATTCTACCCTTCATGATAGAGCCTATTTGGGTACGATAGTGCGTAACGACAGTCTTTTTTTCCGCTTCTCGGATTTTTTGCAGAATCACCTGTTTAGCCGTTTGGGCTGCTATTCGGCCAAATCCTGGAGGAGTAATATTTTCT
>OBEQ010048220.1_pt1 | contig 10027 bp, 9 predicted proteins | sample 1670901 | NCBI WGS metagenome assembly OBEQ01 (sample SAMEA104232315, study PRJEB22302) | groundwater metagenome | biome: forest; feature: aquifer; material: groundwater | place: USA | collected 2011-08-07 | depth 5.4 m | reverse complement strand
CACGAAGATATAGCTGTCCGCCTGATCCGCCCTTTTTCGAAGCGCAATCCGCGCCGTGTCTTCCGACAGATCGAAGCTGCTGACGATGAGATCGTCGAGCGCCACCATGTCGGGCTGCACGGTTTTCTTGAACCAGCTTTTCTTCGCCCCCACCATGAGGTTGATACCCTCGGCAAACTCGCTCACCTTGCGCGGGTGACGCCAGTCGGGTAGGGCGTCAGCGCTGAGCGTGTAGCCCACGACGATCGTGTCCGCGAAAGTGACCGTGCCGGAGAGCTCGTGCTGCGGCTCTTTTCCAATGGGCAAGCGCATTGCGAGACGCGACTCGACGATGGGCAATCGTCCCGCCTTGAAGAAGGCCTCGGTGACCGCCCGGATCTCGGTACGTCTGCGTTCGGCTTCGGCAAGCCCCTGCCCCGCCTCGCGCTCGTTCGCCGACACTGCCTGCGCCCGCGCCCCTTCGACGATTCGCGATGCCTGCTCACTGAGCTGGCGCGCATAGTCGAGCGAGAGCCCGTCGGTGGAGCGGGCGCACGAATCACGAAGGGTGCGCATCGTGGCGACGTGGAATTGCTCCAGCGCTTCGACGCCTCGCAGTCGAGCAGCCGCAGTTCCCGCGAGCTGCGCCTGGATCAGGCGCGACTGGGCCTCGAGCTCCACCGCGCGCACCGCCGAAGCGACGAACACTTCGAGCGTCTGCAGAAAATTGAACTGCAGGGGAAAATGTGCTGAGTCGCCGTAGAGGTACCGCATCATGGGGTGACCTGCCGAAGACGGTAACACGTTCTTAGTCTTCGCCGTCGTCTGGCTCGTCTCCGGGCTGTTCATGGTCCTTTTTTCCTGCGATCGCGCGAATCTGGGAAAGTTCCCAGCATTTCTTGGCTTCCGCGAGGATGGCATCCTCCCCGCTCGCGAGGTCGACCCCGCAGGGACGTCCGAACATAGCCCCGAGCGCGTCGCGCGCATACTCGCGAACGAGCGGATACGGGTGAGTCAACGCTTGAGCCACCAGTGGTGCGGCATCCACCCGGCGTTGCGCCCCGAGGACGAAGAGCGCGACAGCTTGCTCGTGCGGCTTTCCGCGCTCGAGCGTGGCCGTCATGACGTTCTTGCCGAGATCCCCATAGAGAGCGCGAAGGGTCTCGCGCTCGTAGCGCTTGCCGAAGAGGCGCTCCATGTCAACCGTCACTTGCTCGACCGTCTTGTCTGCGTGGCACAGCGCGCACTCGAGCGGGCGGTCCAACATGACGCGCATCGGATCGGTGGGGCTGCCGATACGGTGGTACCGCGTCAAACGCGAGGAGAGGCTCATGTTCTTTGCGGGCATGTGACACGCGATGCAGGCCCCGGCCGCGCCGTCGGGCGAATGACGCGTGTGAGCGGCGAGCTGAGGCTTGCCAGCGTATTGCGTGTGGCAGTTGGTGCAGATGCCGTTGTCCTCGCGCGCTCGGCGCGGGGCGTGGGGGTCGTGGCATGCGGCACACGAGAGCTCTTTCGCGCAGCCGCCGAGAAGCATGTCGCGAGCCTCGCCGGAGTTGATGTTGCTTCCACCGGCGCGCGCGCTGTCGCGACGTCCCCCTTCCCAGGTCCACGGATACCGCGAAAAGAGCACTTGATGACAACGGGCACACGCGCGGTTGATCTGCTCGGCCGGAGTCCTGTCCCCCTTCACGCGAACGAACGCGCTCACCGGCAAGAACGTGGGCAAAATGCGAGGATTTTGCGCGTGTTCGCGGCTCCCGCCATGGCACGCTTCGCAACCGATGCCGGTCTCGATGAGGTGCTCTCCGCGAAAACTCGCGCGCGTCACCGAGATGGCCTGCGCGAGCCCGCGCTGGGCATCACTCGCATCGAGCTCACCACCGAGTGCAGCGACCTCGGTCTTCAGTGCGGCGAGCAGCCCGTGCGGGTCGCTGATTTCGAGGTCCCATCGTCGATCGGGTGGAAGAAGGCGGTCGACGACGGTGCCTTGGTACGGCGGGGCGCGCCCGGCGAGAGGTCCCATCATCGTGAGAAGGTACGGACTCGTGTTGTGGCAGAAGATGCACGTCTGGTTCCACACCGCGCCTTCGCGAAGCCCGCTCCGCTCGCGAATCATGACCGAGTAGCCCTTGTAACGCAGTGTGTTCTGCTCGATGAGGTACGATACCGGGAGAACACGCTCGTCGCCGCCGCGCACATCGACCCCCGCGAAGTCCTCGCGTACGCGGCCTCCGATGACGCGCGTAACGCGATGCGTGGCTTTGCCGCCCGCGCGCGACTCGATGCGCATGAAACGCTCTCCGTTCTTCGTCTCCAGCGTGACAGCGTCGCCTTTGAAGCGGAACACCGCACCGTCGAACGGCGCCTGAATGTCCGCACCGCGCGCAAGTCGTGTCATGTTGTGCATCGGCGTTCGCGCGAAGCTGCTCGCAATCTCCGCGTGACAGCGCGCGCAGGCGGCCGAGCCGACGTAGTCCGCTCGGCGAACGTTGCTCGACACGACACCTCTGGCCGGCGGCCGAATCGGTGCATTCTGCACGTAGTGATCGCGCACGGCACACGCGGCCGCGGCAATGAGGGCGAGGCACAGCGCGAGAACGCTCCGCGTCACGCGACGAGGATACGGCTGCCGCCGCATGGATGTACACTTCGGATATGGCACGCACGCAGCGGAGGCGCACGCTCGCGATCGACATTGGCGGCACGGGCCTCAAGGCGCTCGTTCTCGGCCCCACGGGCGAGGCGCTTACCGAGCGCGCGCGCGTCGAAACGCCACGCCCGGCGACGCCGGCTGGGGTCTTGCGCACGCTCTTGCGCCTCATCGAGCCGCTCGGTGATTTCCAACGGGTGAGCGTCGGCTTTCCCGGCGTCGTGGTCGACGGCGTGACGAGGACTGCCCCCAACCTGCACGAGAAATGGGCTGGATTCGATCTGGCAGGGGCGCTGAAAAAGCACACCCGCCGGCCCGTGCGTGTGCTCAACGACGCGGGCGTCCAAGGCTACGGCGTCATCGAGGGGCGCGGCGTCGAGATGGTGCTCACGCTCGGAACGGGTATGGGGTGCGCGCTCTTTCTCGATGGCAAATACGTGCCGAATTTGGAACTCGCGCACCACCCCTTCAAGGATGGAAAATCCTACGAAGAATGCGTGGGTGCGCGCGCTCTCGAGAAGTACGGCAAGAGAAAATGGAACCGCCGCGTCGAGGCGGCGCTGCGGCAAATCGACGTCATCTGGAATCCACAGCGGATTTACCTCGGCGGCGGGAATTCCAAGTACTTGCGTTTCGAGCTGCCGCCGCACGTCAAGCTCACCGAAAACATCGCGGGTTTGCTCGGCGGCATCGCGCTCTGGAAAGACTAAGTCAGACCTCACCCCGCCTCTGGTCAGGGGATGAGGTTCAGCGATTGCCCGTCCGCACGATACGCAGCCCACCGCCGACCAACGGATCGAGCGCGTTCATGTTCTCGATGGGCGAGCCCTCGATGTACAAGAATTTGAGCTTTTTCATGTCCCTGAGCGGCGAGACGTCCTTTACGCGCGTCTGCTTGATCGACAGCTTCTCGAGCTTGGTGCATGCCCGCAGCGGAGACAAATCCGACACCGGCGTCTCGTCGAGTTGAAGCTCGGTCAGTCCTGTCATGTTGCCGACCGGCGTGATGTCGAGGACTTGAGTCCGGCCCAGATCCAAGCGATCCATCTTGGTGAGCTTCTCCAGCGGGCGAATGTCGCTCACCTTGTTGATGGCCGCACGGAGCGTCATCATGTTCGTGAGCGTGGCGAGCGACGATAGATCGTCGAGATCGCCGGGGCCGAGAAAGAGGTCCTTCAGATTGGTAAACAACGGAAAAACGCAGGGATCGAGCTCGCTCACGGGAGTGCTCGTGAGGTTGATGGACTTGACCTGACGCAGATCGTCTTTGGTGAGAGTGCCGCCGTCCTTGGCGAGCTTGCGGCGCACCTCGGCCTCCAACGATTTGCTCGACATCGAGACATCCGCACCCGTCGGACACTCGACCTTCTTCTTCACCACGGGAAGAAGAGGAGGCAGCGCCGAGGGCGCGGCGCTGAGAAGCGGCACGGCAGTCGTCGCAACCGGCATCGAGGATGTCGCTTTTTTCGGCGGATCGTCGCAGGCAAGGACGACGAATGCAGGCAGAACCAGGAGGAGAGCACGGGAGGTCATGGGGCCATCTTATCTCTTGAGGTGAGACTCGAAGAACTGAAGCACGTGCCCAATTTCCAAAACGCGATTCTCGCGCCGCTGGGATCCGTGCCCCTCGTCGGGGAAGAGGATGAGACGGTTTGGCACTTTGCGCGCCTCGAGCGCATCGTGAAACTGAATTGCTTCGCCGACGGGAACACGCGGATCCGTTGCCCCCTGGACGATGAGGAGCGGCGCGCGCACTTTGTCGATGTAAGTGATCGGCGACAGCTTCACGAGCGCGTCACGGTCTTTCTCGAGATCGCCATACTCGCTCACGCGAAGCGCGCGCCGGTAGGGCGCAGTGTTTTCCAGAAACGTCACCAGGCTGGAAATTCCCACCACGGACGCGCCCGCGTCGTACGCGCCGGCGAACATGGTCATGCCGATGAGGGTCGAGTAGCCGCCGTAACTTCCCCCGAAGATTCCGAGTTTGGGCGCTTTGCCATTTTTCGCCCAGCTCGTTCGAACGAACTTCGAGGCGTCCTCGATGTCGGTAATGATCTGCAGGCGCTTGGGGCCATCGTCCGCGTGAGCCCATGTCTTGCCGTACCCCTCGCTACCACGCACGTTCGGCTCGACGTACACGAAGCCCGAGTCCACGAAGAGCTGCGCGCGCGGGCTGAAATTGGGGAGAGACTGCCCCTCGGGGCCGCCGTGAAATGCGACGATGACCGGGCACGGATCGGCACCTTTTTCGCACCCGTCGGGACGGCGTACCAGCATCGGAATTTTCGTCCCGTCGCGAGCCGGGTAGCTCTCGAGTGTAACGTTGGCGAAGCGTGCCGTGTCGATCTCGGGCGCACTGGGCAAGTGCCACTGCACGACTTTGCCCGTCGACCACTCGACCACATAGTTGGTCTGCGGTGCTTTGGTCGTACCTACGCCGAGAACGGTCCATTTGCCATCGTGAGTCGAGGTGCCTGCCCATACGTGGTCGGCGGACGGAAGCTGCGGGAGCTTGCGATCTTTGTACGTCTTGGCATCGAGCGCGAAGAGGCGCGCGAAGCCACCGTCGTTCACCTCGTAGAAGAGATGCTGGCGCGTGTTGTCGATGCTGAAGCCGTCGATGTCGTGCGCGATCTCCGGAGAGACGGGTGAAAAGTGTCCGGCTTTCCAGCGATACAGCCGGCGGAACTCTCCCAGCTTGCGCGTGAGGACGAGGACCTCACCAGGGGCAGCCGCATAGTGCGCCTGATATTCCTCTTTCTCGCTTTGGCCGAAGAGCGGCGCCAGCGCTTTCGAAGCGGGATCGTACTCGTAGTACTCCTGCCACATGCTGCCCGTGTTCTTGACGAGGAGGAGCTTTCCGTCGGGTCGATGGTCCGCCACGTCCCAGAGCCCGTCTTGGTCGAAAACCAGCTCGCGCGTCTTTTTCGCGAGATCGTACCGATAGATTGCATACGAATCGCGTTTCAGGTCATTCGCGCGAAAATAGATGCTCTTCGCGTCATCGGTGACGAACGCCAAAATCGTCTGCACCTTCGATTGGTGCTGAATAGGCGTGAGCGCACCGCCGTCGGTACTCTGCAGGTAGAGGCCGGGGTACTCCTCGCCCTTTCGATCGCGCGACAAAACGAGAAACTTTCCGTTCGGCGAGATCGCTGCGATGCCCGTCGCGTCTTCGCCGCCCGTCATCTCAACCGGGAAACGCTGCGGGCCATCGATGCGCCACACATGCGGCACCCCGGTGACTGCCCACGTGAAGAAAAGGCGCTTTCCGTCCGGCGAAAGTACACCCCCGCTCGGTGCGCGCACGTCGAGCATCGACTGAATTTTGCGCGACAGGTCGGAGGGCAAAGACGGCGCGGCATACTGCGCGAGGATCTCCTGCGTCACGCTGTCAGAACCGTGGCCCGAGTACTTCACCGTCGCGCTGGACGAAGCGGGCGCCTGTGAGCGCTCGGGATCGGGCTTGGCCGCGGCCGAGGAAACGGGGGGTGCCGTGATGGTGACCGCCGGTTTATCGGGCCCGCAAGCGAGGGCGAACGGGAGGACGGCGAAGAGGACGTGACGTCGGCTCATGGGGAAAGAAGGTGTCAGAAGGAAGAGCCAGCGTAAAGAGTGGCACGCCTTCGAGCTCGCTCATGCGATCGCGGTAGCGAACGACCTTCGAGATCACGCGCCTGGCTATGCCTTCGGAAGCTCCACGCGAAAGGTCGCCCCCTCGCCCAGCACGCTCGCGACCGAAACGGTGCCGCCGTGCGCCTTTGCGATGTGCCGAGCAATGTAAAGGCCCAGGCCAAACCCCCCATAATTGCGCTCCGAGACGGCGCGCTCGAAGCGTTCGAAGATGCGCTCACGATCGGCTTCGGCGATACCGATGCCACTGTCGCGCACGTTCAGGACGGCCAAGTTGCCGGTGTCCTCGAGCGTCACTTCGATGGGCCGACCCCGGCCGTATTTTACGGCGTTTGCCAGTAGATTCGTAATGACCTGGTCGATGCGCAACCGGTCCCACTCGCCCCGTAGCGGGCGCACCAGCCGCATGGTCAGCGCCGATCCCGCCCGGGCAAGCTCGTCGGTGAAACGCCCGGCGACCTCCTCGACCAGATCCGCCAAGTCGAGCTCGACCTTATCGAGCTCGAGGCGACCAGAAACGAGGTGCGGCAGGCTCAAAAGCTTGTCGATCAGGGTGGCCAGGCGATCGACATTGCGCTCGATGGCGTCGAGCCGCGCCGTGATGCGCTCGGGAGCAAGTCGAGCGGCTTCCCCCGCGCGCGACGACCGGAGAAGACCCTGCACCTGAAGGCGAAGCGCCGTTAGGGGTGTCTTCAGCTCGTGGGAGGCAATCGAGAGAAATTCGTCTCGTACGCGGACGGCCTTTTGCAAGCTCTCTGCGAGCCTCTCCACTTCTTTGCGAGCGCGCACCTGAGCGGTGACATCGACGGTGAAGGCGATGAGGCCATCCACGCGACCTTTGTCGTCCTGAACCGGCTGCACCACGCGGTCGACGTAGAGATCGTGTGGTCTGCCCTGGTCGTCGCGAATGTTAACGTACATCTCGTGGCTCGCGAGCCCCGTTCCCGTGGCATAGACCCGATCCATGGCGAGCGCGTGCTCGTTCAGATCTGGAAAGGACTCCGCGAAGCTCTTCCCTAGGTCTGTCTCGTGACTATGACGGGTCATCTCGTAGTAGCGCTGGTTCGCGAGTTCGAGCACGTGCTTGGGGCCACGGCGCAGCGAGATGGCGAACGGTGCGCTCATGAGCACGCGGTGGAGCCGGCCGCGCGCCGCCTCGAGCGCTTCGAACAGACGAGCGTTGTCGACGGCGATCGCGATGAGTCGCGCAATGGCTTCGGCGGTCGCAAGGTCGTTGGCCGAAAACGGCCGAGCGTCGTCGAACCGATGAAGTGAGAGCACTCCAATGACCTGGCTCCGCGCGACGAGAGGGAGAGCCATGGTGGAGCGCGGCGCCAGTGCGCGCAGTATCGCGAGCGCATCAGCGCCCTCTGCCCAAGACGAGACGAGCTCGTCGTTCAGCTCGCGGAAGAGGACCGGGCTTCCCGTCCGAAAGGCCACGAGCGCGGGGAACTCCGGCGTAAGGCCGGATGAGTACTTCTGTTCGAGATCGCGCAGATAAGTCTCTTTTTCGGCGCTTCGAGCGAAGAGCTCGAATTTGCTGTGTGACCCATCGGGCTCCAACACATCAACGACGCACGCATCGGCAAGCGTCGGCACTACGACGCGCGCGATCGCGGGCGTGGTGATCTCCCGATCGCGGAGCCGCTCGAAGAGAAACTGCACATCGACCATGCGCCCCCGCGTCAGCTCACCTCTAGCAGCTCGACCTCGAACACGAGTGTGGAATTGGGAGGAATCACGGGAGGGAAACCGCGATCGCCGTAGGCGAGGTGGGCGGGAATGGTGAGCTTGCGGACCTCGCCGACACGCATGCCGGTCACACCCTGATCCCAACCTTTGATGACCTCGCCAGCTCCGAGCCTGAACGAGAACCCTTTGCCGCGGTCGCGCGAGCTGTCGAACTTCTTGCCGTTCGTGAGCGTGCCGACGTAGTGCACCGTAACGCGCTTGCCGGGCTGTGCCTCCGCACCCGTACCCTCGCGAATGTTGTCGATTTCGAGCGTGGCCGTCATCGCAAATCCCCTTCCTTTCGGGCCATGCAAGCGGTTCTCGGCTACCCCGTCAAGCGATGGAAAAGGCGCTGAAGCCGCTCGCCAAGCAGGTCGTTCCGGAGCCGAGAACGCCCGTCGACGGTTGGCTCTGGTGGGTGCTCCAGCTCGCCGGCATGTCTGTCTCGCGTGGCGCGCCGCCACGCCAAAAGGGTCTGAGACCTTCCGGCACTGGCCACGAAACCGGGTCTCTGCCGGAATGGCACGCGCATCGCACAGCCTCGCGTGGATCGAACCTTAGGAGAACCGCCATGTCGATAAACGCGAACCTCAACAAGATGAAGCGCCGAATGACGCGGCTCGACCTCGACAGCATCCTCAATCTCGTCGGCCTCATACGGAAGCGGTCCGTGAGGTTTGCCTTGCTGCCCGCGCTCGCCCTGGTGACCGCCGGTGTCGCGGTCGGTGTCGGGATCGGGATGTTGGTGGCGCCCAAGTCGGGACGCGCATTGCGGCGACAGGCGGAGCACAAGGTGAGCGATCTCAAAGAGCGAATCCAGAGCGAAGCAGACCGTTTCCGCAGCGAAGCGAGCGAAAGCGCGACTCCGTAACGCGCTGGTCACCGCTCGGTAAAATCCAAGGAACGACGAGCGGCCTCCTCGGTGAATATTGCCTCGCGAGGCAAAACGCTACGCAAGAGCCACCCCTCCGGCGCATTGATTTCGGGCGTTTGGACCATGGACGTGCTTGGCGCACTCCCTGCTTGAAGCGCCGACACCCAATGCCGCAAGGAGGAGGTCGGAAAAGATGACGAACGACGAGCAAATGGACGATCGCAAAGAAGTCGGTGAGAGCACGACGGCGCACACGCCCACATCCGAAAAACCGAAACGTCCGCGTGGTTTCGCCGCGATGGATCCGAAGCTCGTGAGCGAGCTCGCCACGCGGGGAGGCAAAGCGGCACATCGCGCCGGCACCGCGCACGAGTTCACGAGCGAGGAAGCTCGCATCGCCGGACGCAAGGGGGCGATGGTCACTCATGCAAAGCGGCGCGCGAAGCTTGCCGCACAAGGTGGCTCGTTTCAGTAGTCGCCCGTCTGACGCGCATGACGCGCGGCGACAAAACGCTCGCCGCGCGTCTGGGCACAAGACGTGGAACAATCCTCGGATGCCTCAAAGAAACCCGGCGATCAAGTCAACGCGGCGGCGCCAGAGAGTACCGCTCGTTCTCGTCGTGGATGACTTCCGTGATGCACGGGAGATGTACGTCGAAGTGCTTTCCCTCGCGGGCTTTCGCGTGGAGGAAGCCGAGAACGGGGCCGAAGCCGTCGCCAAGGCGCGTCGCTTCCTGCCCGCGGTGATCGTGATGGACTTATCGCTTCCCATCGTCGACGGATGGGAAGCGACGCGCCAGATAAAGGCGATGCGAGTCGCGCGCGGAACGAAGATCGTGGCCATCTCGGCGCACGCGATGGACGTGTACATTACCCAGGCGAAGGAAGCAGGCGCCGACGCGTTTCTCCCGAAACCTTGCCTGCCGGACGATCTCGTGACCGCCGTGCGCAAGCTGATTGCGCTCCCAGACATGAAGGCCAGCGGTTAGCACTACTTCCATGAGGAGGCCGCCCCGGGTCAAGAAGTCGTTTCGTTGAGTTGCCGAAAAAGACCGCGCCGCCATGCTTCCATTCGCACTCTTTGATGGCCCCTATTGGGGCCTGGTGCATGCTGGGGTCCGGACCGTCTGGGTGCTGCCATGTGCGGGACGAGCTTG
>OBEQ011200098.1_pt1 | contig 10028 bp, 10 predicted proteins | sample 1670901 | NCBI WGS metagenome assembly OBEQ01 (sample SAMEA104232315, study PRJEB22302) | groundwater metagenome | biome: forest; feature: aquifer; material: groundwater | place: USA | collected 2011-08-07 | depth 5.4 m | reverse complement strand
TGAATTCTCGATCTGCCGAACCGCCTCCATGCCGGAAAGGACCTCGCCAAAAATTGTATGTTTGCCATTGAGCCAGGGGGTCGGGACCGTTGTGATGAAAAACTGGCTTTGGTTCGTGTTCGGCCCGGAGTTCGCCATCGCCAAAAGGCCGGGCCGGTCGAAAACCACTTTGTCGCTGAACTCATCCTCAAACGGCTTGCCCCAGATGGACTCCCCGCCTGTCCCTGTCCCGGTCGGATCCCCGCCTTGAATCATGAAACCCTTCTTCACGCGATGGAGGATCAATCCGCTGTAGTAGCCCTTCTCCACCAGGCCGATGAAGTTCTCGCAGGCCTTCGGCGCAACCTCCGGGTACAGCTTGAGTTCGATGTTCCCTCTGTTTGTTTCCAAAACAACGGCCGCCTTTTCTTTCAGCTTCTCCACCTGAGCGGCACGCTTCGCTTTCTCCTGGGCACCCCGCCTTTCCTCAATGTAATCCCGGTAGTGCGCCCGCTTGATCAGGTCGTTAAAGTAATCCTGCGCCGCCTGCTGTTTCTTGATCACGGTGAGGACGCGCCGATACTCCTCCTTCTTCTTCTCATCCAGATCCCCCAAAGAAGCATTCACTTTAAAGAGCAGCCGGAAGATGCAGTCGCCGTAAATATTCTTGGCCGGGAGGAAGTCCCCCTCCTTCGCCTGTAAAATTTGATAAGCGTCCTCCCGCGGAATCTTCCAGAGATCCATCAACGCCCCGAGGGCCATCACGTTTAGCCACGCCGCCCCGATCTGGCCCTCCTGTCCCTTTTTCTTTTCAAAGGTCTCCTTCCAGATCTTCGGATTTTCCTTCACCTGCTTGAGAAAGTCCTGGGCCTCCTGGCTTTTTGCAAAATGGATGTATTCGCTTTCAAAGGAGTTGTATTGGTCCAGGAACCTCTGCTTGATCTCATCCTCCGTAACAATCACATCGGGATCCATCTTCTGCTGGGTCAGCTTGTGGATCTTCAGCAGGTCTTCCAGGCGGCGTTCGAAGATCTCCACCTCTTCATGGAAGGTCAGCCGCACCCAGACCTTATACATCTCGGTGCCGTACCGAATTCCCTTCTCGGCCACCAGCCGGTTAAGTTCCACCTCCAACTCCGGCCGCTCAACCTTGATGCCGAGCCGGTTCGCCTCCTTCAGCAGCACGAGATTCTGCCAGGCCTCCTGGCGGGTTTCCTCCTCGGTGCGGTCCGGTTTGCCGCTGCGGGAAAAGAGACTGGCCGTCTGATAATAGTAGGCGAAATCTGCTTGCGTGACTGGAACGCCGAAGGCCTCTCCGACGACATCGGAGCCAAGGCCGTCCGCAATAACCTCCTTGAGGACGATCGGCCCGAAAGAGGCCACGCTCGCCGCGAGGAAACCGATCAGAAGGCGGTGGGATTTTCTCAATTCTTAAGCTACCCGACGATTTTCAGTGTCACTTCAGAGAGCCGTTTCTCTTGAAAGGTATCCAAGCCTAGTTCCGGGCCAAAGGTGTTCTCGTACGTAGCGACGATCCGATAGGTGCCGGGCTCCTTGAAATCGAAATGGTTCTTCAAATCCAACTTACTTTCCGACGCAATTTTCTGATTGGACTGGAGCAGTTCAAGATATTCGCTTTTAGGAAGGCCTGTCTTGTAGTCCATATACTTCGATTCCAACTCCTTGCCGGAAGGGTCGTAGGCCTCCAGAAAAACTTCTCGCTGCTCCCTGGGGGCATTCTTGGAACTCACCTTGAACCTTTTATTGACATAGACGGGCTTGGCTCCTTTATTCTCCAGTTGGAAGCTGACCTCGATCGGGTCGGAAAGTTTGTATTCGGTTTTCTCAACGAGAACGCTGAACTTCAGATCCTCGGCGGGGGCCGATTGAGGTTGGGGAAGAGGCGCGTCAGCACTGGCTTGGGCGATCTGAAAAGCCGTGCCCAGCCCCAGCAGAAAGAGGAACGCGAGAGCTCTTCGCTGCAGCCATTCCGTCAGGTTGCACACGAGCCAATATTAAATGACCGCCCTCTTTTTTGCAAGCGGGCTGTTTATCTCACATGCTTATGGCATAGTGGATGACCGGGATCAATTCGCTGAGGTAGACCGGCTCGGAAACCATGTAATGCCCGCCGATAAAATTATTCCTCTCCCGGAGTTCCCGTCCGGAAACAACTGCGCTCAGGAAGACGAGAGGAATGGCCTGGGTGCACAGATCTGCTGTAAGTTGCTCGGCAATCTCTGGGCCGGAAATCCCTGACATCAGGAGGTCCAGAAGAATAAGATCCGGCTGCAACCGCTTCGCGTCTTGAAGAGCCTCCCTGCCGTCGCAACAGACCCACACACGAAAATCCCCAATCGCTTCCAAGTTCCTCTTGACAAAATCACAGGTATCCGGCTGATCATCAATCACGAGAATATTCTTCATGGCTTTTCACCTCCCTTGTCCTGCTTTTCTCAATCTACTTGGAACTGTACACGATCCGCGCGGGGTTTTCAACCATAACTTGTTGATAACAAATGAGATATGTAAATTTCTGAGGCAATTTTAGCCGGGAGTGCGGCAAGAATGTTACAGAGAGTCTTGGATTCTGTGCGTAAGTGCGCTGAAAATTTTTACAGGAGGGGTGTACATTTATGCAACGCCCATGTTAATTCTTGTGGATTCTATGCCTTATTAACGCACAGGATGTGCCATACTTCGAGGTATGGATCAAAAAAGCGACTCAGGCAAAGAACGCCGAATTTTGATCATCGATGACGACAAGCTCCTCCTGGAAAGCTGCAAGGAGCTGCTGGCGCATCGGGGTTTTGCCGTCACAACCTGTTCGGAAAGCACCCAGGCCCTCTCGCTTTTGAGGGAGAATTCCTACGATGCGGTTTTGCTCGACATTCGAATGCCAGGCATGGAGGGAACCGACCTCCTTCCGCTGATCAAGAAGATTCACCCGAATCTTCCCGTGATCATTGCCTCGGCGTTCTGCGACGAATCGAACCTGAGCTATTACTATTCCTTGGGGGCATCCGAGATCCTGATCAAGCCGTGCAGTCCTGAGGCGCTGTTGGATTCGATCGCCCGGGCGATCAATCAGCAAGAGCGGATCCCTATAACCCTGACAACTCTCTCCCTGAGGGAAGGGCGGGATCAGGTTTATCGCAAGCTGATCCTGTCTGCTCTTCGCAAGACAAGCTGGAATCAGGTCAAGGCCTCCGAGTTGCTGGGGATAAGCCGCTACTGCCTGATGCGCTGGATCCGAAAGCTCGGCATTTCCTACTAAGAGCTGGTTTCGGAGAATTATAGCACTCCATCAAACGGAAGAAATCCCGGCATCCGCTCGGAAATGCCGGATGGAAAGCTCCGGATCAAACCGTTTCCCCCAGACGGATTTTCCATGCCGGCGAAGAAAGTCTTCCACATGCTGGCGGAATTGAAAAGAAGCGGTGGAACGGGGGCTGGCCTGGAGCGCTTTCCCCCATAATCGAACCAGCTTTCGAGGAGAAACCCCTTCTCTGGAAATGACCTCGGCGACATCCCACACATCGGAATCCAGAAATCGGGTCATCTTGCCGATCGTCCAATAGGCCGGATCCAGTAAAGTGACTTGGAGTTTTCCAAAAGAGCGGTGAGGACGTAGGTGCTTGCGATAATCCATCAGAGAAATGGCGCCCCACCGGTCAATCTCCTGAGCATAGTTGACATGGATCCCGGTCACTTTTTGCGCCTGGGCGATGGCGTCGTCCACCTCTTGCCAGTTCTTTTTAGACCTTCCAATCAACTCAATGCCAAAATCAATGTCCAAACTCGGCCGGACATGCCCCAAAAGCGAACCAGCGGCGGCTCCCGTTAAGATTACTTTGGCCGGCCGATCTAGACCCTGCGCAACGGATCGGAAAAACCGGTTAATTTGTTTTTTGTCCATGGATCTGTTCCCGATCCCGAACCCTTTCGATCAGTGTTTGAATGACCTCGGCAGGATAGGTGGCCTTCAATTGAAGCCAGGCCCTTTCAGACGAACGTTTGCCTCGGATCAAATTTTTCCGCGGGCGAAGGAGCGGCTTGAGGAGACCCGCCAGCTTTTCCTCCTGGTCCGACTGAAGGGGAATTTCCTTCCAGACAGCGTTTGCAATGCGCTCCAAAGATCTCCGGGAGAATGCGGGCGCTTGTGCTGAGACAGGACTGATGCCATCCACCAAGCTTCCCGGGTTCACGTCCAAGGCCAACGCCAAGGCCCGCAGGGTGGTCAACGACACCTCCCGTCTGCCTCGCTCAATGGCGGAGAGATTGGGACGGCTCATCCGGGCGCGCCTGGCAAGTTCTTCCTGGCTCAGGCCCCGGTGGATTCTCCACAGAAGGATGTTTTGGCCGAATGGGGTCACATACAATATGTATCATATTTGATACATATTGTATATAGAGGGCCGAAAAAAAGCCGCCGAGAGGATTTGAACCTCCGACCTGCTGTTTACGAAATCCCCTCGACGTTTCCCTGTTGATTGCCCTTGTTCCCTAATCGTTGGGGTGGGTAGGTCTTACGCTGATCCCGTTTCCCCCTTGATTCACCCTGTTTCACCCCAATTTGGCCTGTTCTGTTAGCCCCGCGTTAGCACCGGTGTCTTTATCTTGCCCACGAGGCAAGGTCTTCTTGAGCAATTCACGAAGGAGCCCGATCTGAGAGGGGGAAAGGCCGACAACATCACTGGCAAAGAATTGTTCTCGCATCGTCTTACAAATTCCATCGAGGCCCGGGAATAGGGCCATTCCGTTGATACCCATCAGATTCAACTCCCGCATCACCTGTGTCCTTTGCCCTACAGGAAGAGTAACGCTATACAGAAAGTCCTGTTTTGTTTCTTGGGAGCGAGCATTAATGTAACTCTCCATGTCGGGAACATTCGTAACGGTGTACGCGCCCCTTTGATGCATGATCCGCGGATTGCGCTTAGCATATGGCCGGATTACGCTGACATACGGATTCGGATTTCGCAGATCGAGTGGCTGATTAAAATGCTGTGTCCAGTTCTGAAAGTCGAATATGAAAATCTTGGTGTAATCGCATTGGGGCGACTTATCATCGATGTCCCTGAAGGCGAAATAGGCGGCTATATACGGCGAGAGTGTCCAATCCAAAAGCGGTGTTGGAAAACCGTGGTGTTGCAGCAATGCCAGAAAAGCACCGAATTCGTTCGGGTCTTGCAGATTGATAATCTCGTTATGCCAAGCGCAGACGTGGTAATGGACTTCTGGAATGATGAGGTTTAGGTAATCGAGCAAATTAATCCTTGCACCAGCGATCCTATGAAATGACGTCTGCAGTTTCCATGTGGCATCTGTCTGCCCACGATAGTAATAATCCTTTTTATTTTCGACTACCGCAGCAACCCACACTTTATACTTTTCCCAACTATCAATGACCATCTGCGCTCCCCTGAGTCCTTTGGCTTAGTTTAGACAAAAAGCCGCCGAGAGGAGTCGAACCTCCGGCCTGCTGTTTACGAAATCCCCTCGGTGTTTGGCTGCTGATTGCCCTTGTTCCCTAATCGTTGGGGTGGGTAAGCCTTACACCGATTCCGTTTCCTGCCTGATTCCCCATCGTTCACGCCGGTTCGGCCTGTTCTGTTAGCCCCGCGTTAGCACGGTTGGCTACAGCGGCTCGCGATGTATCCATTGGCGATATTCTATCAGGGGTAATGTACGGTTTGGTTCTGCTTTACCTTGGTATTTTTGGCTGAGCAACTCGTCGTAATATCCGATGTAAAAAGTCGAATAAACTGCATCGGGCGTAGCTCCTTCGTAAGCCAGGAACACGTAGTAAACTAAAGCGGACTTTCCTTGAGCAAATTCTTGACCATAATCGCTCCCTACATCTCTGCCAGAACGCGAAGGGTTAATCGGTTTTAGTTCACGAGGAAGCAACAAAGTGGGAGGCGGGAATAGTTCCACTATATCACCATAGCAATGAACGCCTCGCTGCGAAAATTGTTGATTTATCTCATTAAAAGAAGCCATTGGATGACCCCTTAGATACGTATAGAGTTCCTCTATGGTTGCTCGCCGTGCTGTCATGATGTTTTGATACGCTACATCCTTCTGAGTCACAGTGCTATTCGGATCGTTTTTTAATCTAACCAGTTCCTCAAGAATATTTGAGGGGGTAGATATGACCATTACCTTGTCATTTCTCCTCACATAGTCATGAGCCGGCTGTTCACCAAGGTTGATGACTGAGTAATCTACTGTAAGCCAAAATCTGTTACCCCCTGGATCTGGATGAAAGGTAAATGATGGATTCGCAACTGCGACAAACGGCCTAAGCTGCAGAACAAGCGATCTCCTGGACAGGGCCAGGTTATTTGCCGATGAATGATGGGCAATCCACGCAGTGAGTAGCGTCGCTAAGACGAGTAAAATATTTGTACTAATGACTGCAAAGTTTTCTGATTTCAACGGTAACCACTTCGCTACCCAAATGTTCCTACCGCAATGAAAACATACTTTGGCTTTCACAGAAATCTTCTCGTAGCATGCTGGGCAGCGAGATGTCATTTGCATCTTTTTTGGAATGGGAGTTGCTGTGGACAAATCGGTTTCTCCAATTGAATTTTTAAATAAAGCCGCCGAGAGGAGTCGAACCTCCGGCCTGCTGTTTACGAAACAGCTGCTCTACCAACTGAGCTACGGCGGCGTTGTAACGAATTATAGCTGTTCCTATGACGTTTTGTCAGTCCATTGCATCTGGGGTGAGTCGAGCGGGTTCTTCCAAAATCTGGAGAATCTTCTTCGCGCAGTAAACACGATTGCGTTCAGCACCGCTGACCTCCGTCACGATTCCCAACTTCTCCAAACGCTCCACTGCACGCTGTACGGTTGTAAAAGCAATTTTGAGTTGCCGAGCTGCCTTCTTGAGTGTGAGATAGGGATTGGAAGCTAATATCTCAATGAGATGCATGGGTATCTTGGACGACACTTCGGCTACAGCTTTCTCCCATTCTTCCACCAGTTTATTGATCCGTTCTGCACGGCTCAGCGCATCTTCCGACTGCCGGGCAACTCCGTTGAGGAAGTACTGCAGCCATTCGATCCATTCTCCTCGTGCAGTAACACCCTGTAAGCGGTCATAGTAATCCCGTCGAGTCGCTTCAAAAAAGGCGCTCAAATACAACAAGGGGGATGGAAGAATCTTCCGCTCAATCAGGAAGAGGGTGATCAGCAATCGACCAACTCGACCATTGCCATCCAGGAAAGGATGGATCGCCTCGAATTGGGAATGGATCATTCCTGCCTGCACCAGCGGCGGCAACGACCGATCGTGCAGAAATTTCTCCCATTCCCCCAAGCAGCTCATCAACTCTGAAGGCGGTGGTGGAACATACGCAGCGTTCATGAGGGTGCATCCCGGAGGGCCAATCCAGTTCTGTGATCGGCGAAACTGTCCAGGTGTGGCATAATCCCCTCGCACGCCCTTCATCAGCTTCCCGTGAAGTTCCCTCGTCAAACGTAACGATAAGGGGATCGACTTCAAGCGTCTGATCCCATATTCGAGGGCGACGACGTAATTACCGACTTCACGTAAATCATCAGGAGATCGTTCCACAGCTGCGCCAGCTTCCGAAGCGAGAAGTTCTCCCAAGCTGGACCGGGTCCCCTCAATTCGGCTGGAGAGAACCGCTTCCCGGCGAATGAATGGGCGGATCAACAGATGAGGATTCGGCAGTCGCGTTCCTTCGCCGGCCAACTTTCCAACTAAGCGATCAGCATCCGACAGAGCCCGGGTCAACTCTGGTGTCCAAACAAGTTTTGGAGGCAGAGGATCTGGGATGTATGCCTTATATCCTTCCAGACACCGAATGACCCTCCCTGACGATTTTGCTCGCTCAGGCATTCTCGCTACCCTCGAAAATAACGTTTCTCATTATTTTCGATATTATACTTAAATGAAAATAGAGAATCAAGCGATTTCTGGAAAGTGCGGCGTGGCTTTAATTATTTGGGGGTGGAGTCACTGGGACGAAACACCCGAACAGGGGTCTGCGTGTTTCGGAAATCTACCGGCCACCGGTTGTCCGACGCGTCCGAGAAATCACACCGCTGAAGATTCTTTTCAACCGTTCACCGGCACCCCGTGGCCTCGAATCCAATTCACTTTATTAGCTATCTCGCTAATGAACTGTATTCGGCTTCAGCTTTGTCAAGCGGAATTGCCCTTCGCCCTTACGACTTCTGTCAATCCGCACCGCTGACACCTGCGAACATATCGAACCACCGCGATGCGGTGGACTTCTTTGCACTGCCATTTGTGCCGGATGAAACAGAGCCACGTCTTGATCCTCATGGTCATCGCTCCTTTCCCTGAGGGAAGAGAGCCAGATTTCTCTGCCAAAGATCAAGTCGAAATATGGATTGTCGGACGATCGGCTTGAATCTGCCCTGTTCCGAAGAGCTGGGCATCGAGGTGCTCGCCGACGCCTTGCTGGGTTTCGGGGAGGAGATGACCGTAGCGGTCGAGGGTGGTTTGTATGGAAGCATGGCCGAGTTGAGACTGGATGAATTTGGCGTGAGCTCCTTGGGCGATGAGCAGCGAGGTGTAGGTATGCCGAAGGTCGTGGAACCGGATCTTCCGGAGACCTGCTCGGGTGAGGGCCGGTTCAAACTCTCGGCGGATCAAGTTTCGGTACTGCAAGGGTGTTCCCTTCGGGGTACAAAAAACGAGGTCATGCGGACTTGCTGGGCACTGAATCCGGTGGATCTCCAACGCTTCCTTCAACCCGGGAGACATGATGATGGCCCTCTTGGAACGTTTGGATTTGGGGGAGGTGAAGCGCCAAAGATCTGATCCGCCTTGACCGAGCTCTTCCGCCTCCCGCTTCAGATACCAGAAAATACTGCGCCGGACGTAAATCCGGTTGGCATTCCAGTCGATGTCTCCCCACTGCAACGCCAGAATTTCTCCCATTCGCATTGCCGTGAGAGCGGCCGTCAGGAAGAACGTTCGATACGGCTCATCTGCATGTTTCAGTAAGAGGCGGACCTCCTCTGGTTTCAAGTAATCCATCTCAATCGACTCGACTCTGGCGTGTTTGATGTCCTCGGCGGGGTTCGCCCGCAAGTACCCCCACTGCCTGGCGTGCTTTAAGATCTGCTTCAACAGAACCAGCGTCTTGTTAATGGTCGAGGGAGAATTCGGCTTCTCCCGGAGTGATTTCGCCATGTATGCCTGCACCTGGTCCGGCGTGATGTCCGTCAGCCGTTGTGAACCGAAAACGGGTGCGAGATGATACCTCACCATGCCTCGATACGACCGACAGGTGGTCGGTTTAACGCTCGATGGAGGATAATCTTTCAGCCACTTCTGGGAGAACTCTTCGAAAGTGATCTGTTGAACCGATCGAAACGTGCCGGAGTGAAGCTGAGCCATCACGTCGGCCAGTCGGCGTTCGGCGACCTTCTTGTTCCGGCCGATCGCTTCCCACTTCTGCTTCTTCCCAACTCGATAGGCGATGTAATAGCCGGCCCGCGGATGTGAACACGCCCCGGCTGCGCTGTTTCCACATTTCCGGCACCGCCAGATGATGCTGCCCTGCGCCATGTCTAATCCCTCCTTCCGAGGAGAGGGAGCCAGAAACAGCGGGGTTTATCAAGCAGAAAACGCACTGCCAATCCCGAGCTACCCATCTGACCTCTGCTTCCGGAAGAACGCCAGCACTTCCGCCGGATCGAACCGGACGTACTTCCCGATTCGGATGCAGGGGATCGTTCCTAACCGGGTCCGCTCATACAGCCAAGAAACCGGCACCCCAAGGAGCCGCGCTATCTCTCGGACATCCACCAACTTTTCAACAGCAGTTTCTGGTTTTTCCATCGAAATTGCAGACCTCAACTACAGTTTCTGAAGCGTAACAGTTCACAATCTGAAGCGATCCGCCCAGTCCAAAGGGAGCTGACACTTCAGAAACTGAACCGTCGTGAGCATGACCGTCGTCGGAGCGACACTTCAGATTCTGAATCCTTTTTAGATTCTCCATGCCTCTACGCCTTTCGCTTTATCCTGGAAG
>OBEQ011143255.1_pt1 | contig 10028 bp, 9 predicted proteins | sample 1670901 | NCBI WGS metagenome assembly OBEQ01 (sample SAMEA104232315, study PRJEB22302) | groundwater metagenome | biome: forest; feature: aquifer; material: groundwater | place: USA | collected 2011-08-07 | depth 5.4 m | reverse complement strand
GTTGGTGATTTTAATTTGGCCGATTTCGCGGTAAACTTTCAGGATAGCTTTCTAAATTCATCATTCGTGTTTATACTTCAAATCATTTCTGGAATTATCACTATCGGTCTGACGATCGGCGCCGTTATTCTTGTTCGCAAGCAAAAAGAATTTAATCAAAAAGTCGCGGCCCAAATACCGACAGCGGTTGAAGACACTGGCGGCGGTTTGCTCCAAGATCAGTGGGATGACATTCTTCGTCATATTGATTCACCCCGAGAAGGGGAATGGAAATTCGCGGTCATTGAAGCTGATACTCTGACTGATAATATTTTAAAAAATTATTTCCCTGGCGATACCATGGGTGAACGCCTCATGAATATTGATAAAACCAAACTGCTTGCAATTGACGATGTCTGGGAAGCTCACAAAATCCGCAACCGCCTCGCCCATGACACGAATTACTTCCTCCGTCACGCCGAAGCCCTTCGCGCCATTCATCTGTTTGAAAATGCCCTCAAGGAATTAGGGGTAATTGTTTAAACGAAAAGAAGTCCGCAGAGGTGCACGTTGCACATACGGACTTCACCGCCACCGATTTTCGGTCATAGAGCTCCTCTCTTTTCGCTACCAAGCCGAGAAATCATCAGGTTCAGCTGTTCGTCTTTTTGCTCAACCAAGTCTCTGAAATCCCGAATTGCTTGCTTGAGTTCAAAAACGGAACCAGAAATATGAACCTGGGCATCAGCCAGCCTGAAGTCAATCAAGTCCGGCTCGAGAGTCGCCAAGATCAAGAAACAATCGCCCAGTACTTGCCGAGCCGCGGCTATCCGATTTTCCATGCTTATCGGAGTAGCACTGGTCTGAAACACCCGCCGAAGCCGAACGGACAAATCGACAAGGTGCTTCGCGACGCACGTAAAAGACTCGAGCTGTTTCGGTCCGGCAGTTCCAGTTTTCAGAACCCGCCGAATGACATCGATGTCTTTCCGGAAACAGATTGAGTCTGAAACCGACTCATCAGTCACAGCGAGCACGTGACTACCCTCCTTTCTGGGGGGTATAGTATCCGTAATCGGTTCACGGATACGAGTTACAAGGTACTGCTGGTATTTAAGCAAGTATTTTAGATTTCGTCAATCCAGTGGACCTACGGGGAGTTGAGCCCCGACTTCGGCCATGCCATGGCCGCGTGATACCGTTTCACCATAGGCCCAAATTTTATTGAAATAATACATTAAAAATGCTATTGTGACAAGGATTATTAACGACTAATCACCCCCGTCGTTTCCGCCAGAGGCGGATCCGCCTTCGGCGGACAATTTATATAATGTCCTCGTAGTTCAATGGACAGAACCGGAGACTCCTAAGCTCCTGATCCAAGTTCAATTCTTGGCGAGGACACAAATGTATGAAAATACCAGAAGAAGTACAATTGATTATAAAGACCTTAAACGAGGCGGTTTTTGAAGCCTACGTAGTCGGGGGCTGTGTTCGCGATCTAGTGCTCGGGAATGAGCCGCAGGATTGGGATGTCACAACCAACGCCACTCCCGAAAAAATTCAAGAACTGTTCCCCGAACACGTGTATGAAAATACATTCGGAACGGTGGCAGTGAAAACCGGTTCTGAAAATTCAACACTGGCGTTGATTGAAGTCACGCCCTATCGCATTGAAGGCAAATATACTGACAAGCGCCATCCCGATGAGGTGAAGTTTGCGGACAAACTGGAAGATGACTTGTCCCGACGTGATTTTACGATCAATTCCTTAGCCATGGATATCGAAGGTACTATTATCGATCCGTTTCATGGTCAAAAAGATATTGAATCAAAAATTATCCGAACGGTCGGCGATCCGGAACAGAGATTCAACGAAGACGCCCTACGATTACTGCGCGCCGTTCGATTTGCATCAGTCCTCGGTTTTACGATTGACCCTGAAACACAAACCACTATCAAAAAGAATGCTGAATGGTTGCGAGCAATTTCCAAAGAACGGATTCGTGATGAATTGGTAAAAATTATTGAATCCGATAATGCTCACGCAGGCGTATTGTTGTTGGAAGAATTGGGACTCCTGGAATATATTATTCCCGAACTACGGGAGGGGATCGGCGTCGAACAAAATCTCCATCATATTTATACGGTTTGGGAACACCTCGCATTCGCGTTGAAATACACGGTTGAGAAAAACTATGCTCTTGCTATTCGGCTGGGTGCCTTGTTTCATGACATCGGCAAACCACGCTCCAAACGTGGTGAAGGTCGTAATTCCACATTCTACGGTCACGAAGTCATCGGCGCCCGCATGGTCGCCGGCATTATGGATCGTCTAAAATTTCCAAAAGATATCTCGGAAAAAATCATCAAGCTCGTCCGGTATCATATGTTCTACTATAACGTTGACGAAGTCACCGAGTCATCGGTTCGCCGATTACTGGTCAATGTCGGACAAGAAAATGTCGAAGACTTGTTAAAAATCCGCGAAGCCGACCGGATCGGTTCGGGTCGCCCGAAAGCCGTACCCTACAAGCTCCGCCATCTGAAATATATCATCGACAAAGTTTCTCACGATCCAATCTCGGTCAAAATGCTGAAAGTCAACGGCGAAGACGTGATGAAAGAACTGAATATTACAGGTAGCCCAAAAGTCGGTTTAATTTTAAATTCACTTCTTGCCGAGGTTCTTGATGACCCAAGTAAAAATATCAAAGACCACCTTGTTGAACGAATCCACGAATTAGATAAACTGACCCTCGAAGACCTCAAAAAAGCTCTCGATCGAATCGAACAAGCTCGCGAAGCCGAAGACAAAAAAATGATGGAAAAATATTACGTTTAGGACTAGTAAAATCCTAAAAATCTGTTAAAATTATTAAAATACGGGCAGTAGTGTACTGGTAACACGCTTGATTCGGGTTCAAGAAACAGAGGGTTCAATTCCCTCCTGCCCGACCATATTGCAAAGGTCTTGGTCGTATGTTAGTATACCTGTAACAAAAATTATTACAATAAATATATGCGAAATATAATCAATATATCATTACCAAAAGAATTGACGAGAAGTGTTGAGCGGGGGGTCAAAAAAGGTCGTTTTGCGAGTACTAGTGAATATATTCGACACCTTATTCGAACATATGAATTGGTTCAAGAAATTGAAATTTCAAGAGAAGAGATCCGCGCTGGAAAAGGGAAGGTTCTCCGTTCCCTTCGAGATTTGAGATAGTCAAGAATGAATGAAGATTATTTATTCTCCAATGTTCAAGAAAAAATACAAAAAGTTACCTCTTAACATTAAATTGCTCGCCGAAAAGAAAACAAGTGTATTTCAAAAAGATCCGTTTGATAAGAGTTTAGAAACCCATAAACTCGGCGGTCAATTTAAAGATTCTTGGTCTTTTTCTATTAATCAGAAGTATAGAATAGTTTTTGATTTTTACAGTAAAGATGTAGTTTGGTTTAACTCGATTGGTACACATGATGAAGTGTATAGATAAAGGGCCCGTAGCTCAGCTGGTAGAGCGCGTCATTCGCATTGACGAGGCCAGGAGTTCGAATCTCCTCGGGTCCACAAAACATAGTAAAAACCGCTTTGAATCGGTTTTTACTTCATAAAATAATGAGTTCTGTGATAGAGTAATAGCGCATGGAAGAGCATCTGATTCTCAAAGGGCTAAACGAGAAACAGCGAGAAGCCGTCACGACGATTGACGGTTCTGTTTTAGTTATCTCGGGTCCCGGGTCAGGGAAAACTCGTTGTCTGACCCATCGCGTGGCGTGGATGATTTCAAAGGGCATCGAACCGGCACATATCTTGGCAATTACGTTCACCAATCGCGCAGCCGGCGAAATGCGCGAACGTATTCAGAAGTTATTGAAAATTGGAAACTGTCGTAAAGATCTCCCGAAGGGAGAGAAATTGAAAATTGCGTCGGGAAAGTCAGAGACTTTACCGACGATAGGCACTTTCCATGCTATCGGTCTGCGGATTCTACGTAAAGAAATTCATCATCTGGGCTACGCTTCAAATTTTAATATCTGCGATGCCGATGACCAGTTATCACTCATGAAACGAATCATGGGTAACCTTGAAATTGACCCGAAACGCTATAACCCCCGCACCATGCTCAATAAGATTTCAAAACTCAAGACCGAACTGATCTGGCCTGACGATTATGCACCCCATGAATATATGGAAAAACTCATCGCCAAACTCTACGGTCATTACCAAAATGGACTCAAAGAGATGAATGCACTGGATTTTGATGACCTGATTGTCCTGACGGTTAAAATCTTCAAGCAATACCCGGAAGTCCTGGCAAAATATCACGATTGGTGGAAATATATTATGGTCGATGAATACCAAGATACGAGTCATGACCAGTATCAGTTTGTGCAACGCTTGGCGTCAAAACATAAAAATATTTTTGTCATCGGTGACGATGCCCAATGTCTTATACCAGGAACTAAAATAAATACTAAGACAGGAATAAAAAAAATAGAGGACATAAAACAAAATGCTACTGTATTTTCTCCGGCAGGTCGTAAAAACATATGTCCGGCCAAGGTAACAGGAATAAAGAAATCGGAATACAAAGGACCAATTATAGAAATACGCACCCAGAGGGGACATATTTTACGAAGCACTCCTAACCATATCCTTTTTGGTAAACTGCTCCCTTCAAATAATTTTTATATAACTTACTTAATGTACTCCCAAAAAATGGGATATCGAATTGGTATTACCATTGGATTAAGACATCCTAGAAATAAAAAGGAGACACTTGGTCTTAATGTACGAGCAAATCAAGAGAAATCAGACAAGATGTGGATTCTTAAACTTTCACCTAATCGTGCCGAAGCCCAGTTTTGGGAAGTCTATTATTCATTCAAATATGGAATCCCTACAACAATCTTTTTTGCCAATAGAGGTAAAGGTTCAACGCATATGCTCTTGACTCAAAAACACATAGACAAACTATATGAATCTATACCTACTATTGAGAGAGCTGATATATTGATGAAAGATGAATATTTATCCTTCCTTCATCCCCATCATCGACCCCAAGGAACAACTAGGTTTGATACTAAGCGAATAACCGTAAATTTATGCTATTTCTCATCCGGCGCGGGCCAAAGAATGAAGTCACTGTTCAGGGGAGCACGCGTCAGTATTAGTAATAGCGACGAAGAACTAAGAAGAAAAATGATTGAGACCGGAATTAAAGTTCGACCCGGAAAATCCGGTACATGGCGAGTAGAAAATTCTTTTAGAAACAATGCCGATGCAGAAATTTTTGCCGATAAAATAAGCAAGATCTGTAACATTGAAGTTTCTAAACGAGCCCTTGTTACCGATATTAGCTTTGACTTTTTGCCAGCCTCTCAAATACACCCTCGCATGACTGTGCCTGTTTTTAATGGTCGAGAATTTGTAAATGATAAAGTCGTTAGTGTAAAAAAAATAGAATACATCGGACCAGTATATGACTTAAATATTAATCAGACCCACTCTTACATCGCTAATGACTTTGCTGTCCACAACTCAATTTATGCTTTTCGCGAAGCCGACATCCGTAATATTTTAAATTTTCAAAAAGATTATCCTAAAGCCCACGTGATCATGCTTGAACAAAATTACCGTTCGACCCAAACAATTCTCGCCGCCGCCCAGAATATTATTTCCAATAACAAAAATCAATTTCCGAAAACGCTCTGGACCGAGAACGCGACGGGGGAAAAGATTCTCGTCAAAGAAACCCTCAACGAACGCACCGAAGCAAATTTTATCGTTTCCCAAATCGTGAAATACATGCGGAAGGGCTATGGTCTCAATGATTTCACAGTGCTGTACCGCACTCACGCTCAATCGCGCGCGATTGAGGAATCTCTCATCAGTCATGGGCTGCCGTACCAAATTGTCGGCGGGATTAAATTCTACGAACGTCGGGAAATCAAAGATATCATGGCGTATTTAAAATTGACTCATAACCCGGCTGATATTTTAAGTTTTGAACGAATTTACAATGTGCCAGCGCGGGGTATTGGTGACACGACTTACCAAAAAATTCTAGCCGTGGGCAATACCAACTTACTAATAAATTTGGCAACACTTGCCGCAACAGAAAAAGGGTCCAAGAAAGGAATTGCCCTTATAAATTTCCATACCCAATTGACTGACCTCCAAGAATTCGCCAATGGTCACTCACTTACCAAAACTATTAAACATATTGTCGAGGCAGTCGGCTATGAAGCCTATCTTCGCACTCAAGCTCTGGCAAAAGGTGCCAAGCCCGAAGAACTTGAATCCCGAATTGAAAATATTACCGAACTGCTCACTGTCGCTCGAGGTTATGATAATCTTGATCCTGAAGATGGTCGGAGTAGATTTTTGGAAGAAATTGCTTTGCTTCAACAAGCCGATTCGATCAAAGACAATGCGATTCGCATCACCCTCATGACCATACATTCTTCAAAGGGTCTTGAGTACCCGATTGTGTTTATCATCGGCATGGAAGAAGGGCTCTTTCCGCACGCTCGCACCCTCTACGCGCCGCACGAAATGGAAGAGGAACGCCGACTCTGCTATGTTGGTATTACCCGAGCCAAAGAACGTCTCGTCTTAACCCACACCAAATACCGCAACATCTTCGGCACCACCGAAGTCAATCTGCCCTCCCGATTTTTGAATGAAATGCCGAAAGAATTACTTGATAGACAAATCAGTGATCCGAATAATGAATACGAAGAAGTAATTGAGTATTAGCCAGTTTCCAGTTAATATTACAAAGGAAGTTACGAAGGTGCCCCTCGTAACCGCCACTTAAATGGCTAATCGAGATTATAAAGATTCGGTTCCAGGAGCTTATTTCCATATCTATAACAGAGGGAATAAAAAAGAAGATATATTTTTAGATGAATCTGATTTTAGATTCTTTATTTTGAGATTGAAACAATACTTATTTCCTGACCTAAAGAACAAACTCAGGGTCAATCCTTTACCAAAAGACTCATTCTCCTTAATAAGCTACTGCCTAATGCCTAATCATTTTCATCTTATCCTAAGACAAAACTTGGATATACCCACAAGTAAACTATTACTTAGGGTTTGCACAAGTTACTCCAAATATTTCAACAAAAAATATGACAAGGTTGGTCACATATTCCAAGATCAATTTAAACAAATAATGATTGACAATGATAACTATTTAAAATGGTTGTCATGTTATATTCACCAAAATCCAAAAGTGGCTGGTATAGTAAAGAATATAGAACAGTATAAATGGAGCAGTTATAATAATTTTATTGGGAAAGATATTAATAATATATGTGACAGGGAAATTATATTGAGTTATTTTAAAAACAATAAGGAGTTTAAAGATTTTACTGAATCCAGCTATGAAATTATTTCAAACAAAATTGAGGGGATTGGGTTGACATTAGACTAATACATTGCTTACGAGGGGCACCTTCGTAGGTTCCGTCGTAATATTAATAATTTATAGATTCATGAAAATTATTCCAAAAAAGAGTCTTGGTCAGAACTTTTTAGTAAACCCTGGAATCATAGATAAAATAATCAGAGCAGGAGAAATTTCTCAAGAAGATACCATTGTCGAGGTTGGTCCTGGTACAGGCAATTTAACAAGAACTTTAGTTGAAACTGGAGCACGAATTATTGCCATTGAAAAAGACATACGGTTAGTTGAGGACTTAGAGGCAGAGTTTAGTGCGGTTCAAGTTGAGATTGTAGAGGCTGATGTTTTGAAATTGAAAACTGAGACACTTACTGGAAACTGGGAACTGAAAAATGGGAACTATAAGATAATTGCCAATCTTCCCTATTACATCACCTCTCACTTTCTGCGCCAAGTATTATCCGAGTGGCCCACTCCGAAACTTTTGGTGCTGATGGTTCAAAAAGAAGTCGCCCGAAGAATAGTTTCAAAGCCACCCGATATGAATCTGCTCGCGCTTTCAGTCCAGTATTATGCTGACGTAGAAATCATCAGTTACGTCAGTAAGGGGAGTTTCCGGCCCGAACCAAAAGTTGATTCGGCGATTATCAAACTGGTGCCTCATCAAAAATATCATCTTGCAACCGAAAAAGAAGAATTATTTTTCAGAATTTTAAAAACTGCATTTGCGGGTAAAAGAAAACAGTTAGCCACTACACTGCCTCATATTCTGCCAAAATATTCGAAACAAGAATTAAGTGAAATACTTCAACAAGTAGGAATAGATCCTCAAGCCCGACCCGAAACGGTGGACATGACTCATTGGATTATGTTTATTGAAAGACTATAATGAAGATTGTGAAACGTATACTTCTTGCATTATTAATATCTGCACTCATACTGGGTGGTTTTCCTGTTTTCACGAATGCCGCAACTTTTGGTATTCCTTTTGGCGGTCGAATTCTCTATGTTACATATTGTACGTGCAGTTTTTCTCTTATGGTTTCCGTCGGGCCCCCGAAAGGCGGTACTTTTATCTACCAGCCCGGAGCTTCCAGATTGTACTCTTACTACAGAGTATTTTCCTCTGGTCCATGGGTTTTAGGCACAGCTACAGGCACTTCTCAATGTCTGATTTATTCAGGGAATTCATGTATAGTAGTCGGCGCCGGACCAGTTATGCGACTCGTAGGCACCTCTTTGTACTAAAACAAAAGTATCCACATCTTGCCGACAGTTTATCAACCCAATGGTGCTATACTATAGTCAGGCAAAAGGCCTGATTTAAGATGCCAAAAAAAATCAAGATAGTTCTCACTATTGTGGCTCTCGTCGCCGTGTTTTTGGTCTATGAATTGGCGCAATATATCAACACGGTAGCCAACCAAAATTCAACTCTCCAGCAAGGGACGTCTTTGCCCAATCCTGATGACGACCCGGACCATGACGGCCTTTCAAATCAGCAAGAAGTCATCTGGGGAGCTGATCCATTTAATCCCGATAGCGATGGAGATGGTTTTAAAGACGGCGAAGAAGTAAAATCCGGTCACAACCCGCTTATCCCGGGACCCAACGATCTCATCAGTGCTGATAACTTGACAGAACAATTTTCACAGTTAGCTGTGGCTGGTCTTTATTCTGGAGACTTAAATCCAGATAGTCAAAATTATTCCAAAGCACTTGTTGATATAACAACGTCAATAACTGATTCTGGAAAATATTTATTTAATAAAGACGAGACAACTTCTTCCCTTACTGTAATACCGAGTAGTCGAGAGAGTAACGTGGTCTATCTAAATAAAATTTCTCCGCTCACACGACAATTTCAGGAACTTCTTGTCCAAGAATATGAAAATCTTATTCCTAAATTAAACACAATCGGAGCGAAAGGATTTATTGATCCAACGGTAAACAAATTCTTTTCAAGCCAAGCATTAAAATTTGGTGACCTCATCCAAGAAGCAACTAATATCCCAGTAACTCAGGATTTTAAAGATACCCACATAAATTTTATCGATCTTATGAAAAATATGCACGATATCAATGATGCCATAGTTCATGGTGATACTGACCCAGTAAAAGCATCGGTTGCCCTTAATACTTTGCCTGATGTTTATAATAACTATATCGATCTAATGAAAAATTATTGGAGCATCGTTAATGCAAAAAAAATCAATCTAAATTCATCGAACTAGGTTATTTTTTCAATGTCAAAAAGGTTTATTCCCATCATTCTCATAGTCACGCTTATGGTTGATAGTTTTGCTTTTGTCTTAATTTCTGAACCGGTTTATGCTGCCGATGCCACACAAAACACTGCCGAATTTACCGGTTGTGTGGGTGGAAATCTTCTCGCAGCCGGGCTTTCAAACATGATTAGTAAGGTAAAAGGAACAATAGTGCGTAAAGTTACACAAGCGTTAAGTGTTCCTGTGGTAGATTCGGGTACACAAGACCTTGTCGATACTGGTAACTGGAGTTATCTTAACAAAGCTTACATAACTGATGCTATCGCGCGATGCACAGCCCGACAAATCTTGAGTATAATGACGGGCAACATTTATCAGATTATGCGTACTGCCGGCCGAG
>OBEQ010592032.1_pt1 | contig 10029 bp, 11 predicted proteins | sample 1670901 | NCBI WGS metagenome assembly OBEQ01 (sample SAMEA104232315, study PRJEB22302) | groundwater metagenome | biome: forest; feature: aquifer; material: groundwater | place: USA | collected 2011-08-07 | depth 5.4 m | reverse complement strand
TGTTGCATTATATGGAGGAACAAAGTTACTCAACACTTTAGAACCAGCTGTTGTTTTAATGTTCTTAGTGGAAATGACATCTTTTATTCCCGCAGGTATACCGTGGGTATTTTTTTCAACTTCCAAAAAAATGTTTAGCTTGGGATTTAGAGTATTTATTCTACTCAAGTAATTAATGTTTAATTCCCGCTCTGAAAACTTTTTATCCTTTAAAGCTTTTATAGTTTGGGTTAAAGTTAAAGAAGTTATGTCATTCACTGAGAACTCCTTTTGTAACAAAGAATCCATCTCTTTTTTTAGGAGCATTTGCTAAAGCTTCTTCCTGAGTAAGTGAAGTGTTCACTTTGTCTTCACTCATTACATTACTTTTACCAGAGACATTAAACGTTGGCTCAACCGAGGATGTGTCTGCTTGATTTAGTTTCTCAATATATTCTAATACTTTTGAAAGCTGCTCAGAATATTTTTCCTCTTCCTCAGAAGTAATACGAAGGTTAGCAAGCTTTGCTACTTTTTTAACTTGGTCTTTAGTAAGAGACATAAGGGGATTATACTGTAAGAAATCCAAAACTGGAAGATTAAACTTTTCCTTCCCATTGGACTTAGGATTTTTGGCAGTAAGTTTTATGTTGCCAGTCCCTGAGCAATTGGATACATTGCTTTGAATAATCTCATCCCTGCATCTGCACCCTCTTGGCAAAACTCAGGGATCTGATGGGAATCAATCCACTGATTAGGGACTCTACGTAGTTCTTTTCTTCTGGCTGCTATTTTTAACTGTCCTCTTTTTTCTGTAGGGGAGATCCCTAATACTACAGCTCTCATTGCAGTGGAATAATCATATGCACTCACAAAAGATTCTACCCTGGTAACCAATTCCTCAGAATCATCATAGCCACGGGATAATGGATTATCGAAGACTTCATCCAGGGCTGCCAGGCCTGATTCCACTAATATAACAGCATGCAATTTGACCGCCCCGGCACAGATTGCAGATTGAGATGGTAATTTCCCCCCTTGAGCTACCAGAGTTTTTCGGGAGTTTCTTAGAAGTGTCGCTGCTTCCAAAATTCTATCGGCCTCTTCACTTAAAGGTATGACAAGATAAGTTGTTAGAGCGCGCAAACTTATAACTCCTTCTCTGATGTATTCAGGGGCTTGAAAACTCAGGTAAAGATGCAAATCCTTTCCTGTGTATACTAGCCCGACCGAAGAATACCTCCTGCTCTCTATCGACAAACGACATGTTTTTATATCTGACCTTCCATCTCTTTTAAGGCTTTTATTCTAACTTCAATTGGAGGATGAGTGTTGAAAAGGCCAACCAAAAATCCAGCTGCATCTCTACCCTTCAAAGGATTCACTATATAAAGGTGGGCTGTACCTCTATTGGCTGCCTCCAATGGTTCTTTATCAGCAGATATTTTAAGCAAAGCATTTTCTAATCCTTGAGGGTATCTAGTTAACAAAACTCCAGATGCATCTGCAAGCAACTCTCTACGTCTTGAGACTGCCAGTTGTATTAAGGTTGCTATAATTGGGGCTAAAATAGCAGCTACAATACCAAGTACCATGAAAATGGTACCAGATTTACTATCCTCACTATCTCTGCTTCCTCCATACCACATAGATCTTAAAAACCAATCGGATAAAAGGGCAATCATTCCTACCAAAACTGAAACAACACTCATAAGTAAAGTATCCCTATTCCCAACGTGAGATAACTCATGTGCAGTAACCCCTTCCAACTCTTCTTTATTTAACTTTTGTAAAATTCCAGTAGTAAAACAAATAGCTGCATGTTTAGGATCTCTCCCTGTAGCAAAAGCATTGGTAGCAGTATCTTCCATAATATAAATTTTAGGTAAAGGCAAACCTGAAGCTATACAAAGATTCTCAACTATCCTGTAAACCTGAGGATTATCTTGCTTTTTAATAGGTTTTGCCCCAGAGATACCTAAAACTATTTTGTCTGACCAGAAATATGAGACAAAGTTCATTATTCCTGCCAAGATCAAAGCCATCCCTACTAAACCCAAACCCCCTGTCTGCCCATATCCAAATCCCCTACCTAAAATATAAACAATTCCTACAGTAAAGGTGGAGAAGAAAAACATAATCAGCCATGTTTTGAAAGTATTTGAGGAAACCTGATCCCAAGTTGTATTAACCGTTGCCATAGAGGATTAGAATTTTACAGAAACATCAGCTGTTTCTGCTTCTGTTGCTTTGAAGAACTCTTCTTTTTGGAAACCAAATATATTACCTATCCACATTGTGGGAACAGTTTCCAAATTATTATTTAAATCTAATACGTTTGTGTTGTAAAACTGTCTGGAGGCAGCTACTTTAGTTTCTGTGTCAGAAATTTCTTCCTGCAACTGTTTAAAATTTTCTGAAGCCTGAAGAGTAGGATAGGCTTCTGCCACAGCAAATAAAGATTTTAAAGCCCCACTAAGCTGATCATTAGCTTTTGCTTTGTCAGATAAACTGGATGCAGATACTAATGCAGACCTTGCTTTAGTGACATTTTCAAAAACAGATTTTTCATGTTTGGCATAACCTTTAACAGTTTCTACTAAATTTGGAATTAATGAGGACCTTCTTTTTAATTTCACATCAATTTCTGATAAAGCCTCTCTAACCCTGTTCCTTAAGGAAATAAGACCATTATAGGTAACAAGTAACCAAAGCGCTAATAAAATAATTACTCCAATAATTATATAAGTAACCATTTAGACTGTTAACCCTACCTTTCTTTCTAATCTTTCTATTTTTGTTCCATGCTTATCTTTCATATATTTTAATTCAATTTTTATAGTTTTAACATCATGCCATATATCCTCCAACATAGGTTCTACCATAGCATGATATCCTTCAACAAATGACTTAACTAAAACCTCTTGTCCTTCTTTTGAACTCAGAGCTTCTACAACTGATTCCTTGATCATTTTTTTAAAATCTGTTTGCTCTTGTTTTGTCATAACTTTATCTTAAACCATTTGGCAAAATCTTTAAAGTCCCAACTATTTATAATATCTTTTTTGGTAACCCAACCACGCCTAGCTACAGCTACTCCAAATCTCATGTTATCCATTTGGCCAATTTGATGAGCATCAGTGTTAATAATAAACTTTACTCTATACTCTAAAGCCTGTTTAACTAAATCATCTCTTAAATCTAACCTATTGGGAAAAGCGTTTATCTCCAGTATCTTATTATTTTTAGCTGCTGTTTTAAAAACCTCAGGCCAATCAGCTTCAGATGAATCTCTCTCGTTTAATAATCTATTTGTTGGGTGAGAGATTATATCTACATGAGGATTATTTAAAGCACTGAGTAATCTTTTGGTGATAACTTCTTTTGAGCCTCTATGACCAGAGTGAATCCCGGCAATACAATAATCTAAAGTTTCTAAAGCCTTATCAGGAACATTCAAGCTGCCATTGCCAAGAATATCTATTTCGAGACCATTTAGTACTCGAATACTTTTTGTCTTCTTTTTGATATCTTGAATAAATTTTGTCCTTTTTTGAACCCAATTAATCTTCTCTTGCTCACTACTAGTATTATTACCCAAAGGATGATCAGAGATTCCCACAAACTCATATCCTAATTCCTCTCCCCTTTTAACAATTTCTTCTATAGAATTAACTCCTGGCCCATGAGAAGGACTTGAGATAGGAAAATTAGAATGTAAGTGTAAATCTCCTTTAATATCTTTAATTTCTACTAATTTAGGTAATTTATGCGCTAAAGCAGCTTCAATTTCTTCTGTATCTTCTCTTATTTCTGGCGGGGGAGTCTGCATTTTAAGTAATTCATAGAACTCATTTTCTGTTCTTGTTGGGATTATTTCCCCGCTTTGAACTTTTTTAATTCCATGTTCTGAAAGTGACAATCCTTTTCTTTCAGCTAAAGTCCTCAAGTGAATATTATGATTTTTACCTCCTGTGAAGTGCTGTAGTAAAGCACCGTAAGATTTCCTCTCTCCTACTAGTAAATCAAGTTGCAAGCCGCTTGTGAGCACTACTGTCGCCTTATTTGGACCTTTATCCAAGATCCTTGAGACACCAGGCATTTTACAAAAGTGATCTATTACTTTTTCACTATTATTTGAGCTTGCTGAAAAATCTAAATCTCCAATTGTAGCTACCATTCTTCGCAAAGATCCTAAAAAGTGAGCATCCAATACATCTTTACCTTGTTTTAAGTAATCTACAATCTTTTCAGCCTGGGTAAAAGCATATGGCAGGAGCATTCTGCCAGTTTTAACAGAAGACTTACCTAATCCACTCATGATATTTTCTGCTAATTTGCCTGAAAACCCCTTTTTCACTAAGATACCTGTTTTGATTTGAGTTTTTAGATCACCAATGCTTTTAATACCTAAACTGGCAATCTTTTGAGCTGTTTTTGGCCCTACTCCTGGAATATCCAACATCTCAAATACCACTTTAGGTATACCTTTTTGGATTTCCTCAAAATGAGAAACCTTACCTTTAGCAAATAACTCCTCTAAATAGCCTTGAATTGATGCTCCTAATCCAGGAACTGTACCTAATTTTCCCTCTTCAAATAAATCTTTTATCTCAGCTGTGGAGTGTTCAATTGAATCTGCAGCATTTTCATAGGCACGAATTTGGAAAATGTTCCCTATTCCTTTGATTGTATAAGCAGCAGCTACATTGCGGAGAATTTTAGCAACACTTGCATTTGAGATTTCCATTTACCAAAGTTTAATATATCAATACCAAACTTTACAACAGCTAGGGTAAATTCATAGAATGGAAGACATATGGAAAGTATAGTACCTAAGGACGAGGGAGCTAGTGATGTGATTATTGATCCCCATGCACAAAGAAATTTTGATGCGGCTTGGAATTTTAGACAGGCACGCTTAGAGAGTAAAAGACATCCCTCTAGTTTACTGTCTGAATATGTTACTGGTATTCCCCTAGAGGATGCTAATTTAGCAAATAGATTAATTGCTGATAAAGCTAGGCTCAGAAAACATTATGGTTTACCAGATTTATCGTTAAGAGTTTCGAATCCTGCACAATATATTGAAATACTCCAACAAATAGCAGGAGCCAATAAAATTGGTATCAACACAACTACTGAGTATCCATGGAAAAGAAATAACGTGCCCCTTGCTACAGGAAATTGTTATGATGAAAAAACCAAGACAATTTATCTTAAAACTCTCCAGCCAACCTCTTTAGAACACGAATTAATCCATGCTCTCCAGGATATTTCCGGTGCTAATTTGAATATTGAAACAATGGAGTATGAGGCTTACGTTTGCAATGTAAACACCAAAAAACTACTTGATCCAGATGAGCACTCCGATGTTTTGGGAGTTTTCTGGGGACAAATTGGATTTGTGTCACTAGCTGGATATTACCAGGAAGAAGGTTTTGTTAACCCATGGGGAACTAAAATATAATATTTTTTACTAAAATCTGCGGGGCCGACGGGACTTGAACCCGCGACCTTCTGATTGACAATCAGACGCTCTAACCAACTGAGCTACGGCCCCACATCTTGGGTATTATACTTTAGATTTCCCCCCTTGACAATTTATAAGCTTTGGATTAAAAAGATACTTAGAAAACCTGCCTCATTTATTCTGCCCTCAAAAACATGGCAAGAAAATCTTCCAAACAAACAAGTAAAGAAATTTCTAAAGCCCCAGCTAATAATAATTACCTGGGTAAAATAGAAAATGAAATTAAATCCAACCAATCAAGACTAAGTATGGTCTTGGGTGTATTAATTATTTTAGTTGTAGGTATACTTGTTTTCAACTTTCTAAACAAAAACAAACCTTCCCTAGGTCCTGCTCAAAATACCCAAGAGGAGCAGCCACCACAAGATATTTCATCAGATAAACTTCCTGGTAAATACACCATTAAGGAAGGAGATACTCTATTTTTAATTGCAGAAAAATATTATAAAAATGGAGAGAAATTCACAGAAATTGCTAAAGCCAATAATATAAGTGATGTTAATACAATTGAAAAAGGTCAGGTTTTAGAAATACCTAAATTAGCAGAAACAGAGGCTATGGCTCTTTCTACTCCACCACCATCATTAGCACCTTCACCAACCCCTTCATCTTCTCCAGAAGTATCACCTAGCGCTTCTCCAAGCCCAACAACCACCACTGAACTTGGTACAGGTGGAGGAAACACCACTATCTGGGGTGCAAAAATTGAAGGAAATACTTACACTGTACAAGAAGGGGATTGGTTATCTACTATCTCTGCCCGTTCTTATGGAGATATTTTTGCCTACAAAAGGATAGCTGATGCCAATAATATTTCAAATCCTGATTATATTGTCCCAGGCCAGGTCTTAAAAATCCCCCGCTAATTGTGTATACTTTTAGATAATGCGTTGGTTTAAAAATCACTACCTTTTTCTTTTATTACTCTTATGTTTGATTTTAATCACTTATAGTAATTCACTAAATAACGCTTTTCTGTCAGATGATTTAGCTGAAATAGTTAATAATCCAAATATTGGAAACTTTAGTAGCATATTTACTCATCCTTTTGGTTTTATCCGTCCTCTACTCTATCTACTTGTCTTTCATATTGGTGGTTTAAGTCAGATTCTTTTTAGACTCATTAATATAATCTTTCACATAGGGTCAGTTTTTTTAATCTATGCAATATTTAATTTTATTTCCTCTAAAAAACAAGCGCTGATTGTAGCTTCAATATTTGCTGTTCATCCAAGCTTGTCTGAAGCTGTTGTCTGGATTTCTGGAGGCATGTACCCTCAATATACTTTCTTTTTTCTATTATCTTTTCTGATGTATCTTCTATCTAAAAATAGTAACAAGCTTTACTTTTTATCAGTTTTTTCTTTTCTACTTAGCTTTATGTCACACCCTCAAATGCCTCTCTCTCTTTTTGTTATCTTTCCTTTATGGGAACTGTGTTTTGGTAATTTAAAGAAGAATTGGAAAAAAACCATTCCTTTTTTAGCTATAACAGGAATTTATATCTTAGTTGCTTTAAACAGTCTGCCTGAAAGAGAAACTACCTTAAAATCTGTGCATTATCAACAAGGGGGGATTGATAACCCTTTCGCGCTTATTCCTGTTGCTATTACCTCATACTTTGAGTTAACTTTTTTCCCTAAAGTTTTAACACTTTATCACTCAGAATTGGCCTTTGGCCCGCTTAATTTTGCAATCAGAGCAGTTATAACTATTTTATTTTTTGTAGGAATTATTTTTAGCTTTAAAAAGAACAAATTTATCTTTTTTTGGTTGTCATTTTTTGTAATTGCCCTTTCCCCTACTTTAACTCCTTTTAGATTAAATTGGATTGTGGCAGAAAGATATTTATATTTACCAATTTTAGGGATTTTAGCTGTAATAGACCTTGGAATAGAAAAACTTAGTAGTCTTACCAAACTTAAATGGTTAAGCTATGCCCTACTTGCTTTAATACTAATCCTTTTATCAACAAGAACTATCTTGAGAAATATAGATTGGAAAAATGAGGATAATCTTTGGATTGCTACAGGTAAAACTTCGCCTTCATCACCCAATACCCACAATAATTTAGGTGATGTTTATGGAAGACAGGGAGATAAACAAGCAGCTTTAAGAGAATTTCAAACTGCTATTACCCTAAAACCAAATTATGCTGATGCTTATCACAATTTAGCAAATACCTATAGAGAATTAAGTGAATTTGATAAAGCATTAGAAAATTACCAAAAAGCTATTGAATTTAACCCAAATCTTTGGCAGTCATATCAAAATATAGCAGCTATATATTTTCAAAACAAACAATATGATAAAGCTTTGGAAAATATTCAAAAAGCTATCCAAGTTAACCCGGGAAATATTAATCTTAGGAATGGTCTGGGGATTATTTATTTAGCCTCAGGGAATAAGGAAAAAGCTAAAGAAGTTTTTAACTTAGTATTAAGTGCAGATCCTCAAAATCAATTTGCCCAATCTGGTTTAGCAGAAAGCAGCAAGTGAGCCGAAGGTGAGAATCGGACTCACGTTCTTACTTTACGAAAGTAATGTTCTACCATTGAACTACTCCGGCACTGCCATATTTTAACAAAATCTATTTAGGAAAATACTTATATTGTAGTAAGGTAAAAATATAGCCATAAAATATGGCAAATACTACTAATATATAAAAACTTACTTCCGGAATGAAATTATATAACCCCAATGTAACTAGTTTTAAAACAGTAGGATATATCCAGCTAAGAAATCCTAAAAAATGTCCTGCACCAAAAGAATATAAAAACCACAATCCAATTTTAGAATTTACCAAGTTAGCTAAAAAATATGAAACAAGAATTATTATAGAAACATAAATTATTCTAAGCAGTAAACTTTCATATCCAAAAATACTCCAAAGCCACAAAACTACAGAATCCCCCTCTTTAAAGCCTAACGATAAACCTATATGAGTAACAAAACTATCAAGTAAAAAGCTTACTAAAAATAAAATTAACGGTGGGTATAGAAATCTAAACTTTTTTAACACCTATTCATTTTATCATCAAATGGATCTAGCCCCTCCCCTAGCTAAATTATTAGCCCATATATTTAAACTACCCTCATCTGTTAGTGGTCCTAAAGCTTTTTTCCCATAATGTCTAAGCATGTATCTTGCTGCTTCACATTCTCTGGCCATATCAACTGGTACTCCAAAGTATTCAAGAATTGGCACAGGAGAAAATAAGTAAGAGTGCCTATTAGTTAGCTCTGGATTTTTTCTAGAGAAAACAAAGGTAGCAACAGTTCTATAAGCAATAGAACCAATATAAGAAAGTACCATAAATTTAGGGTCTCCGGAAGCTACCTCCGATCCGACAGCTGTCCAGAATATTAAATGATCCAAAGCTTTGGGCAGCAGCTGCAGCCCATAAAGATCCATATATTTTCCAGCTCTTTGATTTCCAAGAGAACCTTCTATTCTTTTAAATGTCGGGGCATCAATTACTCCCTCGGCTAAATCAACTTTAGCAGGATGTAAAATAGCTCTCTGAGCTAAGGCACGACGATAATTCTGGTCTACAAATGGTCTTACAAATTTACCCAGCGTGCCTTTGATATTGGTTAACGCTTCTCCAAATCTACTCGTTAAAGGAATTTCCGGTTGAATTGCTTCTTTTAAACTCATATTATTTGGGCAAGAGGATTAATATAACTGATTTTTTAGATTTATTCCAGCATAAATTATTTCAAACTAATCCTCGTTAATTTCCTCTCTCGTTTTAACGTTGAACTCGCTTGAGCGGGAGACGGAACTCGAATCCGCGACATCCTCCTTGGGAAGGAGGCACTCTACCACTGAGTTACTCCCGCAAACAGATGCTATTTTACCAGAAAAGTGATATCTTGGATTTATACCAAAATGGCTCAAAGATATAGATCCAGATACAAGGCCAGAAAACTAGCTAAAAGAAGTCGCAGAAATTTTGTAGTAACCCTTTTTTTAATTGCTTTGCTAATTTATGCAACCCTTGCTTGGCTCCTACCCTTTATAATAAATAGTGTAGGTTTCATTAAAGGTAACTTATCACCCACAAAAAAGATCGTAGCTGAATCACCGGAAAATTCATCTCTTGCTCCCCCAGTTTTAAATATTCCATATGAGGCCACAAACACTGCTCAAATTAATATCAAAGGTTATGGTACATCAAATTCTAAAGTGGAAATCTTTTTGGACGATAGCAAAAAAGATATAGTTGATGTTTCAGAGGACGGAACTTTTGAGTTTAAAAATATTGAACTGGTAATAGGTACTAATAACATTTATGGAAAAAGCGTGGATGAGAAAAACAAAGAAAGTCGACCTTCCAAGACTTTTAAAATTATTTATGATAATGAAAAACCAAAATTAAATATTTCCGAACCTGAAGATGGTAAAAAAATACAAGGCGGTGATAAAAAAATAAAGATTGTTGGTAATACAGATCCAGGAGCACAAGTTTTTATAAATGATAGTCAAGTAATAGTTAATAAGGATGGTAATT
>OBEQ012567014.1_pt1 | contig 10030 bp, 5 predicted proteins | sample 1670901 | NCBI WGS metagenome assembly OBEQ01 (sample SAMEA104232315, study PRJEB22302) | groundwater metagenome | biome: forest; feature: aquifer; material: groundwater | place: USA | collected 2011-08-07 | depth 5.4 m | reverse complement strand
TGTGACTTGCTCGGACTCCCAGGGTAAATGCCGCGATTGCGACGAAGACGAACACGTAAAATACACGTAGCCTGGTTCTACGCTGTTTGCCAGAAGACTGAGCATCTGATTGGGCTGTCATGGTGCAACTCCTCCAAACAGCACCATGGTAGTCTTTACAGGTCTATATGTCAACTATAGATTACTTACAGACCTCTTAAAGCGTCTATGCTAAGCTCTCGGTCGGGTAGGTCGCTAGTCCGATGAGTAGTGCAATACACATGCACAAAGGATCACTTTGTGATACCTTACGCTTGTGAATCAACAGTCTGTACACCTTCATCGCTATGTTGATCGACTCCAGCAGTCTGGACGCTACACCTTTGTTCGAGAAGAGGCCCTTAAGGAATTGAAAATGTCTCCGGTGGCCCTCAAGCTTGCAGCCCGACGCCTAGCCCGTCAAGGCAGACTAACTTCCCCTCGGCGCGGATTCTTTGTAATTGTCCCCCTGGAATACAAGTCAGCCGGTTCACCTCCACCTTCCTGGTTCATCGATCAGTTGATGGAGTTCCAGGGCGAATCGTACTACGTCGGCCTTCTCTCTGCGGCAGCCCTCCACGGAGCAGCCCACCAACAACCTCAAGAATTCCAGGTCATGGCTGGCCGGCAAATGAGACCCGCGGTAGCTGGCCGTTCGCGAATTCGATTCCTACTCAAGAAACACATTAAACGAACCCAAACCATCCCTCTCAAAACAGAGACCGGAACTATGAAAATCTCCACCCCGGAGTCAACCGCACTAGACTTGGTAAGGTACGCCCCACGTGCTGGCGGGCTAAACAACATAGCCATTGTCCTCTCTGACCTCGCTGAAAAGATCGATCCTGAGCGCCTCAGAGAGGCCGCGCGCCGAGATGACGATTTGCCTTTGGCGCAACGACTTGGTTTTTTGTTAGACCACATTGGACAAGAGGCGAAGGTTGAACCGCTAGCCGAATGGATAAAGAGATCCCAAGTAAGAACAGTATCTTTGCGCTCTGGTGGCCCCGTGCGCCGTGCCCATAAGTCAGCGCGGTGGAAAGTGATGGTTAACGAGGATATCGAGGTCCCGGAGTGATTCCGCGCGCGCATATCACTGCGTGGCGGGCAATCGCCCCCTGGTCCAATGACGCACAGGTCGAGCAGGACTTAATTCTATCGCGCGCGCTCGTTCAGATCTTCTCCCAATCGACACTAAGCAAGCACCTGGCATTCCGAGGAGGAACCGCTCTCCACAAACTCTTCCTCAAGCCGCCCAGCCGGTATTCTGAGGACATCGACCTTGTTCAAATTAAACCTGAACCGATCGGGCCAACCCTGACCGGATTGCACAAGATATTAGATTCCTGGCTCGGCCAGCCGCGTCGAAAACAGTCAGAAGGAAGAGTAACGTTGATCTACCGTTTCGATTCTGAAATCCCTCCGGTCACACCGCTTCGACTGAAGGTTGAAATCAACACTCGTGAGCACTTTTCGGTCTTCGACCACGTCCGAAAGAAATTCAAGGTTAAGAATCCTTGGTTCAACGGAGAATCAGAACTCGTAACGTACTCGATTGAAGAACTTCTGGGCACCAAATTGCGTGCGCTCTATCAGCGGAAGCAGGGTCGCGATCTTTTTGACCTCGCAGTAGCTCTCGAGAAGATTCCCAAACTGAACCCCAAGAAGGTCGTACGTTGCTTCCTCCGATACATGAAACACGAGGGCGCATCGATTTCGCGCGCTGAATTCGAATCCAACCTGTTAGAAAAACTCGCAGATCCCGTCTTCACCGAAGATATATCTCCACTTCTGGTATTGGGGGCGTATCCACCGCCAGCGCTGCAGCCAATGAACGCCGGACAAACTGTGATGGACAAACTTATTGCGCTTATTCCAGGGCAGCCGTGGAAAGGCAACAAGTGAATCTGGACGCGCCAACCTGTGATCTTGCTGACACTGCGGCTGCAAGACTGCGTCAAACAGGCATGACCATTACATGGGGGCCATCGGCGGGAGGAGTCTCCCGAAGCAACTATGGCACTGTGGTCTTGAGCACATCATGCCTCCCACAGTGAAAGTAAAATCGAACGACGCTGTTACTAAGGTAGAGCGGGAAGCTACGGCGGAGCAGGTTTTGGCTCACTTCGGAAATCGGCTCCCCGACCTCAGGCTGCTCTGTTTCATGGATAACGATGATTGGCAGCCCTTCAAAGACCACGGCCGGTGAGGCTATCCCAGCCCTCATGGGGACGTTAAACTGCTATGGGCAAAGACCCGCCATCTCTACCGCTGGGCTGCAAAATGGGAGCCTTTCCTCTTGGCGAGATGGACGCATCTGCAGCGCAACTCGACTGTGTGCGACTCCCGTTGATCCTTTCGCAGCACTAAGGAATATAAGCGTTCGTTGACTTCGCACAACTGTAAGCGAACGCTTACACCGAGCTAACTATAGCCCGTCTTTCAATGGCTGTTGACCCTTTCACGGGGATCGCTGCGATGCCACTGAGCGTCTGCGCATAGCAGAGGCTGTCTGTTCGCCGCACCCACACGAATGCATCGTCGTGCGCTAGAATTCTCGCATGAGCAAAGAACTTCTCGAAAAGTTCGCCAAGAAGATCGCCCCTTACCGAAATTTGTGGAAGAGCGTCCGGCTCGTGTGCCTCGCCGCTCGAAACGGCGATGCCTGGGTGATTGTGGCGGTTCGTGTCTCGTTTAGCGAGATGCTCCCGGCCAAATCCACATGTTTGAGGCCTATCAATGATTTCGTTTCGGTGTCGATCGAGATGCTAATAGGCTCGCTCGGCCAAGTACTGTACAACATACTCGTTGACGGGTTCGTCTCCATCCAAATAGATTCGGTGCCTGTAAAGGTATGTTTGTCTCGCGAACATGCAGGACTTTCCCCAGGTCAAGTTGGCAAAGTCTCGTGGTTTGATGTGGTCACGCACGAACGTCGGGACAATGTTCCAGACTACGGAACAACGAGGCCGGCCATAACCCTTACCGCTTGGGGCGAACGTCGCTACGACGTGCTCAACAACGATCTGCTGAGGGAATTGAATTCTAAATTGCGAATTGGAGATCCGCCTTACGATGGGTTGACCGCATTGTTATCGGAGTGGATGCCAGGAGTAAACTCGGCGCACGAAAGTCAGTCGCCAATCCAATTGGTTGCACCGGTTCCCTTCGACATGGAATATGCCGATCATGGACTCTTGTTGGTACGTGGCCCCGCAGACCAGGATCTGAACCTACAGGTTAGAATGTTCTATAGACCACGTGGGACCGGGCGGTTGCGCCTTGCGGAATCTTCAATCCACAGTGACATCAGCGCTCCGGGAATCACCGCGTGGGAAGCCCCTATCTTGTGGCCGAAAGACTCTTTGGGCGCGAAAATAGTTCTATTCCTGGACGAACACGAAGTGGATTCATTTGAGGTCACTCGCTGGCCGCACTCCGCCACTTTGCTAGCAGCGATAAATGTGTTCTTCGACCCCGAACACAAGAGATTGCGAGAGGCATTGTTGGGACGAAAGCAAGCCAAAGACGGGTTTGAATTTGGCGTTGTCAGGCTGCTCAACCTTCTCGGCATTCCAGCAATCTGGTACGGAAAAGGAACGACGCAGGCCCGCCCAGACTTGGCGGCCTTGATAGCGGACAAAACCGCTAGGCTCGTCGTCCTGGGAGAATGCACTCGTGAGAGGCCAGACGCAAAATTTTCCGGCCTAGCTGAGCGTGCAAAAGAACTCCTTGAATACCTATCCGACGAGGTCGGGATTTTACCCATTGTTTTTACCTCTGCGCAGACGACGGAATCCGAAATTCAAAAAGCGGTAGAACATAATGTCTCATTAATTGGCCGCGAGGAGTTGACTAGGCTTCTAGAATATCTAGAGTCCGGGAGAAACCGCAGTGAAGTTTTGGACTTCCTTCAAACAATGCGGCTCGCCAACTCGATAGGGGTCTACAAGGTCGGGTTAATGCCAAGAAGATAGGCGTTCGGTCTCTCGTCTAGTTTTTCCAAACAAGTACGCCTCTTCTAGAAGCTGAAGACTTTCCGTATAACGAATGCGACTTTACTCAGCGGAAGCGGCTTCGGGTACCACCACCATTGCATTTTGTACTTGCACCAAACGCTCGCACGGCAGGCGGAAAGTTTGCGCCTTTGTACACACTCGCTCAAAAACGCACGTTCTGCAGCAGAGCCGGCGCTCAAAGCTCCATATCTCGCAAAATGCTTCGCCGTCTCGGCCGCTCCGCGGGCCGCAACGCTCTCGATTTTCCGGTGTGACCTGTTGGGATTTAGCGAGAGCGACGTTCTGGTGAGCGCAGTGGTGAGCCTCCCGAGAATAGAAGAACGAACGAGGCTCTACGCTTCGCTGGAGGATCGGCCCCGGCACGGCAGCAACACCCAAGTTGTGACTGTTGGCGTAGTCGTGGTGCGGACAACCGGCCACGGAGGGTTCCGCCATAAGGTAGTGCGTCTGTTCACCCGTTACGATCCAATACTGATCTTCGAGCAACTTGATGACTGCATTCTGTGCCTCGAAAGAATCTGGATCGGCAAAATGCTTTTCTAGCGGCGATGGGGAGAGGTCGATCCGTAGGGCGCTGTTGACCTCCGCTAGCAACGACCGGCCAGCCGTTCGGACGGCCTCCAAATGCACCTCTAGATGGTCAGGCTCGTGCGGAATGGAATATTGCACCGCCGATGCTTCGACGCGCAGCCAGGCGCCGAGGTTGGTGCGAAGGAAGACCACGGGGGCAACGTAGATCATGGGTTCGCGCTGGTAGATTGCTTGCGCCTGTTCGTAACGAAGGCGCAAGCCATGCATAGCTTCTTGAATTTGACGCGGTTCCACATAGAACGGTAGTTCGACAGGTCGAAGCGTCGGGGCTTCGCCAAGGACGCCCTGGTGTTCCAGTTTGGAAAAAAGCAGCCCACTCTCCTCTAGGATCTGTTCCGGCGTGTGAAAAACCAGGATCGTTCTCGGATCACAGCCGCGCTCATCAATGAAGGCTTCAGCAGGACGGAGAAACAGGATCAACCAACGGCCGTTGGTAATGACCACGCGCTTTGGCACTTGCCCCGTCGCCGCCTTCACCGATCGCACGTAGTCGCGCAAGTCGCGTAGCCATTGGGTCCAATCTCCGCTTAACGGCTCGCCAGCGAGACCACGCGAAATTACGACGGAGTTTGTCTCTGTCACTGGAATAGCCCCGTGCAGTGCCGAGGTCTGCGGGCCAGTGGTCGGGATATCGGGCAGGGTGGTGAGAACCGCGAGCGGGCTGCTTGGTCGTTTCGCTTCGACGATGAGCAGAGGAAGGTTTGTGGCGTGCTCGATTCCAAGATAGTCAAGAAAACGACGCCTGCCTGAGATTTCGGATCGGACGCCAACTTCAGGCAACAGATTGGGGAGCCCTTCGTCCAAACTGAGGTCGAGCCGCCAGTTGAGCCCGGCCAGGAGGGCGTTTATCAGGTAAGAACGGGCGTGGTGTTCCAGAGATTCATCGAACTCCGGTGGTCGTCGTTCTGCGGGCAGCTGATCGTACCAAGCACGCGCTTCGTCTAGCCTGCGCCTAAATATACGATCGTAGTCTCCGCTGGCACGCTGAAACGCAGTGCGAAATTCATCTGCGTTTCGGACTCTGCTCACCGGAAAATATCCTCAAGGCGATAGGTGAGTTGCCGGGCGCTAGGCCAGCCCGCCCGTATGAATGTATCCAGGAGTTCCACCAGAACTTGGCGACATTCTGGGTTTTCCTGCAGCAGTTCACGATACTCAGCTAGATATCGCTCGACCAGGCGCACCACCAAATCAGCCGCCAACTGCTCGAACTGGTAACCACCGTCAGCGGCGGCTCGGACGATGCTTCCAACGCTCAGAAAGACTTTACGGGGTTCGAACGGAATGAAACTCTCAAGGGTCTGCAACAAATGGTGAGCGATGCTTGAAAATCCGAGGTCTGACAAAGCCTCAATGATCGGCAAGGACTCCTCAAAGAATCGTTTCCGCTCATTCGTGCTGAGATCTCTCTCGCCGGGCCGTCGATTTTGTCCACGATTGTCGAACGCGCCGGAAGCGAAGTACAGCTCCTTGGCGGCGTGATCGAGCACCCGAACCAGTCGTTTCGTGTTCTCTTGGTCAGTCTCTGGCCAACCACTGAAGGCGGTTCCAGAATGATGGCCTTCCAATTCCCGAAGCTGGCCTTTCGCAGACTGAACCACGCGCGTAAAAACGTCGAGGGCGCGGTGGCGTATTGAATTGTCCTTTGAATTGTTGGCCTCCAAGTCGCCGTAACTCAGCAGGTCGCGGAGATTGAATTGAAGCTGCGACAGTATCTCGGCGTTCTCGACGGGAGCCGCGACAAAGGTGTCCAGCAGTGCACCACTCAACGGGTGGGCCTGCCAAACATATAACCCGCAGAGAATGCCAACACCTGCATTTTCTATGCTGTCAGCCCCCGGACCCGTCAGTTTCCGAGCCAGGACCATTTGGATGAATTCGGCTGCTTCTTGAGCGTGTGCTCCTGAAATCTGTCCAATCGTGGGTTGAAGTAACCCGGAAAGGACACCAGTACTTTGATCCTCCGATCCAATCTGGCGAATGATCTTCCACATACGCGCTCGATCAGTGCGGTACAACTGAACTAGGCGGACGGCAACTTGAAAACGAACAGCGGCGACGGAGTCTCGACTGAGGCGCTCGACAGCGTCGAGTACATCCGTCGTGGCGCAGGACCTCTGCGCTCCAAGCGCGGTCAGCCCTTGAGCCGCCGATATCCGCGCCGAAGGCCCTCCCCAAGAGGGAGACTTGTCGAATTGCGCGTCGTACTTTGGGTTCGGTTCAGGGTTCGGGTGATGGCTCGCCGCCAGCAAAACTCCTCTCACAAATTGCCCGGGAGGTTCATCGCAGGAGAGTTCCTTGAACCTTGCGATCCGCTCGGTACCCTCCGCCAGCACTCCCCATGCGTAGTCACTCTGCTGCGGGTCGACGCCGTCGCGGTCGGCCGTCTCCAGCGCATCGTGAAGCGCGCGTAGTGTTTGGAGAGCCGCGTGGACATCCTCCGCTGATGGATTCGAGTTCGAGAATTTTGCCGCGAAAGGAACCACTGGCTGTTCCAATTCCTGAATCCTCATGTTCGCGGGCGACTCGACTTTTACTCCCTGGTCCCTTAGGTATTCGCGTTCACCGTAGGCACTGCTGAATGCGCCGCCGAAACGAACGGGCGGCTCGTTCTCGGGTACCGCGCTGTCCTTGGTCAGCACGGTCAGTATCGCTTTCGCTTCTTGCGTAACAAGATTTTCGAGCGCGATGCACCCAAGCAGGCGGTTTCGCGTTTGTTCCAAATATTTGCGGTGGGCGGGATCACCAGTCTCGGGAAGCTCTACGATCGTTCGCTCGATTGATTCCCGGCCCGCAGCCGACAACGTTTGAAAGCAGACGCGCAGATATTCCCCCGCAGGCTGCGAGGTATCCAGTCCCGTAAGGACCGGGCTTGCCGTCGCCAGTGGTGCGATCTCAGACGCGAGCGCCGCTGGGTACTTAGTTGCAAGGCTCAGCAACCGGCGCCAGAACACAGCAAGCCGATTACGTTCGAGGACGATGTCGAGAACGCCTCGGAATTCCTCTAGGCGCCCTTCCTCGGCGAGCGTTTCGCAGTGCCGCATGAACACATCAAGGAGCTTGATCGAATCCTCGTGTTGCGTGCTCATCCGGCCATCCCAGATCGAACTGTAGTCAGTCAGAATGTGGGCAATTCGTCCGCGGAAGTCGAAGGCTTCAGGTGCGGCATCGGGCGGCAGAGATCGTTCCTCGCCTACGTAGCCCTCCATAGCGGCAATCGCGGCTCGTGTCGCGTTTTCAGGAAACAAAGCTTGAAATTGCGGAAATACGGCAGCGAGTTCGAAACGGGCCATGCCGTAGTCTTGCTTGCGATTCCCAGAAAGCCGCAAGATGTTGCTCGGACTCATAGTTGTCGGTGCATCAGACTCATCTCGGAACTGGAAGGCCGTTACATAGATTTCCTCGACTAGGACCGGGTCGCGCTTCATGAGCGTATGGGCTTCACGGGCTAGCCCAGGCATCTCTTCGTGACCATATTCTTTGAGGTGATCCAGAACTAGAGCGCGGCGGATGATGGCGGCGGAACGGAGAGGATCGCTCTCGAACGTCCGGCACACACATTGGATCGCGAGTGTTACCAGCCACTTATCACGGCGCGGCGTCGCCCAAGCGAATTCCAGAAGTTTCCGCGACGCCGCACCCAAATCCGCGATTTGCTCCTCCGACCAACCGCCTGCCGCTTCGCAGGCAGCGGTGAGAAGAGAACGAAGTGAGTACGCTGAGGAGACGCGGAGATTGCGGCTGACGCGCTCAGCGAGCGCAGCCCATGGGCCGGCATGGGGACCGATCAGCGGATGCGTGTCCCTCGCGGCGACGAGAACAGCGCCAACTACGTGCTGAAAAACTTCCTCTCCCAAACGCTGCGATGCCTCATCGGTAGCATTAAGCTTCGAGAGCAATGACTCCAAATCGGCTATCGTGCGGACGAGATCGACGGCAGCGGAGGGGCCGATCAGTTTGCCTATCTCCGGGACATGAGTACTTCGACCAATCTGGAACACGAATTCCCAAAAGGATGCCGAAGATTCCTCATTCCAGAGGTACTGAAAATGAAACACGAAGCTCGGTCGAAGGATCAGGGATAGCTCGCGTTCCTCTTCAACTCTCTGCAGGAGTGCAGCCCGATTGCCACGAAGGAGGAGGCGCGCAGCGCCGTAGTCAAATAAGACGTGGTGCGAAAAGGCAAGCACGTAGCGATTCGGAGTCTGCTCTGGGGCTGGCTGCCACTCCATGAGAACGTGCGCGCTAAGCAAATTGTGGAGCGACGGACTTCCCGCCGCGTCCGCGACTTGCCCCAGATCTACTCGTAGGACCCGAGCTGCGGTCATGCCTTCGCACGCACGTCGAAGAATGCCTTCTCGCGCGTATCCAAGGTTGTCATCGGCGATCACGCGCTTGCGCCAATACTTATCGAGCAAGTCCAGTTGCGTGCGCACGGGCGTAAGCTGGTCGACCGTCATGCCGGTCCCTAACAACTCGCCCAGGAGCCTCAAGTTAAACGGGATTCGCAAAAGCTGCTGAAGTTCAGCAGGCGCTTGCGACATCAACGCGCCAAGCGCAGGAGACTGTGTCCGTACATCAACGAGTTCTTTTTCTGACAACGGGCGCACATTCGCATGGGAAACCATCGAGAAATGATCGTCCCGATATTCGGGTTTCGCTGTCGTCGTCCCTTTGACGGCAAATAGATCCCGAAGCTCCTTGCTGTAACGGAGGTCAAACTTTCGGATGGACGCTACGACCCGCCAACGGTTCTTGCGGCTCGTAATGCGTCCGATCAAATCACGAATCGTTTTGGCAGCTGGACCGCCACGCGCGGCGTCGAGCGCGTCAATCACCAGAAATGCCGGTTGGCGACCCGGCCAGTTCTCCAGAACCTCGTCGAGAGCGTGTTGCAGGTGCAGTTCGGCTTGAAGTTGCGCCTCTGTCGCCGCGTCCAACCGATCGACTGCGAGGACGACAAAGTCGAAGCCCCGCGTTTTCAAGCCCTCGACAAAGTGCGCGAGTGCCCCCGATTTTCCTGCGCCTGGCTCTCCCACGACAAGTGTGTGCGAGATCTCCGACAGGCGCTGGATTTCCTGTGTTACGCCCCGATTGATGCTGACAATCGTTTCAGCAACCTTGATCTTCGCAAGGTCTGTGAGGATATCCTCGGTCCTTGCAGTTGTGCGGCGGAGTTGGTCGATGTCAGAGCTGTAGCTGCGCGGAATGTTTAGCTCGAACCCCGCATCCAGGAGAATATTCTGGAGCGCAGTTTGATCCGCCCCGGAATGTGTTTCTGCCATATGAGCGCACGCGTCAACGAGAACAGACCAAGCTGAATCCGCCTGCCGGTGATCACGCAAGACGACCTGGCGCAACGCGTCCTGAGCTTCGCGCTCGGCCTGGCCGTTCGGGTCGAC